>Ga0114129_10002776_pt1 | contig 24397 bp, 25 predicted proteins | sample RhiMetdeltSRZDD1_FD_80071 | JGI IMG/M metagenome (GOLD analysis project Ga0114129, IMG submission 80071) | Populus rhizosphere microbial communities from Tennessee, USA - Rhizosphere MetaG P. deltoides SRZDD1 (version 2) (version 2) | ecosystem: Host-associated > Plants > Roots > Rhizosphere >...
CGCGCGATGCTGGGTCAGGTGGAAGTCCGCGACGGCGACCCTGTATCCCGCCGCACGGACCTGAACGCAGAAGTCGAAGTCCACCCCGTGGCCGAGCGGCAGGCTCTCGTCGAAGCGGATGCTCCGCGCCACCTCCGGCGAGAGCACGAGCAGGAGGCCGTCGACGCACTCCACCTCGCCGGGCGCCGGTTGCGGCTGCGTCCACGAGAAGGCCTCGAGCTCACCGCCGCCGAAGTCGGTGTAGCGATGGCGGACGTGGCCGGCACGCACCTCGCCCTCCCACCACGCGATGTTGCGGACTCCGGTGGCGCCGATCGCGCCGACGACGCCGACGCCGGGGTCCTCGAGCGCCTCCCGGACCTTGCGACAGAAGTCAGGGTCGGTGATCTCGGCATGCGGGTGGACGAGCACGAGCGCCTCGAGCTCCTCGTGGCCGGCCGTCTGCTCGAGCAGCAGGTTGTAGCTGCGCGCGAGCCCGCCGGTGGCCGCGAGTGCGAACAGCTCGGACTCAGGCTCTGCGGCGAGCCGGATGCCGGGCTCGGCGTAGCGACGGTAGGACTCCGTGTCCATGACGGGGCAGGCGAACGCGATCATCGCGCGCCCGCGCGTGCGCGAGAGATGAGACGAAGCGGCGCGGTCATCCGCCACGAGATGCTGTTCACGGCCTCGGCGCGCGCCCGCTCGAGCTCGGCGATGCGCCCATCGCACTCGAGCCGCTTCGTGTAGGCGTCGGCCCGAGCGGCGTCCCGCTCGGCCTCCGCGCGGCGAGCCCGCTCCTCCCAGGTGCCCGCGCCCGTGCCCACGCCCGGCATTCGGCCGTCCCACTTCTCGGCGATCCGCATGTGCGCCTCGATCCAGGTCTCGGGGTCGCTCACGAGGTCGAGCGAGTGGTGGTGGATCGCGCGGAAGTCGGCCGTCATCACCTTCTTGCCCGCCTCGCGCACCTGGAGGCAGAAGTCGAAGTCGTAGCCGTGCAACATTCCGAGCGACTCGTCGAAGCGCACGTTCCGAACGACCCACGGGGAGAGCGCCAGCAGGAAGCCGTCCAGGGTGTCGACCTCGCCGGTGCGCGCGTAGGGCGGCGCGTCCTCCCAGGCCCACGAGAAGGCGGTCAGGTCACCGCCTCCGTGCTCCTCGTAGCGGTGGACGAACGAGGCCAGCGCCACGGAGCCCTCCCACCACGCGATGCTGCGCACTCCCACGGCGCCGACGCAGCCGACCACCCCCACGTCGGGATCGCTCAGCGCCTGCCTGACCTTCGCGCAGAAGTCCGCGTCGACGATCTCCGCGTCCTGGTGGAGCAGCACGAGCGCCTCGAGGTCGTCGCGCGCGGCGGCCCGCTCCATCAGCACGTTGTAGCTGTGGAAGATCGAGCCCGGCGCCTCGACGGTGATGACCTCGGAGTCGGGCTCGGCCGCGCGGCGGATCCCTGGCTCCGCCGCCTGCCGAAAGACCTCGGGCCGGGTGATGGAGGTGCCGAACGCGATCAAGCGGCGGGTGAGTGTAGTGAGTGAGGTGGGTTGTTAGCCTGGCCAGAGCCCGCATGCACAGCCGAACGACCGTCGACGATGAGCATCCCGCGGCTGCGCTCGGCGGCGTGGCTGCTGGGCGCTCGCCCGTGGTGATCGAGGCGCGCGGAATCGAGAAGACGTTCCGCGTCCCCGAGCACCGGATGGACACCTTCAAGGAGCGCGTGACGCATCCGTTCACGCGCGTCGAGTACCGCGAGCTGCGGGCGCTGCGCGACATCTCGTTCGACGTGCACTCCGGGGAGTTCTTCGGCATCGTCGGGCAGAACGGATCGGGCAAGAGCACCCTGCTCAAGATCCTCGCGAGCATCTACGCGGCCGACGCGGGTAGGGTCCGCATGGCCGGTCGCCTGGCGCCCTTCATCGAGCTGGGCGTGGGCTTCAACCCGGAGCTCACGGCGCGCGAGAACACCGTCATCAACGGCGTGCTGATGGGACTGTCGAAGCGCGAGGCGCGCCGGCGCCTCGACGCCGTGCTGGAGTTCGCCGAGCTCGAGGAGTTCGTCGAGCTCAAGCTGAAGAACTACTCGTCGGGGATGATGGTGCGCCTGGCCTTCGCGATCATGGTCCAGGCCGAGGCCGACATCATGCTGATCGACGAGGTGCTCGCGGTGGGGGACGCCGCGTTCGTGCAGCGCTGCATGGACGTCTTCGAGCAGAAGCGGCGGGCTGGCGCCACGGTGGTCCTCGTGACGCACGACATGACGGCGGTGCAGTCCATGTGTGACCGCGCCATGGTCCTCGACGCGGGGGAGGTCCAGTACGTGGGCGATGCCGAACAGGCGGCGCTCCAGTACTACAGGCTGAACTTCGCTCATGCGGGTGGGGCGAACACCGATGTGGCGACGGTTCCCGACTTCAACGCCAGGCTGCTGCATGCGCGCCTGCTCGACGAGGCGGGCGACCCTGTGGACAACATCGCCGCGGGCCAGCCACTGATACTCGACGTGCTCCTTGAGGCCCGGCGCGAGCTCCTGGCGCCGCGCTTCGTGATCCATGTGGCCAACGCGGAGGGTGTGCTCGTGTTCGGCGTGGTGACAACCCTCGAGAAGTCGAAGGGGGACCGCGTGACCGAGGGCGAGCATGTTCGACTGTCCGGGCGCATCGAGAATCCGCTCGCGCCCGGTCGCTATGCCATCGGCTGCTGGGTGGGGCGTGACCGCAGCACGGGTGACATGGCCGTGCAGGGCCTACGGCTGTTCGACTTCCTGGTCTACGGCAACCCGCGAGACGGCGTCGTGTCGGTGGAGGGCGAGCTGAGGGCCACTCCGGAGGCGACACCGTGAGCGAGGACGTGTCCCGGCTCGAGTTGCGCGAGGTGCGCGGGCCGTCCGCGCTCGGCGGCGGCTGGCGCCGCTCGCTGGAGCTGCTGTCGCTGATCGCGGTCACCGACTTCAAGCGCACCTACTTCGGCACGGCGCTCGGCTACGTCTGGTCGATCGCCCGCCCGCTGATGCTGTTCGGCGTCCTGCTGGCGGTGTTCACGCAGGTCTTCCGGATCGGCGACGACGTGCCGAACTATCCGGTGCTTCTGCTCTTCAACATCGTCCTGTTCAGCTTCTTCCAGGAGGCCACGCTCACGGCGGTCTACTCCGTCGTGAACCAGGAGTCGGTGGTGAGGAAGACGCAGTTCCCGCGCCTCGTGATCCCGGTGGCCGTGGTCGTGACGGGCCTGTTCAACCTGGGGCTGAACCTCGTCGTCGTATTCGTGTTCATCCTCGCCTGGAGCATCGACCCGACCTGGAGCTGGCTCCTTCTGACGGTGACCCTGACGCTGCTGTTCGTGCTCACCACGGCCGTCTCGATGATCGTGTCGTCGCTGTATCCGCGCTTCCGCGACACCGCGATCATCTGGGGCGTGGCCGCCACCGTGCTCTTCTACGGCACCCCGCTCCTGTACCCGGCGGAGGTGGCGCCGGACTCGCTCCAGGCCGTGATGCAGCTCAACCCGCTCGCGCCGATCTTCGAGCTCGCTCGCGTGTGGGTGATCGATCCGACCGCCCCCGGCCCCCTGGACCTGGCTGGAGGAGGCGCCGCGCTCGCGGGTGCTGCGGCGATCTACCTGGCCGTCTGCGCCTTCGCGGTGTGGATCTTCAACCGCGAGGCGCCGCGCATCGCCGAGCAGCTCTGAGCCGGCTCACGACCTGAGGAACTTCTCGAGGCGCTCCATCAGGGCGTCGTCGAACGACTCGTCCCAGTCGCGGCTCCAGTTCACGCGGGCACCGGCCACGCGGCGCTCGGCGTCCGCGGCTCCGCCGACGGCCTCGCGAAGCCCGGCCACGATGCTGTCGAGCCCCGGCTCCACGGCGATGAGGTTGGGCGAGATCGCGGCGAGCGCGTCCGCGGTCTTGGTCTCGAAGGTGTTCGTGACCGTGAGCATCCCCGCGGCGGCCATCTCGATCGGGGCGAGGCTGGGATGGGGCGTGTACATCAGCGCCAGCCCGACGTCGTGCTCGCGCAACAGCTCGGCGTAACCCGCCTGGTCGCGGCGCGGCACGAGCTGGAGCGCCGCGCCGCTGCCGAGCTGAATCGTCCGGCCGGCGCCGACCGTGCCGATCCCGTAGAGCTCCCATCCCCCGCGCAGCACGCCCTCCTGGAGCGCGCGGCTGAGCGCGAGCGCGCCCAGCTCGAACATGTTGCGCGCGGCGTGCTCCTCGGGCCGCGCGTAGAAGAGCAGCCTGCGGGTCCGGCGGCGAGCGAGCTCGTCGGCGGCCGGGGGCTCCACGTCCGTGATGGCGTTCTGGAACGCCTCGGACGCCGAGTCGCCCGCCTTCGCGCCGGCCTCGTAGACCCCGAGCCGCCGCTCGCGGAACCAGTCGCGAAGGAGCGCGGTCGAGAACAGCGCGTGGTGCGGGAAGCTGTACGACTCGCTGGCCAGCGCGGCCAGGCTGCCCATCGGGAACGTGAACGGCTCGTACTCCTGGATCAGGTAGAGGAAGCGCTCGTCGTCGCGGCCGGCGAGCGCGCGGTTCGCCAGGTGAGCCGTCCACCAGGTCGTGGCCACAAAGCGGTCCGTGCGGCTCACCTCGATCCCCGGCGACTCGCGCCCGAAGGCCACCTCGACGCTGTCGAAGAGGCCGTCGAGCCCGCTGTAGGCCTCCACCGTCCTCCGCCACGACGGCGGCAGCGGGCCCACGGGGTCGACCGTCACGATGCGCACGCGCAGGCCGCGCTCCGCGAGCCGGCGCGCCAGGTTGAGCTTGCCGATGTAGCCGCCGAAGAAGTGCTCGAGGTCAATCGTCGGGATCAGGAGGTTGACGCGTTCGGGCGCGTCGTCGCGCGGCGCGAGGTCGAGCGGCGCGAGCTTCTCGTGGATCACCCGCAACGTCGGCGGCTCAGGGCCGCGGCTGCCCGGCTTGAGCGCGAGCCGCGACGGAGGCCGGGCGTCGAGGCGCAACCGCCGGGGCGGCGCTCCTGAGCGGGTGGTGGCGCCGAGCGCGCGCCGCCACCCGAAACCGAACAAGAGCCCGAGCTCGGCGCCGAGCGTCTCGGGCCTCCCCAGCAGCTCGCGGGTCGCGCGTGCCGCGAGCCAGCCGAGTGGCAGCAGCGAGCGGTCGGCGCGCATGAAGCGGTCGAGCGCCCGGCGCTTGGCCGGCGCCATCGCATCGCCGCAGCGCAGCTTCAGGATCGTGGTGAACTGGAGCAGCCGGCACGCGTCGACGAAGTAGGTGAGGCGCCAGAGCCCGACGCGATCGCGCAGCGGCCGGCGCCAGCCGCGCACGCGATCGCCGAGGCGCGTCATCCGGTTCGCCTCGGCGTGTCCGAGCACCGCGTCCCGGTGCTGGACGTAGTCGTAGAGGGGACGCGGCACGAACCTCACCTCGCCGCGCGCCAGCGCCGTCAGGCCGAGCCAGCGGTCGTGGAAGTGGTGGAACTGTCCGGGGGGGAACGGCAGTGCGTCGGCGAGCAGATCGCGCCGGAACAGCGACGCCGCGCCCGTGATCGAGTTCGCCATCAGCACCGACGCGATGTCGTCGTGGTTGTTGCGGCGCTCCTGCCAGTAGGTGCCGGCCAGCAGCTCGCCGTCCTCGTCGACGATGCGGGCGTCGCTGTACACGAGCTGCGCGCTGCCGAGCTCGCCCAGCAGCGCCTCGAGCTTGTCCTCGTCCCAGCGGTCGTCCTGGTCGGCGAGCGCGACGTAGTCCGCCTCGGGGGGCACGAGCGAAAGCGCCCGCTCGAAGTTCCTGTAGAAGCCGATGCGCTCGGGCGAGCGCGACACGACGAAGCGCGGGTCGTCACCGAGCTCGTCCTCGATCTCGGCCCAGCGCTCGGGGCTCGTGCAGTCGTCGCTGATCACGCAGACCCAGTTGCGGTGAGTCTGCGCGCGAAGCGACTCGAGCTGGCGGCGCAGCAGCGCAAGGGGCGGCTCGTGGGTGGCCATGCAGATCACGACGAAGGGCCCCGCGGACGGCTCAGGCGGCCGCAGCTCGAGCGGCGCCTGCGGCGCCGCGATGCCGATCTGCCCGAGCTCCGCGACGGCCTCCGAGCCATCCTCGAGGCGGGCACGGAGGACGAGCTCGAGCTCCTGTCCGGGCTCGGCCGCGGCGACCGGGACGACACCCCAGAAGCCGCTCATGAGGCTCCCGGGCGGCGCATCGGGCGAGAGCATCTCCAGCACGTCCCCACGCGGCATGCCCTGTGCGCTCGCCTCGATGACCTCGCCGTTCAGTTCCAGGTGCAGATCGTGGACGGGCGCGCCGCGGGACACGCACCAGCCGCACGCGAACAGCGCGCTGCCTCGCCCGGGCGCGACGGTGCGCGGGGGCGGGAAGTCGAGCGCCGCGACCAGCTCCTGCCGCGCGCCCGCTGTGGTCTCTCCGTTCCGAGCCGCCAGGCGGCTCATGCTAAGGATTGGCCGCGTGCGCCTGATCGCAGCCAGCTATTCGGGGGTGCTCGGCGGCGCGGAGCGCATCCTGCTCGACGTCGCCGCGGGGCTGCCCGAGGCGCCCGAGCTCGCGCTGCCGGAGGGCCCGCTGGCCGAGGAGGCGAGGGCACGCGGCCTTGGAGTATTCGAGCTGCGCGAGCGCAGCCTCGTGCTGCGCGCAGGCACCCGCGACCGGGTGGCGGCGCCGCTCCGGCTCGCGGGTCACGCCGCCGAGCTGCGTGCGCTGATCGCGGGCGCGCAGCCCGACGCCGTGATCGCGTGGGGAATGCGCACCGGCCTGGCGATGTCCGCCGCGCTCGCGGCCGGCCCCCCGCTGCCCATGCTCCTTCATCACCACGACCTGCTTCCGGGCCCGCTGGTGGCGCGCGGCGTGCGCGCCGCGGCGGCACGTGCATCGCTGGTCGTGGCGTTGTCGGAGTGCGTTGCGCGCGACCTCGATCCAGAGGGCGCGCTCGGCGCGCGCCTCCGGATCGTGCGGCCGGGCGTGGACCTCGAGCGCTTCGGCGCGCGCGATGGCGCCCAGGACGCCGCGCACGCGAGCGACGGCCGTGAGCGCGACCGCACCGCGCTCGTGCTCGGCGCGATCGAGCCGTGGAAGCGCCCGGACCTGGCTCTGGAGGCCATTGCCCTGGCCGCGCGCGAGCTGCCCGGCCTGCGCGTGCGCCTGGTGGGCGAGCCGCTCGGGCCAGGGGGCCGCGAGCTGCTGGCGCGCCTTCGCGAGCGCTCGCAACGGCCGGACCTGCGCGGCCGGGTCGAGCTGGTCGGGCGCGTCTCGGACCCCGACCGCGAGCTTGCTGCGGCGGACTGCTTGCTGCACTGCGCCGAGGCGGAGCCGTACGGCCTCGTGGTGGCCGAGGCGATGGCCAGCGGCCTGCCGGTGGTGGTGCCCGCGGCGTGCGGGCCCGCCGAGATCCTCGAGCCTGGCTGCGGCCGCTCGTACGAACCCGGCAGCGCCTCCGCGGCCGCCGCCGCGCTGGTGGACGTCCTCTCGGATCCGGCCGAGTCGGCGCGGATGGGCTCGGCCGCGCGCGCCGCCGCCGAGCGGCGCCTCGACTTGCGCGCGACGCAGGCGCGCTACGCCGAGCTCGTCGACGAGCTGCGCCCGGACGGCCCGCCTGTGCGCCGCCGCCAGGAGGGCGACGCCGCCGGCTCGGAGCTCGCGATCGTCACCGTGTTGCACAACTCCAGACCGGAGCTCGAGACGCTGCTCGCCTCGCTCGAGCGCCACCTGCCCGCCGCTCAGGTCGTGGTGGTCGACTCGGGGTCCTCAGACGGCGGCGCCGAGCTGGGGCGGAGCTGGGCGGGCGGTGCGGCGAAGCTGCTCGAGCTCGGCGAGAACGTGGGCTTCGGGCGCGGCGTGAACGCGGGCCTTGCGCTGGTGGAGCGTCCGGTCACCGCGCTGCTCAACCCGGACGTGGAGCTGCTCGACGCCTCGCTCGAAGCCGCCGGCCGCGAGGCGCTCCGCGATCCGGCGCGGCTGATCGCGCCACTCGTCGTGCGACCCGACGGCTCGCGGGAGGACAACGCCCAGCACGAGCCGGGCAGCCTCCCCCTGGTCGGGCACGCGCTCGTGCCGGGTGCCGCGCTTCCCCAGCCGCTGGCGGCGCGCGCGGAGCCGTGGCGTTCCCGACATCCGCGGGAGGTCGGCTGGGCCGTCGGATCTTGCCTGGTGGCGCGAACGGACATCCTTCGCGAGCTCGGCCCGTTCGACGAGCGCATCTTCATGTACGCCGAGGACCTGGAGCTCGGCCTGCGCGCCCATGACGCCGGAGTCGGCACGCTCTTCTGGCCGGCCGCGCGCGTGGTGCACAGCGGCGGCCACTCGACGAGAAGGGCCTTCGGCGGAGAGCCCTTCGAGCTGCTCGCCGGGCGTCGCCGCGAGGTCGTGCGCGCACGGCGCGGCGCGGGCCGGGCACGCCGCGACGACCTGCTGCAGCTCGCCACCTTCTCCGATCGCCTGGTGCTGAAGCGGCTCGTGGGACGCCCGGCGAACCGCGAGCGCCGCCAGCTGGCGGCGCTGCTGGGCTACCTGCTCGGGCGGCGCGCGTAATACAGCGAACCGGGTCGCCGGCTCTGGGCCGGCCGGCGTGCGGCGTGCATCTCGCCGTCGCCTCGCTCTACGCCGCGTGAGCGCAGCGCGGCGTCGACCTCGCGCTTCAGCGCCTCGCGGAACACGAGCGTGTCGAAGCGCGCCGCGTTCTCCACGCAGGCCCGCGGATCCACCGCTTCGGCATCGAAGCGGGACACGGCCTCGGCAAGCTCGGCCTCACCGCCGTCCCAGAAGCAGCCGGTCTTGCCCTCCAGAACCGTTTCGAGCAGCCCCCCGCCGGCGCGCGCTATCACCGGGCGGCCGGCGGCCTGCGCCTCCACCGCCGCGATCCCGAACTCCTCCATGCTCGTGACGACGAAGGCGCGGCAGCTCGCCATCAGCTGTGCGGCGTGGGCGTCGCTCACGCGGCCGGTGAACGTGATGTTCGGCCCGGCGAGCCGCGACAGCCGCCGCCGGTCGGGCCCGTCGCCGGCCACCACGAGCGGAAGCCCGAGCGCGCTGAACGCGCGGATCGCCGTGTCGATGCGCTTGTGCGACACCAGCTCGGAGAGCACCAGGTAGTGCTCGCCCACGGGCCCCGGCTGGAAGCGCTCGGTGGCCACGGGCGGGTACACGATGCGCGACTCGCGCCCGAAGTACGACGTGATGCGCGCCTGCGTGATGCGCGAGTTCGTCAGGTAGCGGTCCACCCGCTGCGCCGCGATCCAGTCCCATTCCCGCCAGCGCCGAAACAGGCCGCGCAGCGCGGCGCGCGACAGCGGGTCGCGCCGTTCGGCGAGCGTGCGGTGACGCTCGTTCCAGGCGTAGCGGAACGGGTTGTGGCAGTAGCACACGTGCGTCGTGCGATCGCCGCAGATGACGGCGTGCGCCCACGCGCTCGAGCTCGAGATCACCACGTCGTAGCCAGAGAGGTCGAACGACTCGATCGCGGCCGGGTACAGCGGCAGCAGCGCCCGGAAGGTGTTGGCGTTGGGCCGCAGGCGCTGGAGGAAGGAGGTGTGGATCTTGCGGTGCGCGAACAGGCCCTCCGTGCCACGCTCGTCGTAGACCGGCGTGAACACGTCCGCGTCCGGCCACAGGTTGCACATCTCGAGGAAGACGCGGTCGGCGCCGCGGACGCTGACGAGGAAGTCGTGCACGAGAGCGACGCGCTGGGGGGCGTCCGTGCCTGGCGAGCCGATCCGGTTCACGGCCGCGCAGTCTAAGGGCGATGGCCGCTGTCGCGGGTGCACGGCCGCGACACCGGCTGCCGCTACGCTGTGCCGCCTATGTGCCGCCGCCTCACCGCCGCGCTCGCGGCCATGGCCCTCCTCGCCGCGCCCTCGGCGGCCCTCGCGCAGAGCGCCGGCGACGAGCAGTACAACGACCCCTTCGGCGATGTGAGCGAGCCCTCGCAGGATCAGGGAACCGAGAACGGGTCATCGGCGCCCGCCGCCGAGCCGGCGGGCGAACCGGCCGCGGCCGAATCCGGGGCGGCCGCCGATCCGAACAGCGAGAGCACCCTGCCGCACACGGGCTTCCCCGCCGCACTCGGCGCGCTTCTGGGCGCGCTGCTGCTGGGCGCCGGCGTCTCGATGCGCCGCCGCGCCCAGCCGGCGGTCGCGCTGCCGCCCTGGCTCGTGCCCGCCCGATCACGCAGGGGCCGGTTCGGTGCGCGACGGCGATTCCGCCGCTAGCGCCCAGGTCGCGATCAACGCGCGGGCCGCGGTCAGGGTCAGGACCGGTGGGGTCGAGCGCGTCGCCCGGGAGCTGGCCGCGCGCCTGCCGGCACTGAAACCGGAGCGGTACCGGGTCGTCGCGCCCCGTCCCGCGCTCGCCCATCGTGCCGGTCACGCCTGGGAGCAGGTGCTGCTGCCGCTGGCCGCGCGCCACGCCGAGCTGATCCTCTCGCCCGCCAACACCGCACCCCTGCGCGGCCGGCGCAACGTCGTCTACGTGCACGACCTGGCCCCGCTGCGCGAGCCAGCCTGGTTCAGCCGCGCGTACGGCGCCTGGCACCGCTTCGCGCTGCGCCGGATCGCGGCGCGAGCGCGGCTGCTGCTCGTGCCCTCGGAGTTCGTGGCGGCCGAGCTCCACGACCTGCTCGGCGTCGAGCCGGATCGCGTGCGTGTGGTGCCCCCCGGCGTGGGGTCGGAGCTGACGCCCGAGGCCGGACCGCGCCCGGCCGGGCTGGAGAAGCCCTACGTGCTCGCGCTCGGAACGCCGAGCGCGCGCAAGAACCTCGGGCTGCTCGACCGCGTGGCGCCGCGGCTCCGCGAAGCCGGCCTCGAGACGGTGATCGCGGGCTCAGGGCGTCACTACCTGCGCGACGAGGCCGCGACGCCGAACGCGGACGGGCCGCGTGCGCGGCGGCTCGGCTACGTCGACGAGGCGGACCTGCCCGCCCTGTACGCGCACGCCGAGGCGCTCGCCATGCCGTCGCTGTACGAGGGCTTCGGCCTCCCGTGCGTCGAGGCGATGGCATGCGGCACGCCCGTGGTGGCGGCCGACCGCGCTGCGCTGCCCGAGGCCTGCGGCGGCGCGGCGCTGCTCGCCGATCCCGACCACCCGGACGCCTTCGCCGCGGCGCTCCTCGAGGCCGCCGGACCGCAGCGCGAGCGCCTGATCGAGGCGGGCCGCGCCCGGGCCGCCAGCCTCCGCTGGCGGCGCAGCGCGGAGCTTGTGGATGTCGCAGTCGAGCGCTTGCTCAGGGCTGGTAGTTGAGAACCACCGGGCCGCACGGCTTCCCCGCGTCCTGCTGCGGCTGGCCGTCGATGCCCTTCGGCACGATCGTGAGCCTGCTCCCGGTAACCGTGACCTGCCCGTAGCTGAACTGGTCGACGATCGAGCACTGCATCCCGATGCCGCCCGGCGGCGGAGGCGTGAGGAAGAACTGGTCCACCAGCGCGCCGTTGCCCGTCCCCCCGGTCGCGTCGTCGATCTCGATCCCGAAGTTCGCGGTGGCCACGGGGCCAACGACCACGTCGAGGATCCCGCTGTTCCTGGCACCGCCGCTCTCCAGGGTCTGGAAGCGCGCGTCGTTGATGAGCGTGGCGTGCACGTCGGTGGTCAGGAAGATCACGTTCTTCACGCCCTGGAGCTCCGTGAGCATGCGCTGGCGCTCGGCCTCGAACCCCTCCCAGCGGTCGTACGGGAGGATGTAGTACTGCTGGATCGGCATCTCGTTCATGATCACCTTGAAGCGGGCCGTCGAGCGCTTGATGTCACGCAGGAAGCGCGTGATCTGGCGCTGGCCCAGGAAGGTGCGGTTCGGGCTGCGGATCGCGTCGAGGCAGGCCTGGGACACCGGTTGTGCGAGCGACGGCGAGACGACCGAGAACACGTTGCGGGTGCTCTGCGGGGCCGTCGGCGCGAAGTCGGGCCTACCCGTCTGCGGGTTGTCGCAGACGTGGTTCGCGTCCGCGTTCGCGCTGCGGAAGGAGCGCTCGTCGAGGAAGAACAGCTCCACGTTGCGGCCCCAGCGGATCTTCCGGTAGAGGCCGTTTCGCGCACTCCATCTGACCGGCGCATAGTCGCGGAACGCCTTCGTGCCGCGCCTGTAGATCGTGCCGCCGCTCATGTTCACGTTGTTGTCGAACGAGTTCTCGGCCGGCGAGAAGTCGTTGATGAACTCGTGGTCGTCCCAGTGCGAGTAGAAGCCGGCCGAGCGGCGCAGCGCCCGCAGGCTGCGGTTGCGGAGGTTGACCTTGTACTTGGCCCACTTCTGCCGCACACTCAGCGCGATCGGGTTGAGCCGGTTCGGCACCTCGCTGTCCGAGTAGATGGTGTCGCCCAGCATCACGTTGAAGTCGTTGCGCTCCGCCTTCATCCGGCGCAGCACCCCGCCGTCGTTCCAGAACGGCGCGGTCTTGCCCGGCTCCGGGTTGAAGTCCTGGTCACCGCTCCAGGCGAACTCGACAGTCGCGTTCTGATTGCGCCTCGGGGCCGTCCTGAACGTGCCCACGTCGCTGCGCCTGCGGTTGGTGCCGACAAAGCGGAACCAGTAGCGCCGGTCCGGCTTCAGGCGCGTCACACGCAGCTGAACCGTGTTGTCGTGGCTCCTGCGCGCGCGCACGGAGTGAGTGTCGAGATTCCTGAACCTGCGGTTGGCCGCGATCACGAGCGCGTACCTGCCGCTCTTGTTCGCCTTGCCCCAGAGCTGGGCGCTGGAGGACGTCACCTCTCCCGCCGTGACTCCGTATTTGAACCCCTTGGCGCCCAGCGCCGGAGGCGCGAGCAGGAGGGTGGCGACAAGGGCGAGCAGAAGAGCGCGGGCGTAGTTCATGGGCGCCATCCTAAGCGCAGGTAGGCTCCAGCTTGCAAATGGAGATCTCTCAGGCCGGTCACGACGTCGAAAATCAGGCGCCGCCGCTGGTGCCCTACAACGTGTTCGAGGCGGATCTCGCACTGCGCGAGGCGCTCGAACGCGAGGGCGGTGGTTGGGGCGTTGACCGCCTGCGCGACACCGGCGAGCTCGCCGGCACGGCGGAGGCGCTCGCCCACTCAGAGCGCGCGGAGCGCAACGAGCCGGTCCTGCTCACGCACGACCGCTACGGCAACCGCATCGACCAGGTGGAGCTCGACCCGTCGTGGCACTGGTGCCTGCGCCAGGCGATCGAGCGCGAGATCCACTCGCTTCCCTGGAGGGACCCGCAGCCCGGCGCCCACGCCGTCCGCGCCGCGCTCTTCTTCGTCTGGAGCCAGGTGAACTCCGGGGTCATGTGCCCGGTGTCGATGACCTACTCCGCGATTCCGGCGCTGCGCGAGGAGCCCGAGCTGGCCGCCGAGTGGGAGCCGCGCGCGACGAAGCCGAGCTACGACGACGGCGCGCTGGTGGGCATGGCGATGACGGAGAAGCAGGGCGGCTCGGACGTGCGCGCGAACAGCACCCGGGCCACCCCGAACGGCGACGCCTGGGAGATCAACGGCCACAAGTGGTTCTGCTCCTATCCGCCCTGCGACGCCTTCCTCACGCTCGCCCAGGCTCCCGCGGGCCTGTCCTGCTTCCTGATCGAGGGGCGCGACCCCGGCTTCCGCATCCAGCGGCTGAAGGACAAGCTCGGCACGCGCTCGCTCCCGTCGAGCGAGGTGGAGTTCCACGGCGTGCGCGGACGGCTCGTGGGCGAGGAGGGGCGCGGGGTCCAGACGATCATCCGGATGGTCAACCACACCCGGCTCGACTGCCTGATCGGATCCTCCGCCGGGATGCGCTGGGGGCTCGCGCAGGCGCTGCATCACGCACGCCATCGGAGTGCGTTCGGGAAGCTGCTCGCGGACCAGCCGCTGATGCGGAACGTGCTCGCCGACCTCGCGATCGAATCCGAGGCCGCAACCGCGGTGACCATGCGCGTCGCGCGCGCCTACGACGATGGCGACGCTCCGTTCAGGCGCATCGCCACCGCCGTCATGAAGCACTGGGTCTGCAAGCGGGCGCCCGGGCACGCGAACGAGGCGCTCGAGTGCCTCGGCGGCAACGGCTACGTGGAGGAGTCGGGGATGCCGCGCCTGCTGCGCGACTCGCCGCTCAACTCGATCTGGGAGGGCTCGGGCAACGTGTCGGCGCTCGACGTGCTGCGCGCGCTCGCGAAGGAGCCCGAGGCGCTGCCCGCGTTCCTCGCCGAGTGCGAGCTGGCGCGCGGCGGCAACGCCACCCTCGACGCGCAGCTCGACCGGCTGCGCGATGCGCGGCCGCAGGACCCGGAATTCGAGGCCCGGCGCGTGGTCTCGGACCTCGCCGTCACGCTCCAGGCCAGCCTGCTCGTCCGCAACGGCCCCGCCCCGGTCGCGGACGCCTTCTGCGCCTCGCGGCTGCACGGCGGCACACGCGGCGCCTACGGGATGCTGCCGCCGTCGGTGGACGCCGAGGCGATCGTGGACCGCGCGCTGGCCGCTTGACCACCCTGCGCTACGAGGTCACGGGCCGCGTGGCCCGCATCACGCTCGACCGTCCCGAGCGCGCCAACGCGATCACGATGGCCATGCCGCGCGAGCTCGCCGAGCGCGTGGAGGAGGCCAACCTCGATCCCGCCGTCCACGTGATCGCTCTGTCGGGGAACGGCAAGGGCTTCTGCGGCGGCTATGACCTGGTCGAGTACGCCGAGGCGCAGATGCCGAACCACGATCCGGCCGAGCCGTGGGACGCGGTGACCGACTGGCAGATGATGAGCCGCAACCTGCGCGGCTTCATGAGCCTGTTCCACTCGGACAAGCCGGTCGTGTGCAAGGTGCACGGTTTCTGCGTGGCAGGCGGCACCGACATGGCCCTCTGCTCCGACCTGCTCGTGATCGCCGACGACGCGCGCATCGGCTATCCGCCCGCCCGCGTGTGGGGCGTGCCGACCTCGGCGCTGTGGGCGTTCCGCGTGGGCGACCAGCGCGCCAAGCGGCTGCTGTTCACGGGCGATCTGATCGACGGCCGGACCGCGCACGAGTGGGGGCTCGCCGTCGAGGCGCCCCCGTCCGCGGAGCTCGACGACCGCTTCGAGGAGCTGGTCGAGCGCATCGCGCTCACGCCGGTGAACCAGCTCGTGATGATGAAGCTGCTCGTGAATCAGGCGCTGTTCGCCCAGGGCCTCCACGCCACGCAGGCGCTCGGAGTCTTCTTCGACGGTATCGCCCGTCATACCCCGGAGGGCTACGAGTTCCAGCGCCTGGCCGCCGAGTCGGGCTTCAAGGAGGCGGTGCGAGCGCGCGACCAGCCGTACGAACCGCCACAATCACCTGGATGAAGCCGCAGGTGGCCGCAGACCGGCTCCGTGACCTCCGGAGTGTCACGGATGCCGCGCTCGCCTACCTCCCACTCGAAGATTTGCTCAATGAGCTGCTGACCCGGGTGGTCGGGATCCTCGAGGCCGACACCGCGGCGATCCTGCTGCTCGACGACGACGACCGGACACTGGTCGCGCGGGCCGCCAAGGGCCTCGAGGAGGAGGTCGAACGGGGAGTGCGGATCCCGGTCGGCCAGGGGTTCGCGGGCCGCATCGCCGCGACCCGCCAGCCGGTCCAGGTCGAGAACCTCGACACGGCCGAGATCTTCAACCCGATCCTGCGTGAGAAGGGCCTCCGCTCCCTGCTGGGAGTCCCCCTGCTCGTCGAGGGCGGTGTGATCGGCGTCATGCACGTGGGCACCCTCACCCCGCGCAACTTCACTACGGACGACACGGAGCTGCTGCAGAGCGCCGGCGACCGTGCTGCGCTCGCGATCTCGAGCCGCCTGACCGAGCGCGAGCGCGGCCTCGCCGATGCGCTCCAGACCAGTCTGATGCCGCGGCTTCCGCAGGTGCCGGCGGTCATGCTCACGGGCCGCTACCTGCCCGCGGCCTCGGCCCAGCTCGGCGGCGACTGGTACGACGCGTTCCTGCTCCCCGACGGGCGGCTCGGCCTGGCGATCGGGGACGTGGTGGGCCGCGGCTTCTACGCGGCGGCGGTCATGGGACAGCTGCGCAGCGGGTTGCGAGCCTACGCGCTCGACGGCATCGCGCCCCCTGAGGTGCTGGAGCGGCTCAGCCGCCTGCTGCGCCAGCTCGTGCCCGGCCGCACCGCCACGGTGCTCTACCTCGTGCTGGACCCGTATGGAGGCTCGCTGCTGGCCTCGAGCGCCGGCCATCCCCCTCCGCTCGTCGCAGGCGACGACGGGGTCCCCGTCTTCCTCGACCTGCCCGGGTCGGCGCCGCTCGGCGCCACGCGTAACCCGACCTACGAGCAGCGTGAGCACGCCATCGAGCCGGGCTACAGGCTCGTGCTCTACACGGACGGACTGGTGGAGCGCCCCGGCGAGTCGCTGGACGCGGGGCTCGAGCGGCTGACCGCGCTGGTGCGCGACGCCGAGGAGGACGTGGAGCGCCTCGGCGACCGCCTGGTCGCCGAGTTGTTGCCGGATGGCCCGAGCGTGGACGATGCCGCCCTGTTGATCGCCCGTTCGCTGCCGCTTTCCCAATCGCTCCTTACGCGCCTGCCGGCGGACGTGGAGTCGATCCCCCTCATGCGCCGGATGCTCGGGCGCTGGCTCCAGGAGGCGGGCGCCACCCGGGGCCAGGCGGAGGACCTCGCGCTGGCGGCCTCGGAGGCGTGCGCGAACGCGATCGAGCACGCCTACGGGCCGGGGCCGGGGATCCTGGAGGTCAGCGCCTCCAGATCGGGTGGCGAGGCCCTCGTCGCCGTTCGCGACTACGGCACCTGGCGACAGCCGCGCGGCGCGAACCGTGGCCGTGGTTTGATGCTGATGGAGGGCCTCACCGACTGGGTCGAGGTGGTTCGCGGAGAGGACGGCACGACCGTCCAGCTCTGCCGGCGACTGGGATCGGAGGCGGCGTGAACGCGAATGTGGAGCTGGATCACCGTGACTCGATCGGGATCGCCCGGTTGAGCGGCGACGTCGACATCGTCCAGGCGAGCGTCCTGCGAAAGCGGCTCCTGGGCGCCGTCCGCAACCAGGACCTGGGCCTGGTGGTCGACCTGTCGGAGGCGAGCTACATCGACAGCGTGGGAGTGAGCCTCCTGTTCGAGCTGGCGGAGCGCCTGACGGATCGCCAACTGCGGTTCGCGGTCGTGATGCCCGACGGAGGCATCGTCCAGCGGGTGCTGACGATCGTGCACCTGGACTCGGTCGCGGAGGTCCACCCGCGCGTCGAGGACGCGGTCGCCGCGCTGCGCGGCGGCGCCTAGCCGCGCCGCCCGATCCCGGATCGGAAGCGCCAGACTCCCGCCCCGGCGAGCGCTATCCCGAGCGCGGGGATCCAGAGCGGGAAGCCACCGCGGTCGCCCGACGGCTCGGCAAGCGAGACTGTCTCGGGCGGCAGCGGGGTGCCGTTTCCGCCCGCGTCCCCCGGTCCCTCGATCCACACCCCACCGGCGCCCTGGCGCGCGGCGGCGCTGCCCTTCGGGAAGGCGACGTAGTCCTGCGGCGCGCTGCCGCTCCCCACGACGAGCGCGGGGAAGGCGAAGCTGCGCTTCTCCGCGACGACGGTGAGCCGCCAGCGGCCGTCCGTGGGAAGGACGATTCGCAACTTGAACCCGGCCTGGCCGGCCATGCTGGCCGGCACCCGGCGGAGCTGCCCGCGCACGCGCCGATCGCCCCGGGTGGCCACGACCACGGGGTGCGGCCGGCGCCGGAACTCGTTGAACTCGATGGTGGCCTCCCATGGCCTGCCGGCCTCCACAGCCTCCGGCCCCGAGGTGAGAACGGCATGCGGACCCTTGGCGCTGGCGGCGGGCGCGAAGACGAGACCGGCGACGAGTAGAACGACCAGTTTGCGTGTCATGCGATGTCTACACCCCTCGAGGGCGAGGGGTTCCCGGCTTCAGCCCCGGACCACAGTCAGCGTCCCAGGAACTCGTCCAGGCCCGCTCGCGCCTCGCGCTGGACCTTCGAACGCAGCATCGGCGTCCAGCCGAGGGCCAGGCCGGCTGGGCCGAGCGCCTGCCGCGCCCAGGCGTAGAACGAGAAGGAGTCGCGGTGCTCGGCGATCAGTCCGTCCTCGAAGCGGAACTCAGCGCGGATGTCGTTGTGGACTCGGCGGCCGGTCGAGAACGTGTAGTCGGCCAGCCAGTGGGCGCTTCCGCGCTCGTCGTCCGCGTCGTGGTCGGCGAGCGTCACCTCGAGGTCCCGTGCCCGCCCGGTGAGCATGCGCCACATCGCGCCGGGCTCCTCGCCGCGCAGGTTGGTGAAGACCGGATCCGAGAAGCGCGCGCCGGGTGCGTAGCACGCGGCCATCGCGTCGCCGTCGCCGCGGGCGAACGCCGCGTAGAAGCGCTCGATCAGCTCGTCGTTGGGGTGCGCCATCAGTCGTCGAAACGGCCGGCGAACAGGGCGAACACCGCACCCTGCGGGTCCCGCGCCACGAGGATGCGGCCGCCGGGAACCTCCTGTGGCGGGACCATCACCGTTCCTCCCAAGGAGCCGATCTCCTCAGCGGCGGCGTCGAGGTCGTCGATCCCGAAGTAGACGAGCCAGTGCGACGGGGCCGGCCCGCCCGGGGGCAGCGGCATCATCCCGCCGTTCACGGCCTCGCCGCGGTAGATGCCCCAGTACGGCGGCTCGGCGGACATCTGCTCGAAGCGCCAGCCGCACAGATCGCTGTAGAAGCGCTGTGCGGCCTCGGGGTCGTTCGTGTTGAGCTGGTTGAGAGTGAGCGTGCCGGGCGCGTTCACCACCTCGGCGCCGATGGCCCTGCGCGGCTGCCAGACGCAGAAGACCGCTCCGGTCGGGTCCTGGAGCGTCGCCATGCGTCCGGCGTCCATCACGTCGAACGGCTCCGCGAGCACGTTGGCGCCCAGCTCGCGTGCGCGCGCCGTGATCGCGTCGACATCTTCCACCGTCACATACGACGCCCACGCCGGATGGCGCTCGGTCGTCTCGAACATCGCGGCCGCGGCGCGCCCGCCGAGGCGCGCCATCACGTACACGCCGCCGTCCGGGATCGGACTGTCCTCGAAGCCCCAGCCGAACAGGCCGCCGTAGAACTGCTTCGAGGCCTCCGCGTCCGGAGTGCTCAGGTCGGTCCAGGAGAAGGTTCCCTGCTCGTGGCTATCGCGTTCGCCCATGGAACGACGATAACGCGCCGTAATTCCGGCCGGTTGCCGGACATACTCGCTGTTAGAGGGGAGTGCGGCCGACACGCCACGAGAGCTTCGAGGGACTGTTCCGGGAGAACTACGCGGCGGTGCGCGCCTATGCGCTGCGTCGCGCATCACCGGAGGCCGCCCAGGATGTCGTGGCGGAGACGTTCCTCGTGGCGTGGCGGCGGCTCGACGACGTGCCGGCCGACGCGCTCCCCTGGCTGTACGCGGTCGCGCGCCGCGTGCTGGCAAACCAGCGCCGCTCGGCGGACCGCGGCGCGGCGCTGGAGCGCCGCCTCGCGGGCGCCGCGACGCCCAGGGGCGCGCCCGACCCGGGCGACACGCTGGGCGACAACGAGCTGATGCGCCTCGCCCTCGGCCGGCTCCCCGAGCACAGCCGTGAGGCGCTGATGCTGGTCGCATGGCACGGGCTCACGGGCGCGCGCGCCGCTCGCGCCGCGGGCTGCTCGCGAGCCGCCTTTGCGGTGCGCCTGCACCGTGCGCGCGCCCACCTGACGGCCGAGCTGGCCGCACTGGAGGCGCCTGCCGCCCGGGGCCTGGAACCGCAATCGATGGAGGTGGGTCGATGAGCCCGCGTGGAGACCTGATGGAGAGGCTCGCAGCCGCGGATCCGCGGCCCGACGCCGAACGGCTGGGCGCCGAGGACCAGAGCGAGGCCGACGCGCTGCTCGCGCGCCTGCTGGCCACGCCGCACGACGGCCATGCCGTCGCCCGGCGCGTCCGGCCGCGGCGCGTGCGGCGCTGGGCAATCGTCGCCACCGGCGCGCTCTGTTCCGCCGCAGCGGCGTTCGCCGCGGTGAACCTGCTCGACTCGGACGCGCCGGGGCCGGACGTGGTCGAGCAGGCGGTGGCGGCCCTGACGCGCGAAGGGGTCGTCTACCACGTGCTCGAGCGCTACGAGTTCAGCGCCAACGGCTTTCGGGACGCCGGAAGTAGAACCCTCTTTATGGAGCACTGGCACACAACCGGCGGCCGTTTCCACGTCAAGACGTTCGCCGCCAGAGGCCAGAGACGTGGGCGCCTACTCCAGGACATGGCCGGGCGCCAGCTGGCGGGGCGCCGCGGTGGGCCGGTGCTCCTGTGGGTCTCGGGCCCCGACAGGATCGTCGCCATGGGCTTCGCCGAACGACAGGCCAACAGGGGAGCGCCCGGCATCGATCGCTTCGCCGACCCCGGCGCGCGCCTCAGGGCGCTCGAGCAGCAGGGACGCCTGCGACTGGCGGGCACGACCCAATTCGGGAATCGGCGCGCGTACCGGCTGGTGTCGGGCGTGGTTCCGGGCTGGAGCAAGAACTCCGAGGAGAGCGTGGTGTTCCTGGTCGACACCGAGACCTACCTTCCGTTGGCCGAGCGTCGCTGGCTGCGTATGAGTGCCGGGGCGGAGGTCCGATCCACCACCCGGTATCTCGTGTACGAGCAATTGCCGCTGAACGAGCGCACCCGCAAGCAGCTCGACCTCGACCCACACCCGGGCGCGAGCTGCGCGCCGCATACGGGCGACGTCAGGGGAAGGCGCTCGCCGGGCTTCCCGAATCCCTGCGCGCGTTAGGCTCGGCTGGCTGCGGCACCGGGATGTAACCCGGGGGATTGACTCTGGCCCCCGCGGGTACAACAGGTCCAGCAGCGATGAACCAGCAGCGTTATTTCGCCTATCGATCGTTGCTCGCGGAGCTCGGCGAGTGGCGCCTTTCGGCCGCCCTCGAGACCGATACCTACGACGAGCTCTGCGACGCCGCCGAGGGCCTGCTGCTCTCACGTGCGGGCGAGGAGGCCGAGGAGCCGCTTGCCCGCGCCAGCACCGCCGTGCTCGGCATGCTGGCGCTCGACGAGCTCGACGAGCAGAACGCCTCCTGGCTCCTGGACTCGCTCCTGGCCTGCGGGCCGCAGGTCGCGCTCCGCGACGCGGCCTAACGCCCGAAGCGCCCGGTGAGCGTTCCGCGCGCGAGCGCGTGGTCCGACAGGGCCGCCCGCACGTCGTCCGGGGAGCTGTTCTTGTCGAGGCCGAGCGGCGCGTCCGCGGCGTAGAGCGCGAACACGTACCGGTGCGGGTCGTCGCCCTCGGGCGGGCAGGGGCCGCCCCAGCCGTGGTCGCCGAAGCTGTTCTCGGCCTCGACCGCGCCGGCGGGCACGCGGCCCTCCGGGATCCCGGTCTGATCGGCTGGGATGCCGAGCACGGTCCAGTGCACGAAGCGATCGGCGTCCGGATCCTCGACCACGAGCGCGAGCTCACGGGCGCCGCCGGGCAGGCCGGACCAGCGCAACGCGGGCGAGCTGTCGCTGCCGTCGCAGGTGAAGCGCTTCGGGATCGTGCCGCCGTCCCGGAACGCGGGGCTCGTGACGGTGATCGAGAGCTTGACCTCAGGCAGCGGCTCGCTCGGCTTGTCGCCGCCGCCGCAGCCGGCCGGCAGCGCCGCCAGAAGCAGGAGCGCGAGGGGCCGCCACACGGGCCCAAGGTACCGTGAAGGCGGTGCCCAGGCGCACGCGCATCCTCGCGTACGGAGCGGCCGCCCTGCTCACGGCAGTGGGCTTCGGGTGCGCGGCGCTCGGCGGCCTCGCGGGCGCGATCGCGGCGATCGCGCTCGTGTCCGCAGGCCTCGGCGGTGCCCTGCTGTTCGCGTTCTACGAGGTCGGCCTCAGCGAGGACCGCGACCGGGCCGAGCAGGAGAAGCGCCGGCGCCGGTAACCTGTTCGCAGGCGCGGTCCCGCGCCAGACCTCCGCTCCGGCGCCCACGCAGCCGGCCGAGGGAGGTAAAGGTGGCCACGAGCCATCGGGACGCCGTCATCGTCGCCCCTTTCCGGCGGGGCCTCGGGAGCGTGGGTCCCGGCGCCAGCCGCCGCATAGGAGCGAAGACAGATGACGAGGCAGAAGACGTTCAAGCGCCGGGTTCGCGAGCGAATGGCGAAGACGGGCGAGAGCTACACCGCAGCCCGCAGGATGCTGATCGCGCGGGGCGATCGCCCGGAGACCCCGAGGTTCGAGCCGCCGGTGGCTGAGGAGCGGGTCGTCGAGGCCACCGGGCGCGGCTGGCAGGCGTGGTTCGAGCTGCTCGACGCGTGGGAGGCGGCGAGCCGCACCCACACGGAGATCGCGCGCTGGCTGAGAGACGAGCACGCCGTCGACGGCTGGTACTCGCAGTCGATCACCTTGGGATATGAGCGCGCACGCGGCCTGCGCGAGCCCGGCCAGCGGAGGGACGGATTCGTGGCGGGCGCCTCCAGGACCATCGCCGTCCCCGTCGAGCGGCTGTTCGAGATGTTCGTGGACGAGCAGTCGCGCAAGCGCTGGCTGCCGGCCGCGGAGCTGCGCGAGCGAACGGCCACCTTCCCGCGCACGGCCCGCTACGACTGGGAGGACGGCTCGACCCGAGTCGTCGTGGGCTTCGAGGGCCTCGGCGAGGCGAAGAGCCGGGTGGCGCTCTCGCACGAGCGGCTGCCGGATGCCGAGACGGCCGGGGAGATGAAGACCTGGTGGCGAGCGCGGCTCACGGAGCTCAAGTCACGGCTCGAGGATGGGTAGGGCTACTCCCCCACCCCGGCGGCTTTGAGAGCGCTGGGCCAGTCGGTGAAGTACTCGATCCGCATCATTATTCCGTCCTGGAACGTGGTGACCTGGTGGTACATCTCCGTGTCGAGCTCGGCCCCGCTGCCCTTGCCGCGCCCGTAGAAGCGAAGCCGCACCGCCACGCGGTCGCCGGCATCCACGAACTCCTGCGGGTCGAGCCTCAGCTCCTCGAAGGTCTCGTCGAGCCCGGCCCAGAAGCGCTTGACCTGATCGGGTCCCACGCAGGAGTCCGAGCGCTGGAGCGCGGGCAGCACCCACTCGATCTCGGGATCGAAGTAGCGGACGGCGGCGTCGAAGTCGCGCCGGTTGTAGTCGGCGATGAAGTCGCTCGTCTTGACGACGTTCTCCTGCGACATCGTTCGGTCAGGGCGCCGGAAGCACCGCTCGCAGGTCCTCGGATCGAATTCGGATGTCCTCCTCGGCTTGATCGCATCGCGGCTCGACGAGCTCGATGTGCACGAACTGGTCGCCGAGCTGGTTGAGCGCGACGCGGGCGGCAACCTCGGACCCGTTCGCGGCCTCGGGACACGCTGCACCGACGACCTCCACGCCGCTCGGCGTGAGCACCAGCGTGCGGGAGCTGAGCCGCGGACCGGTCACGAACGCATAGGCAAGCAGAATCGCCGTGAGGACGAAGGCGCCGGCCGCCGTCGCCACGAACGCCGTGCGGGTCCGACTGCCCGGCCGCGTTCGCGACTCCGGGCCCCAGAGGATGAGACCGATCGCGGCGACCCACGCAACGAACGCGAGCAGGCCGATGACCTGGCCAAGGGGTCGAAGGTCGGCGAACAGGCCGGTGGCGACGCCGCTTACGATCGTGACCACGCCGAGCAGAACCGTGGGGTTGTCGGCCGGCAGTCGCGCCTGCGACTCCGTCATTCGACGATCCTAAGCTCAAGAGAGCGCGAAGGTCGGCGAAGCTGGCTTGCGACGATGCTGGGCTCTGGAACCGGCAGGCGGTCAGCCGACGTTCGCGCAAGCTGCCCAGGCGCTGAGACCCACGGGGGAGGCGCCGTCGTTTCTCGCGGCCACGGCCCAGTCCCTGTTGGCGTACGGGCCCATCAGGAGGATCGGCGCGTCGCCCTCGGAGCCGCCGCTCCCGGCGATCACCTTCTTGCCGGCCGGGCAGTCCACGTATGCGACGTCGATCTGCCCCGACGCCACCGACACGACGTCTCCGAAGACGATCTCGTAGCCGCTGATGCCGGGCGCACCGGCGTCGCCCTTCGGTCCCTGAGGGCCGGCCGGGAGCTGGCCGGCAGCAAAGTCGGCGGCCAACAGGCTGCCGTTCTTGACCTTGTGCCCGGTCACCGCGTTCTTCTTCAGCTTGGAGGCGGTCACGGCCTTCTTCTGCAGCTGTGCCGCTCCGACCGAGTTCGCGGGCAATACGGCGGCGGCATAGCTGACGCCGCCGAGCGCAACGACAAGCGCGACGCAGGCGACGATCAACGAGGGCAGGCGGCTGGAGATGACGCTCATTCGGTGCTCCTTCGATCGGTGGTGCCTTCCCAACCGATGCTCGGCTAGCGGCGCCGACCGGAACAGGAGGGCTGCCCGCCAGATTGCTGGCGGGCTCCCGACCGGATGTGGCGGAGATCCGACCCTCCAGGACCGCGGTCTAGCCCGGCTTCGTAGCCGCCTGGATCCCCACGCCCGGCACCGTTCGGAAGCGGATCGGCGAGCGCGGCTCTAGCCCCGCCTGCCGCTGCCAGTCCGCGATCTCCTCGACCGCCCACGTGCCCGACTGGCTCGTCAGGGCGAAATAGAACTCGAGCAGGGCGCCGAGCTGGCCGGCCTCCTTGGCGCTGTGCGGC
>Ga0114129_10002778_pt1 | contig 24395 bp, 29 predicted proteins | sample RhiMetdeltSRZDD1_FD_80071 | JGI IMG/M metagenome (GOLD analysis project Ga0114129, IMG submission 80071) | Populus rhizosphere microbial communities from Tennessee, USA - Rhizosphere MetaG P. deltoides SRZDD1 (version 2) (version 2) | ecosystem: Host-associated > Plants > Roots > Rhizosphere >...
CGAGGTCGACGCGGTGCGGCTGCGTCCGCATCCGTGGGAGTTCGCACTCTACTTCGACATTTAACGTCGCCGCACCGATAACGTCGGCGCCCCGAGCGTTGTGCACGTGGGGCGAGAGGCCGAGCCTCTCGCCCCACGTTTTTCCTCAGAGACCGAGGCCGCCCAGCGCGGCGAGAAGCGCGTTGAGGGCGTTCAGAAACGCCGTCAGATCGGCGATGAGACCACCGGGCCCGAGGAGATTCGCCACCGCGCAGAGAAGCTGCCCGAGGAGACCTCCCGCGGGATTCGCATCGATGGTGAGATGGACCTGGTCGAGATGAATCTCCAGACCCAGCAAATTCAGGTCTAGCGGGCCGAGCGTGAGGTTGAGAATCTCGCACGTCAACTGCTGCGTGGAGATACCGCCGGTGCCGCCGCCCGTGCCCGTGGCGGCATTCGATACCTGCACAGGCATCACGACCTGCGTGACGGCGGTCCGGCCGTTCGCGGTCGTCAACAGCAGCGTGCCGAGCGCACCGACGGGATTCGCCGCATTTCCCGTCGCGACGAATTTGAGGATCGTGAACGTTCCGGTAACCCGACCACCGCCGCGCGCGAGGCCCTGGACCGGCACCGTCAGCCCAGCACCGACGCCCGAGTTCTGAGCGAGCGCTGGCGCAGGGATTACAAGCATAGCGAGCATCATTCCGACGAGAAGCAGCGAGGCAAACTTCTTAACCATTGCAACGGCCTCCTTGACTGAAGATGCCGTCACGGGTGGCAATGGTCGTGCCTCTCGACCGGTGGTCCGCGTTTGGAAATATGCGACTCGCCATGTGCACGCGCGTCGCGAGTGCTCACGGCGATTGGCTGCGGTTGCCTAGTCAGCGATTGGCTATTTCACAATTTCGAGCAGCTCGACCTCGAAGACGAGCGTCGCGCCCGGCTTGATCTTCGGCGGTGCACCGCGATCCCCATAGGCCGTGTCCGCGGGGCATACCAGGCGGCTCTTGCCACCGACCTTCATCTGCTGCACGCCCTCGGTCCAGCACTTGATCACGCCGTTCAGCGGAAAGGTGATGGGCTCGCCGCGCTGGACGGAGCTGTCGAACACCGTGCCGTCCGTGAGCGTGCCCTGATAGTGCACCTTCACCTTGTCGCTCGGAGCGGGACTGGGACCTGTGCCCGGCTTGATCGGCGTCACGACGGCGCCGGACGGCGTCTTCACCGCGCCTTTCTCCGCCGCGGCCTTGTCCACGAACGCCTGACCCGCCTTGCGCTCGGGCGCCGCCGCGGCGATCGCCCGGCTCTTCTGGAGATCCTGGATCTTTGGGCCATACGTCTGCAGATCGACCTTCTTGTCCTTACTGCTGAGGCCGTCCGTCAGTCCCGCCTTCACGATGTCGAGATCCGCCGGGCTCAGGGCAAAGGTCGAGAGGTTCTGCGCGAGCACCAGACCGAGCGCGTAGAGCGTCTTCTGCTCATCGGTCTTGAGCTCGGGATCGGCGGACCACGCGGGGGCGGCCGTGAGCACGAGCAGGGCGAGGACGACCGACAGTAGTCGCATCAGGGGTCCTTTCGTGGGCGTTTCGCTTCACCATACGCCCGATATAGTGCCCGCGCGCTGTTTCGCTGTTGCCCGCGAAATGAGCACGCGCCGCGAACGTGCCGGGGGGTTGAGCAGAGCGCGCCGGCGGCGACGCGTGTAAACGATTGATTTCGCGTCGCAGAGGTCTGGCACTTCGCTTGCCGTAGAGCCGACGCGATGAGCGCCGACAAACTCCCTCAGGGCCGGCCGCGCTGGCGTGTCGCCATCGTCGATGATCACGAGCGATCCCGTTCCGCGCTTCGGGCCACGATCTGGTCCGCCGGCGGCGAAGTGGTCGGGGAGTCGGTTCGCTGCGCCGATGCGCTGGCGGTGGTGCGTCGCAGCGCGCCCGACGTCGCGATCTGCGCCGCCGGGCTCCCGGACGGCGACGGGGTGCAGACGGCGGCCGAGCTCACCGCCGCCAACTGCCCGGTCGTGCTCTTCACCAGCCACACCGACGAGCCGCTGGTCGAGCGCGCGCGCGGCGCCGGCGTCATGGCGTACCTGCTCAAGCCGCTGCGTCCGGCGGAACTGGCGCCCGCGCTCGACCTCGCCATCGCGCGGTTTGCCGAGACCCGACAGCTCAAGCAGACGCTCGAGGATCGCAAGGTGATCGAGCGCGCCAAGGGCGCGCTCATGGCGCGCCTCGGCCTGAGCGAAGACGACGCGTTCAAGCGGCTGCGCCGCGCCGCCATGGACAGCCGCAAGCCGATGGTCGAAGTCGCGCGCGCCCTGCTCGTCTCGGAGTCCGTCATTTCGTGACCCTTCACCGGACAACGGCGTCCACGATTCGGGCGGCAGGGTCGCCGCCCACATCACCCGAACCCCGCAGAGGAGACGCTATGTCCACGTACTCGCGCAGAGACTTTCTCAAGACCGGCCTCGTCGCCGCCGGCGCCGGCGTTGCCATGTCGCACGCCTTCCCGTCGATCGTCGGCGCCCAGAGCAAAGAGCCGGTCAAGATCGGTGTGCTGCACTCGCTGTCCGGCACGATGGCCATCAGCGAAGTGTCACTTCGCGACGTGGTGCTGATGGCCGTGGACGAGATCAACGCCAAGGGCGGCGTGATGGGTCGCAAGATCCAGCCGGTCGTCGTCGACCCCGCCTCGAACTGGGACCTGTTCGCGGAGAAGGCCAAGCAGCTCCTGCTGCAGGACAAGGTCGCGGTCGTGTTCGGCTGCTGGACGTCGGTGAGCCGCAAGTCGGTGCTGCCGGTCTTCGAGAACAACAATGGCCTGCTCTTCTATCCCGTGCAGTACGAAGGCGAGGAGTGCAGCAAGAACGTCTTCTACACGGGCGCGTGCCCCAACCAGCAGCTGATTCCGGGCGCCGAATATCTGATGTCGAAGGAAGGTGGGTCGTACAAGAAGTTCTACCTGCTCGGGACCGATTACGTCTTTCCGCGCACGGCCAACAAGATCCTCCGCGCCTTCCTGCTGGCCAAGGGTGTTCCGGCCGCGAACATCGAGGAGGAGTACACGCCGTTCAGTCACCAGGACTATCAGACGATCGTCGGCAAGATCAAGCGCTTCGCCTCCGGCGGCGGCGCGTGCGTGCTGTCCACGATCAACGGCGACAGCAACGTGCCCTTCTACAAGGAGTTCGCCAACCAGGGGCTGCGCAGCGAGAACGCGCCCATCATGGCGTACAGCGTGGCGGAGGACGAGCTGCGTGGTATGGACACGTCCGCGCTGGTCGGCCACCTCGCGGCGTGGAACTACTTCCAGTCCGTCGAGAACGCGGCCAACAAGAAGTTCGTCAACGCGTTCAAGGAGTACTGCCAGAAGAACAACCTGCCCGGCGGCAACAAGCGCGTGACCGACGATCCAATGGAGGCGGCCTACTTCGGCGTCCACATCTGGAAGCAGGCGGTGGAGAAGGCCAAGAGCTTCGACGTGGATCCCGTTCGCAAGGCGGTGTACGGCCAGACGTTCGCGGCTCCGGTCGGCACCATCAAGATGCACGAGTACAACCAGCACACGTATCGCCCCGTGCTCATCGGCGAGATCCTCAAGGACGGCCAGTTCAAGATCATCTCGCGCACGAAGGGCAACGTGGAGCCCGAGCCGTGGTCGAAGTACACGAGCCCGGACAAGGGCTGTGATTGGGTGAATCACAAGGGCACGTACCAGAAGAAGGCCTGATGAAGCGCTCGCTCCTGCTGCTGTTGTTGTGTGTGGCGTGGCTCGCCGGACCTCCGGCGAGCCACGCGCAGTCTCCGGACGCGCTCAAGGCGCTCGGCGACCTCGCCGTGGACGACGCCGATCGGCGGGAGGCGGCCGTGGGCGTGCTCGGCGCCACGCGCGATCCAAAGTGGCTCGAATTTCTGACGGCACTCCGCGACGGGAACGTCTACGCGCGCGGGAAGGGCAAGGCGCTCGAGGTCGTGGTCGGCGGCGCCAAATCCACGAAGGGCGACCAGGACGTCATCGACATCGCGACCGCGTACGATCGCAAGCCGCTCGGCACCGTACCGGTCTCGAGCTTGACCGAGATCGCCGCCGACCGCCGGCTGCGCATCGCGATCAAGCCGTTCCTCGACGCCGACGAGACGCGCGTCCAGCTCGCGAGCCCGGACGCCGAGGCCCGGCGCGGGGCCGCCGTGAAGCTCGGCCATCAAGCCGATGCCGGTGCGGCGGCGGTGGTCGAGGCCGCCATCGCGAAGGAGACGGTTCCCAACGTGCGTCACGCGCTGGAAGAAGCGCTGGCGCTCATCCGCCTGGCGCACGGTGATGCGGCGGTGCGCGTGCTCGCCGCGCAATCGCTCGGCGGTCTCCATTCCTCCGACGCCGTGCCCTCGCTGCAGCGGCTGGCGGCCGATACGAACGCGTCGCGCGCCGAGCGTGACGCGGCGACGCACGCGATCCGGCAGATCGAGCGCTGGAGCCTGCTCGTTCGCGCGATCGAGACGGCGTTCCAGGGCGCGTCGCTCGCCTCGATCTTGTTGTTGATGGCGCTGGGCCTGGCCATCGTGTTCGGCCTCATGGGCGTCATCAACATGGCGCATGGCGAGCTGATGGCGCTGGGCGCCTACAGCACCTTCGTCGTGCAGAACGTGTTTCGCGCGCGCTGGCCGGCGTGGTTCGACGCGTACTTCGTGGTGGCCCTGCCGGTGTCGTTCATCGTCGCCGCGCTCGTCGGCGTGGTGCTGGAGCGCGGCGTGATCCGTCGCCTCTATGGCCGGCCGCTCGAGACGCTGCTGCTCACGTGGGGCGCGTCGCTCATCATCCAGCAGGGCCTGCGCCTCTGGTTCGGCGCCGCCAACGTCGATGTGTCGTCGCCGCGGTGGCTGTCGGGTGGCTTCGCGCTGATGACCGGGCTCACGCTGCCCTTCAACCGGATCTTCATCATCGCCCTGGCCGCCGTGAGCGTCGCCGCGATGTACTGGCTGCTCTTCGGCACCGGCGCCGGCCTGCGCATCCGCGCCGTCACCCAGAATCGCGGGATGTCGTCGTGTCTGGGAGTGCGCGCGGGATGGGTCGACGCCACGACCTTCGCGCTCGGCGCCGGGCTCGCGGGGCTCGCGGGCGCGGCGCTCACCCAGATCGGCAATGTCGGTCCGTCGCTCGGGCAGAACTACATCGTCGACTCGTTCATGGTGGTCGTCACCGGTGGCGTCGGCAAGCTCGCCGGAACGATCCTCGCCGCGGCGGGCATCGGCGGCCTCAACAAAGGTATCGAGCCGGCCCTCGGCGCCGTCTTCGCAAAGGTGGCCATTCTGCTGATGGTGATCCTGTTCCTGCAGCGGCGGCCGGCCGGACTGTTCGCAACGAGGGGACGCAGTGCCGAGGCGTGAGGTCATCGCGGTCGGCGCTGCGGCACTCGTGCTCGTCGTCGTGCTGCCGCTCTGCAACGCGCTGCCGCCGACGTCGGCGCTGCATCTGTCCGACTTCAGGCTCAACCTCTTCGGGAAGTTCCTGGCCTACGCGATCCTCGCGCTCGGCCTCGACCTGCTCTGGGGCTACGCGGGCGTCCTCAGCCTCGGCCACGGCGTCTTCTTCGGCCTGGGCGCCTACGCCATGGGCATGCACCTGATGCTGGAGATCGGCGCCAAGAGCGTGTACCAGAGCGCGCTCCCCGATTTCATGGTGTGGAACCAGGTCAAGGAGCTGCCGCTGTTCTGGCGGCCGTTCTACTCCGACGTGTTCACGCTGGTGGCGATCGTCGTCGTGCCCGGGCTGTTCGCGCTCGCCTTTGGCTTTCTCGCCTTCCGCAGCCGGATTCGCGGCGTCTACTTCTCGATCATCACGCAGGCGCTGGCGCTGTCGGCGTGGCTGGTCTTCAACCGCAACGAGATGCGGCTGGGCGGGACGAACGGGCTGGCCGACTTCAAGACGATCTTCGGGTTCCCATTGAACCAGCCGGCCACGCAGCGCGGCCTGTACACGGTCACGGCTCTCGTGCTCGTGATCGCATACCTCGCGTGCCGGTGGATCACGCGCAGTCGCGCGGGCAAGGTGCTGGTGGCCATCCGCGACAGCGAGACGCGCGTGCTGTTCTCGGGCTACTCGCCGGCGAGCTACAAGCTGTTCGTGTTCGTGGTCTCTGCCGTGCTCGCCGGCGTCGCTGGGGCGCTGTACGCGCCGCAGGTCGGCATCATCACGCCCGCGAAGATCGGCGTGCTGCCCTCGATCGAAATGGTCGTGTGGGTGGCGGCGGGCGGCCGCGGCACACTCGTCGGCGCCGTGGCCGGCGCGTTCGGCGTCAACTGGATGCAGTCGTGGCTCACCACCAGCTATCCCGACGTGTGGCTGCTGTTTCTCGGCGGGCTTTTCATGGGTGTCGTGCTGTTCTTCCCCGACGGTGTCGTGGGCGCGCTCGCACGGCTTGGCGCCATCATCCGGCGCGTACCCGCAAAGGCGGCGCTGGGCCGGGAACGGGCGCAGCCGGCGCCGGTCTCGAACAGGCCATGACCTCCACCGGCTCGATCATCTATCTGGAGGACGTCACCGTCTCGTACGACGGGTTCAAGGCGCTCTCGCGGCTGAACTTCTACATGGACCGCCGCGAGCTGCGCGTGGTGATCGGCCCGAACGGCGCCGGCAAGACCACGCTGCTGGACGTCATCTCCGGCCGCGCCAAACCCGAGCACGGTCGCGTGATCTTCGGCGATCACACGGATCTCACGGCGCTGCGCGAGAACGATATCGCCGGCCTCGGGATCGGGCGCAAGTTCCAGACGCCCTCGGTCTTCGTCAACCTCAGCGTCTGGGACAACGTCGAGCTCTCGCTCAAGCGCGCCAGCAAGGGCGTGCTCGCCGCGCTGCTCGCGCGCGATGCCGCCGGCGAGCGCGAGCGCATCGCCGCCACCCTCGAGACGGTGGGGCTCGGCGGCAAGGCGACGCTCATGGCCGGCGCGCTGTCGCACGGCGAGAAGCAGTGGCTCGAGATCGGGATGGTCATCGCCCAGGACCCCGAGCTGCTGCTCGTCGACGAGCCGGTGGCGGGCATGACCGATGAGGAGACGGCGCGAACGGGCGAGCTGCTGGAGTCGATCGCCGCCGACCGCTCGGTGCTGGTGATCGAGCACGACATGGAATTCGTGCGGCAGATCGCGCGCAAGGTGACCGTGCTCCACCAGGGTACGGTGCTGTGCGAGGGCCCGGTGGAGCAGGTCCAGACGGATCCGCGTGTGCTCGAGGTATACATCGGGCGCCGCCGGGAGACGGCCGATGCTCACGGTTGAGCGACTCGACGTCGCCTACGGCGGCTCGCAGGTGCTCTGGGGCGTCGATCTCACGGTCTCGGCGGGCGAAGTGCTGTGTCTGATGGGCCGCAACGGCGTGGGCAAGACGACGCTGCTCAAGGCGGTCATGGGACTCTTGCCCGTGCGCGGCGGCCGCGTGACGTTCGAAGGTTCCGACATCACACGCTGGTCGTCCGATCGCCGCGCGCGTGCCGGCATCGGCTACGTGCCGCAGGGCCGCGAGATCTTTCCGCATCTCACGGTGTACGAAAATCTCCGGGTCGCACAGCTCGGCTGCGGACGGACCGACAGCATGGACGATGTGCTCGATCTGTTCCCCGCGCTGCGCCGCTTCCTCGCGCGCAAGGGGGGCGTACTCTCCGGCGGAGAGCAGCAGATGCTGGCCATCGGCCGCGCCCTGCTGATGCGGCCCAAGCTGCTCATCCTCGACGAGCCGACGGAAGGCATCCAGCCCTCGATCATCCTGGAGATCGAGGAGGCGATCCGCCGCATCAAGACCGAGATGAGGCTGGCGGTGCTGCTCGTCGAGCAATACCTCGACTTCGCCGAGCGCCTCGCGGACGCGTATGTGATCATGGCCAAGGGCTCGGTGGTCGCCGCCGGCGCCACCAGGGATCTGCACGCCGATCAAGTGAAACAGCACCTGGCTGTCTGAGGCTCGGAGGTCCAACGATGCACCTCACGCCGCGGGAGCAGGAGAAGCTGCTGATTTTCACCGCCGCCGAGCTGGCGCGGCGGCGCCGCGCCCGTGGGCTCAAGCTCAACCACCCGGAAGCGCTCGCCATCATCACCGCCGACATCCTCGAGGGCATTCGCGACGGGCGCTCGGTCTCCGAGCTGATGGAGGCAGGCCTGTCGATTCTGCGCCGCGACGACGTCATGGAGGGCGTGGCCGAGATGATCGCCGAGGTGCAGGTGGAAGGCACGTTTCCCGACGGCACCAAGCTCGTCACGATCCACCATCCGATCCGCTGAGAGGAGTGATCGGTGATTCCAGGCGAGTACCTGCTCGAACCGGGTGATATCGAGGCGAACGCCGGACGGCGAACCGTCGAGCTGACCGTGGAGAACACCGGCGACCGGCCGATCCAGGTCGGCTCGCACTTCCATTTCTTCGAGGTCAACCGCGCGCTGCGCTTCGATCGGGCCCAGGCCTTCGGCATGCGGCTCAACGTCGCCGCCGGCACGGCGGTGCGCTTCGAGCCCGGCGATGCCAAACGCGTGACGCTCGTGGAGCTCGCCGGCGCGCGCCAGGTCCACGGCCTCAACGGCCTCACCGCCGGCGAGGGAAAAGACGCGGCCCTGCGGCGGCTGGCGCAGTGGGAGCGACAGTCGTGACGCTGCGCCTGACGCGCCGGCAGTACGCCGACCTGTACGGCCCGACGACCGGCGACCGCGTCCGCCTCGCCGACACGGACTTGTTGATCCGCGTCGAGCGCGATCTCACGGTGCCCGGCGAGGAGGCGAAGTTCGGCGGCGGCAAGGTCCTCCGCGACGGCATGGGACAGTCGGCGCGCGCCACCCGCGGCGACGACGTGCTCGATACCGTCATCACGAATGCGCTCATCGTCGACCACTGGGGCATCGTCAAGGCGGACATCGGCATCCGCGACGGCCGCATCGCCGGCATCGGCAAGGCTGGAAATCCCGACATCATGGCCGGCGTCAGCCGCGGCATGGTGATCGGCGCCGGCACCGAAGTGATCGCGGGCGAGGGCAAGATCATCACCGCGGGCGGCCTCGACACCCACATCCATTTCATCTGTCCACAGATCATCACCGAAGCCATCACGGCGGGGCTCACGACGCTGCTCGGCGGCGGCACCGGGCCGGCCGCCGGCACCAGCGCGACGACGTGCACGCCGGGCGTCTGGAACACGCATCGCATGCTGGAGGCGGCCGAGGCGTTTCCGCTCAACCTCGGCTTCCTCGGCAAGGGCAACGCCTCCGCGCGAGAGCCGCTGCGGGAGCAGATCGAGGCCGGCGCCATCGGCCTCAAGCTGCACGAGGACTGGGGCACCACGCCGGCCGCGATCGATACGGCGCTCGCGGTGGCCGAAGAGCATGACATCCAGGTGGCGATCCACACCGACACACTGAACGAGGCGGGTTTCGTGGAGGACACGATCCGCGCGTTCAAGGGCCGGACGATCCACACCTATCACACCGAGGGCGCCGGCGGCGGCCACGCGCCGGATATCCTGCGCGTGTGCGGCGAGCCCAACTGTCTGCCCTCGTCGACCAACCCGACGATGCCGTTCACCGTGAACACGATGGACGAGCACCTCGACATGCTGATGGTCTGCCACCACCTCAACCCGTCGATCCCCGAGGACCTCGCGTTCGCGGAGTCCCGGATCCGCGCGGAGACGATCGCCGCCGAAGACGTGCTGCACGACATCGGCGCCATCAGCATGATGTCGTCCGACTCGCAGGCGATGGGACGGATCGGCGAGGTGATCATCCGCACGTGGCAGACGGCGGACAAGATGAAGCGGCAGCGTGGGCCGCTGCCGGGCGAGAATGCCGGCGACGACAACCGGCGCGTGAAGCGGTACATCGCGAAGTACACGATCAACCCCGCCATCGCGCACGGGCTGGCCGAGCACGTCGGCTCGATCGAAGCCGGAAAGCTGGCGGATCTCGTCGTCTGGAAGCCGGCGTTCTTCGGCGTGAAACCCGAGATGATCGTCAAAGGCGGCATCATCGGCTACGCTGCCATGGGCGATCCGAACGCATCGATCCCGACGCCTCAGCCGGTCCTGTATCGCCCCATGTTCGCCGCGCTGGGGCGCGCGCGCGGCTCGACGTCGCTGACGTTCGTGTCGGCGGCGGCGCTTGCCGCCGACGTTCCGCGCAAGCTCGGCCTCACGCGGCGCTCGGTGGCGGTCAAACGGTGCCGGGGGCTCACCAAGCGGGACATGATCCACAACGACGCGCTGCCGCGGCTCGAGGTGGACCCCGAGACGTACGAAGTGCGGGCCGACGGCGAGCGGCTGACGTGCGAGCCGGCGCGGGTGCTGCCGATGGCGCAACGGTATTTTCTCTTCTGACGCGAGCCCCGATGAGGGACCATCTGCAGCGTTGGCTCGGTCGCTCCTTCCTGCGGCGTACAACCGCGTACGCCTCGGTCGTCGCTCCCTCGCCGCCTCGCATCTGGCCCCGCCTCGACGCTCGCTGCGGGCCCACGCCGATCAGGAGTCAGTCGCGTTGACGGAGCCGGTCGTGGTCATCACGCGGCCGCACGTCGCCGTGCACGACGCCGATCTCTCGCGTCGCGAGCGCGACACGCTGGTGCTGACGGCCGAGGAGCGTCGCTGGGGGCGACGCCGCGTGACGACGCACGGCGGCCGCATCCTGGCGCTGGCGCTGCCGACCGGAAGCATGCTGACGCCGGGCGACATCCTGCACGTCGCGACCGACTGGTATGTCGTCGTCGAGGCGGCGCCCGAGCCCGTGCTGGCCGTCACGCCGCGCTCGCGCGACGAGGCGCTGCGTCTGGCCTACGAGGTCGGCAACCGCCACTTCACGCTGGCCCTCGACGGCGAGCGCCTGCTGTTGCCCGACGACACCGCGATGGAGCAGCTGCTCGCGCGCCTCGACCTCCCGTTCGAGCGGGTGCAGTCCGTTTTCCTGCCGCTCGGTGCGGGTCACCGCCACGACCATCACCGGTGACGCGATGACGCGCGGGACATGACGACCGACGTGCTGCTGGCGCTGCTGCAGATCGCCGACGGTCTGTTCCCCGCGGGAGGGTTCGCGCATTCGTTCGGGCTCGAAACGTACGCTCAAGAGGGACGGGTGCGCGATGCCACCGGTCTGGACGCATTCATCACGGCGCAGCTCGAGGGCGCAGCCGGCCCTGGCGATGCGGTGGCCGTCGCCGCCGCCACGCGGCTCGCGGCGGCGGGCGACGTCGCCGGGTGGTGCGAGCTGGACGCGCGCCTGGACGCGATGAAGGCGGTGCCGGAATTTCGCGCGGCGAGCCGTCAGATGGGCCGGCAGACCGCGCGCGTCGCTGCGGCGCTGCGCGAGGACTCGGTCCTGGCCGCGATCGCGCGCGCCATCGACGACGGACTCGTGGCCGGGCACCACGCCCCGGTCTTCGGCGCCGCGGCCGGCCGCGCCGGCGCCGACGCCGAGACGGCGGCCGCCGCCTATCTCTATTCGACCGCGGCCCTGCTGGTGGGAGCCGGGCTGCGCCTGCTCCCACTCGGCCAGCTCGAGGGACAGCGGCTGCTCGCGGCGGCGGGTCCGCGCATCGCGCGGCTCGCCGCCGCCGCCGCGCGCGCGACGGTCGACGACATGTGGACGTTCACTCCCGCGCTCGAGCTCGCTGGCCTGCGCCACGCCCGCCTCGAGATGAGGTTGTTCAGATCATGACGATTCCCCGTCCACTCAAGATCGGCATCGGCGGGCCCGTCGGCTCGGGCAAGACCGCGCTCACCGAGGCGCTCTGCCTGCGCCTGCGCGACGGCCTGGACATGGCGGTGATCACCAACGACATCTACACGAAGGAAGACGCCGAGTTCCTCGTGCGCCGCGCGGCGCTCGCGCCCGAGCGCGTGGTTGGCGTGGAGACCGGCGGCTGTCCGCACACGGCGATCCGCGAAGACGCCTCGGTGAATCTCGAGGCCGTGCACGGCCTGCTTCGCCGATTTCCCGGCCTGGACCTCCTGCTCATCGAAAGTGGCGGCGACAATCTCGCCGCGACGTTCAGCCCCGAGCTGGTGGACGCGACGGTGTACGTCATCGACGTCGCCGAGGGCGAGAAGATCCCGCGCAAAGGCGGGCCCGGCATCACGCGCTCGGACCTGCTCGTCATCAACAAGATCGATCTCGCGCCCTACGTCGGCGCCGACCTCGGCGTGATGGACCGCGACGCGCGCCGGCAGCGCGGCACGCGGCCGTTCGTGTTCACCAATCTACGGACGGGCGAGGGGGTCGACGCGATCGTGCAGTGGCTGCGGACGGACCTGTTGCTGGCGCTGCCGGCGTGACGGCGGCGCCGGCGTGATGCCCGCCGCTGCCCGCGTCGGCCGCGATGGCGCGCTTGCGCTGCGCATCGAGCGGCGCGGCACCCGCAGCGTGATCGCCGGCTGTCGGTGGACCATGCCGCTGCAAGTCCTGGCGCCGGTCGCGCTCGACGACGCGGCGGCGATCGTGTCCATGCTGAATCCGACCGGCGGAGTCGTCGGTGGCGACCGCCTCGACATCGACGTCGACGTCGGCGTCGGGGCGCACGCGTGTCTCACGACGCCGTCGGCAACGAAGGTCTATCGCGCCGCGGCCGGGCCCGCCGAGCAGCGCGTCCGCCTGCGCCTGGCGACGGGCGCGCGCCTCGAGTGGGTGCCCGACCATACGATTCCGTTCGCCGGGGCCGCCCTTCGCCAGCGCATCGAGGCCGAGATCGGCGAGGGCGCGACGCTGATCCTCCTCGACGCGTTCGCCGCCGGCCGCGTGGCGCGCGGTGAGGCCTGGCGCTTCGCGCTGCTCGACAGCACGCTCAGCGTCCGCGACGCGAGCGGCTGGCTCGTCCACGATCGGATGGTGCTGCGCGACGGCGGCCCCCCACGCGGGCTCGGATTCGCGGAGAACCGCTCGTATGTCGCGACGGTGATCGTGATCGCCGACGCCGCCATCGCGGCCTTCGCCGAGGACGTGGCGGAGCTCGGCGGCGATGACGCCGACGTCGGCGCGGCGCTCCTTCCGCGCCGCGGCGCGCTCGTGCGCTGTCTCGCCGCCGACGCGCCGGCGCTCGCGCGCGCCGTCGACGGCATCTGGGGGGCGGCGCGTCGGCACGTGCTCGGCCTGCCGGCGCTCGCGCTGCGCAAGCCGTGAGGCGACGGCTGGCGTGACCGTGACGTTTCGATTACACTGCCGACAGTTTCCATGTTCAGCCTGATCCCGAAGGAAGTCCGCTTCTACGACTATTTCGAGCAGCAGTCGAAGCACATCCTGCACGCCGCCGCGCTGCTGAACGACCTCTGTCACAACTTCTCCGACGCCCGCGCCAAGACGCACCGGATCAAGGAGGTCGAGCACGCGGGCGATCAGGTGACGCACGAGATCGTCAGGCGTCTGAACACGACGTTCATCACGCCGATCGACCGCGAGGACATCCACGACCTCGCCACGCGCCTGGACGATGTGCTCGACTACATCGAGGCTGCCGCCGAGCGACTCGTCGTCTATCGCATCAAGGAGCCGACGTCCGCCTGTCGAGCCCTGGCTGACGTGATCGTGAAGACGACGGAGGCGATGGACCGCGCGATCCGGTGCCTGCGCACGATGGATCCCGGCTTCCACGAGCACGCGGTGGAGGTGAACCGGCTGGAGAACAGCGCGGACAATCTGCTGCGCGACAGCCTCGCCGCGCTGTTCGACGAGCAGGGCGATCCCATCGAGGTCATCAAGTGGAAGGAGATCTACGAGACGATGGAGATCGTCACCGACCGCTGCGAAGACGTCGCGAACGTCATCGAAGGGATCATCCTCAAGATGGCCTGAGCCTCGGCGCGACGCATGCTCTCCCTGGTCATCGTCATCGTCATCGTCGCCCTCGTGTTCGACTTCATCAACGGGTTTCACGACGCCGCCAACTCGATCGCCACCGTGGTCTCCACGCGCGTGCTGACGCCCCTGCAGGCGGTGGTGTGGGCAGCGTTTTTCAACTTCGTGGCGGCCTTCGGCTTTGGGGTTCAGGTTGCCACCACCGTCGGCAAGGGGGTGGTCGCCCCGGCCGTCGTCGACCAGTGGGTGATCCTCGCCGGCCTCACCGGCGCGATCGCGTGGGATCTCATCACGTGGTACTGGGGGCTCCCCACGTCGTCGTCGCATGCGCTGATCGGCGGCTTCGCGGGCGCGGCCGTGGTGAAGGCCGGCTTCGGCTCGCTCGTCGCCCCCGGCCTCGTCAAGATCGGCGTCTTCATGATCCTGGCGCCCCTCATCGGGCTGGTGGTCGGCTTCGCCTTGATGGTGCTCACCATCAACGTGTTCAAGAACGAGACGCCGGGTCGCGTGGACAAGATCTTCCGGCGCGGCCAGCTCCTCTCGGCGGCGGCGTACAGTCTTGGCCACGGAACCAACGACGCGCAGAAGACCATGGGCATCATCGCGGTGCTCCTGTTCACCACCGGCCACCTGGGGCCCGAGTTCTACGTGCCCTTCTGGGTCGTGCTCGCGGCCCACGCGGCCATGGGACTCGGCACCATGGCCGGCGGCTGGCGTATCGTCAAGACGATGGGCATGCGGATCACGAAGCTGCGGCCCGTCGGCGGTTTTTGCGCCGAGACCGCGGGAGCGCTGACGCTCATCGGCACCGCCGTCGGCGGCATTCCCGTGAGCACGACGCAGACGATCAGCGGCTCGATCATGGGGGTCGGCGCGATCCAGCGATTTTCCGCCGTGCGCTGGGGCGTGGCCGGCCGCATCATCACCGCGTGGATTCTCACGATCCCGGCCTCGGCGCTCATCGCGGCCGGCACGTGGCTCCTGCTGCGGCTGGCGCAGCTCGCCTGACGACCGGTCGGCGTCCATGACGCCGGAGGTCCTCGTCGTCGAAGACGAGCCGGACATCCAGGCGCTGATCGTTCACCATCTGACCCGCGACGGCTTTCGCTGTCGCACCGCCCGGGACGGTGCCGCGGCGCTGGCGCAGTTGCGCGCGGGCGTGCCCGATCTGGTTGTGCTGGATCTGCTGCTGCCGGGCATCGACGGGCTCGAGCTCACGCGCCGCCTGCGCGCGGAGCCGGCGTGGACGAAGCTGCCGATCATCATGGTGACGGCGAAGAGCGACGAGGTGGATCGGATCATCGGCCTCGAGCTGGGCGCCGACGACTATATCGGCAAGCCGTTTTCTCCCAAGGAGCTGCTCGCGCGGGTGCGCGCGGTCCTGCGCCGCGCCAGGCCGACAGAGGACGAGCACGCGCTCTCCAGCGGCGGCGTCACGCTCGATGCGGCACGGCACCGGGTCACCGTCGGCGGCGCCCCGGTCGAGCTGACCCCAAAGGAATTCGATCTGCTGCACGCGCTGATGGCCGCGGCGGGCCGCGTGCTCTCGCGCGAGTTCTTGCTCAACCGCGTGTGGGGGTACGCGCGGGCCGACGAGATCGAGTCGCGCACGATCGACGTGCACGTACGGCGGCTGCGCGCCAAGCTCGGCGATGCGGGACGCCACATCGCGACCGTCAAGAGCGTCGGCTACCGCTTCGACTCGGAATGAACCCCGAAAGGCGCCGCGGTACTCTTAAAGGCATGAGACAGCGGTGGCTCGGATGCGCGGCCGCGGCGGCTATCCTGGCCGGCGGGGCGATGTCGGTGCCGTTGGGCCCGACCACCACGCAGCGCGCCGTGGACCAGATGAACGCCTCGTCGATGCGCGGCGTGCCGACGCCATCGGTGCGTTCGGCGCCCCGCGCCGACACGGTGTGGGTGCCCGACCGCTGGGTGTCGGCACCGGGCGCGCCCGGCGGCGTGTTCGAGCCCGGACACTGGGTCATCTACACGCCGGAAGGCGGACGCATCTCGCCACCACCTCCAAGACCCGACGTCTTCCCCCAGGGACCATAGCCGAGACACTCCCAGCCGCTCGTCAGCAGCATCGTGATCGCGCCGGCATCCAGCGCGATCCAGGCAACGAGCAGTAGCCACGAGAACCGGGGCGAGGCATAGCGCACGAGCCACGGTCCTGCGAGATCGCCGAGCATCCCACCGAACGTGGCCCCGATCACGATGCCGCGCGCGCGAGCGGGCCCCGGACACGCGACATAGAGGTGGGTGAGGATGAGGAACACGACGCTCATCGTGAACGCGTGCGCGTGGGTGAGCTCGAGGAGCTGGGCGGCGGTCTTGCCGAAGGCGAGCACGGCACCGGTGTCGTCGCCGCGGTAGTACGCCGTGATCGCCGAGGGCGCGAGTCCGACGCGTCCGACCTGAAACGCGAGCTGCGTCAGCAGCCCGGGCGCGAGGAGCCCGAGAAAGCCGGCGTAGGCGAGTCGCAGCGGCCGTGGCGCCTGCCGCAGGACGAAGCCCGTGCGTCCGAAATCGCGCATCAGGCCCGCCGCAGCGGAAACCACGGCGTGGTGACAATTCGCTCGCCGTCGAGCCAGCAGGCGTCGGCGCGGTACCGACGCGTGACGGCGTCGAGCGCGTCCGGCCCGAGCACGAGCAGCGCCGTCGACAGCGCTTCCGCGACGGCGGCGGAGCGCGCGAGCACGGTCACCTGCGCGTCGCGCTCGAGCGGCCGTCCCGTGCGTGGGTCGACGACGTGGCCGATCGTGCGGCCGTCGAGCGCCCAGCGACGGCCGTTGACGGCGGAGGTCGAGCATGCGCGATCGCGCAGCGTGAACGTCCCCGCGAATCCGCCCCGACGGTCGCGCAGCGCCACGTGCCACCGGGCGCCGGGCGGGCGGCCGACCGCGAGCAGGCTCGATTCGCCGAAGTTCAGCAGCGCCGGAAACCCGCGGCCGCGTACGAGTCCGGCCGCCTGATCCAGCGCGACGCCTTTGGCGAACGCGTCGAGCGCCAGGCTCATGCCCCGCCGTGTGAGCCGCACGCGTCGCGGCGCGACGTCGAGCGCGCGCCACCCCACGCGCGCGCACGCGTCGGCGACGTCGCCGGCCGAGGGCTCGGTGTGCCGGCGGGCCGCGCCCTCCCACAGCGCGAGCAGGGGACCGACCGTCGGATCGAAGGCGCCCTCGGTGGCCGCAGCCAGGGCGCGCGCCTGCACGAGCGCCCGCGCCAGAGGCGCGACGTCGTCGCCGTCGGCACCGGCGTGCGCGTTCACCCGGCGCAGCGTGGACTGCGGATCGTGACGGCTCATCACGCGCTCGAGGGCGCCGACACTCGAGAACACCGCGCTGGCGTCGCGGGCGCGGCCGGCCGGCAGCGTCAGCGCCAGCCACGTCCCCATGCGCGGCCGGATCAGCGTCGCCATCGGCTCCGCGCTCATGACACGAGCCCCGAGGCTTTGAGAACGGCGATGGCCTTGCGCGCCGCGCGTCCCGTCGCCGCGACGGACAGCGTCGCGCCGGCAATGTTGACGAGGTCGCGATACGGCAGCAGCGGGTCGCCGAGCGAGCGGCCCGCGAGCTGGCGCAGAAAGCGTCGGTCCCGCACTTCGCCGCCGTACGCCTCCCGGTACGCGAGAACGGCCGCGTCGTGCAGCGTGCCGTCGGCGTTGACCCCGATGGCGAACGTGATCGGCCGATGCTTGCCGATCTCCTCGACGATGACGACGAAGCCGGCGACGGCGGCATCGTCGCCGAGCGTGAAGATGCGATACGAGGGCTCCCAGAGCGAGGGCGCGCGCGCGAGCAGCGCGCGCACGCGCTGCTGCAGCTCCACGGTGGCGACGACGACGCGGTCCGAACGCACCGGCATGCCGGGGAAGAGCTGTCCGGGAGCCCGCTCCGCGGTGAGAAAGACGCCTTCCTGCGCTACCGCGGAGGCCGGCCGCAGCACGAGCAGGCCAACGGCGCCGCCGAGAAATCCCCGCCGGCCGAGTCGTTCAGAACCCAAAGGCCGCGCCGAAGAGGAAGGTGTTCGCCGTGTCCTCCGATCGCTGCGCCGGCAGGAAGTTGGTCACACCGGCGAGGCTCTTGTTGCGATCGGTCCACGTGCGCTCGAGCGCGGCCTGGAACACCACGAGCGGTGTCGGCCGATAGGCGAGACCGAGCGTCACCCGGTTGACGAAGCGGTTGTCTCGCGCGATGTCGCCGAGCGTGCCGCCGGCGAACTCCACGTCTTGCACGAGCCCGTTCATCCACACCTGCTCGCCGCGCAGAGTGGCGATGAACTGTGGGTTCTCGAACGGTCGGCCGAGGGGTGTGCCGCGCAGGAACTCGGGGAAGAAGCGATAACGGAGGTCGACCCAGTAGCCGTGCTTGGTCGTGGCGAGGCCGGCGAGCTCGAACTCGATGACGGCGTTCAGCGGCGCCGTGCCCGACTCGAACGATTTCTCCACGACGGCGCGCGCGAATCCGTTGGCGACGCGCCGGATGTTGTCCCAGTGGGTGAACACGTATTCGCCTTCGATCTCGAACGGCCCGAACGTCGACTTGCCGTCGACGCTCCACGACCACACCGCCTCGGAGGGCAGGAAGTCCGGCGTGTAGCGGCCGTAGTAGGCGGACGCCGCCACCTCGTGGCCGAGGGCGGGGCTCCAGGCGAGGCGCAGCGCACCCGCCTTGTCGCGCTTGACGTCGATGTTGGCGGTGCCGCGGCGCGGTCGGATTTCGACCTCGGCCTCCAGCTCGCCGCTGCCGCGCGCAAACGTCTCGATCGACGAGTCGAGAGTGACGCCGTTCATGACATACGCCTGGTAGGAGAGCTTGCCCACCGGCACCGGTATGTCTCCGACGAAGCCCATGCCGACCTCGGACCACGCGGCCGTCGAGGGCAGTACGGGCACACCGCGGTCGACGAGCGAACGTCGAGGCAGATCCCAGCGATTGTCGTCGTGATTGAGGTTGAAGCGGCCGAGTGGTACGAGCAGCATGCCGGCGCGGAACTTCGCCCAATCCGCGAGCGCGAACTCCACCCACGCCTGCTCCAGCGAGAGCTCGGACTGATCGCTGCCCTCGATCGATTGCGAGAAGCCTTGCGCGCCGCCCTCAGAAACCCGGCGACGCTCGATCTCGAGCTCGGTGAGTCGCTCGAACTCGAGCTCGACGAGGGCGCGGATGCTGTCACCGATCGCCGCGTCGCCCGTGAGCACGAAGCGGCGGAAGGTGAACGTGTTGTTGAGATTCTTGAGGTCGCTCGCCTCGAAGCGTGTCGAGCCATAGCCGCCGATCTTGAAGTCGCTCAGCAGCGAGGGGCGCGCGACGGCGGGCGGCGCCGTCTCCGGGCTCTGGGGTGGCGCCTGGCTCGCCGGGCCCCCGGCCGGCGGCGCGCCCGCGGGTGGTGCGGTTGGGGCTGTCGGCGCCGTCGCGGGCGCCGGCTTGCGGGCGTCCTGCAGCTCGCGCCGAAGCGCGCCGATCTCGGCTTCGAGCGCCTTCAGCTTCGCCTCGATCTCTTCTTGGGACGCGGCGTGAACGGGGGTCGGACGACCGGGGGACAGCAGCAACGTCACGAGCAGGATCGTGCTCGCGAGCGGCGTGGATCGCATGCCAGCCTCCTGCGCGCGGTCGAGACCGCGCGCGTCGTTGGCTGGCTGCCGGATTCGGGTAGCTGGCGGTGACGTTTACTTCGTGAGGATCAGCTTGTCGGCTCGCGTGATGCGGAGTCGATACTCCTCCTGTCCATGCTTGATGATGACCTCGCGCCCCGCGCCGAACAGATCCTCGGTCCGCACGACCGCCCGGCGCACGATCGGCGGCGGCGATGCCGCGGCGCGGACGTCCGGCGCGTCGCTCATACGCGGCTCGTCTCGGCGGATCCGACGACGGGACCGTTGCGTCGTGTGCGACGCCGCAGAACGTGCGGGAAGAACAGCGCTGTCGCGCCGGCGAGATAGACGAGATAGGCGACGATTTCGAGCGCGCTCGGCCGCGCGCGATAGCCGACGAGCCCCGCGAGAAAACCTCCCACGCTGCCATGCTCGTCCAGCAGCCACGAGGTGTCCCACAGCGGCTCGCCGCCCGGCAGCAGACCGATGCCCTGCAGGCGGCCGATGCCGGCGCTGAAGAGGCCCGCCGCGAGCAGCATGATGAACAGCGACGTGATCGCGAAGAATCGGTGCACGCTGAGCCGGCGGCCGCCCTGGAACACGAGCCAGCCCAGCACGGCCGCACCCGCGAGTCCGGCCGCGCCGCCGAGCAGCGCCGCCATCCCCGTGAGATCGGTGAGCTGCGTCATGAGGCCCCAGAGGAAGAGCACCGTCTCGGCACCCTCGCGGAACACACCGGTGAACGCGATCAGCCCGACCATCCACAGCTGTTGCGAGGCGTGAGCGGCGTCGATGCGCCGCTGCAGGTCGCCGCGGAGCTGGCGCGCGTGCTGGCCCATCCACCAGCCGTGCCACGTCAGCAGCGCCACCGCGCCGAAGATGACCGTGAGCGCGATCACGTCGGGGCCGATGTCGGCGAGCGGGCCGCTCAGGATCGTGACGGCCACCCCCATCAGCATCGAGGCGGCCACGGCGAGGCCGGCGCCGACGGTCACATAACGGCGGCTATCGCTGTGCCCGATCTGCGCGAGATACGCGTAGACGATGCCGAGCAGCAGCGCAGCCTCGAACCCCTCGCGCAGAACGACGACGAAGGTGGCGCCCATCGGCTACTCCGCGACGATCTTGACCTGCGCCGACTTGTTGAAGTCGTCCACGAACACGTAGCTGCCCGCTTTCAGCGCCCGGACGCGGATGCTCACGGTCTTGCCCGGAGCCACGACCTTCTCGACCTTGAGGTCCTTGTTCTCGACCTCCGCCGGCTTGCTGTCCTTGTTCGTCACGACCAGCACGAACGGCGCGCCGGCCTTGACCTTCACCTCCGCGGGGTCGAACTTCTGCTTCTCGATGGTGAGGGCAACCTCGGCCGGCTTGTCCGCCGCGCCCACGAGGCCGGCGGCGAACGTGAGGGTCAGCGCGATGGTCAGGAGCAGCGAGAACGACGTCGCGAGCCGCATGCGCGGCCTCCTGCGTAGCGTGATGGTGATGGTGGCCGTTAGGTATACCTAACGATCGGAATATTGTCAACCTAACGCCAGGGCGCCCCCGCCCCCGCGAGCGGGCTATGATGCCGCCGATGCCGGGGCCGATCGAACTCATCCGCGGGCGGATCGCCGTCAAGCTCACGCTCACGCTCGTCGGCTTCGTGGCGCTGAGCATGATCGGCGCCGGTCTCTATCTCAATCACGCACTGGAGGCGTTCGCCGTGGACGCCCTCGAGGCGCGCCTGGTCTCGGCGGCCCGCCTGCTCCACGACGACGCGCGCACGCTGCTCGTGCGCCCGGCCCGCCCGGCGGTGCAGGCGTTCGTCGGCCGCGCCGCGCCGACGGGCGCACGCATCACGCTGATCGCCGTCGACGGCACCGTGCTGGGCGATTCGGAGGTTGCGGAGGCCGACTTGCCACGGCTCGAAAACCATCGCGAGCGCCCCGAGGTGCGCGCCGCGCTCGGCGGCGACATCGGCCGCGATCTTCGCCGCAGCGTGTCGATCGACGCGCCCCTCCTTTATATGGCACTCCCCGTCCGCGACGGACCGCGGATCGTCGGCGTGCTGAGGCTGGCGCTGCCGCTGTCGGTGGTGACGTCCTCCTACGCCGAGCTGCACCGGGTCATGCTGGTGGGCGGCTTGTTCGCGCTCGCCGTCGCGGCGGGCATCGGAATCTTCGTCGCCGGCCGCGTGACCCGTCCCGTCGTCGAGATGGAGGCGATTGCGCGCCGCATGAGCGCAGGCGAGTACACCGCGCGCGCGCCGGTGCGCTCGCCCGACGAGATCGGCGCCCTCGGCCGGGCGCTCAACGCGATGATGGCGAATCTGCGCGACCGCATCGACGACCTCCAGGAGGAGCGCGCCAAGGCGACGGCCATTCTCGACGGCATGGTGGAGGGCGTCATCGCCGTCGACGGGCACGAGGGCGTGCTGCTGATGAACGAGCGCGCTCGCGCGATGTTCAGCGTGGGGCCCGCCGGCGGCGAGGGCAAACCGCTGCCCGAGGTGATCCGCAACGCCGACCTGCACGAGCTCTTTCGTGCGGCCAGGACGGCGGGGCAGGATACACCGCTGCGACGCGAGCTGCGCGTGGGGCATCTCGGCGGGCGGATGCTCGAGATCACGGCGGTGCCGCTGCGCCTCGGGGCGGGCGAGTGGGGCGCCGTCATGGTGCTGCACGACATCACGGCGCTACGCCGCCTCGAGCGCATGCGGACGGAGTTCGTGGCCAACGTGAGCCACGAGCTGCGGACCCCGCTCACCGCCATCCAGGGGTATCTGGAGACGCTGCTGGGCGGCGCGCTGTCGGAGCGCGCCAACGCCAAACGGTTCATCGAGATCGCGTTCCGCCACACGGAGCGGCTCGGTCGGCTGCTCAACGACCTCACCGATCTGTCCAACATCGAGCTCGGCAAGGTCTCGCTGCGGCTGGCGCCGGTGCGCTTTGCCGACGTGCTCGGCTCCGTGTTCGACATCGTGCGTCCGAAAGCGGAGGCGGGGCGGGTGGGGCTCATCCCGGACGTCGAGCCGGGCGAGCTCGGTGTGCAGGCCGATCACGACCGTCTGGCGCAGATCCTGATCAATCTCGTGGACAATGCGGTGAAGTACACGCCGCAGGGCGGCTGGGTCACCGTGCGCGCGCGGGCAATGGCGGACGCGCGGGTGGACGTGCGCGTGCGCGACACGGGCGTCGGCATCCCGCGCGCGGACCTGCCGCGCATCACCGAGCGCTTCTACCGCGTCGACAAGGCGCGCTCACGTGAGCTCGGCGGCACGGGCCTCGGGCTCGCCATCGTCAAGCACCTCGTGCTGGCGCACGGCGGCGAGCTCGAGATCGCGAGCGAGGAGGGCGAGGGCACCACCGTACGCTTCACGCTGGCCGCCGCCGGCGCGAGCGCCGACCAGTTGCGGCTGCCGATGGAGCCGTCCGGCGAATAGCTCGTCAGTGTCGTCAGAGCGTGACGACGACTTCACGGAAACGACACAGACCTCGCGATATACCTCGCGCCATGCGAACTCGGATCCGGCTTCGTGAGGCGGTGCCCGATGACATGGCCGACATCCTGGCGCTAATCGAGGACCTCGGATATCCGGTTTCGGAGCGGGCGCTCGGGCGAACGCTGACGTTCTTGCGCGAGGCGCCTGGCCACGCCGTGATTGTCGCCGAGGCCGAGGGTGTCGTGCGCGGATTGCTCGTGCTCGTCTCACGCCCGTCGCTGTCGTTGCAGGCCGCGGTGGGGGTGGTGCAGGAGCTCGTGGTGGACCCCGGGCATCGGCGTCGCGAGATCGGCGAGAGCCTGCTGCAATATGCCAAGGGGCTCGCCGTCGAACGCGGGTTCGCGCGGCTCGAGTGCGTGGTCTCGGCGACGCACCAGCCCACCGCCGACGGGTTCCTGCTGGAGCGCGGCTTCGAGATCGCCGAGACGACGACCTACCGCTGGAGCGTCCTGGAAGGCAAGCATCCGCGGCTTCCGGTGGCCGCCGCGGCCAGACGATTGCGGTCGATCCCCGCCTGATCGCTCGTCGCGCGTAACCCAAACTTCACGCGGTCGCGGGTAGGCCGGTCACACGAGGCGGTCATGCTGGCCGGCAGGTGGAGACCCGCCTCACGCCCATGCGACGACACCTCGCGGCGGCGCTCCTGGGGCCGTTCCCCGGAGCCGCGCGCCGGCGTGCCGGCGTTTTCGGTCGCGCCGATCTGCACGTTCACTCGCACTGGAGCGACGGCGCGCAAGCCCCCGAGTCCATCGTGCTGGCCGCCGCGCGGCGGCGGCTGGACGTCATCGCCCTGACCGACCACGACGAGATCCGTGGCGCCCTGCGCGCGCACGCCTTCGCCTCGGCGCACCCCGCGCTCGGTGTGGAGGCCGTGATCGGCGAGGAGATCAGCACGCTGAACGGCCACCTCCTCGGCTTGTGGCTCACCGAGCGCGTGCCGCCGGGCCTGCCGGCGCTGGAGACGATCGAGCGGATCCATGCGCAGGGCGGGCTCGCCGTCGCCGCGCACCCGTTCCATCCGCTGCGCGGCACCGCCCGCGGTCATCGCTCGCTCGGTACGCTCGTGCCCGACCTGCCGCTCGACGGTCTGGAGGCCGTCAACAACGCGGGCGTGTTCTCACGGCTCTACGACGCGTGGGCGGCGCTCCGCAACGTGGAATGGATGCTGCCGGTCACCGGCGGCAGCGACGCGCACGACGTCTGGTATCTCGGCAGCGGCGTCACCCGGTTCCCCGGGCGCACGGCGGCCGACCTGCGCGCCGCGCTCGAAGACGGACACACCCGTGCCCACGTCGCCTGGTCGTGGAGCGCGAGCAAGATGCCGCGCCATGTACACATCCAGCTCCGCAGCCTGTGGAAATTTCTCCTCCTGTCTCGTCAACCGGCTCAGGGGTGAGGGCAATGGCCTGTCGCGTCGCGATCGATAAGTTCACGGCGTCGTCATCAATTCGTAACCACGCGTGCGCGACTATCGGCCGCGAGGCGCCCATGATCGAGTTCCTCGGCATCGGCATACCGGACGCGC
>Ga0114129_10002779_pt1 | contig 24393 bp, 21 predicted proteins | sample RhiMetdeltSRZDD1_FD_80071 | JGI IMG/M metagenome (GOLD analysis project Ga0114129, IMG submission 80071) | Populus rhizosphere microbial communities from Tennessee, USA - Rhizosphere MetaG P. deltoides SRZDD1 (version 2) (version 2) | ecosystem: Host-associated > Plants > Roots > Rhizosphere >...
CCGTCGGGAAGGCACTCGAGCACCCCCTCCGAGAAGATCAGCCCCTTCTTCTCGGTCTGCGCCTGCAGGATCTTGAAGATCAGGTCCTGCTTGCGCATCCCGGTCGCGTTCTCGACCTCCAGGTCTTTCGCGATCTTCAGGAGCTGGGGGATCTTGATCTCGTGCAGCGCCCGGATGTCGAGCGTGTCGCCCGTCTCGATGGCGAGGTCTTCGCCGGCCGTGTCCGGCAGACCCTCCACGGGAGGCTCGAGCGTCTCGACGTCGGAATCGTTGTTGGATCTCTTTCTGACCATGACTTCTCCTCGGATCTTGGGATGAAGCGTGCGGCGGACACCGTCACGCGGTTCTCAATCGGTGGTGTGGACTTCCCGAGCCTTTCTAGTGAGCGAGCGCCCCTCCCTCGGCCGGCCGCGTCTCGGCTTCGAGCGTCGCGGCGGTGGGGGGAACGCCTTCCATCGCGATCTTGATGACCTCGTCCATGTTCGTGACGAGATGGAATTCCATCTTCGAGCGGACCTCCTCGGGGAGGTCGTCCAGATCCTTCTCGTTCTCCGTCGAGAGAATGATGGTGAGGATCCCGGCGCGGTACGCTGCCAGGATCTTGTCCTTGATCCCGCCCACGGGCAGGACCTTGCCCCGCAGCGTGATCTCTCCCGTCATCGCGACGTCCTTCAGCACGGGAATCTTCGTCACGGCGGAGAAGAGCGATGCCGCCATCGTGATCCCGGCCGACGGACCGTCCTTGGGGATCGCGCCTTCCGGCACGTGGATGTGGATGTCGTACTTCTCGTGGAAGTTCGGGTCCGCGTCGTACATCTCGGCGCGGCTGCGCACGTAGGACACGGCGGCGCGCGCGGACTCCTGCATCACGTCGCCGAGCGATCCGGTCAGGAGGAGGTTTCCCTTTCCCTTCAGGAGGCTGGTCTCGGTCGTCAGGATCTCGCCGCCGGCTTCCGTCCACGCGAGGCCGGTCGCGATCCCGATTTCGGAGACCTCGCCTTTCCGGCGGTTGCGGAACTTGTGCTTGCCCAGGAAGTCGCGGATGTTGTCAGCGGTGATGCGAACCGGCGTCTCGACCTTTTTCTGGACGATGCGGCGGGCGACCTTCCGGCAGACGTTGGCGATCTCCCGCTCGAGGTTGCGAACCCCCGCCTCCCGCGTGTAGTTCGTGATCAGCGAGAGGATCGCGTCGTCGGCGACTTCGATCTGATCGGCCTTCAGCCCGTTCGCTTCGCGCTGCTTCGACACGAGGTACGTCTGGGCGATCGCGAGCTTCTCGTTCGGCGTGTAGCCGGAGAGGGGGATCAGCTCCATCCGGTCCTTCAGGGCCGGCGGGATCGGATCGGCGATGTTCGCCGTGGCGATGAACATGACTTTCGAGAGGTCGTACTCGACGTCGAGATAGTGATCGACGAAGGTGTGGTTCTGTTCCGGGTCGAGGACCTCCAGCAGCGCCGAGGCGGGGTCGCCGCGGAAATCCGACGAAGTCTTGTCCACCTCGTCCAGAAGGAACACCGGATTCACCGTCCCGGCCTTCTTCATCATCTGGAGGATCTGACCGGGGAACGCACCGATGTAGGTGCGCCGGTGCCCGCGGATCTCGGCTTCGTCGCGCACGCCGCCCAAGGACAGCCGGACGAACTTGCGGTTCAAGGCGCGGGCGATCGACTTCGCGAGCGAGGTCTTCCCCACTCCGGGCGGTCCCACGAAGCAGATGATCGAGCCCTTCGTCTTCTGGACGAGCTGGCGGACCGCGAGGAACTCGAGGATCCGCTCCTTGACCTTCTCCAGGCCGTAGTGGTCCTCGTTCAGGATCTTCTCGGCTCGCGAGAGATCCTTCGACTCGCGGGACGCCTTCTTCCATGGCACTCCGACCAGCCACTCGATGTAGTTTCGCGAGACGGTCGCCTCCGCCGACACCGGCGGCATCGCTTCCAGGCGTCGCAGCTCCTGCTCCGCCTTTTCCCGGACCTCCTTCGGCATCCCGGAAGTCGTGATCTTCTTCTTGAGATCGTCGACCTCGTCGGTCCGGTCGTCCTTCCTGCCGAGCTCCTGATGGATGGCCTTGATCTTCTCGTTGAGGTAGTACTCCTTCTGGGCCTTCTCCATCTGCTTCTTGACTTTGTTGTTGATGCGCCGGTCGATGTTGACCTTTTCGATCTCGACTTCGAGCAGGTCCTGCAGCTTTTGCAGCCGCTCGTGCGGCGAGATCGCCTCGAGAAGAGCCTGTTTCTCGGGGGTCGAGACGGCGAGGTGTGCGGCGAGCGTGTCGGCGAACCGGTCCGGGTCGTCGATCTTGAGCGACGCCGCCAGCCCCTCGAACGCGAGGTGGTGAGAGAGCTTCGCGTATTGCTCGAAGAGGCCGAGGACCTTGCCCATGTATTCCTTCAGCTCCTCCACCTCGGCCGGGCGGGGGAGAATCGGCTCGATCGCGACGGCCAGGTAGCCGGCCCGCTCCTCGAAACCGGCGATCCGTCCGCGCCGGACGCCCTCGACCATGACCTTGATGTGCCCGTTGGGGAGCTTCAACGACTGGGCAACGGTCGCGACGACCCCCGTCGCGTGGATGTCCTCGGGGCGCGGCTCGTCCAACTGCGGATCCTTCTGAGCCGAGAGGAAGAGCCGCTTCCCGGGCGTCGCGAGGGCCGCTTCGAGGGCGTGGATCGACGAGTCGCGTCCCACCACGAAGGGCGCCATCATGTGCGGGAACACCACCATGTCCCGAAGCGGGACCAACGGGAGAACTTCCCCCGTCCGGGTAGTGATTTCGTTCGATTTCATGGAACTGCTGGTCCTTCCCTCGCCCCGGAGGCGGCGAACCGCGCGGGGCGCGGCGTCTCAGGGTGGAGGGGCTCTACCCCGCCTTGCGGAGAATCGTGATGGGGTTCGTGTGGTGCTTGACCACGTCCTTGGTAATGACGCATTCCTCGATGTCCTCATCCGACGGGATCTGGTACATCACGTCGAGCATGAGGTCCTCGATGATGATCTTCAAACCCCGTGCCCCGACGTTGCGCGCGAGAGCTTCCTCGGCGATGGCTTCGATGGCGTCATCGGTAAAACGAAGCTGGACGTTCTCGAATTCCAGCATCGTCTGGTATTGCTTGACGAGCGAGTTCTTCGGCTCCCTCAAGATCTCGACCAGGGCGCCCTGATCGAGCTCGGTCAGGGTGGCCACGACGGGCAACCGGCCGACGAACTCGGGGATCATCCCGTACTTGATCAGGTCTTCCGGATGGACCTTCTGCAGGAGGACGCTCGACCGTTTTTCCTTCTTGGTCGTGATCTTCGCCCCGAAGCCCATCGTCTTTTCCGTCATGCGGCGGCTGATGATCTCCTCGAGGCCGACGAACGCCCCTCCGCAGAGGAACAGGATGTTCGTCGTGTCGATCTGGATGAACTCCTGGTGCGGGTGCTTGCGTCCCCCCTGTGGCGGCACGTTGGCAACCGTCCCCTCCAGGATCTTCAAGAGCGCCTGCTGGACCCCTTCTCCCGAGACATCGCGGGTGATCGACGGGTTCTCCCCCTTTCGGGCGATCTTGTCCACCTCGTCGATGTAGACGATCCCGCGCTCGGTCTTGTCCTTGTCGTTGCCGGCCGCCTGGTAGAGCTTCAGGATGATGTTCTCGACGTCCTCGCCGACGTAACCCGCTTCGGTCAACGTGGTGGCATCGACGATCGTGAACGGCACGGACAGGAGCTTGGCGAGGGTCTGCGCGAGGAGCGTCTTGCCGGTCCCGGTCGGGCCGATCAGGAGAATGTTCGACTTCTGGAGCTCGACGTCGAGCTTGCGGTTCTTTTCCAGGTAGTCGATTCGCTTGTAGTGGTTGTAGACCGCGACGGCGAGCTTTTTCTTGGCCTGTTCCTGCCCGATGACGTAGCCGTCTAAGAACTCCTTGATTTCCTTCGGCTTGGGGAGCTTGGCCTCGGGGGTCTGGGTCTCGAGGACACGATCCTCGGCGATGATGTCGAGGCAGATGTCCACGCACTCGTCGCAGATGTAGACCGTGGGACCCGCGATGAGCTTTTTGACGTCCCTCTGGCTCTTGTTGCAGAAGGAACAGCGAAGGACGTCGCCGTTACCGCCTTTCTTCGACATTCAGCCTCCGGGAAGGGACAGAGAATTCTAGGCGCGCAGTGGCGGACGCGTCAACGGCTCCCTTTTCCCTTTCCATGACTTTAGCACAGCCCTCGCGAGCATTAACGTCCCTGCCGTCAGCCTATTCCATACGACGGAGGTCGACCCCGTCTCCAACCCAGAGCACATACCATTCCAGCGCCCGGACGTCGGCGCGACGGATCGGAAGGCGGACGCCCTCGCGGCGCGCGGACTTACCCGGCGACCTTCAGAGCGACGTCGTCCCGGCGGTGGTAGATCGAGTCGACGATTCCGTACTTCTTCGCTTCCTCCGCCTCGAGGATGTAGTCGCGGTCCGTATCCTTCGCGATCTTCTCGATGGTCTGCCCGGTGTGATTCGAGAGGATCCGGTTGAGCTGGTCGCGCATCTTCAGCATGTCCTTCGCGTGAATCTCGATGTCCGCGGTCTGACCCTGCAGGCCCGACGTCCACGGCTGATGGATGAGGAAGCGCGAGTTGGGCAGCGCGTAACGTTTTCCGGGCGCGCCTGCCGCCATCAGAACCGCCGCAAACGACGCCGCCTGGCCGATGCAGATCGTGGAGACGTCCGGCTTCACGTACTGCATCGTGTCGTAGATCGCAAAGCCCGCCGACGTCACGCCCCCCGGCGAGTTGATGTAGAACGAGATGTCCTTGTCCGGGTTCTCGGACTCCAGGAAGAGCATCTGGGCGATGATCAGGTTCGCGATCTGGTCGTCGATCGGAGTGCCCAGGAAGATGACGTTGTCTTTGAGCAAGCGCGAGTAGATGTCGTAGGCGCGCTCCCCCCGGCTCGTCTGCTCGATCACCATCGGTACGAGAACCATTCCGCCTCCCTCGTGGTCGTCTTCCATGCCCTCAACCCTTCGTCGGACGCGGCCATTCCTCCGCCTGGTGCTCACGGCCGCTCGACCGACTCCATCGAGGGTAGCACCCGGGCGGAGGAGATCAAGAGGTCGAGTGCTCGGGACAGGCGCATTTCGTCCCGGAGGGCTTCGAGCCCGTCGTTCTTCGCGAGACGCTCGCGCAGCTCCGAGGTCTCCACACCGCGGCGCGCCGCGGCGCGCTTGATCTCGGCCTCGAGCTCCGTGTCCGTGATCGCAATCTCTTCGCGGCGCGCGATCGCATCGAGAGCCAGATACTCGCGGACGCGGCGTTCGGCGCCCGGCCGGGCATCGCCCTTGACCTTTTCCCACTCGACTTCCTTCGCATCGACCCCGTTCGCCGCGAGATAGCGCGCATACTCCCGCAGGGACGCGTTCAGCTCGGACTCGACGAGGACTTCCGGCGCGGGGACGGCCGCTTTCGACAGGATCGTGCCGAGAATGTCGTGTCGAAACTTCCGACGTCGCCCCGCCTCTTTCTCCTGGCGCAGGTTCGCGCGGACCTTCTCGCGAAGAGCCTCGGCGCTCGGCGGGTGCAGGCCCGCGGCGCCTGTCCCCGCCACCGCGCGCGCGAAGTCGTCATCGAGAGACGGCAGCCGCTTCTCCTTGAGCGCGACCAGGGTCACTTCGTAGTCGACCGTCTTTCCGCGGAAGTTCTCGTTCGGAAACTCGTCCGGGAAGCTCTTGCGAAACGGGCGCGTCTCCCCGGGGAGCGCACCGGTCAGAGCTTCGTTGATCTCGGGCATCGAATCGGAATGACCGACCTCGAGAGTGATCTTCTCGTCCCGGAAAGTGCGGGGCTCCTGGCCGGGCTCCAGGATTTCGACGAATCGTCCCGCGACGTCCGCGACCGCGTAGTCGCCGGCAGCCGCGCGCCGACCCTCGATCGGATGAAACTCGGCGTGCGCTTCGCGGATTCGATCGAGGACTCCAGAGACCTCCTCCTCGGACGGCTCGGTGGAGACGTCCTCGACCGGAATCCCGCGGTACTCCCCGGGGTCGACCACCGGTTTCAGGTCGAGGTGCGCGGAGAAGCGAATCGGGCCCGGCTGGCTCCATTCGAGGTTGTCGACCCGGGGAGACCCCAGGATTACGAGGTTTTTCTCCTCGATCGCGGAGGAGAGCGCCGCGGGCAGCAGCGTCTCGAGCACTTCCTCGCGGATTTGCCCGGCGAACCGCTGGACGACGAGGTGCTCCGGCACGTGGCCGCGACGGAACCCCGGCATCGCCGCGCGCCGGGCGAAAGCGCGCGCGACCGCGCCGTAAGCCCGCTCGACGTCCTCGGCGGGGACTTCGATCTCGAGGGTCGTCGAGCCCTCGGACTCCTCGCGCGTATTCCGAACCACCATGGCAAAAGGAGTCTACTGGACGAGGGGCGACGAGCCGTCGCGGCTCTCGGCGGCCGTTGCCGCCGACGGTCAGCTCCGCGGCGAGAGCCTGCGCGAAGCGGGCCTCGGCCGGCTCACCCGGATCCGCGGCGCGGGCGCGGGAGGATTCTCGGAATTGAGCGCGGTGGCGACCGCGGCGAGAACGTCGATCCTCCCCCAACCAAACACCGGGTTGGGGATCGCCGAGCCGGAGACTTCGCCGCACGACTGGTCCGAGGTCAGGCGAACCGCCGTCGCGCGAAGGAGCGCCTCGGTCTCGGGAACGTGGTTCGCCAGCCAGGGCGCGGCGGACCAGATGAGCGCCACTGCGCCGGAGACGTGCGGGGTCGCCATCGAGGTCCCGGAGTAGCGGGTGTACGTCGCCCCGGGGATCGACGATCGGATCTGGACTCCGGGCGCGACGACGTCCGGCTTCACGCGATTCGAGCCGTCGACGATCACCGGGCCGCGGCTGCTGAAGCTCGCGATCGTGTCCGACAAGGTCGTCGCGCCGACCGAAAACGACGCCTCGTAGGAGCCGGGCACATCATCGATCGTCGAGCAAGCCGAGCCGCCGTTTCCGGCCGCGACCGAAAGGAAAATGCCCGCCGCCCGCGTGTTCTCGACGACCGCTCGGAGGACGTCCGGATCCGTACATCCCTCGCTCGGCGGACACCCCCAGGAGTTGCTGATGACGTCCGCCCCGAGATCCGGCCGCGGATTGGCGCCCGCGGAATCGGTCGGAGCCAGCAAGAATTGGAAGCACTCCGTGTAGCGGGCGGGGGTGCCGTCGCCCCGGTCCATGTTCCGACACGCGATCCAGCGGGCCCCCGGCGCCATGCCGATCTGGTTGTCGCCGCCGTCCGTCCCCACAGCGGTGCCGGTCACGTGCGACCCGTGCGAGCTGTCGTCGCAGGGAACGGCCGAATCCGTTCCGCAGGGATTCCCCGGGTTCGCTGTATGGATCGAGTCGTGCCAGTTGTACGCGTGCGAGACCGAAGTGCCGTCGAATCCGCGATAGCGATTCTTCAGCGCCGGGTGCTCCCAGTCGACACCGGTGTCCGCGATGCCCACGACCACGCCCTGGCCGGTGAAGCCGAGACTCCAGACCGACGGAGCATGCACGAGGTCCAGGCTCGCTTCGACCGCGGTCGCGGACAGCAGTCCCACCGCGGGCTCCTGCCTCTGCGGAAGGGCCATGTGGACCGGACGGTTCGGAGCGACGAGCGCGACGTCGTGACGGGAGGTGAGCTCTTGCGCGAGAGGCCGGTCGGCTTCGACCGCGATCATGTTGACCAGATAGAAAGCCTGAAAGCGCGCGCCGGCGCGTTCGAGGCGCCGGCGGAGAGGCGTCTGCGTGGCGTCGGCCGTCGAGCGCAGGGCCTCGTACACGAACCGCTTCCTCTCCGCGGGGTCCGGGATGTTTGCCGCGCCCGAGAGGTCCGCCTGCCCGCGGAGAACGACGAGGATCGAAGCGGTCTCATCCGACCTCTTCCCCGCAAAAATCGGGTCGAGGACGCTCGCGTCCGCCGCGAGAAGAGGGCGGGCGAGCAGTACCAGAATGAAGATGGGAAACAGGCGCTTGAGGCTGGACACGGGACTCGCAAAACGCATCTGACCTGCAAACTATGCCCCCAGTAGACATCCGCTGGCGAATTTCCGGTCTTGCCGCGCTGCCGGAGACGGCGCGGACGAAGTCGTACGACCTTGGTCGGATAGGAAAGTTTCCTCCGCAAAGCGTGACTCCAGTCACGGGAGCAGCCGAAAGCGCGCGCTACACTGCGCGGACTCCCATTGCCGTCACCGGAGGATCAGCCGATGACGGGTCGAAAAGACAGGCGGCGTTTCCCCCGGATCCGAAGACGGTACCCGGTGGAATTCCGAGTGGCGGGAAAGACCTGCTCCGGTTTCACCCACAACCTGTCGCCGATGGGACTCTTCGTCTGCTCGGTCTACTTCCCGAGGCCCGGAACTTCTTTGTCGCTGCGCATCAAGGTCGCCGAGGGAGAGAGTTTCCTGATGCGGGTCGAGGTCGTGCGCTCCTACAAGGCGCCGCAGCGGCTGGCGCGTTTCGTTCCGAGCGGCTTCTGCGTTCGGTTCCAGCAGGCCCCCGAGGAGTACTTCCAGCTTCTGGCCCGCCTGTTTCACGTCGCCGCGTAGACTGCCCCCAGGTAGCCGCGACCTGGTGCGAGAGGAGGGACTCGAACCCTCACGGGTTTCCCCACGGGATCCTAAGTCCCGCGCGTCTGCCGGTTCCGCCACTCTCGCGTAGAGGCGTTGACGAGGTCCCCTATCGTAGCCGAGCCGCACGGTCAGGTACGACTTCGGTCGAGCGAGCGAGGGGAGACATCCCGAAAACGAATGTTGATAGTGTAGGTCTCAGTTTCGACAGGTGGGATCATGAGATGGTTCGCCCTTCGTCTTCCCGCGGCACTCGCGATCTCTGCGGTCGCCTCTCTGCTTTCACCTCTTCAATCTTCTGCCGCCACGATCACGGTCACCAGCACGGGCGACTCGATCGCCGTGGACGGCGCCGTCACGCTGCGGGAGGCGATCACCTCGATCGACAACGGCGCGAACGTGAACGCAGACGTCGTCGCGGTGGGAGCGTACGGCACGAACGACCAGATCAACTTCTTGATCCCCGGCGTCGGGCTCCAGACCATCGCGCCCACCTCGAATTTGCCGAACATCACCAAGCCGGTCAAGCTCGACGGCTACACGCAGCCGGGCTCGAGCCCGAATACGCTGGCCGTGGGGGACAACGCCGTTATCCGGATCGATCTCTCCGGCGTCAACATCAGCAACATCTGTGTAGGTCTTGCCCTCCGGACGAGCAACGCGACCATCCGGGGTTTCGCCATCCACCTTTGCGGTGCGCCGCTCGACATCCGGGGCGGGAGCGGAAACAAGATCATCGGAAACTTCCTCGGGACCGATCCGACCGGATCCGTCGTCGACTGGCCAACCATCGCCGACGCCATTTACCTCGAAGACAGTTCCAACAACACGATCGGTGGGACCGCCCCTGCCGATCGCAACCTCCTTTCCGGCGCCGAGATCGGCGCCGGAATCTTCATCAACACCGCCTCCAGCACGTCGACCGGCAACGTCGTGCAGGGCAACTACATCGGCACCAACGCCGCCGGGACCGCGGCGCTCCTCAACAGCGACGGAGCCCACCAACGCGACGGGGTCTACTTGGGAGTCAATTGCACGAACAACCTGATCGGTGGGACGGCAGCCGGCGCGGGCAACCTGATCTCGGGAAACGGGTTTTCCGGCATCTACATCAGTCCCCTTTCCAGCGCCTCGAACGTCGTCCAGGGCAACTTGATCGGCACGGACGCGACGGGCCTGGCCCCTCTGGGCAACGGCTCGGCCTTGAACGGCGGGGCAGGCGTCCTCGTCGCGGGAACGAACAACTTGATCGGGGGAACGGCTCCGGGCGCCGGCAACGTCATCGCCTTCAACGTCGGTCCGGCTGCGGGCGCGCCGCAGCAAGGCCATGGCGAGGGTGTTGCGGTGATCGGTACCTCGGGAACCACCATCCGCGGCAACTCGATCTACTCCAACACCGGTCTCGGGATCGACCTGAAGGACGACGGCGTGACCGCGAACGTCAACTGCGGCATCGGCACATTCGGCCGTCCGAACTTCCCGATCCTGATCCGGGCGACACTGGGAGGAGGCATTCTCGGGAGCTTGAACGGCAAGGCTTCGACCACCTATCAGATCGACTTCTACTCGAGCGATGCGTGCGATCCAACCGGCTTTGGGGAAGGGAAGACCTACCTGGGCTCGACAATGGTGACGACTGACGCATCCTGTAACGCGAGCATCATCGTCACGCTGCCCGTCGCCATCTCCCCGCAGGCCCACCTCACCGCGACCGCGACCGATCCCGCCGGCAACACGTCGGAGTTCTCACCCTGCATTTCGCTCCAGGCGCAGTTCTACACGTTGACGCCCTGTCGTCTGGCGGACACGCGCAACGCAACCGGCCAATACGGAGGGCCCGCGCTCGCGGCCAACGCCAACCGCACGTTCATCATCGGGGGGCAGTGCGGCATCCCCGTCACGGCCCAGGCGGTTTCCTTCAACTTCACCATTACGCAGCCGACCGGACAGGGGGACTTGCGAACCTTCCCCGGCGGCGGCGCGCCGCCTCTCGTTTCGACGATGAACTGGCTTCCCGGCCAGACACGCGCCAACAACGCCATCGGCCCGCTCGGACCCTCCGGCGATCTGGCCGTCCGCGTGGATCAGGCCTCGGGCACCGTCCACCTCATCATCGACGTCAACGGATACTTCCAGTAGAGGGGCCGACTCCGCCGAACGCCCGATTCCGGGAGCTCTCGAAAGAATAGAATCGCCGGGCTAATCCCCATGGCCCTCGCGGCGGGCTCGAAGCTCGGCGTCTATTCGGTTCTCGACCCTCTCGGGTCGGGCGGCATGGGCGAGGTGTACCGCGCGCTCGACACCCGGCTGGGCCGAGAGGTCGCGATCAAAGGACTTCCCGAGGAGTTCTCGCGGGACCCGGCGCGCCTCTCGCGATTCGAGCGGGAAGCTCGAATGCTGGCCGCTCTGAATCACCCCTCGGTCGCGGCGATCTACGGCCTCGAAGAGGTCGACGGGACGAAGTTCATCGTGATGGAGCTCGTCCCGGGCGACACCCTCTCCGAAAAACTCGCGCGGGGGGGTCTCGCGCTCGACGAGTCGCTCGGGATCGCACGCCAGATCGCCGAAGCGCTCGAAGCGGCGCACGAGCGCGGCATCATCCATCGGGATCTGAAGCCGGCCAACATCAAAGTGACTCCGGAGGGCCGGGTCAAGGTCCTCGACCTCGGCCTCGCGAAGGCGTTCGACGCGAAGGAGACCGGGTCGGATTCGGATGCTTCTCTCTCGCCGACCCTCGTCCTCGAAGGGACGCAGCCCGGCGTCATCCTCGGCACCGCCGAGTTCATGAGCCCGGAACAGGCACGCGGCAAGACCGTGGACAAGAGGACCGACATCTGGGCGTTCGGTTGCATCGTCTACGAGATGCTGACCGGCCGCCGAGCCTTCACGGGAGAGACCGCCACGGACGTCCTGGCGGCGATCGTGACCTCCGAGCCGCGCTGGGACCTTCTCCCGGCGGCGACGCCGCCGCGGATCCGGGACCTGCTCGGACGCTGCCTGCAGAAAGATCCGAACCGCAGGCTGCGCGACATCGGCGACGCGCGCATCGAGATCGAGGAGACGCTCGCCGAGGTCGTTCCGCACCGCGCGGTCCGACCGGGTATCTCCGCGCCGTCGGGCGAGGCCGCGCCTGCCGAGGCTCCCCGCCGCCGCGGCCGTCCCGTCCGGCTCGCCGCGGTTGCCGCTACCCTCGCCGCACTCGCCCTGTTCGCGACCTGGCGCGCGTTGCAGACGGCACGGGCGAGCCGCGTTCCCGCGCAGAAGTACCTCGCCGTTCTTCCGTTCCGCGACCTTTCCGGCGTGCCCGGCGGTCAGCTCATCGGAGACGGCCTCGTCGAGACCGTCAGCGCGCGCCTGCAGAACGTCGCCGGCATCCAGGTCGTGACGCCGAGCGCCGCCGTCGCCATGTCCGATCGCGAGTCCGATCCTTACCAGATCGCCCGGAAACTGGGAGCCAATCTGGTCCTGCGCGGCGCCGTCCAGCGGGAGGCCGACCGCGTCCGAATCAGCTACTCGCTGCTCTCGACCGCCGACCGCGTTCCCCTCGCGTCCGACACGATGGAGGGTTCGGCCTCCGAGCTCTTCGCCGTGCAGGACCGGCTCGCCGAGAAACTCGTCGGCGCGCTCGGCCTTTCCTCGAAAGCGCGACGGACGCCGACCCCCGTCGGCCTCGACACGGCGAGCCTCCAGGAAAGGTACCTGACGGCGATCGGAAGTCTGCAGCGCTACGACCGTGCGGCCTCCGTCGATCAAGCCGTCTCTCTCCTCGAGGCGCTGGCCGCCGAGCGGCCGGCGGCGCCGCTCGTGCAGGCGGCTCTCGGCCGGGCCTACCTCGCGCGCTTCAACCTGACCCACGAACGCAGGTGGGTGGACCTCGCATCCTCCGCGTGCGATCGCGCCCGGCAGCTCCAGCCCGGCTCGCCGGAAGTCAACGTCACGGCGGGCGAGCTGTACCTTCGGACGGGAAAGCCCGCCGACGCGGTGACCGCGTATCGCCGGGCTCTCGCCGCCCAGCCGAACAACTTCGACGCGATGCTCGGTCTCGCCCGCGCCTACGACGCGAACGGCGACACGAAGCACTCGGAGGAAACCTACAAGCGCGCGATCGAGCTCCAGCCGGCGCACTTCGCCGGATACAGCAAGCTCGCCGGGTTCTACTTCAACCACGGGCGCCGCGAAGCAGCAGCCGAGATGTTCCGGAAGGTCACCCAGTTGACGCCCGATAACGCACGCGCCTTCGCGAACCTCGGGGCCTGTTACTTCGCGCTCGGCCAGTTCGACCGCGCGCTCGAGGTCTTCCAGAAGTCCCTTGCCCTGGAGCCGACGGACCTGGCTTACTCCAACGTCGGGACGGTGCAGTACTACCTGGGCCGATATCCCGAGTCCGCCGCCGCTTTCGAAAAGTCTCTCGCCCTCTCGCCCTCGCACTACCAGAACTGGGCGAACCTCGGCGACGCGTTGCGGCTCATCCCGGGGCGCGAGGACAAGGCGGCCGAGGCGTATGCGAAGGCGATCGCGCTGACCCGCGGGGAGCTCGCGACGAACCCGGACGACAGCCTGGTTCAGTCCTACCTGGCGCTCTGCCTCGCCAAGACCGGGCGAGCGGCCGAGGCGCGCGATCACCTCCGGAAGTCGCTCGCCTCCGGACCCGATCCGCCCGAGCTCCTTTTCAACGCCGCCGTCGTGGCCAACCGCTCGGCGAGACCGGCCGACGCTCTCGACTACCTGGCCCGGGCGGTCCGGGCGGGATTCAACGCCGCGATCATTCAGAACGAGCCGGAGCTCGCGAACCTGAAAAGCCGCGGCGACTTCGACAAGATCCTGAAAGAACGTCCCGGAGAAACGTCGAGATAGGAGGAGAAGATGTCTTTCCAACGGAGGTGGTGGCTCGGTGCTCTGGGCTCGATGATCGCGCTGGCTGCGATCGGATCCTGGGGATGCTGTTCCGTAACCTGTTGCGACAAGAAGCCGCACAACCAGCTCGTTCTCGTTTCGGCAGACGGCGACAAAGTCTCGATCGATCCGATCGTGGTGTCGCAACGCCTGCGTCACGAAATCGTCTGGAGGCTGCCGGCCGAATCGACGATCGCCTCCATCGCGATCACTCCGAGAGACAAGACCGGCCCTGCGTGGACCCCGTTCGAGCGATGCGAAATGACGGCGGATGTCTGTCGGATCGCATGCGCACAGCGGGTGTGCCTGTCGGGCGCCGTCAACCCGGCGCCACTGGTGACGAAGCCGATTTACTACGACTACGGGTTCACGCGCCCGGTAACCGGCGCTTCGTCCGACCCCGGCATCCGGATCGACCCGTAGAGTCTCTGCTTCCGCTCGGCGTCGTCTCTCTGCCCGCGCCGCGGGGAACTCTCCCCCGGCGCGGGAATCTCGTGCCGTACTATTTTCCCGCCGCCGGATTCACCGCGCGGATTGGAATGGATTGGAGCTTCCAATGACAAGAAAGATTCGCCGGTCCTGGGAGAAGTTCGCCCGTCAGGCGACTCAGTGGAGCGGCCGCCCCGGTGCGTTCGGAATCGCGGTCGCGATCGTCCTCGTGTGGCTCGCGACCGGCCCGCTCTTCCACTTCTCCGACAGGTGGCAGCTCGTGATCAACACGGGAACGACCGTCGTCACCTTCCTCATGGTTTTCCTGATCCAGCACGCGCAGAACAAGGACACGCGCGCCATCGAGCTGAAGCTGAACGAAATCGTGGCCGCGATGCCGGGTGCGTCGAACCGGATGATCGACGTCGAAGCGCTCTCTGAGGAGGAGCTCGACATGCTGCACCGGTACTATCGCAAGCTCGTCTCGCTGTCGAAGAAAGACGCGGAGCTCACGGCGTCGCACTCGGTCGAGGAAGCGACGGTGCGCCACGCGAGAAAGAAGAAGAGAGAGCTAGCGATCATTAGCGGAACCGCCCCACCCCCCGGGTCCTGAGTCCCGGGTCCTCACGGCCGGGCCGGGAGATCACCTCGCGAAAGTCGTCGCGTACCGGTTCGGCACCGCTGCCCGACTCCGCCATCTCTCCCGGATTCGGATCGACTTCGTCTCGGGAGGACGCTGCAGCCAGAACTCGTCCAGCCGATCGATGACCCATCGCTGCCTTTCGCGCTTCAGGCTGAAACGCAGCCGCCTCTCGCGCCGGCCGGCCTCGAGAACGCCGGTCGCCTCGGCGTCCTCGCCCGAGATCCACTCGGTCTTTCCGCGCACCTCCCGGATCTCTCCGAGCCCGACCCGGACCTCGCGCTCCCACTCCTTCAGGACTTCCGGGTTGGCCCGCTTCTCGAGCTCGCTCGAAAGGAACGGCGCCGCCTTCTGGTAGCGCTCTCTCGAAAGACGTCCGAGAAAGCTCTCCACCACCGCGCCGGGAGTTTCAGACCCGTGGCGCAGAGCGCCGACGAGCGCAACGAGCCCGATGGCTCCGATTGGAATCGCCGCGAAACGGAAGAACGCCTTCACGTCTCCCTTTTGAGCAATGCGTGTGCCGAGCGCCGGTCAGGCAGCCCTCTGGCGGAGGAGCCTCCGGAGCGCCTTCTCGGACGCGCGCAGCCGGCCGCGACTCGTCACGAGCTGCTCGACCGTCTCGAAGTGACGCTCGATCGTCTTGCCCCGATCGAAGGAATCCAGCACCGAGGAATCGATGTAGGAGGCGCGGCAAACGGACGGCGTGTTGCCGAGGACCTCGGCGGTCTCGCGCACGGCCGCGACGACCTTTCTTTTCCGCGCGGACGAGCTGTCGGAAGGATCGGATCCGGCGCGAGCGAGTATGTTCGCGCAGAGAAGGGTTCCCGCCCAGGTCCGGAAGTCCTTTGCGGTGAAGCGCTCCCCCATCACTTCCTTGATGTACTGATTGACGTGCCGGCGCTTGACGTCCGCGACCCGGCCATCCGCGTCGCGGTATTTGAAGACCTCCGGACCCGGCTCCTTCTTCAACTTGCGCATGATCGAGGCCACGGCACGGTCGCGCGTTTCGGCGTGCTGAAGCTTGCCGGACTTTCCCGGGAAATCGTAGTGCACGAGATCGCCGCCTTTCATGGTTACGTGGCGGTTGCGCAGTGTCGCGATTCCGTAGCTGCCGTTCTCCGACGCGTAGACCTGGCTTCCCGGCCGCAGGAAGGACATCGAGAGGATTCGCACCATGCAGGCCAGGACCTTCTCGCGCGGGAGGCCCGGGAGCGCGAGGTCTCGCTTCACGGCCGCGCGCATCTTGGGAAGGGCATCGAGAAAATGAAGGAGCCGGCGGAACTTCTCCTGCTCACGCCGGCGCACGTGCGCGCCGCTGTAGCGATACTGCCACCGGCCCGCTTTATCCCGCCCGACCGCCTGGAGCGCGGAGGTCGGGGAAGCGGAAATCGCCACGTCTTTCCACGCGGGGGGAAGGACGAGGGCGCGGATCCGCTCCAGGTCATGGACGCCTGCCGTCCGGCCGCTCGCGGTGACGTACCGGAAGCCCTTCCGAGGCGACCCGAGCCGCCGGAACCCGGTCTTCTGCAATCTCTCGATTCGCGTCATTCGTTCCCCGGAATGCAGGGTGCGGATCAAGAAGGGTGCCAGCAAGTGGCGGACCTCGACCAAAAAGCGACGTGGCTCATCTTTTGCTGCACCCGGAAGGTGCCCTCACCCAGAATCTTCATCCGAGTCAGGGCAGTTTTGAGAGACAACGAAAGGAGGAGATTCCGTTGCCTCAAGGGAAAGGAGAAGGAAGAGGGTTCGCCGGAATGGACGAAGAAAAAAGGAGAGAGGTGGCGCGGATGGGCGGCCGCGCCGCGCACCAGAAGGGGACCGCGCACGAGTTCTCTCCGGAAGAGGCCCGGGAGGCGGGAAGGAAGGGCGGTCGGGCGGTCAGTCAGAACCGCGAGCACATGTCCGCGATCGGGCGGGAGGGCGGGGAGTCCCGCGCGGCCAACCAGACGAGACGCGTCTTTCCCGAAGAGCGCGTGGTCCACGAGCCGTCCCGCACAGGAGAGACGGCGCGCCTCCGAAGGACTTCGGGCGAACAAGAGTCCGACGAGAGCGAGCCGAGCTAGGAGCGACGCGTGTCGCAAAGTGAGCTGAACTGCGATCACGCGGGGTGCCGTTGCGAAGAGGTTCCCGTCGAGCGCGGCGACAAGAGGTTCTGCAGCGAAAGATGCGCGGAGATGGAGATGTCGGGAACGCCCGACCCTCTCTGCCAGTGCGGACATCCCGACTGCGCCGCGTAAGACGTCCGGACCGGTTGGCGAAGCAGCCGTTCCTCGTCTTCCTGGACCCGCCGTCACTCGATGAACGAATCGTGAACCAGTCGGCGCTCTTCTCTTTGCTCTCCCGGAAGGTGCTTCAACTGCTCGTCAAAACGGGATCTGGTGTCTTGGGTCACCTCTCCTCAGTACCGCCCCGCTGGCAAGTCCATTGCTTTAACCCTATTCTGGAGGCGAGATGCGCGCAATCTGGAACGGCCACATCACGTTCGGACTGATTTCGATCCCGGTCGGGCTCTACTCGGCGATCGAGGCCTCCGAACAGGTCTCGTTTCGCCTCCTGCACCGCAAGGACATGGCCCCGATCAAGTACAAGAAGTTCTGCAGCGTGGAGGACGTCGAGGTCCCCAACGACGAGATCGTGAAGGGCTACGAAGTTTCGAAGAAGAAGTTCGCGGTCGTGGAAGAAGAGGAGCTGGACGAGGTCCAGGAGGAGGTCGGCGAAGGCGACCGGACGATCGACGTGCTTCAGTTCGTCGAGTTCTCATCGCTGAACCCGCTCTCGTTCGAGAAGCCGTACTACCTCGCGCCGCAGAAAGGCGGAGAGAAGGCCTACCTGGTTTTGCGCGACGCGTTGACCGACGCAAACCGCGTCGGGATCACGCGGTTCTACCTCCGCACGAAGCCGCTCCTCGCCGCGCTCATTCCCGGAAAGAAGGCGCTCGCGCTCGAAGTCCTGCGTCCGTTCGAAGAGCTGCGCGATCCCGGCGAGCTTCCGATTCCCTCTTCCGAGAAGAAATCGGCGGAGGTCAAGATGGCCCGGCTCCTGATCGACCAGATGTCCACCGAGGAATGGGACCCGACACAACATCCCAACGAGTACCGCCGCGCGCTCGAAAAGCTCCTTTCTTCCAAACGCAAGTTCACTCTGAAGGAGGGGAAGGGAAAGGGAGCGGAGAACGTCGTCGATCTGATGGACGCGCTGCGCAGGAGCGTGGGCCAGGCGGGCGGCAGCCGAGCGCGGCCCAAGAAGGCGGCCTCGCGGCGCGGAGCCGCCTAGGAAAAATCGGAAAAAGTGAAAAAGATGCGGCGAGACGTGGTCGTCACGGGCGGCGTCGTACTCGGAACGCTCTTCGCGCTCGCAGTCGGCGCGGGCTGGAGGAAACGGAACGTCCCTGACGCATTCGTTGCGACGAAAGCGGCCTGGCCCGACAAGGTTCCCACATCCGCTCCCGTCCGGGTCGAAAGGCCCACCGACGACCTGGTCGATCGATATCGGCGTGCGGCGGCGATCTAGCAAATGGGGCGACGCCGCCGAGGGCCGGTCCGGCGCTACCTGCATCGTGTGCTCTTTCACGCGCTGCGAGGCGGCTTCCCACGCCTGGGCCGTTTTTTGCCCTTCCTCTCCTCGCTCCTGGCGGAGCTTCTTTTCCGGACGCCGCCCCGATCTCCGCGGCTGAGGCGCGAGGAGAGCGCGCTCTATTCGGGCAGGTTCTCGAAAACACCGTTTCGCTCCGGGTCCCTTCCCACCTGGACGTGGGGAAAGGGTCCGGCCGTCCTTCTCGTGCACGGCTGGGGCGGTCACGCCGGGCGGCTGACGCCGTTCGTCCGACCCCTGACGGAGGCGGGCTTCTCGGTCGTGGCGTTCGACGCACCGGGACACGGCTCGGCGCCGGGGCGGCGGTCTTCGCTGCCGGAAATGGTGGAGGCCATCCGGGCGGTCGCCGCGACAGCCGGGCCGTTTCATGCGGTCGTCGGGCACTCCCTGGGAGCCACCGCGTGTGCGCTCGCCATCAAGTCGGGCCTGCCGGTGTCGCGCGTCGTCCTGCTCGCCCCGGCCGCCGATCTGGAAAAATATTCCGGGCGCTTCGCGCGGATCCTCCACATTCCCGCCCCGGTGCGCGACTCGATGAAGAAGCGGCTCGAGCGGCGCTACAACGTCACCTGGACGGATCTGCGCATCTCCGGGCGCCCTCTGGCCGGCGAAGTCTCTCTTCTCGTCTTCCACGATCGCGGGGACGTCCGGGTGCCGCTCCGCGACGGCCTCGAGATCGTCGCGAGCTGGCCGAAGGCGGAACTGGTCCGAACCCGCGGCCTCGGCCATCACCGGATCCTCCGGGATCCGAAGGTCATCGCGCGCGCCGTCGCCTTCCTCGGCGGCACCATCGCCGCCCGCCCGGCATCGCCGCCCGCCCGGCGCCGCCCGGTTCGCCTGCGCCCGGCGATCGTTTCCTGAGGGTTTCGGTCTTCGCCAGGATGGGACGCGCCGACCGGATCGAGCCGGGTGGGATCGCGCCGAAGACGTCCGCAGGGAGAGGATGGGCGACGAAGAGAGGGAGTCCGCCGGTGAAATCCTCCGACCGCTACGACGTCCTGATCATCGGGGCCGGCCAGGCAGGTCCGCCGCTCGCGATCGAGCTCGCGAAGAAGCGGTGGCGCGTCGCCCTGGCGGAACGCAAGCAGCTCGGCGGGTCGTGCGTGAACTTCGGGTGCACGCCCACCAAGGCGGTGATCGCTTCCGCGCGGGTGGCGCATCTCGCGCGGCGCGGCCGCGAGTTTGGCCTCCGGATCCCGTCCGTCGAACCCGACCTCGCCGGCGTGCTCGATCGCGCGCGCGGGGTCGTCGTGCAGAGCCGGGCGGGGCTTCGGGAGGCGCTCGTCAATTCGCGGAGCCTGACCGTCCTCGAAGGACATGCGCGCTTCGAGGGGCGCGAACGGAACGGATTCCGGTTGCGGGTCGGGAACCGAGGCATTCTCGCCTCGCAGGTCGTCATCGACACCGGCACGAGGAGCCGCATCCCGCGAATCCACGGACTCGGCGCAATCGATTTCCTGACCGCCGAGAACTGGATCGACCGACCGGAGCTTCCCCGACATCTCGCGGTCCTGGGGGGCGGGTACACCGGTCTCGAAATGGCCCAGTTCTACCGCCGCATGGGAAGCCGCGTCACGGTGATCGAAAAGGGGCCGGAGATCGCGGCGCACGAGGACGAGGACGTCGCCCGAGCGCTCCGCCAGATATTGGAGTCCGAGGAGATCGCGTTCCGGCTGGAGACGAGCGCCGAGCGCGTGGACGGCGATGGCGCGGGCCTCCGTCTCTCTCTGACGACGAAGAGGAAGCGGGAAGACCTCGTCGTCTCGCACCTCTTGGTCGCGACCGGGCGCAAGCCGAATACCGACGACCTGGGCCTCGAGAGCATCGGCCTCGCGACGGCGAAGGATGGAACGATCGAGGTCACGAAGCGGCTTTCGACGAAAGTGCGCGGCGTCTGGGCGGCCGGCGACGTCCGGGGAGGTCCGATGTTCACGCACACCGCCTGGGACGACTACCGCATCCTCGCCTCGCAGCTCGCCGGCGACGGGTCGCGCACGACCGAACGGATCGTGCCGTACGCGATCTACACGGACCCGCAGCTGGGCCGGGTCGGCATGACGGTGGCCGACGCGAAGAAATCGGGGCGGAAGATCCGCGTCGGACGGTACGAGCTGCGAAAGAACGCCAGGGCGAAGGAATTCGGCGAGACGGAGGGTTTCATCCAGGTCGTCACCGACGCACGCTCCGATCGCATCCTCGGAGTCGCCGTTCTCTGCGCGGAAGGAGCGGAGCTCGTCCACCTTTTCGTGGACGTGATGAACGCGAAGGGCCGGTCCGCCGCGATCCGCGACGCAATCCACGTCCATCCGACCTTCGCCGAGGCGGTCCAGAGTGCCGTCTCCGCCCTGAAGTGAAAAAGCCGGTCCTTCGCGCCGTCGATCTCGCCGGCGAGCTCGCCACGCTCCAGAGACACACGTTCGGTTACTTCGTCCACGAAGTGAACCCGGCGAACGGCCTCGTTCGCGACAACACGCGATACGGCTCCCCCTCGTCGATCGCGGCGGTCGGACTCGCGCTCGCGTGCTATCCCGTCGCGGCCGAGCGCGGTTACTTGACCCGCGAGGAAGCGGCTGCCCGCGCGCAGACGACCTTGCGCTTCTTCGCCGAGAGCGCGCAGGGACCGGAGCCCGATGCGACCGGCCATCGCGGTTTCTTCTACCATTTCCTCGATCTGCGCACGGGAAGACGCGCGCACGGTTGCGAGCTCTCGACGATGGACACGACGATCCTGCTCGCGGGCGCTCTGACCGCGGCCGCGTATTTCGATCGCGATGCCCCCGACGAGACGCGGATCCGGCGCTTCGCGAATTCGCTCTACCGGGCCGCGGACTGGGACTGGGCGCTCGACGGCGGACTCGCGGTCCGACACGGATGGACGCCGGAGGGAGGATTCCTGCCGTACCGCTGGCAGGGGTTCAGCGAGGCGATCCTTCTCTACGCGCTCGGCCTCGGTTCTCCGAGCCATCCCCTCCCCGAGGAGAGTTACGCCGCGTGGGCCGCGTCCTACGAGTGGAAGAAGATCTACGGCATCGAGCACCTCTTCGGCGGTCCGCTGTTCATGCACCAGCTCTCTCACGTCTGGATCGACTTCCGCGGAATCCGCGATCCCTTCATGCGGGAGAGAGGTATCGATTACTTCGAGAACAGCCGCCGCGCGACCTTCGTTCAGCAGCGTTACGCGGAGCGAAATCCGTTCGGCTTCCACGGATACTCCCGCGACCTCTGGGGAATTACCGCGAGCGACGGGCCGGGGCCGGCAGTCCGCCGGATCGGCGGCCGCCTGCGACGATTCCACGACTACTGCGCGCGCGGCGTTCCGTACGGCCCCGACGACGGCACGCTCTCCCCCTGGGCCGTCATCGCGTCGCTGCCGTTCGCGCCCGAGATCGTGCTCCCGACTTTCGCGAGCCTGCTCCGGAAGTATCCGGACGTGAGGACCCACTATGGATTTCTGTGCAGCCTGAACCCGACGTTCGGAGCCGACAGTCGCGGCCGAGGTGTCTGGGTCGCGAACGGCTACTACGGCCTGGACCAGGGCCCGGTCGTTCTCATGATCGAGAACTTCGCGAGCGGCATGATCTGGAGTCTCATGCGGCGCTCTCGACCACTGGTGGACGGGCTGCGGAGGGCCGGGTTCACGGGAGGCTGGCTGGAGAGCGTGCAAACTCCAGAGTAGTCATCCTTTGCCGGATCGGCAGCGGAATTGCTCCATTCTCCGACTGAGAAAGGAGAAGCCCATGAACTGCCAGCATCGCGGCTGTCCGTGCCGGAACGCGTCGATCGAGCGCGACGGAAAGAAGTTCTGCAGCGAGAAATGCGCCGAGATGGAGACGACCGGCCACCACGCTTCGCACTGCGCCTGCGGCCATTCCTCCTGCGCGGCGGCGTAAGACCCGGCCGTCAGATCGGGCGGCGCTTTCGGCGCCGTCCCGACCGCAGAGGTCACGGGATCCCGGCCGACGCGGCGCTACGGCCCGCGGCGGACGAGTCCCAGGATAAGGACGATGACGGCGACCACCAGAATGAGGTGAATCAACCCGCTCGTCACTTTGAAAGCAAAAAAGCCGAGCAGCCAGAGCACCAGAAGAATCACAAAAATCGTCCAGACCACGGCTCCTCCTTTTCGATCCGGCAGGGTCCCGGCGCCGGCGCTTTGCGATCGAGTCTACTCCGCAGGCCAGCAAGGAGAGGCTCGCGCGTACGCGGACGATCGCGAGGAACAAGAACCGTACTGCGCCAACTTTCTTTCTGGTGTCATCACCGAAGGTTGGAGGGATCCCTCGCTTCGATCGGGAAGAGAGGCCAGGTTCACCGTCGTCGTTTGCGCGCGCGATGCCACGCGTCCTTCACCATTTCGCGAGCTTCTTCCCACTCCCGGGCGTTTTCACCGTGCAGCGCGTCCCATGACCGCTCGAGCTCGCTCTCGGAGTCCTCGAAATTCCGCCCAGCGAATTGTTCGCCGATCGCGCTCTGCCAGCCGTAGCGAAAGCCCGGCTCGTAATGTTCGTAGGGCGTACCCGGCTCGTAGTAGGGGCGCCGGCGGAAGTTCTGCCGCCAGTAGTCCCCCTCTGCGACCTCGTCCAGGTCCTCTCCCGCCGCGAGGCCCCCGGTGCCCGCCGCCTCTCCGCGATCGATGCCCCAGCCGGTAGCGGTTCCGGCTGCGATCTCCTGGAATGCATTCTCGCTGTCGCCCGTCGAGGCCATCGTTTCTGCCTCGTCCGCGGCCGCCGCTTCGGAGCTCATTCCGCGACGGCTCAGCTCTTCGCTGTCGTGCTCCCGCCCTCCGTGTCGGTGCACCGTCCCTTCGTACCCCCTCTCTTTTTCCATGAACGACCTCCGGGAAGGAGTAGAGCAAGGGACGTACCGGAAGGCCGCTCAGAAAATGGCCGACGCCGAGCTAGATTTCGGTCCCGTCAAGAACGGCCGTGGGGCACCGTCCCATGGCGAACGCAGTCGTGCCGGCTCCGATAGTCCAGCCCGTTACATTCGCGACCGACTGCGCGCTCGGTCTCGCGGCGGTTGCTGCAGCGTTCCTCCTCGCGCGGGGGCGCCGCGTCTTGCCGGTTCACTTGTGGGCGGCCGGGTTTTTCGCGCTCGGCGCCGCGGCGTTTCTCGGCGGAACGTGGCACGGCTTTTCGGTGCACCTGTCCGCGCCTTCCGCGAACCTGCTCTGGAAAGCGACGCTCGCGGGAACGGGAGGCGCGAGCTTCTTCCTCGTGGCCGGAGTCGCTTTCGGATCGCTCGAGCGGCGGGCGGCGATCGGGACCACTGCGCTGGCGGCGGCAAAGCTCGCCGTTTTTCTTTTCTGGGCCGCGTCTCACGACGAGTTCGATAGAGTGATCCTCGACTCGGCCGGGGCGATGGCGGCGATCCTCGTCCTGCAGGGCATCGCCTGGGTCCGGCGGCGGGCGCAGAGCGCCCCGTGGATCACGGCCGGGATCCTGCTCTCGTTCGCGGCGGCCGCCGTCGAGGCGCTCGGCTTCTCTCCCGGCAAGCAGTTCTCGCACGACGACCTGTACCACGTGGTCCTGATCGGGGCTCTCTACCTGCTCTATCGGGGCGGCCGCCTTCTCGAGACCCGACCGGCCTGACGCTTCCGGTGGTGCATTTTTTGCATCAGAAGCGCCGATTGACCTGAACCCATACGAATGAAACCCGGACCTGCTGACGCCTCATAAGGCCGCGATCACTCGCGAGTTCTCGAGGTTCGTTCGCCGCACTCGAAAGGAAATGGCATGAAGACCAATTCGATCGCGGGTGGCGCTCCCTCCCGCGACAACGGGGGCACCGTTCGCCGGCAGCTGCTGAAGAAGGTCAAGCCGGCGGAAGTCGGCGACGACGACTCCCTCGACCGCCGGCAGCTCCTCGCGGCGCTCCAGGACTTGAAGGACGGCTCCTTCGACGTGCGGCTCCCGAAGGACTGGATCGGGCTCGACGGCAAGATCGCCGACACGTTCAACGACGTCGTCGCCCGCAATCAGCGGATGAGCCATGAGTTAGAAAGGCTCCGGCGCGTGGTCGGCCAGGAAGGCCGGATCGCCGAGCGCGCAGACATCGGGGACGTGGGGGGTTCCTGGGCGGCCTCCGTCCACTGCGTCAATGCGCTCATCGGCGACCTCGTCCATCCCACGAGCGAGACGGCCCGCGTCATCGGCGCCGTCGCGAAGGGCGATCTGTCTCAGACCATGGCGCTCGAGGTCAAAGGTCGGGCTCTCGAGGGGGAGTTCCTGCGCACCGCGAAGACCGTCAACACGATGGTCAACCAGCTTTCCTCCTTCGCCTCGGAAGTCACGC
>Ga0114129_10002780_pt1 | contig 24391 bp, 18 predicted proteins | sample RhiMetdeltSRZDD1_FD_80071 | JGI IMG/M metagenome (GOLD analysis project Ga0114129, IMG submission 80071) | Populus rhizosphere microbial communities from Tennessee, USA - Rhizosphere MetaG P. deltoides SRZDD1 (version 2) (version 2) | ecosystem: Host-associated > Plants > Roots > Rhizosphere >...
GTCTTGCTCGCTTGCTCCACGGGGAGGGCCGGGCTTTTTCGTGCGCTTGAGCCAACGGATTTCGTATTCCGGTCGTTCGCGACAGTGAGGGCAACTATAAGTTGCCTTCTTCACTTCCTGCTTCTCATTGAAAAAGTCCTGCTCTCTCATGGCCAACTAAGTGACATCAGTAGGACGTATACGACGTATTTCGACTGCTATTAAACCTCGTCTCCACAAAGATCTCGAAGGTAGCGAAAGCTATAAATACCGGTTTCATGGCCGTCACTCCAGCGAAAATTCAAGGCGTATCTTCCAACCAAGCTGATATCTGCAATAGTTATGTCTTCCGCAATTCCTTCCGGCTTCAGCATCCGCTCACCGGTCCATTCGTTCACACACTGAGCGCATGGACAGACCCGGCGTAACGCAACCGCACGATATCTACACGTACGTCCGTCAGCCCACGTGATGCGCAAATTCGTATCGTCCTCTTGCTTGATTTCGCGTGGGTCGATAGCTGGACCTGGTCTTTCAGAAACTTGGGCCATTGCACCTCAACGATTGTTCTCAACTGCCGCCGATACCTCAGTTGCTTTGATCTGAAAGTGTGACGCGTTCCACACAGCTTTTCCACGACGAAGAACTATTACCTGAGGTGATTCGTGCGGAACGCCAAGTTGCTTTTCAACCTCTTCTGACACGCTTCTGGCGCTCTGAATTTCCACCAGATTCACTTCGTTGTCCACTTTCTGCAACTCCCGGTATGCCGATGAGCTGACACCGCAAGTCGTGCTATGTTTGAAAATAATGATTGGAGCTGCTTGCGATCGTGCAATAAGGCTCGCCAACGATCCTGTATCCGTAACTTTAACGAAATGATTATCCATCAATTCTGTACCGTCCCCCACGATTATTCGATCTTAGCTTACGATTTTCTGTATCACAAACGCATGTTATCCGTGCGTAATCCGTTCAAGTTTGCGGACGACAAAATTCCCTATTGACGAATTCAAACAAAAGGAATATTGTGCCGCGGCTATCGAGAAAGGCTTTGGCTGACTCACGAGCCGGGCAACTTGCTGACGACGCCTCACGAGTCTCTTACAAAGACTCTCCTGCTTTCTCAATTGTGACTCAAATTGATTCCTCAATCCTCATCTAAGGAGAAAACTATGTTTGCTCAAATCAAACGGCGCCTCATCCGGCGTTTGCGACCGACCGTACATGTCAGTCTATTGTCCACACTATTCATCTGTTCAGCAGCAACAGCGCGAGCTGATGAAATAGCGATCTGGAGCTTCAACGATTCAGATTTGATTGTCGATCATGGCGCGGGAACACTCACAACCAACTTCAATCCGCTAAACGTGTTATTCGCGGCTGGTACGTCCACCAATGCTCGGCAGGGTGACCCGGCGGGGCAGGCGCTGTCACTACAGGGCGGTACGTCAAACGCAAATAACGGACGAAGCATCACGTTCAACGTCAGCACTGCCGGCTACACATCGATCATCGTTAGTTTTGCCACACAGGGATCAGGTACTGGCTTTACCAGCAATCAGTTCGAGTACAGTCTGGACGGTGTGTCGTTCGTGGATTTTAATCCGCCGTTTACGCCGCCCGCGACCTTCGGTTCCTCTCCTGTTGTTTTTAACTTAAGTAGTATTGCGGGTCTCAATAACAATCCCAACGCCGCTTTCAGAATTGTTTTTAACGGCGCCACTTCAGCCACGGGCACCAATAGAATCGATAATTTTGTCGTCGAAGGATCAAGCGCAGCAGTCCCTGAACCCACTTCGATGTTGCTGTTGGGCTCGGGGTTAACTGCTGTGGCTTCGTTTTCTCGAAGAAGGCTAAAGCGGATTTAGCTGACCCATTAGCCGAGCAGCCCTCACTATAAGGATTACCGGCTATTGCCAGTCCCCTACAAGCACAAAGGGAGCCCAGAAGAAAGGAGAGCTGTATTTCTTTCCATTAATCATTGCCAGCTGGGCGTCACGCATTGCTGCTGACGGTGAAACAGAATCCGCAGCAAACAGCCGCTTGTAGAAATCCGTCATAAGGTCTGCCGTGGACTTGTCTGCCACCGACCACAGGCTGACACCGACGGTCGGTGCGCCGGCATACATGAAGGCTCGAGTTAATCCCATCACGCCTTCACCGCGCTTTTCACGACCCAGACCTGTTTCGCAGGCTGAGAGCATTACCAGTGGAGAACCGAGTCGGAGGTTGAACACTTCATCTGTCCGGAGGAACCCGTCAGAGTTGTGATTCCCGACGAGTGACAACACGACACCTGTAAATTGAGGCCGCTCGGCATCGAGTAGACCATGTGTCGCGAAGTGCAATGCACGGTACTTGCTGATTTCGCGTGCATTGATGTTGTCTTCGCTGGCATCGAGGTCGAGCCAAACATCACTTTGTGCGCCGGCAGTTTTAGCGAGTGCGGAGATCTGCTGTGCCTCAGTACGTGTTCCCGTTAATCGCGCAAGTGGAAGTCCCTGCATTTTTTGCGACTGGGCCGCAGTGGCTGCGCTCTGTCCAGTCACGTCCGTGATTGCACTGTCAATACCCAGGCCGCGTGTCTCAGCAACCTGCGTGGTCGTGCCCGCTATCTTTGAGGCGCGAGGGTCAGCCGAATTGAACACGGGATCAGCTACGATCAACATTGAACGTCCGCTAGGCTTTGTTCGCTGTTGTCGAATTGCAGCCACGACGGATGCTGACGGGGCATATACAATTTCGTTTGATTTGATCAGATATGCGAGCGTTGAAAAGTCACTGCCTTCACCCTGCTTCACTAACACTTCAAACGGCACGTAATTCAGTGCTCCATCAGGGACCAGTAACAAGCGCTTCTCACCAATCAAGGCGGCCGCTGGTTCGATCACCGCCTGATAAAGCGCTCGCGACGCTGCCACAAACGGCGCGGTATCCTGCGGAACGGCAGCAGCGACTCCCAAACCGCGTTGCTGATCAGACGCGACATCTATTCCTACGATGCGTCTTTGCAGTTTTGCCGGCACCAATTGCGCTCGTAAGTCCATTGCAAGCTTATCGAGCGCTGTTCTGTCCGGCAGCTTGTACAAATTGACGCCGTCCTTCGTAACGGCCCACATGTATGAAGCTTCCGGACCGAGGTTGTATTCAAGGAGTACTGTGTGGTCGTCCAGAACTTTTTGCTGCACCTCTGCCAGCGTCAGCGGTTGAGCCGAGGAAAGCGCTGCATAGCGCGGGCTGGCAGTTCTGATTTGGTTTTCAATTGATTCGTAATCTGTCTGAAGCTTTTCCAGCTCCGCATCGAGTTCACTAGGCTTTTTCTTCTGCTCCTCAGTGGAAATACTGACCCCGGTGAGGATCTCGGCGATCTCCTGTTGCCGGTCCAGATTTTCCTGCTTTTGTTTCAGCAAATCGGCAGGCACGCCTTCAGTAATCGAACCGCCGATTTCACCAAGCAAATCAAGTAGCGAGCGGGCCCGCGACTCTTCTGTAATTCGAAAAGCCTCCGCCGCGTACTCGAGCGCTTTCGCGCTCAAAGGTGCGCCGGCAGTTCCAGCCTGCAATGCCATCTCGGAAAGCGCTGCAGCCGCTTCGTCGTATACATCTTTCGTACTTGCGAGGAACGTTGTTCGCGCCTCATCTGCGCCGAGACTGCCGGCCCTCAGCGTCTCGATAATCTTGATCGCGTCGCGGTAGCTTGAGACTGCGGACTCCTTCATTGTCGCCATCTTCTTTGGATCCTTTTCCTGGGCCGCCTGCAACCACATTGTGCGTCCCAACCCACGCTGTGCAGGCCAGGTAAGATCCAAGCGCTTGTCGTCCTGAGCCCCTTTTATTGCCTGCGTGTAGTAGTCCTTTGCCTCCTTTAGTTTGTTTTGACGCAGCATCACATCACCCAGGCTCGTACGTGCGGCCGCGCGAAAACGTCTGGTTTGACCGAGGTTGCCTATTCCAGCAATCGTGACTCCGGACGCTTCGCGAGCAGCATCGAAATATTTCTTAGCGCCATCCAGGTCGTTGTTGGCGAAGGCGATGCGACCCATTCCGAGTTGGTAACTCGCGTACACGATAGAAGTGCGGTAGTCATCGAGTTCCTTTTTTGCCTCAATGGCAACTGTTGCCAGGCTGGTAGAAGTCCCAACGCTGGTGTTACCACTGGAAAGTCCGCCCACGATCGCTCCAAAGCCGCCGAACCTTCTGGTTGCCTTTGTAGCCGCGCCCTCGGGCTTTTTCACTTGCATCTGACCATAAGCGGCTAACGCTTCTGGAATGCGATGAAGTCTGAAGTTGACATCACCGATCTTCGCCAACATCAGATTTGCATTGAAGTTGTTGTCAGCAATGTTTGCGTTTGCCAATCGGCTGTCCACCATGCTTGCTGCGGCGGCTGTTTGTTGGTCCTTTTTAGCTTCTCCCGCAAAACCATCAAGCGCATGTTTGTAGTGATCCAGTGCAACCTGAAATTGTCCTTGCCGAAGATAGAGATCGCCAAGTTCGTCATGCGCTTTAGCCATCCCTCTTTCATTCTTTGCGGCAGTGTAAAGGTTAAGCGCATTCTGAAGCTGAACAAGCGCCTGATCCGCATGACCACGTCTCAACAAACGCTTGCCCTGCTCGAATGCCTCTCCTGCTGAATCAGGCTGCTGTTGTTGAGGCGGCGAATTGGCTACGTTCGCTTTCAACGAGGCGGTGGGAAGGGAAACAATTAAACTTAGAACTACTATGACGCAAGTACTTCCTGGGGCCGTGATTTTCATTGCGAACTCCTGAATTTTGTAAGGCAGTTGTCCTCAGCGTTTAAGCGTGGAGGACTGTATTCCGCTGAATGCGGATCGGAATTACTTATGAACGAGATCAAGCGACGTCACCAATGTGTTCCCGCTTGAAGATACTGACATCGTGATTACCGACGGCTCGGGATCCTGTTGGCTCAGCCCAATGCCTCGAGTCGTTGCATCTTTTTCCACGACGGTTTGCGCTCGTCCATACTTTTGGGTTTTGTCAGTTTTTACCGGAGCGTTCATGTCTTTCTGAAGCAGCACCCACAATTCGGGGTTTGGTCTCCAGGAACAACCTCTGGCACTTTGGCGACAGTAGGCGATGAGATTGTCTTCAATCGGAACTCCCGGTAAAGGTTCACGAGTGAACACGAAATACAAGCGTTCAGTGCCAGCATTTTCATCGAACGTAAACCATCGCAACCGCTCCTCTGTTGCAGCACTTGATGGAATCTCAAACGGAACATGCGACTGAATGAAATTACCCGCGTCGTCCAATTCCGGACTCGGGTAAATCATCACGGGCTGACCGTTGTTTGTTGTGTTGAATATGTACAGGTAACCGTCAGAATTAGTTTCAAGCAGCACACGAACCCTGTCACCTTTGTGAAACTCGCGAGAAGGGTCAACGCGAACAGCTAAACCATTCTGATCACGCGTGAAGAGCGTCAGCCCTAACCCGAGGCGCTGGCCTGCTTTCATTCCCCCACTAATCTTGGCATCGTTTGCAGCAACAGGGGCGCTGGTTTCGGGCGGTGTAGTCTTGACCGTAACCGAAGCTGATGCAGAGGCGCTGCCCGTTGAGGTACTTGCCGGCCGCCGTCTTCGTGTGGTCCGCGGAGCTGTAGAATTTTGAGCAGGTTTATCCTTTGGACGGCTCGTCAGGAACGCTCCACGTACGTTCCCTTCCTCCTGGCCAGGCGACTGCGCGAAAACAAGGCCGCTCATGGCGATTACGACTACAAATAAGAAAATCTTTAATTTCATTCTTTGACTCCTGGGCTCTGTTGCTCGGGTTCTGAATCAGTTATTGGTGTTGAATACGAACCTCAAATATCACCGGATTCGCAGCTCCGTCGGCCGGAACCTTCACCGTTACAAAAGGGGCTGCGTCTGCTTTATTTGTCTCCGTAACACCCTTGTTACGGTTGTATTTACTGACGAAATCCGCCAACTCTTTTTGCTCAGCAGAATTCAACGGTTTTTGGCTAAAACCACCGTTGAGGAACGTCGGCACCAGATCACGATTGGGTGACAATATAATCGTATAGTTTTCAGTTCCAGGATTCTTATCGAGCGTCAGCCAGTTTCCTTCTCCAGAAGGAAAGCTTAAATCGGAGCCCTTGGCAACACGATTGCTGGTAAGGCCTGATTCGGCTGGAGGCTTCGCCGTCAGAAACGCCATTGGCTGGTTTCCTTCGCCCGGACCGATGATGTATGCATAGCTGTCATCCGTTGGAGATAAGTGAAATTTGAAAGATTGACCGGATTTCAGCGGCTCAGCACCGGTTAATCTGACGGGTTCCGCGCGCGGGCTTGGCTCAACTTCAAGCCAATAGCGCCCAACCTCAGCTAATGACTTAGCCGCCGGATTCGCAGACGTATTGCCGTCTGTGGTAGCCGCGGTTCCGGCAGATTTTCCGGTTGCCCATTTGTAAGCCACAAACCCACCGACGCCAACTACCAACAGAAAGACCACAAGAACTCCGGCTACGATAAAAACCCCGCTGCCACGGCGGGCAGGCTGTTCAAGAGCCTTTGGTGGCTGCGGGATCGTGATGCTCGAAGCACTATCTGCTTTCTCAATGATTGTTGCGGATGATGCCGGCGCCGAAGCGGGCAATGGAACGTCGAATTCCGCAGCCTTAGGCAATGGCTTGTCAACTATTGGAGCAGGTGTAGGAACTGCTGCAAGCGTGCCTGGCGCATCAACGGTTAAGATGGTTGGGGCGTTAACATCGGAATTTGTGCCCCGTGCACTCGAGATGTCAACAGTGTCCGCCGTTCCTTGTGGGACACTCGCGGCAGCGGAACTCTGATAATTTTTCTTAGGGCCTAAATTGGCGCGCAACTGCAGCGCAAGTTCTCCGGCACTCGCTTGTCTATCATCGCGATCCTTAGCTGTCGCTCGCATGATCGCATCACTGAAACCAGCCGGTACATCCTTCACAACTTCGTGAAGTGGAGGCGGCGTCGTCTGGATATGCTCGCGCCGTAATTCCATCAAAGTCTTCCCTGTATATGGCCGTTTGCCCGTAATCATTTCGTAGCAAACTAGACCAAGGCTATAAATATCAGCACGTCCATCAATTTCTGGATTGCCGTCTCGCGGAATTTCACCCCATTGTTCAGGGGACATATAGTAAGGAGTCCCCAACACCTGGCCGGCAACAGTAAGGGCCGTTGTTCCTCCGCTGTCGGATTCCGCAATCTCTCTCATCTTGGCGATGCCCAAATCGAGCAGCTTCACAACATGTTCGCCATTCTCGCCGGCTTTGCCGATCATGATGTTCTCCGGCTACAGATCTCGGTGCACCACTCCCATAGAATGCGCTGTGTTCAGCACACTCATGATCGGCTCAAGTAGCTCAAAAGCCTCAATATGCGTCAGCCTGCCGCGCTTGCGAATTTCCGCATCGAGTGTGTGGCCTTCGACATACTCCATCACCATGTAGATGATGCCATCTGAAGCGGTTCGAAGATCATAAACCGTGACTGCGTTCGGATGACGAAATCGCCTTGCTGCCTGTCCCTCGCGCCGGAAGCGACGGAGCCACTCGGCATTGTTGCGCACTTCTGGCGGAAGTATTTTTATAGCGACGCGGTCGCCAAGCAGTATGTGACGAGCGCGATAAACTGCTCCCATACCGCCTTTACCGAGCATCGAGTCGATTTGATATTGCCCGTCGAGAACAGACCCTACCAGCGAAGATGGGTCGTCTTCCAAAACTTCTCCATCAACCGGGCAAAAACTCACGCTGTCGTCGTATTTTCCTTTACAGATCTTGCAATGTTTCATCGAGGATTGAGCCCAAACGACGCCGAAAACTCAGGCAAGTGGAAACTTCTTTTACGACACAAACCTAGTGCGAGGCCGGGACGAAATAGTCTAGCACATCGACGCTCGGGATAAAGATTGGGGTCAGGGAGAGACTGGAAATTTGAGGGGAGTAATCCGCTGCCGAGAAGCAATGATGTCATCCAGCAGATATTATGTCTACATTCCGATCCTTGTAGCGATCCGTCGTTTTAGACCGAATAGATGCGATTGGCGTACTCTTCGACCATCCGATCGCTGTTGTATATGGGTACCAAAGTCTGAATAGATCGCTTCATCATCATAACCCAGGCGGCAGGAAATCCACTTCGATCTTGATCGTAAAAGAGCGGCACCACCTGTTCTTCCAGAACTCGATAAAGCGATTCCGCATCCGCCGCGTCTACATCCGCCGTCTCGGCTGCTTCAACACTGTCACCAATCGCAAAGCCGTTCGAACCGTCGTAGGCCTCAAGCCACCATCCATCGAGAATCGAAAGATTCAAGCCGCCGTTTACAGCCACTTTTTCTCCGCTGGTCCCGGAAGCTTCCAGTGGCCGTCTTGGTACGTTAAGCCAAACGTCCACGGACTGGACTAGTTGACGCGCAATTTCCTGATCATAATCCTGTAGAAACACTGCCCGATTTAGCACGCTCGGATCATATTTCCATTGCGCCAATTGCTGCAGAATCAGTTTTGCTCCTTGATCCTGTGGATGTGCTTTTCCGGCAAATACAAGTTGAATGGGACGCCGTTCATCGTTAATGAGGCGTTGAAGGCGTTCAGGATCGGTCATCAACAAGCCCCAACGTTTGTAACCGGCAATGCGGCGCGCGAACCCAATGGTCAACGCGCGGGGGTCAAAGATTTTTCGGGAGGCTTCAATGTATTCAGCACTCTCGTTCTGATTAATCCGCGCATGATATGAGCGGTGACGTACAAACGCGACCAAGCGCTCCTTCAACAACGAATGCGCCATCCATAGATCCTGATCCGGTATTCTGGCAATTCCGCTCTGCCACCGTTCACGATTTCGCGTCTTTTCATCCCAATCTTCACCGACATGCTGGACATACAACGATCGAATTAGCGGCGCAACCCAGGTTGGTGTATGAACACCATTTGTAACGTGGGTGATTGGTATCTCGGTGATTCTCTTTTCCGGCCATAGTTTCTGCCACAGTGTGCGGGATACCTCACCGTGCTTTCTACTCACGCCGTTGGTGGATCGACACATGCGGATTGCGAGCGGTGTCAGACCGTAAGGCTCTGACTGATTGCTTTCATCAACGCGACCGAGCGCAAGGAACTGGTCCATGGTCAGACCAAGCTGTTCCGGATACTCCGAACCAAACGACGTCTGAACGAGTTGGGGTTCAAACTCATCATTTCCTGCAGCTACCGGCGTATGCGTTGTGAACACACACCGTTGCCTCACAATTGCCGCAGCATCGTCAAAGCCGATGCGTCGCGATTGCACCAACTCACGAGCGAGTTCCAGAGTCAGAAAAGCTGAATGGCCCTCATTCAAATGAAAGACGTGCGGCTCGATACCCAGTTTGCGCAGTAATCTGATTCCGCCGATTCCAAGTAACATCTCCTGGACGATCCGGGTTTCACGATCGCCACCGTAAAGATGGCCCGTTACTAACCGATCCGTCTCTTCATTTCCTTCTAGATTTGTGTCAAGCAAGTACAACGGCACACGACCAACGTTTGCGCGCCACACCTGTGCAAACACCAGCCGCCCGCGCATTGATACTTCGATGAGGAGCGGCGCACCGTTTTCTCCGTGAACCAAATGAATCGGAAGTTCGGAAGGGTTAGTTTCCCCGTAGTACTCTTCCTGCCATCCATCTCTGCGCAACCGTTGACGGAAGTAACCATAGCGGTACAAAAGGCCTATACCTACCAGCGGCAATCGAAGATCACTTGATGATTTCAGATGATCGCCTGCCAGGATTCCCAGACCTCCGGAATATAACGGCAACGAATTGTGAACCCCATATTCCGCACAGAAGTACGCGACCGGCCGCTCGCGAGTAATCGTCATCACATTTGATTCGCCCCGCCACGTTTCAGCCGGCGCCATGTATTGATCAAAAAGATCGCCGAGACGACGAACCCGTTCGATGTAGGATGGATCCGTCGCCATTTGAGCCAAACGAAATTCAGAGACTCCCGTCAGTAACAAACGAGGATTGTGTTCACACTCTTCCCACAACTCGGGATCGAGATCCCGAAAGATACTCGGTCCATCTGCCGACCAACTCCACCAGTAATTCCAGGTAATCGAGAGCAGAGGCTTCAACGGAACCGGAAGTTGTGCAATCACAGGTTCCGAAATGTTGATCATCTTTTCCGTAGTTTCAATCATTCAATTAATACGGCACAAAGTAGGGTTAAATTACCAATAACACACCAAAACCAGAAATACGCGGTGGAAGCTGCGAGTCGCGCGGCCTAACTTCAAAATTTATGCGTGTTGTCACTCGAACTTTTGATTTTCGAGAAACACCCGCGCGTCATCATCGTTAAAAAGGACAAAACGGACTTCTTTAAAAATATCGTCGGTAGCGAGAATGTTCTTTACTATACCTGAGGCGATCGAAGCAGCTTCGGCCCGGGGGTAGCCAAAGATGCCGGTTGAGATGGCGGGGAAAGCAATGGAAGATAAATCGTGTTTGCGGGCAACCGTGAGAGAATTTTGATAACACTGAGCGAGGAGTTCCGCGTCGCGACCGGGTTGTTGGCCATACACTGGTCCAACGGTATGAATCACATAACGTGCAGGCAGATTGCCTGCAGTAGTAATGACGGCGTGCCCCGTAGGTAGTCCTTGAGGGTAGTCCGTCCTGCGAATTTCACGGCATTCGTTCAGGATAGCAGGACCACCTGCGCGATGGATCGCACCATCTACCCCTCCACCTCCCATTAAGGAAGAGTTGGCAGCGTTGACGATTGCATCAACGTTCTGTTGAGTGATATCTGAAACCAGGATCACCACTCGCCCGTGCAAGAAAGTCTGACGAATCATATGGCGTCGTCACTACGCGGTTCCACTTTGATTTCGTCGAACATGTCTTGCCGTCGCAGTGCATCAGCCACACCTTTGGCTTTATGTTCAGTGAGTGGGTGATCGGGATCGTTGCTGGCGATCTCGAAAACTCGATCTTCCAACATAAATACCCCAAGAGAACCCAACGTCACACCCGGAGTAATTTGAATCTCATCCATGTTATGGATGCGAAATCGTCCGGTTTGCTCGACCCAGTCTTCTATAAACGGATCGCGTAATGCGTGTTCGGCTTCTGATTCCGACAAGTACGCGCCTTCGACGATGAGACAATATTCGCGCACGTTACTGTTTATAACCGTGAGCCATTCGGTCGGAAAAACCAACGGCGAGCGATGCTGGCCTAACGCTGAAACTTTACCACTGTGATTGAGAACCGGCCAAGTCTTAATTATAAACATCGTCAAGGTTCAAATCCACAGATTACGCATATTTCACAGATTAAAAAAGCAGAAAGCAGAAGGCAATTTGCTTCTGCCGTCTGCTTTCTGCCTGCTCTAATCTGTGAAATCTGCGTAGTCTGCGGATATGGTTTCGTTACGACGCACGCGCATATTGCTCGTTCAGCGTCTGACGCAAGCGCTCGAAGTACGAGTCAAATGTCACGAACGTGTTCCCCTGAAAGAAAGCCTTACCGCCCGTGTCGTTGGCAAGCCGGTTCAGTGAACTTTGGCCGTAACTGACAGCCAACTGGCTGTAACTCGTAAGTCCCACGGATGGTGCGTAAAAACTGTAAACTGCGACGTTGCGTTTGTTTGCCTCATTGACCGCACGGTCCAGGTCAAGCGTCCGACCCGCAGATGTTGTATCAAACCCTCTCGAAACATCGAGACCATCCGAGATTAGAAGCACAGCGTTCACGCCTTTCCATGAACTGTCGAATTTCTTCAATGCTTCAATCACCTCCACGTACGGATTGTACGGAGATCGACTCGTGGTTGCGGCTGGAATACGGAGCGAAGCGGCCGCCTGATTACGATCCATCGTGAACGGCTGCCGCACCTCCAGGGTACCCGTAGTGATGTACCCAACCATTACACGTGATCCGCTCGGCAAACTGCGAATGAACTCCTTTGTGACGTTGATTTCATTTCCAACACGCGAAACCAAATCATCCTGGATCAGGATGGCCAGGTTCAACGGTGCGATTACACGATCTTTCTGATCGTTGTTAATTTTTGCGGTCGCTGGCAATGCAAACAAACTTGTTAGCGCCAGGACCATCAAAAAAGAAACTGCTTTCCGAAGAAACATAACTTTCCACTCCCAACTGGTACCACTTTACCGATTTTGAGATGCAGATTGGCGCACTTAGGATGGCCGATCCTCAACTTGCCTTCCATTTTCCGCTCGGATAAATTAACGGTAATCCGGAACACATCCTGATAGTCACACGATGATCCAAAATCAACGCGGATGCGTCCCCTTCGCAAACGTCGCATGTTCGAAAGGAATCCAAATCTATGAAAGCCTATCCAACCGAATCAATTCGCAACCTCGCTGTCATTGGACACGGCGACGCAGGGAAGACGCAGCTGATCAGCTCGCTTCTCTACGTCGCCGGAGCAACGCCGCGCTGGGGAAGGGTTGATGAGGGAACAACAGTAACGGACCACGAAGACGATTCAATCGCCCGAAAGATCACACTCAATACAGCACTAGCTCATCTAGATCACCGCGATACTAAACTCAACTTTATCGATACGCCCGGTTATGCCGCATTCGTTGCACATGCGCGTCCCGCTTTACGCGTAGCTGACTGCGCAATTGCTGTTATCGACGGCGTCAAAGGGGTCGAAGTGCAAACCGAAAAGACCTGGGCCTATGCAAACGAATTTATTGTTCCTCGTGTGATGGTGATTACTAAGCTTGATAAGGAACACGCGGATTTCGGAAGAGCACTTGAAAGCGCACAAAAGACTTTTAGTCGAGCGATCATCCCGTTCACGCTTCCAATCGGGAAAGAAAAAGATTTTCGCGGCGTCGTTGATGTGGTCCACATGAAGGCGTACGAACTTGGTGCTGACGGTCAGGCGAAAGAGATCGACATTCCCAGCGAGGGACGTGACATCGTCGAGAAGACCCGCGAGCGACTAGTCGAACTGGTCGCTGAATCCGATGACGCTTTGATGGAAAAGTATTTTGAGCAGGGTACTCTCGATGAAGGCGATATCCTGCCCAACATCAATAAAGCAATTGCGCAGAGCAAGCTCTGTCCTGTTTTTGCAGCGTCGAGCTTGACGCAAGTCGGACTGCGCGCGTTGCTGAACGGTTTGGTGGATTACGCTCCAAATCCCGCAACGCACGAAGCAGAGTACGGCAGCAAAGTAGACTCGGGACCGGACGGCGATAGGCTGTCGAGAAAGTACAGCGACAGCGAACCGTTCTCTGCCTACTGCTTCCGCACCGTTGCTGATCCGTTTGCCGGCCGGATCAACATCATGAAGATCATAAGTGGTCACCTCCAGACCGACGCGAATGTCTTCAACTCGACGAGAGGCACGATGGAACGGTTAGGAGCATTGCATGTAGTACAGGGCAAGCAATTGGACAAAGTACCCGAGGCACACGCGGGAGACATCATCGCTTGTGTAAAGCTCAGAGAGACTCAAACGGGCGACACGCTCAGCGATAAACAGGCACCCATAATCTACAACGCGGTCGAATATCCTGAAGCCGCAATAGCCTTTGCCATTGAACCGAAATCCAGGCAGGACGAAGAGAAGATCAGCGCGGCCCTACACAAGATCCTCGAGGAGGATCAGGCGCTGCATTTCACCCGAGATGCGCAGACTAAGGAGTTCTTGCTTTCGGGTTCTGGACAACTACACGTCGAAACCGTCGTTGAGAAACTCAAGAAGCGGTACGGTGTGGAGGTCACGCTTCATCCACCCAAAGTGCCGTATAAGGAGACTATCACCCAGCGAGCCGAGGTGCAGGGCCGGCACAAAAAGCAGACTGGTGGCCGAGGTCAATTCGGCGATTGCAAATGCGTGTTTGAACCGTTGCCGCGCGGCAGCGGGTTTATATTCGAAGACAAGATTTTCGGCGGTGCGGTCCCACAACAGTTTCGACCGGCTATCGAAAAAGGAATCGTCGAAGCGGCGCAAACTGGAGCTATCGCGGGATACCCGCTGGTAGATTTCAAAGTTCAGCTGATCGATGGTTCATACCACACAGTAGATTCCGATGAGCACTCGTTCCGGGCCGCGGGTCGCAAAGCTTTCCGTGCAGCGATGGAGAAGGTCAAACCGGCGTTGCTTGAACCGATCATGGACGTTGAGATCGTCGCGCCTCAGGAATACAGTGGTGACATCATGGGCGATTTGAACTCCCGCCGGGGCCGGGTGCAGGGAATGGAGACGCGTAGCAATCAGCAAGCAATAAAGGCTCAGGTGCCGATGGCTGAGATGTTAAATTACCAGTCCATCCTGAATTCGATTACGGCTGCGCGTGGTTCGTTTCACATGCAGTTTTCACATTATGATCCAGTGCCAGGCCAATTGGCCCAGAAGATTGTCGATCAGGCCAAAGCCGAGGGTCGCATTCGCAAGGGTGAGGAAGAAGATTAACCAGGAGCGTTACCCTGGTAAATTAAAAAGGCCACTCGCGTGGCCTTTTCATCTGTCCTTTCACGTTCACCTGTTACTGGCTCGGCGGCGAAGGTTTCCTCACCCTAAATCCCGGTCCGGGATCTTCTTTCAACGTGTAGTCAGCAGGCACTTCGAAGAGTGTGTGCTGTGGTTCGTCCCGACTGATGTTTGTCAACCGGTACGTTGTCTCGCCGAAACGCGGGTCACTGTGGCGACTCATCACCACAGTCTTTAATTCAGGTGAGTACCATCTCTCGTTGACGATATCGATCGCTCGCTCGTTTCCGATTTCGCCTGCCGGTATCGTGGTCGTCGTCCGGCTACCTTCTGCCGCAACTCCTTCGATAACCTGAGTGCCGAGTTTTTCTGTGACGGATCTATCGTTGCGATTCCCTTCACGCTTGAAGACAAATTCACCCGGAACTCCGGCGCCCTCCGGCGCACGGAGAGTAAAGACATCGGCAGGCGGACCATCTTTCGGCACCCCCGGCGGCGGCATTGGTCGCCGTTCCTGCACAATGACTGCTCCGGACGATTCGGTCCCGGACGGGTTATTTGGCGAAGCCGTCTTAAACTCGAAACGAAAAGCGAACATTTTGCGCGCGATGTGTGTTCGCGGGTCTAGTACATAACTCACCCCAGCCACAGGATCGATGATCGATATCGTTTGCGGCGCGTCAGCCCCAGCGGCAAATGGACCAAAAGCACGCAGTGTTTGTTCTCGACGAGTGCGGCCTTCGCTATCCCTGTAAATCGATGAGGTCGTCTTGTTGACAATGCGATTGCCGTCGCTAAGTGTTTGCGTACTTTCGTTTATTGCCTGTGCCGAATATGGCGCGCCTTTGACCGGCTGACCATCGAAGACAAAGTCCGAAGCCACGAACATGAAATTGTCTCCAGGCGGCGGCGGTGGCGGCGGTGGCCCGTCGGGTCCCCCCTCCCATCCAGCGCGATCAGGCTTGGATTGCTTCTGTTGCCCGACACTAACCAGTGAACTCGACAGAAGCACACCTATCAGGATGGTGCCAATAAAAACTTTCCACTGAGTCTTCATAACTTTGTCCTTTCCTTGCAAGCTCTCTGCCCGTCTCAAAGAATCATGGAATGATTACTGAACAAAACGGATCGCTCGAGCTGAGCCATCAGCCCCAAACAGCACGTCAGCCGTTACTGTTTCATTTTGGCGGTTCATGCTGACCGGTAGGCCGAAAGTAGCGAGCGCGGACCTCGGTACTTTGACGCGGACGATTTGGCCTCCGTCCTGAAGGTTCAAACTGTTACCGTCGCTGAGTGATAAAAACTCTGTAGCAATTTCGGCCGCATAATCCGACGTTGCTGATGCTGATGGTTTCGGCGTTGATGCTATCGATTTCTGCGTTGTTGCTGTCGATGATGCTCTGGTTAAATGCCTTCGTGGGAGAGTCGTGCTTGAAGGAGATACTTTCTTCAACACACTCGGCAAACCAGGGGAATTACTCGGTGCGACACTCGTCGCGCTCAAAGGCGGAATATTTTCAATCGGCTGATGACTAGCACGTTGCCGGTAAACCTGAAATGCAGCCGCGCTCATGATGATAAGAAGAATTGCAGCCACTGCAAGACGATAGGTCACGCGATTGCTCGTCTTAACTTCTTGCTTCGCCACCACCTGGCTTCTCAAGGCTGCGAGTAAATTATTTTCGACAAGGTGCGGCGCATCGACGTACTGGTCGCTACTAGCCAGCTCGTGGAGCGCGCTCGTTAATGCGCGTTGCTCTGACAATTTTTTCGCACAGCCGGAACAGATCTCACAATGAGTCAGCACATTCTCACGAACATCACTTTGCATTATCTGTTCGCGTGCAAGGTCGCCGATGAAAGGCTCAATCTTTTGACAATTCATGCGAAACACCTCGCCGATCGCGTTGCCAACTGACCCTCATCTTCGTCAGCAACGGGTCGCAGCTTCTCGGTTAGCAGCACCCTTGCTCGATGAAGTCTCGAGCGCACGGTACCGACTGCGCAACCCAAAACGCGGGCCGCGTCGACATAACTCAACTCCTGGAGTTCACAAAGCACGACGACTTCCCTGTAATGCGGCGGCAAACTCAGCACAGCCTTTCTTACAGCGTCAATCGTTTCACCACGTGTCACATCGTCTAGAGGACAATCACGCGCGACCAGTCCATGTTCGTGGCCATCCTCCGAGCCTTCTCCGAATGACACCAGAGCTTGCTGGTAACGCAAGCGTCGCAGGACATGGTTTCTAGCGATACCTAACATCAGACTATTTATTGACCCTCTTGTGGGGTCATACGTGACATCGCCACGAATCAACACCATAAAAACTTCCTGTGTGACATCCTCGGCAAGCGCGTGTGAACCACTCATCTGCAACGCGAAGCGATAAATTGATCCCTGGCGGCGGCGATACAACGTGGCCAGCGCCTGTTCGTCGCCGTTCAGCACTGAACGTAAGAGATCGTAATCGTCTGGGATGTCTGGTTGAGTCATCCGAAATCTCACGGGCCCCTTGTTAATTCGTTCCGAAGGCCGGGAGAGTTCCATAATTTGCTCGTCAAGTTGAGACATTTGGAGTGCGCCGACTAATCGTCGCTTTGGGAAGGCAGCAACGTTGGCTTTCTAAAGAAAATTCACTGCGGAATTTCAAAATCTGGGAACAGGCTTCGGAAGCCAGACGAACCCAGGCGAAGCTCCAGCCAGTCTGGAAACAATTCCGGCGTCTGGCTCCAGACGGAGAGCCATTGCCCAATTTCCCGAGCTTCTTCTTTTGCGCGTTGACCAGACGTTTCGCTTACAGCAACGAACAGCAGATCAGCCCTAACATCTGCAACGATTTCGTGTAGTAATCGCACCTGCACCTGGTCGTCCTGAAGTGTCTTGCGCCATGAATGGAGCTTGGTCATTGAAGCAGCAGCAGCAGTAAGTGAACTAAAATCTGTTTCGGCGAAGGCATTTTCCAGCATATGCGCTCGCCATTTCGTATCACAATCAAGCACCTCGGGATGCCGTAATACCGCGCCTTCCTCGGCCAGGAGACGGGCGATCGTAGCCGGACTGTCAACTGCGGCCCCTCCGAACCTGGCGCAAACCATACGCTGGATTGTTTCAAGCTCGCGCGCGCCAACTGACTCGCAATCCAGAGCTTCCCATACTTCTATGATGAGATCAGTCTTGGTTCGCGCCGTCCAATTTCGTTCTTCCATATGGCAAGACTGCCGTTCGACACGCCGGTAATTAGGATTAGGGAGCACCGCCTTTTCTCCGAGCGCGCTTCAAGCTAAACTGTACTCCTAATAGACCACCCATTCTACCGATAACCTACTCAACAATGTTTCATCGGATTGGAGTCTGAAGCGATTCATACCTACGCCAGCCGCACCAGGATAGTTAAGCTCATTCAAGACGCGACCAGGACGTTTGGGCTTCATCCCTTTAAACCGCATCCCCTGTTAAAGGGAGGGCATGCGCAAACGCTAGGCGCGTATGCATGGCCGCGCCCATATCGCTTTACCTCGCCGCAAGATGAGGAGCGCCTTTTCGAAGTGGAAAGCGGCGTAAAGGTGCTCTCACGCTGCCGCTGGCACACAGATCGTCGATCGCACCCAACTATTGTTCTTTGGCACGGAATTGAGGGGTCGACATCGTCTGTATACATGATTGCGACCGCAGATAAAGCTTTCCGCGCCGGCTTCAACGTTGTGCGCGTAAATTTCAGAAACTGCGGAGGAACGGAACACCTAACGCCAACACTCTATCACGGTGGTTTGAGCGCTGACGTGAGGATGATCATTACTGAATTAATTGAACGGGACCAACTCGATAAGATTTGTCCTATCGGTTTCTCGTTGGGCGGGAACATCGTACTGAAACTCGCTGCGGAATACGGCGACGCTCCTCCTCGTGAGGTCGCGGCAATGTGTGCGGTTTCGCCGTCAGTTAATCTGCAAGAGAGTGCCGATTTTGTGTGTGAGAGATCGAATTGGATTTATAACCGTAACTTTGTGAGGCGACTCCAGCGGCGGATCAGGTTTAAGGACGCTCTGTATCCGGGTCGTTATGACTTAAGCAAACTTTCTTTTGTTCGCACGCTGCGAGACTTTGATGAATATTTCACAGCACCCATTCATGGTTTTAAGAATGCTGATGACTACTATTACCGGTCGAGTTCAATTCACGTTATCGACAAAATAATGCTTCCCACTTTGATCATTCACGCTCAGGACGATCCGCTTATCCCATTTGCTCCTCTGCGCTCCCCTGCTCTGAAAGCAAATCCGCACATACTACTTCTTTCGCCCGAACACGGCGGGCACGTCGCTTTTCTAGCCACTGAAACCGGCAAAAAAGAGGATCGTTTCTGGGCAGAGAATCGAGTCGTAGAGTTCTGTCGTTTGGTGACTAAGTAAACTAGAAAAGGGGCGCGCACGGAGGGCTGCCCCTACAGTCGATAATCCCTAATGCTATTGTCCGCACTCGGAATTTGAATGAGTTACGGCTGGACTAAATCGCTGTTGGTATTCAGGTGAAGTGAGAAACGCACACACCATTGTGTGTTGAATTGAAGCATCACGCACGGGAAAGCGATTAACCTGACCAAGCCAAAAGAGAAATCCAGCCGTATCGGCATCGCGCCTTAGGTAACCACAATACTGTGTGTAGACAAAGGAGCGATTGTACTCAGCGTCAATGAACGGCCGATTGACTATTGGGTTCGTTTGTAAGTTATCGTCTGCTAATCGATAGAGTACGGCTCCTCTGCCTCCCTGGTTGAAAAGCGTGATTAGCGAAGCCGTTTGAGAAGAAAGATCGATACCAGTATCAGTTCGGATACGTGCCACCACCGCATCGACAAATTGCTGGCCACTGAGGTCAGCAGGATATCGGGATAAAAACTCCGGACGCTGCACGAACGCGTTGGCCAGATCGAGTTGCGACTGTGCGAGGTTGGTTCCGCCAATCACCCGCGCGCGGTCACGAACAAACACCTGATAGCTTGGAATTTTTCGTGCTTCTGTAACGTCTGTCGTATCTGGATTAGGAAATGGTTGATCGTTTCCGTACGCAGCGCGATAAAGACGATAGACGTAAGCTCCGGTCTGTTGAAATTCGAGCTCATAGAAAAATGCATTTGATACATCAACTCGCCTGGCGCGCACACAAACTGGATTTCCACCACACGAAGAGATCTGTCCTGACCAGTAGTCGAGTCCGCCCTGATCCGGCAAACGATTCAAAAAGTCGTAATAATGCTGACGCACAAAGAAGACGGTGTCATCCAGGGGATTTGTTGATGCCTGGCCCGCGTCGTTGTCCAGGAGTGTCACAGTGGCGGTGCTAACTCCCATCAACGCCGCGCCAGTCGGATTACTCAAAGTGACATCAAAAGTCTCATTTGCTTCCGCGTAAAGGTCATCAGTAACGGGCACAGTTATCGTTTTCGCGGTCTCGCCAGGGGCAAAGGTGAGAGTACCTGCCGTCGTAGTGTAATCAGCACGTTGTTGTGCTGTGCCGTCTGTCGTAACGAAATCGATAGTCGACACCCCGGTTGTAGTTCCAACACGAGTTACGGTCAGTGTGGCCGCAGCCAGGCTCTCGCTGACAAGATAGCTTGGGCTACTAAAAGAAATTACGGCCGGACCTCCGGCGGCGACAGCCAGGCAAGAAGAGTTATTGTTAACGTAGTTCGTTACTTGATCAACAGACAACTGACAAAAATTAAGGGTCGTGGCGGACGAAGCAGATGACTGCATAATTGTGTTTTCACAACCTGCGGTTCCGTCCGAGTGTTCCGCGCCGAGATTGTGCCCGATCTCGTGCGCAGAGAGCGCAACCTTGAAAACTGATTCAGTCGCGCGCGTTGAGATGCCGTAAGAAAATCCGGGAGCGCTACAGACCACCCGTACCCACGCGATGCCTGCCGCATCCATAGGCCGGTTGGTCCAAAGGTGAGCAGTATCTCTTGATGTGCCCGTAAAATTCGCGTTCCAGTAATCCGTGAACTCGTTCAGCATTGTTGCAGCATTTCCCGTTGCATTGTAGGGATCGGCAGAGGTCGCCCATGTATGTTGAAACACTATGCTGAAGGTCAGTCCAAGCTGTGACTCATAGATTCCCTGCACTTGATTCATGATGCTAAGAATCTCGTTGTTCGCCTGCGTAGATCCGCCAAGCGCGCTGACATAATCAAAGTCGGCTTCCGTAGCTAACTCGACCACCCTCATGGGCGATACGATTTCCGGGCGTATGGCTGGCAATTGTGCCGTTCTGAGATCAACCTGCTCTTTCAATGTCACGCCACAGGAAAGTGTTGCGTCGGCCGCAACATCAGAAGCTTTGTAAACCACATACTCACTTGCACTCGCACTCGGGTTGTACTTGTTCGCTGCCTCAATGAAATACGTCTCGGTGGGTGTGATGATCATTCCTTCGATCGTTGCGTCATCAATGGTGAACCGCGCGTCGCTGTGAGGAACTCCTGCTATAGTCCCTTTGTAAGTCCGCACGGGTTGGGGCGCGAGTTCATGAGTGACACCTGTTTCAGGGACTTCTTCGGCGCGATACCGCGAGCCCCTTATGTCATTCTGATTAAGTGATAGCTCGAATGTGTGGCTCGGAGTCACGATTGATAGTTTGCCAGTCTGGCGTACGTCATTGACTGCACTTTGAGCTTCAACGTGGGTGAGTTCGTACCGGCGAAAACGATGTTGGAGGTCCTGTTGTACTAGCGCGGATGCGGCTACGGATGTCCGGGAGGGATAAATGAAAACAACGAGGGACGCTAGGAGGGCCGCGGCAACGATAAAAAGCGTAAACCGGCGATCGAGTCTAGGCAGGGACAAGGTTTACATTCCTTTCGTTTTAACAACACACTTGTCACGCACTGCTGGTAGCGGTCATGAAGAACTTCACTCCTTTACAAGCGAGTCGTTTTTTCTGTCGGGTATGGAACTACTGGCGCTACGTCTTGGCCAGGAGAGCTTTTGCGCGACGGTTCGTGAGGCCTTGAGGCAATAACAAGAGGCCGTTGTGACGACCTGATTCAGCTTAGGGTGCCGCTTACCGCAAAGTCAACAAGAAAGATTAAGATGCCCGACGTTCGCGCTAACGGCCCTACTTCTCGATTTGTTTTAGCAAGCGTTTCGCATGATTTCGCGCGATGAGCGGCAGGTGCTCATCTGTCGTAATCTCGTTAAGCAGTGGAACCAACTGATGAGGATCCGATAACCCCCCGCGTTTAAGCATCGATTCGAGTTGCTCCATTAGCTTAGGCGAATTCAATGGCTGGTTTTCGCGTGCAACAGAAATGTCGAAGATCAATATCGCCTGATCGGCGACGCGCCGGTATTCAGCTATGAGTGCTGCGGCATTGTCGTTATGCGTCCAGTTAAACTCAGCGACTCGTTGACGAGTGCCCTGCTCCATCTTTAACCGCATTGTTCCGAGGTGCGGGAACTGTTGAGATGACTGGTAGTTTGTATCCGAGTCAAGAAATCTTAACGCTTGCCAGAGTCCGCTAATTTTCGCTAGAGCCGGTGGCGAAAGTTCTATGGGTTCAACAACAGGTGTGTCTTCGCCGAGTTTCTCAAAAGTTATTTTGCCGTGTCCGGCAGCATCATGTTCGATGAGGATGTGCCGAATAATGAATTGTGGTTGTGTAAATTCGTAGAAAAATCGGGCGTCGCTTTCAACGCTGCCAGTCGCTGTCCCGGTAAGAGTGGGCTGTTCAGGACGAGCATTTCGCTTGGTCGCAGGCGCTGTTTCAGTAGCTTGTTTCCTGTTTTCTTGCAGAGCGAACGAAGCCGGAGCCGCAAAAGAGAAAATCGCCGCGCCCAGAATGACAAGCGCGGCGGGGAGAACTCGCCGAGGGGAACATCTTTCGGGAATCACGAACTTACGAATAACACGGTCGCGTGTGTGAATCAAGCAACGCTACAGGGAAATGCGGCCGTCTATTCAAACCTTACAGAAACCAATCTCGATACGCCAACCTCTTCCATCGTCACGCCGTAAAGGGCACGTGCCATCTCCATTGTTCGTTTGTTGTGGGTAATGACAATGAATTGCGTGTTGCTGGACATTTGTACAACTTTATCGGTGAAGCGGCCCACATTCGCCTCGTCAAGCGGAGCATCAACCTCGTCAAGTAGACAGAACGGAGCCGGTCGGTAGTGAAAAATGCCCAACACCAAAGCCAACGCCGCCATGGCCTTCTCTCCACCCGAAAGCAGCAGCACGTTCTGCAGACGCTTACCGGGCGGTTGAGCAACAACGTCGATGCCTGATTCGAGAATATCATCGGCATCGATCAGGCTCATCTCGCCGCGACCACCACCAAACAACTCTTTGAAGAGCTCACCAAAGTTGTGGTTGATTTGCTCGAACGCCTGCCGAAATCTTTCACGCGACCGCCGTTTTATTTCGCGCAGTGCCTCCTCGGTTGAAGAAATGCCATCAACAATGTCCTGTCGCTGCGCTGTGAGGAACAACAACCGTTCTTCAGCGCCCGCCAATTCCTCAAGGGCCATCATGTTGACTGCGCCAAATCCCTCAAGGCGCTCCCGCAACTCTTCAACGCGTGCATGGCTTGAATCAAAGTCGAAATCGTCTTCCAAAGTAACTTCAGCAGCCAACTGTTCAAGAGATTGATTGAGTTCAGCCTGACAGTTTTCGTGCACGAACGATAGACGTGCCTGGGCTTCGGCACGCTGCACCTCAAGTGCTGAGCGACCGTCGCGCAATTCCGCGGCCCGCTTATTCAACTCCGAAAGCTCGCTCGACAGCGAGTCGGCTCGCTGGCGTGCCTCATCGAGCTGAGCCGAAAGTGAGGCGATCAAATGTTCTTCTCTCGCTCGCTCGTCCTCAACGCTATTGGCCTTCGCCTGCAACTCAGTAATGGATCGATTAAGTTCATCGGCCCTGGCGCTCATTTCAACGAGCTCAAGGCGATGGCGATCGATCCGACCCGTCAGTTCGGTTAATTCGTTCTCCATGCGGCGCAGCTCGGTCGCTGTCGAACGGCGCCTTTCAGCCGCAGCAGCAGCAGTCGCTCGCTGCTGAGCCAGAGCTTCGCCCTCGACCTCCGTAGCGCGACGTAGCTCCGAAAGCCGGGTAGAAGCCTCGGATACGGTCAAAGAAGCTGCCTCGCGAGCTGCCTGGGCCGTTTCGGCATCTGTCAATGCGGATTCCCGACGCCGCACGACATCGACCTGTTCGGCTTGCAGTCGTGCAGTGTCGTCGGCAACAACTCGCAAATGCCGCTCGGCACGCTCGACCTCCTGAAACAGGCCCGCGGCCGTTAGTTCACGCGCCATCGTTTCTCGTTCTTCGCGTCCGATAGCTTCGTTGTACAGGACTACAGCCTCTTCAAGGACAGTCACTCGGTCCCGAGCTTGTTTCAATGCCTGTTCCGCAATGTCAACCTGGGAAGAGAGGACTTCCGCACGAGCGTCAAGCTCACGAAGCTCTCGTTTGAACGTCAACAGGCCCGCTCCCTCTTCGAGATCTCGAGCATCGCCGGCGTTCACAAACTGGCCGGCGACGATCCAGTCTCCATTGAGAGTGACGTACATGTCAGCGCGGCCGATCGATTTGGCCATCGCATCTTCCAGATTGAGAGCGATGCGCGCATTCATTCGGTCAGGCAACACCCGCTTCAAAACCGTTAAGAGTTCACGCGGGGCTCCGAGAAGATCACTTACACGCAAATCAGCCGGAACTTCACTGTCAAAGGAGATCGAAAGTGCAGGTCTTTCGTCAAGCTTGCAAACCAGCGTGTCTATTTCGTCGCTGCCGCCATGCAAACCGGCTACGAGAAAGCTGGCCCGTCCACCGCCGTTTTCTCTTAACCATTGCGCAGCCCGGACAGCGTCGTCAGGTGTGGGGACTACGATTGCTTGCAACGATGATCCAAGAACACCTTCA
>Ga0114129_10002781_pt1 | contig 24387 bp, 16 predicted proteins | sample RhiMetdeltSRZDD1_FD_80071 | JGI IMG/M metagenome (GOLD analysis project Ga0114129, IMG submission 80071) | Populus rhizosphere microbial communities from Tennessee, USA - Rhizosphere MetaG P. deltoides SRZDD1 (version 2) (version 2) | ecosystem: Host-associated > Plants > Roots > Rhizosphere >...
AAGAGTTGGTCTTGAAGAATCTTCTGCGCGCGGAACTCATCGCGGCGATGTACGACGTACACCCTGCTGCCGAATCGCGTCAGGTAGTTTGCTTCTTCCACTGCCGCGTCGCCGCCGCCCACAACGGTGATCACCTGCCCGTTAAAAAAAGCTCCGTCGCAAACGGCGCAATAGCTGACGCCGCGTCCGGCCAATTCTTCTTCGCCCGGTATGCCCAGCTTGATCGCGGTGCCGCCCGCTGTCGCGATTACGGTGGTTGCGTGATAGGTTCTTTGGTCAGTCTTGACTTCGAATATGTCGCCAGCCTTCTTTACCGATTCGACCGCTTCGAAAGTATTTATCTCGACGCCAAACTTTCTCGCGTGCTTCTCCATTAGTTGAGAAAGCTCAGGGCCGACGATGTGTTCAAAGCCTGTGTAGTCCTCGATCGCCTCGGTGTTGAGCAACTGGCCCCCGACCAGTCCCTTTTCTATGATGACGGTCTTAAGGTTCGATCTCGATCCATATAGTCCGGCGGTGAGCCCGGCCGGGCCCGCGCCAATGATCAGCATGTCGTATGTTTCTGGCATTCCTCCTCCGATTAACCTGAGCGCCATCGGCCGCAAGCTTAGTTCAGACCTTCCGGCGTTATCCAATTATAACAATGCTCGAATCCGGCGGCACTATTCCATTCGGCGCCTCTGATCGCGAGACTCGGTCAGGCTCGCGCCGATGCTCGATTGAGCACAAAGTTCGCGAGCACCCTCACGCCGAATCCCGTGGCGCCCTTCGCGATATAAGGCTTCTCCTTTTCGGTCCAAGCCGTGCCTGCGATGTCGAGATGGGCCCACGGCACGGAGCCCGCAAAGTGTTTTAGGAAATACGCAGCGGTGATCGAGCCGGCAGTTCGGTTTCCGACGTTCTTTACATCGGCGATGTCGCTGCGAATGATCTCGCCGTAATCGTCGTCGAGAGGCATCGGCCAAAGCCGTTCCCCGCACTGCTCACCCGCTTTGACCAGATCGTCAATCAAACGCTGATCCGTACCCATCAGCGCTGCCCGTGCTTCGCCGAGCGCAACCACGCAAGCGCCGGTGAGCGTCGCCGCGTCGACCACACAAGTCGCGCCTCCGTTGATCGCGTAGGTGATCGCGTCAGCCAGAATCAAACGCCCTTCCGCATCGGTGTTGACGACTTCGATAGTCTTGCCGCTGAGGCTGCGGACTACGTCGCCAGGTTTGAGGGCGCGGCCCGAAGGTAAATTCTCCGACGCAGGCACGATGCCGATAACGCGGACATTAGGTTTGAGACGAGCGATCGCTTGCATCGCTCCTATCACGGCCGCGCCGCCGCCCATATCGTATTTCATCTCTTCCATCTTCTCGGCCGGCTTGATCGAGATGCCCCCCGAATCGAAGGTAATCCCTTTTCCAACCAGCGCAATCAACTCTCCTTCGTTGGCGTTTTCGTTGTAGCCCAGCACCACCAGCCGCGCGGGTTCCTGGCTGCCTCGCGAGACTGCCAGTAAGGCGCCCATGCCAAGATGCTTCATCTCGTCTTCGCCGAGCGCCTCAAACTCGAGCCCTTCTCGCGCGGCCATTTCCTCAGCCCGGCGAGCAAGCTCACTCGGAGTCATCACGTTCGACGGTTCGTAGCCAAGCTCGCGAGCCAGGTTGACCGAATCAGCCATCGCCGTGCCGATTCTGATCGCGGCTTCGAAGTCAGACGGGTCCGGCAGCTCGCCGACCAAATCAAGAGTTTCAATAACGCGCTTCTCGCCGTTCGATCTGTAAAGCTCGCCGCTCACCTGGCCAATCAGCGCGCCTTCGACTATGGCTCGCACCCAGGCTTCGCGCTCAAGCTTGCGGGTGACCAGAAACGCTGCCGAACGAATTCCGCGTTGCTTGATTAGAGTTCGGATCGCCGCGCCCGCCAGCCTCTGCACGCTGAGTGAGTCAAGCGTCGCGGCATTGCCGGCGCCATACAGCAAGAGGCGCTTTGTCGAGAGCGGGCCGGCCTTGTGCAGTAACACCGAACTGTCCCGCTTGCCGGTCATCTCACCATCCTCGAACACAGAAGCAACCGCGCCGCGCGTGACGTGGTCCAGTGCCGCCAACGCCGAAGCGTGCTCGGAATCGCGCGGGGTTTCGCCTTCGAAGACAGGCACGATAAGTACGTCTTTGTTGATCTCTCCGAGGGCGGTGCGGCTGGCACTGATCTTCATCTTATTTTTGGTACCTTCCTTCCACATCTCGCGAACGCGTGACGCGGTTCCATTCCCGTCGTAGCAAGCAAACTCCGAACTCTTCTCGAACGATCTCGGCGCGGGCACGGATCACCGAGCTAAAGTCCGCGGATTATCGCGTCGGTAAAATCGAGCGTCGTCGCTTGTCCGCCGAGATCGCGCGTCAAGGCTTTGCCTTCGGCAAGCACTTTTTCGAGAGCCGCTTGAATCCGCAGGGCCTTCTCTCGCTCGTCGAGGTGCTTCAACATCAGCACTGCACTCAATAGCAACGCGGTTGGGTTGGCGATTCCACGTCCGGCAATACTGGGCGCGGCGCCGTGCACCGCTTCAAACACAGCGATCTCCTCACCGATGTTTGCGCCCGGCGCGACACCGAGTCCGCCGACGAGCCCGGCTCCGAGATCCGAGATGATGTCGCCGTACAAGTTCTCGAGCAGCAGCACGTCGAATTGGGTCGGGTCGATGACGAGCTGCATGCAGGCATTGTCGACGATCAGATCATTGGCTTCAATCTCAGGATAATCCGTTGAGACCTCGCGGAAGCAATTCAGAAAGAGGCCATCAGACATTTTCATTATGTTGGCCTTGTGAATCGCGGTGACCTTCTTACGGCCTTCGCGTCTGGCATGCTCGAATGCGAACTTCGCAATGCGACGAGATGCGCGATCGGTGATGATCTTCAGGCTCTCGACTACTCCGGGAACTACTTCGTGTTCGAGGCCTGAGTACAGGTCCTCGGTGTTTTCGCGTACAACGATGAGGTTGACGTTCTCGTACCTGCTGGGCACGCCTTTGAGCGATTTCACGGGCCTGAGATTGGCGTAGAGATCAAGGGCTTTTCGCAAACGTACGTTTGAGCTGACGAAGCCGGTGCCAACCGGCGTGGCGACAGGACCCTTGAGCGCGACTTTGTTCCGCTTGATCGATTCGATCATGTCCTGGGGCAACGGATCGCCATAACGGGACAAGGCCTCGGCGCCCACAACGAAGGTCTCCCACTCCGCCTCGAAGCCGGTGGCACGCAGAACTGAGATGGTGGCGCCCGTGACTTCGGGGCCGATGCCGTCTCCAGGTATTAGTGTGATCTTATGCTTCAATATGAACGCCTCCTCATAGACGGCTTCACCACGGCCGCCGGAAGCCTGTAATGATACATGAGCGAGTCGAAGGCAGACAACTGAAGTGGTCTTGAGTCCGTAGTCCGTAGTCAGTAGTCAGCGGTCAGTAGTCCGTAGTCAGTAGTCCGTAGACCGTGGTTTGTAGGCAGTGGATCAGCAGTTCGCGGAGACGGGTGCGTTTCTTGCTACGGACCACGACTGCGGACCTCGAACCACGGACCACGGACTACTGACCACGGACAACTGACTTCGCTGTTAGTGACTTCGCCGTTAATTGACAAAGCCATTCCGCTCTTTTAGCCTTTAGGCAACGATCGATTTCAAGCATCGAGGACCGAATGTACGAAGTGATGATCGAAGAAGAATTCTCGGCGGCGCACGCGCTGCGAGGCTACCGAGGCAAGTGCGAAAACCTCCACGGTCATAACTGGAAGGTCGAAGTCTACGTTCGCGGCGAGCAACTTGATAACGTCGGCATGCTGGTGGACTTCAAGGACCTCAAAGCCGCAACCCGCCGCGTGATGAAATACCTTGACCATCAAAACCTCAACGAGCTTAAGCCCTTCGACCTCGAAATGAATCCCTCGAGCGAACACCTGGCAGGGTTCATCCTGCATAGAGTCTCCGAAGAGATCAGCGATGAACGCGTGCAAGTTTACAAGGTCCGAGTGTGGGAAACGCCCTCTACCTGCGCGAGTTACGAAATTAATTCCTGAAGCCTCAAGACTAACCGTCCCGTTCGCATTTAGTCATCGGCCTGCGCAGCGCACCAAGCAGGCATGAAATGTTTTCCCTACGATCACCATCATGGATTGAAGAGCAAGAACATCTGATTAGACGACAGTTCTTGAGGTAACTTCACACCTGCTGAAAGTAACAGTGTGCCATAAAACTATATTGACAATTGCAGTGAGGCGGAATAGACTCGCCACCGAATTTTTGTAGCGGCCTCAGGTTGAAGCGGCGAGAACGACAACCCGGAGTTCACACCAAGTTTTCTGAGAGATAGGCTCTGATAGGGTTTGAGAGACTTACCGACTAGGCTGTATTTAGTCAGCGACCGTGTAGCCAATTGAGGATTTGCCGTCTCAATCGGGAGCTCATTAGATTGGGATTTATCCGACATCGTCTGAGCGAAGACCTGATGTTGGACGCAGCAGCCGGCGACCAAATCACCTGGCCACGTAGCCGCCGGATATCAACAATAGTTCAGCCTGCTAAAGGGAGACGACAATGAACAGAAATCAGCGAGTCGTGTTAGCCGTGATTCTAGTAATGATTCTTCAGGCAACACTGCCTCTCCGGGACTCATATTCACTGGCGGCGACTGCTTCGCAGGAAGTGGGAGCTCTTTCATTACCGGATGGAAAAGTCGGGCAGGGTTATGAATATCAACTTCGTAGCGAAGGAGGCTTGCCTCCTCTCACTTGGAGAGTCGTGGCTGGAGAGCTGCCGCCGGGAATCAGTTTGGAAGCATCGGCCAAGCTCAGAGGCGTGCCGAGTACGCCGCGACGCGAGGCATACATCTTTACCATAGAAGTATCAGATTCCTCCCAGCCGCCGCAGACATTCGCGCAGGCCTTCTCGCTAAACATACAAGCCTCTTCATTGCGCATTGTCGCAGAGGGACGAAAGCTCAAGATCCTTCCGGCCAGCCGAGTAGACCCAGTTTCTCCTCTTGCGCCGAATCTGCACGGCGGCATGCGTCTCGGAGGGCCATCGGCAGTTGCGACTGAAACGTTGGCTAAGGCCGACGCCAACAATGGTGCGGCAGAAAACGTGGCTGGAAAAGCCGCCAAAGCGAAGGAGTCTGAGACAGGTAAGCCTGCCACCGATGACCAGACTGTCAAAATCGAGGGAAGAGTCACGCTAGCTTCACTGAGGAATCGTCACTCTGCACCTGCGTTGTATGGCAAGAAAGCGGAGGAAATAAAGGCGTGGCGAACGACCGATAAGCTTACTCCGACTGAAAAAAAACAAAAGGAGTTTGTTGAGACCTATCTCAACAATTTGGTAGTCCAAGCCCAGGCTGATGACAATACTCCGATTGCAACCACACTCACTGACGCCAATGGTAGGTTTGAGCTCGCCCTGCCGGGTATTCCTCCTGCCGGCAAGAAAATAACTATCTCGACCGAAGCAGACGATTACAGGACAAGGAGGACTTTGTTAGTGACAGGTACTTCTCCAGTCACCTCAGAATCCGATCCTTTTATCCTTGACATAGAGGACAGGCCTGTAAGTCTGTTGACGCGGGCCGTCGTCGGGTTTTCTCAAGCGGGAGCGAGTTCAGCCAAGGCCGATCAGAATTATTTTTTTGACCTGTACATCAACAAGTCCGTTCCGTTCCGACAGCAAATAGATCCGGATTTCGGCGAGCGGGTAAGGGCTTGGGGGGATGTTCGCGTTGCCAGTGTGCCGCAACAGATCACCACAGGAATAGGAGAGTTTGCTGGCGGATTCACACAGAATGTGGCGAATCTCAAAGTGAACGAGATTGCGCAGGCCCTCGAGTTTTTGGCGGGTCTTGAAGTTCGCATCGCCGGGAACAACTCGCTCCTCCCAAGTTTTGACCGAGAGACGAAACAGAAATTCTCGCTATCCCTGGTCGCTGGCTTCGGAACTACTACCCCGATCGACCCGAAATCTCAGATTCAATTGTTCAACGTCTTTGCCGGCGCGCCGGGACTCCCGCCCGAAGCCGCGAACAAGAAATTTGTTGCGTTTGTTCCATCCGAGAGAGACAGGTTCTTCCGGCAGTACTATGCTGGCTTCAGGATCAATACTTTTTTCTTTAACCGGAACAATATTCCGATGCAGAGGTTTCCAACTATGCTCGACATCATGTACGGGCAAAACGAGTTCGTGACAGGCGGTCGAATGCGCGGCGGCGTCTTTCGACTCGATAGCTACTTCCCTCTCCCCTTTGAGCAAGTCAGATTCATCAACCTTTTCGCGACGGCGTTACTAAGGCCGGGGCGCTCAAAGATAACTACGCCGCTGATCCTGGAGCCGGTTGATACAAGCAAAACGCCGGTGACAGTTCCCGGCCCGGATGTTGCTATTGTGCCTTTCCCACAAATCAATAGGGACTACTACCGTGTGGGTGCTGGTATAGATTTCATTTCCTTTGTTCAGGCGCTAAAGAACCTGGGGAAGAAACCCTAGCTCAGTGTGACCGCACGTGATAGGCCGCGTGCGGCCGCGTGCAGGGCTGAAGACTTTGCTGGTGCGCGCGTCGCAGGTCTGATACTCATCGTTGGCGTCGGCCTACGTGAAGGTCTTCGTGCGCGTTGGCCCAGGCAACCAGGGAAGAGCACCGCTTATGGCCTCTATTCATCGGAACCGCCGCCTTTCTATACCTTTGGTGGCCGGCGGCCTTGATCTTTGATCTAGTCGTCGGGTGGCACTACTACATCCGTCGCTCGGTTGCTGCTTGGACCGATTGCGATCGTTGGATCGCAGCGCTCGCACGTGAACAAGTTCGATGCCAGCCAAGCGACTTGTAAGAACCGAAATGGAGGCAAATTATGCCACGAAATTTTGTGATCTGCTGCGACGGTACCAACAACCAGTTCGGTACTAATAACACAAATGTCGTTCGGCTGATTCAGTCGCTGGAGCGCGATCCGGCCAGGCAGCGCCTTTACTACGATCCCGGGGTAGGCACATTGCCGGAACCGGGTGTGTGGACATGGTTGGGAAAGAAGCTCTCGGACCTGGGAGGGCTTGCATTTGGCGGAGGGTTGGGTTGGAAGGTCGAGGAGGCCTATTCCTACTTGATGGACTCCTGGGAGCCGGACGACAAGGTCTTTCTGTTCGGCTTCAGCAGAGGAGCGTATTCCGTGCGCGTGCTGGCGGGCTTGCTTCACGCGCTTGGCTTGATGCCTCGGGGCAACCAGAACCTGGTGCCCTATGTGATGCGACTCTTCAAGGGAAGTCGGAAGCGGCGCGAGCAACCGGAATACTGGATGCTCCTGAACCAGTTTCGGCGAACGTTCGCGCGCCGCGTTCGCGAGGGCGACGACGACCGGCGGTTCCCAATACACTTTCTAGGCGTATGGGACACGGTGTCGTCGGTAGGCTGGGTTTGGGATCCGGTGACCTTTCCGTACACTTCACGCAACCCGAGCATCGACACTATTCGCCACGCGGTCTCGGTAGACGAGCGGCGATGGTTCTTCCGCCAGAACCTGATGAAGCGGGCAGACAGGAAGGCTGGGCAGCAGCCGCAGGACCTGAAGGAGGTATGGTTCTCCGGCGTGCATAGCGATGTTGGAGGCGGCTATCCCGCGCAAGGTGGCGGTCTCTGGCAGGAGCCGTTCAAATGGATCCTTGGCGAAGCCAAGGACGCCGGATTGTGGGTGGACGACGGACGGCTCGTGGAAATCCTCAGAAGGCCCGCGCCATCGCCGCCCGAGTTTACTGAGAATGCATGGACGGACGCAAAGCACGAGTCCCTTACCCCGGCTTGGTGGCCGGCGGAGTTCTTCCCGAAGCTTAAAACGATTCGGAAGGGCGAAGGCTCATCGGCAACCTATTCGCGGGTGCCAAAGCTAGGGTTGGGCCGTCATCGCGAAATCGAAGAGGGCGCGTTGATTTACTGGCCGACGCTCCGCCGCATCCGTGATGACGCCAACTACGCGCCTCCAAACATGTCGAGTGAGTTTTTGAACACCGTGCGAAAGCTTCAAGACGTTCCCCAGGCCTTGCCATATCACAAACACGGAAACCCGCCGCTGACAATGAGAGCCGCCGGCTTGTAGAGAAGTAGCTCGGCCTGCTTCATCGCCCGTTCTCGGCGGTACCGCAAGCCCAAAGCAGCGCGTTGAACAACAGCGGAAACGTCGCGTGAGTTTGCGCGCGATGCTGAGGACGCAGGCCGAATAGTACGATCCGTCCCGGGTTCATCTCGATCGATACCACTGCCGCTCGGCCCGCCATCAGCTCTTCACCCTTCAGCCAACCCGAAGCGACTACGTCGGAGTTGGGATAACGAGCTACAACCGACGCCTTCTGTGAGGCAAAGCCTTCGACGAGCGCGAAGAATGGGCTGTTGTTGTAGAAGCCGTACGTATCCGAAGGCATGCCTAAGCCTAACGGATGAGTGTTGTCGACTTGAATCCGCACAATCGTTCCGGGAGCGAAGTGCTGATCGCGCGTAAGACCGCGCTTGAGATTGCGCACGGGAATCGGAAACTTGTCGATCGCCAGATCACAGCTCCCGCCCAGCGCGATCAACGTTCCGCCCTCTCGGACAAATTGGCGAAGCGCTTCGACGCCTTCGTCGCCGATGCCGCCCCGATACTCCTCGCGAACTGTTTTGAAATCGAAGCCGTTCAAAATATCCCGCGGCTGTTGATCGGGAAGAATGATCACGTCGTACTTCTCTCGAAGCTTACTCGAAATCCCCGCAGTCGCACCCGAGCTCGGACCGCGCTCTCTGATGTCCGCGTTGTGAAGAATCGTGTACGGGAACTCGTATTGCTCGAGGACCCATCGCGTCCATCCCTCATCCATATTGGACGTCCAGGATTGATAGAGCCCAATTCGAGGGGCGACGAGCGAGCGCGCCGTAGAGGGCATCGGCAGCTTCAGCGGCCAGTTGCTCTGGTTGAAACCGATGGCCGGGTCAACCCGTCGATGGGCAAACACCTGTATCCCGTTCTCCCGCGCAATACTCTCGACCGAAGATTGCGGCGCTCCGTAGAACAACACGCTGGTCGACGGCCGTCCGACAGTGGAAGAAGGCGCCACCGTGATTCGCGCGCCGGCTTTCAGCAGCCGGTTAATCGCAAGGGCGGAATCGGCCCCTCGATAATCAAATCCGAATGCGTTGCTTGTTCCTTCGATGGTTCCGGCTAGCTTTGGCGCCTCTGTCAGTTTAGACAATTTTGTACCTGCCGCGAGCGGCTTCTTCGCAACTATCGTCTCAACGCCCATCTGCATCCCAAGCGACCACGCTGTCACATCATACGGCGGCTCCGGAGGCGAGTTGGAGGAGCGGCGAACCTCGGGATAAGTCTGCTTCTCCAGCAAATCCTTTGCGTACCGCGCGAAGACCTGATTCATCGGGATCACAAACGTGCCCGCCGCGTACTTCTTGTCGTCTGCTTCGAATTCCCTGTCCGCACGAGAAACTTCGACGCCCGCCATCTGCAAGCGCTCGACAAGGTGATGCGCCTCGCGAAGATCGTGTTGTCGATCGACGGGAATAATGATCGCGGAAGGGTCGCCCTTCGCGCCCGCTTCGACCGTAGCGCGATTCACCTCGTAGATCTGACGCAGCAACTGCTCGCGATGATCGGCCGCTGTTTCAAGCAACGCCATCGTCGCGATCAATTCGTAATCGACGATATCCCGCAGGGTCCACTTCCCGCCCAACCACGGACGCGGGTACTCGGTGCGAGGAGTGACGTCGCGAGGCGGAGGCAACGGCTCGTTAGGGTTTTCCATCTCCCGGCGTTGCTGCGACTGACGGTCCTCTTCAGAAGCAGGAGCCGTCGCGCGCCCGGGTTGAGCTTTGCGCTGCTCGATCGGGCTCGCGATACGAGCGCTCGCGACTTCAGTCAACAAGCCGACCTGATTGTGCCACCAACCGCTCCACGCCATCGCCCCTTGCCAGAAGTTCGTGTAGGTCGAGTTGTAGATGATTCCTTCTTTGCCCGCGCTTTCCAGCGCAGCGGCTTGCGCCTGTCCCAGAATCCCGTTCCATCGATAGATCAGCGGATGGACGTTTTGATTGATCGGATCGGTCGCCGGCATAACGAAGATGCGCGCGCCCTGGCTGCCCATCTGATGTTCATCCAGCCAGACGGAAGGAAACCAATCATGCCACAGCAACCGCGCGGTCAACTGGCTTTCCTTCTGCGTGAACATATACATGTCGCGATTGTTGTCGTGGCCGATGTAAGGATGATAGAGCCACGGCAGCGGGCTGGCTTCGTACTCGGTCCCGAGGTTCTTGTTATACCAGTCGGTGACTATGATCTGACCGTCGGGATTCAGACTCGGCACGAGCAGGAAGATCACGTTATCGAGTACCCTTTTGACGGCAGGCGAGTCTTCGGTCGCTAATCGATGAACGAGCTCGAGCACCATCTGGGACGAGCCGATCTCAGTCGAGTGAACGTTGCAGGTAACCAACACGACGGCTTTACCCGAACGAAAAATCTCAAGTCGTTCCGAGTCACTGGGGGCGCCGCCTTGGAAGTAGAGCTTGCGTTCGAGCCGCTTAAAGCGATCGAGGTCCTTCAGCGTTTCAGCCGAGCTGATCTCGAGCAGGATGAATGGATTGTTGTTCGTGGTCTTGCCGAGCTCTCGAAGGAGCACGCGGTCGGAGCTCTTGGCGATCATTCGCATGTACTCGACGATTTTCTCCCACCGCGCGAGCTTCTTGTCCTCGCCGACTCGAAAGCCGAGAAACTTCTCGGGAGTTGGAATCGAATTGGCATCGGCGGCAGCAAGAAGCTGTACGCCCGGAATCAGTACGAGCGATGCTATCGCCAGTCCGAATAAGACACTGATTCGTCGTGAGAACATTGATCTTCTTCCTTTCCAGGATGAGAGCGGCTCGAAGGCCGTCGTCGCGTTCGCTACTATATCCAAGAAATCGGCGGGTGAGAAGCGGACCGCTGTTTGACCTCTCGTTCTCGGAATAGTAGATTAGCTCCGCCGCAGTGGAATCAGAAGATTCTCCACTAACTCCCAGGAGACCAGGCTATGCGCCAACCATCAACTCTCAGAAAAACCACTTCGATAGCCGCGGTGATCGGTTTAGCTCTCGCGGCTTTGCCGATGAGGGCACCGGCACAGTCGGCGAGCTCGCCATTCACGGTCGAGGACCTGCTCGATGTAATGAATATCAACGTGTCCGACTTGAGCGATGACGGGCGATGGCTTGCCGCAACCTCGGGTTCCTTGCGCGACCGAATCGGCATCGACAATCACCGCTTCGGAGATCCAACCTATGTGGCGCCCAACCGGGTCGAGGTCTGGATCATCGACACTCAAACTACGAAAGCGCAGACGCTCTTTCCAAGCAAGCGACAGGTCCGCGGACTGAAGTGGTCTCCCGATGCGAGCCGGCTTGCGATGTTTGTGCTCAAGGGCGACCAGTTTGAGCCGGTGATCTGGGAGCGAGCCACCGGCAAATTCACCGATGTCAAACTGCCGTCCCGCAAGCAAGCGGCCGATAACGCCGAGCTTGAATGGTCTACGGACGGATCGCAGATCTTACTCGCGCTCCGCACCGACGCCTGGCGAAAGAAAGCAGCCGAGCGATTCCAGTACGAGACAAAGGGGTCGGTCGTGGTTCATTCCTCCAAGGAGCCATTCCTTGCGTGGGACGACTTGCGCCGAATGTCGTCGCTCCGTTCGCTCGCGGCTTACGACGTAAGGAGCGGACAGACGCGCGAGCTTCTGCCGGAAATCAAACTCAATTCCTACGACCTCTCCGAGGACGGTTCCTTCGTTGGCTATCAGGAGGACATCACCAAGAAGACCGACTACGACGTGATTTTCGGATCGGACAATCAAGTTCAAATCCTACCAACTGCCGGCGGCGCGGCGCGAACGCTTATCAAATCTACCAAGGGGTTGACTATCACCTGGTCGAAGGATGGCCGGCGATACGCGTACTCAAAAGAAGGCAGCGTTTGGGTCGGCTCGGTCGATGACAAAGAACCGCGGCAGCTCATCGGGAAGAAACCGGATGCCGAGAAGGACAAAACGGAGTCTTCTTCAGACAAAGGAAAAGATGATGCCGAGAAAGAAAAGCGAGACAAGGAAAAGTTCAGCGTCGTTCGCTTGAGCCCGAAAGGTGACCGGCTGGTTGCCTCGAACAAGGAGGGGCTCTGGGTGATCGACACCGCTTCGGGAGTGAAGGAGAACTTCGTAAAGATGTCCGAAGAGGACAAGGAATCGCCGCGCTATCAAGTGGTCGATTGGAGCCCGAACGGGGAAGTACTTTATTTGAGTTATGCGTCGCGCACGAAGTGGGAACGCGGGCTCGTGCGCTACGATGTGAAGGCTAAGAAGCTTGCGGATCTGATCAAGGATTCGCGCTTGTATTCGGGCTTTAGGCTTTCCAAAGATGGGCACACGTTCGTGTTCAGTTTGACCGAAGGCAATCGGCCAGGTGATATCTATGCCGCGGACTCGGATTTCAAGAACGTTCGCCGCCTGACTGACACCAACCCGCAACTGAAAGCCAAACGCCTGAGCAAGACTGAGCTTGTTTCCTATCTCGACGTCGACGGCAACAAGATGTACGGCGTGCTGTACTATCCAACCGGCTACGAGCAAGGCAAGAAGTATCCGACGGTATTCAACATCTACGAGCAGTTCTTTGACGACTCGTTCAATTCGACGATCAATATTCTCACGTCGAACGGGTACGCGGTGATGCAGCCGTCTGTGAACCTCGAGATTGGTTTTCCGGGCGAGGCCTGGATGAAAGGCGTCACGTCGGCCGCCAACAAGTTGATCGAGATGGGCGTCGCCGACCCTGAGCGATTAGGCGTGCAGGGGACCAGCTACGGGGGATACGCGACGAATCTGTTGATCACGCAAACCAATCGATTCAAAGCGGCGATAAACATCTCGGGCAAAGTGAACATGGTGAGCTTCTACACCGACAGCCCGAGGCTCGGCGTCCGCAACATCCACGCGCCCGAGAAGAGCCAGGACCGGCTAGGCGCGACGTTATGGCAGCAACCGCAGAAGTACATTCAGCATTCGGCAGTGATGTTCGCCGACCGGATTAAGACGCCGTTGCTGCTGATGTGCGGCGAACAAGATCACAACGTTCCGCCTCGCCAGTTGATGGAGATGTACTACGCGCTGAGACGGCTTAACAAAGAAGTCGAATGGGTGAGCTACACGAACGGGGGGCACGGAATGCCTACGACGACTGTTGATGAAGTGAAAGATTATCACAAGCGGATCATTGACTGGTACGACTCGCATTTGAAGGGCGATTTGAAGAAGAAATCCGAAGAAAAGGCGGAACAGTAAGCATAAGAGCATGGAACAGTAAGCATAAGAGCATGGAGTTCAGGCTTTAGCCTGGTCTTGCTGCTCGATTTCGCGGAATTCAAGAACCACAACCAGGCTAAAGCCTGAACTCCATGCTCTTATGCTCAATAAGTGTCCCATTTCTTGCCATAATCGAGCAGCGGATATTCTCGCCAAAGCCACGCCGTTTCCTCACGGCCGGTTTGTTCGATGAACTCAGCCGCGCTCGACCACGGCCAATCAAGCCATTTCTCGACGTAGCCGTGGTGCACCGGATTGTGATGCACATAGTTCAAACTCGCAAAGAAATGGCGATCCGATCTTATGTACCGATCAAACGCGTTGTACCAGCAATGACGACCGCGACTTTGATCCTGTCCGTTCCAGTTGAACGACGATCGGCCATGAAACTTGCCGAGGCTCTTGAGTAGAGTTTTGATCTCGCCGGTCCGGGCAAGCACGTGATAGTGATTCGGAAGTATGCACCATGCATACACTCGTGCACCGATCTCTCGGCAAGCCTGCATTACACCCTCCTCACACTCAGACATTCGTTCAGGTGAGAGACCGACAATCGGAAGATGTTCGTAACAGGCTGCGGTAACGAGGTAAGAAATTTCACCCGCGACTTCCAGATGAGGCGGCGAATGCCATGGTACGTGCTTGCGTCGGCGCTCCTCAACAACGCGCCTCCTTTCTTCGATCGTCATTTGTCGGTAGTCATACATTGGCTTAAATGCATGGAGTTCAGGCTTTAGCCTGGTTTTTTGATTGACGGGATCACAAAGTCTAAAACCAGGCTAAAGCCTGAACTCCATGCCTCAATTCGACTTACTTACCTCGGAACTCAGCTTTGCGCTTTTCTATGAACGCGCGGACGCCTTCTTCTTTGTCCTCGCTAGAAAAGCAAAGCGCGAATAGATCAACTTCAGAATCAAGCCCCTCTCGGAGATTCATTCGAGCGGCGTTCTTCACCGACGCTTTCGCCATCGCCAGCGCGACCGGACTCAGCTCGGCGATCTTATTCGCAAGTTCCATGGTGTTTGCTTCAAGCTCTTCAGACGAATAAACGTGGTTTACCAATCCGAGCCGCTCGGCTTCTTCGGCGGAAATCATATCGCCGGTCAGGATCAGCTCCATCGCTTTGCCTTCGCCGATCAGATGGGTCATTCGCTGAGTGCCGCCGCCGCCGGGAATGATGCCAAGCTTGATCTCGGGCTGACCGAGTTTTGCATTGGACGATGCTATGCGAATGTCGCACGACATCGCCAGTTCACAGCCGCCGCCTAGTGCGAAACCGTTTATCATCGCGATGACCGGTTTGGGAAAGTCCTCCACCGAGTCGAACGCGCGTCGGCCTTTCATCACTTCGCGCTGCTCGAGTGCAGTCTTGCCCGCGAATTCGTTTATGTCGGCGCCGGCAATGAAAGCCTTCTCGCCCGCGCCGGTGATTACGACAACGCGCACTTCATCGTCGACGGCGAGTTGCTCGAACGCTTCGAGAATCTCGTTGCGTGTTGCGATGTTCAGAGCATTGAGTTTGTCGGGCCGGTTGACGGTCACGATAGCGATGCGGCCGCGCTTTTCGATTAGGACGTTTTCAGTTGGCATTGCTGTTCTCCCGAGGTGAATCTAAATCAGCGCAGTCGGCAGGTTGGTTTCGCGCAAAGACGCAAAGACTCGCGAAGACGCAGAGTTTACTTCGTTGCGACGACCACGGATTTAGTCTCAGTGTAGTAATCGAGCGCCTCGATCCCGTGCTCTTTGCCGAGGCCGCTCTGTTTGAACCCGCCGAACGGAAGCTCGTCATAAATGACCTGCGGCGAGTTGATCCAGGTGTAACCCGCTTCGATGCGCTCAGCCGCGCGAGTCGCACGATTCAGATCGTTGGTCCAAATCGAAGACCCGAGCCCGAAGATCGAGTCGTTCGCTTTCCCGATCGCTTCATCGAGATTCGTCACGCGGAAGATCGGAAGCGCAGGACCGAAGACTTCTTCTGTCGCGACTCGCGCGTCTTCCGGAACGTCATCCAACAACGTTGGCGCGTAGAAGTATCCGCGATCCAGATCGCCTCCTCGCAAGCGCTCTCCGCCTGCGAGCACTCGCGCTCCGCGGTCAACGGCGTCCTGAACCTGAGCCTCGACCTCGTCGCGCTGAGATGCCGAATGTAGCGGCCCTATGATTGTTCCTTCAGTCATTCCGTTTCCGACGCGCAGTTTCTTGGCTCTCGCAACCAGCTTCGCGGTGAACTCGTCGGCAATCGATTCGAACAGGTAGAGCCGCTTGATCGCCAGGCACGCCTGTCCGCAGTTGAAGAAGCGCCCGGTCGCAGCGGCCTTGACCGCTTCGTCTATGTCGGCGTCGTCACACACGATCATCGGATCCGAGCCGCCAAGCTCCAGCGTCACTCGCTTGATGCCCTGTGCGGCCGAAGCCATTACGCGGCGGCCGACTTCGGTTGAGCCTGTGAAACCAATCTTGCGAACCTTTGGATTGGTCACGATCTCTTCGCCGACGACGGAACCTTGGCCGGTCACCACGTTGAGCGCGCCCTTGGGCAAGCCTGCTTCGAAGAACAACCCCACTACCTGGAGGTCCGTCAGCGGAGTAGTCTCGGCGGGCTTAATCACCATCGTATTTCCGGCGAGCAGTGCCGGGCCGATCTTGTTTCCCATCAGCGAGACCGGAAAATTCCATGGGACGATAGCTCCGACCACGCCAAGCGGGCGTTTGATGATCAAGCCGTATTTGTTCTCGTCGATCTGCGGAATGTAACCGCCGCGAATGTTCTTGCCCAAGCCTGCGTAGTATTCGATGGTGTAAGCATATCGACGAATCTCGAGAGTAGCTTCACGCAGCGGCTTGCCTTGTTCTCTCGTGAGCAACGTTGCGAGTTCCGTTTCGTGAAGCCGAACCAAGGCGACCACTCGGTGAAGCACCTCAGCTCGTTTCGCCTGAGTCCACTCGCTCCAATCGGCGAACGCCGTCTGCGCGGCGTCGATAGCTTCACGAACGTCTTCGGCGGTCCCACGCGGAGCGGTATCGACAGCTTCGCCGGTCGCCGGATTGATTACCTCGATTGAGTTACCGCTGCGGGAGCCTACCCACTCTCCGCCTATTAGCATTTGTGCCATTCTCTTTCTCCGTCACTCGCTTCTAGGAACCCGTGCAAACAGCGATGCAACCAAACACGAGAAGCCCGGCAACAACGGCGACTCAAGTTTGTCAGTTTCTAAGAGCGTCGCGACGTAATGCAGTTGAGCTTGATCACGGCGATAAACATCGATAGTTCGAAGGATCCAGTTTACGATCCAGTATTCGCTCACCCCGCGGCGCGAATAGAGTTGCAATTTTGCTTCTCGGTCACGTCGCTCATTCACGCTGCCTGGAGAAAGGACTTCGACCACAAGCTCGGGTGCGTTGTGGAGTTTTCCATCCGCATCGAGAGCCGCGTTCAGGCGCTCATTGCTAATCCAAACCAAGTCCGGCGCTACATCGTCGTCATCGGCGAAAATGAGGCCAGGCGCGATTGAAACGTCTCCAAGCCTCTCCCTCTCGTTCCAGTTCTCGAGTTTGCCGACGATTTTAGAGCAAACCGATTGGTGGTAGTAGCTGGGCTGTCTTGACATATATAACTCCCCATCGATGATCTCGTATCGGTTGCCGTCGTCCGGCAGGGATTTGAGATCGACGGAGGTCCATCGCGTTATGGTACTCATACCTTGACTCCCTTAGGCGTCTCGCACCCTTTTGCACGCCTGGTCGTAGACCGCTGTCACTCTCTCAGATTCCTCTTTGATGATGTGAAGAGCTGCTTCTGTCAAAGGAGGAACCGCGCCTGCGAGATTGATCCACTCGTCAATCTTGTGGAGGCGCGCTTCCATCGCACTTCCCGTGCCCGTCTTTTCGACTAGAAACTTTTTCCAGGCCTCGTCCCTCTTTTCTTTAGCATTACATCGTTTGCAAGCGAAGACTCGGTTTGAAATATGATTGCGCCCACCTCGCGCTGCAGACAACAGGTGATCAAGGTCCCCCTGCCCGTCAAGAACAAGCGTCCCACAGTACGCGCAGCGATGATCAAAGAATGCAGTACACCTCTCCCTTTCCGCCCGCTCCGGTTCCGGATCAACGAGGAGACGAAGTCCTCGTCTCATTAGGTTCTTTATTTGCGACGGCGTCAACTTCATGGTCTTTAGCGAGTGATCACCACGCCCTTCGGCTCAAGATAATAATCCAGCGCCTCCGGTCCGTGCTCGCGGCCGAAACCGCTTGCCTTCACACCTCCGAACGGCAGCTCGTCGTAGCCGTAATGCAACGAGTTCACCCACACGTTTCCGGCTTGAATTCTATCGATCGCGGTCTCGATGTTGTCCAGGTTCTTGGTCCAGATCGAAGAGCCGAGGCCGTAAATCGACCCGTTGGCTTTCTCAATCGCTTCGTCCAGACTGCTGACCCGGAAGATGGGCAGCACCGGGCCGAATGTTTCTTCCCGAACAACTCGTGAGTCATTCGCTACATCGACAAGGATCGTCGGTAGATAATAGTGACCCTTCTCGTATTGCGAGCCCTCCGGCCGAGCGCCGCCTACCAGCACCTTCGCGCCGCGATCAATCGCGTCTTTGACTTGAGACTCGATCTCGTCGCGCTGCGCCGCCGTGTGAAGCGGGCCCATACGAATCTTCGGCTTTTCGGCTCTTGTCATGCCGTCGCCCACTTCGTAGCGAGAGACTTTGCCAACAAGTCCGCTGACAAACTCATCAAATAGCTTGTCAAACACATACAGCCGCTTGACCGCAAGACACGCCTGGCCCGCGTTCCAGAAGCGTCCGACCATCGCACCGGTGATCGCTTTCTGAATGTCAGCGTCTTCACAGACGATCATCGGGTCCGAGCCACCAAGTTCGAGCGTCACTCGCTTGAAGTCGCCGCACGCCACCTCGGCGACATGCTTGCCGGTAGCCGATTCGCCGGTGAACGCGATCCGACGAACCTTCGGATTACTGATCAACTCTTCGCCAACAACCCCGCCCGGTCCGGTAATGACATTCAATACGCCTTTGGGAATTCCGGCTTGATTCATCAACTCGATGATGCGAATAGTCGTCAGCGGCGTGCTTGATGCGGGCTTCACGACCACAGTGTTGCCGGCCGCAAGCGCGGGTCCGACCTTCGTGCCCATCAGCGTGATCGGAAAATTCCACGGCACGATCGCGCCGCATACGCCGAGCGGTTTCCGCACCACCATGCCGTAGGCGTTCTTGGCGGGGAGCGGGACCTGGGCTCCTCGGACTTTCGACGCAAGCCCCGCGTAAAAATCTATTCCGTGGTTGAAGTGCTCGAGCTCGCCGCTCGCTTCCTGAAACGGCTTGCCTTGCTCGCGCGTGAGCAACTCGGCCAAACTCTTTCGCTCAGCTTCGACAAGTTCGGCCGCTTTGAAAAGAAGACCGGCCCGCTCTTCAGCCGAGGTATGCGACCATTCTTCAAAAACGGCCTCCGCTGCGTCAACCGCGCGTCGTGCATCGTCCACGTTCCCTTTTGGCACGGTGTCTACTACGTCGCCGTTGACGGGATTGCGCACCTCATAAGTCTCGCCGGTCACTGAATCGACCGATTCTCCTGCTATGAACATCTTCGCCATTAAGATTCCTCCAAATTGGTCCGTAGTCAGTAGTCCGTGGCCCGTGGCCCGTAGCCCGTGGCCCGTAGCAAGTATGGCCGTCCCTCGTCGCGCTACGGACTACGGACTACTGACAACTGACTACCGATTATCTCCCCTTAAACTGAGCCTGACGCTTCTTGGCGTAGGCATCCAGTCCTTCGTGTGCGTCCTCGCTTTCAAATAGTTGCTGCAACAGTTCGCGTTCGAGCGCGAGCGCTTCGGCTTGCGGGAGTTCGAGTCCGGTCTGCACCGATCGCTTGATCAGTCCTACAGCTTTGCTTGCCTTCGCCGGCGCAACGAACTGTTGGGCATACTCCAACACCTTTTCAAAAAAGTTCTGTTCTTCGAACACGTGATTGACCAGGCCGATCTCAAGCGCTTCTTCGACCGAGATCGTGCGGCCAGTTGCGAGGAGCTCCAACCCGCGACCCTTACCGACGATTCGCGGCAGCCGCTGCGTGCCGCCCATTCCGGGCAGCAAGCCGAGGTTGATTTCAGGTAGCCCGAGCATGCCCGGCCCCTTCTTCGCAATGCGCACATCGCAAGCAAGCGCGATCTCGAGCCCGCCTCCGACTGCGTGTCCGTTGATCGCGGCAATGATCAGCTTCGCCGTATTCTCCATCCGCATCAGCGTCTCGTTGCCATGCAAGCTGAAGAAGTAACGAAATTGCGGCGTAGCCGAGAGCAACATCTTTATGTTCGCGCCCGCGCAGAAAAACTTCTCTCCAGCGCCACGAATCACTATCACGTGCACCTCTTCGTCGAGTCTTGCTTCTAGAATCGCGTCGTCCAGGTCGCGCATCATTTCGTAGGTGTAAGTGTTCGCTGGCGGGTCGTGCAGCTCTATTATCGCGATACCGTTTTGAGTGCTGTAGTTGACCAGCTTGTTTTCTATTGCTTCTCTAGTCATGAATTTCTCCGTCGACCAGATCGGAACTCAACCACAAAGTCACCAAGACACGAAGGCAAGAAGAAATCTGTGGAGCGCGGGATTGCATTCGTAGTGTTCTTCTCTTCGTGTCTTTGTGCCTTTGTGGTTGATCGGGTTCACTGCTGCCAGATCGATACCGTCCTCCCCAGATGAGATTCACGCCCGGTTTCCAGCCGCTGCGCCGTGAGCTTTTTATCTCCGAGGAAGCCACTCAAGAACAGACGCGTCATATTGTCCGACAGTCCGGCTACGTCAATATCCTTCCTCGGGTTGTACCAGTTGTAGATCCAGTTCATCATTCCAAAGAGCGAGAACGTTGCAACCCTGATGTCAACTTCGTCGATCCGATACTCGCCGGCGATTTCGCCGAGTAAGCTCATCACCAGGTCAACATACTGCCGCTTCTTTGTGTTGACCTTCTTGAGAAGACTACCGCCAATCGAATTCGCTTCGTGAGACAGCACCTTCATTTCGTTCATGTTGTGAACGAAATAGTTCAGGTGGTTTTCAATGAGCAGCCTCAAACGCTGAACCGGATCGTCAACACCGGTCAGGAGCTTTCTGCAATCATCGATCACCGTGCTGAAGCAGTAATCCTGAATGAGAAAGAGCAACTCTTCCTTGCTTCGAAAATAGTAGTATAGCCCCGAGAGGCTCATCTTTGTAGCACGCGATATATCGCGCATGCTCGTGGAGTGATAGCTTTTCTCGGCGAAGACGGCCGCGGAGGTCTTGAGTACGTGGACTAGTTTCTGATCGTAACGTGACTGCGGTTCAGGCGGCATAGTCTATCGGCTCGATTAAGACTCTTCGAACAAGTGTTCGATGATAGGCTGCGCGGTTTATGCTCGTCAAGCCGGGCTCCGGTTCACAGTTCTCGTTTCACCAGAGAGTGGTAGAATGTCGCGCGCAAACCCGGCATGAACAAACACCTCGATCGCAGGGAACATGACGCTCGGCAAGACGCGCAAGAGCTTGGCAAGCTCGGCTATGCGCAGGAGCTCTTCCGCACCATGGGCGGGTTCTCGAACTTTGCCATTTCGTTTTCAATCATCTCGATACTCACCGGCGCGGTCACTCTGTACGGCCACGGGCTCACGATGGGTGGGCCCGCCGAGATGGCCTTTGGTTGGCCGCTCGTAACGCTGTTCACGCTTACAGTCGCGATGAGCATGGCCGAGCTCGCCTCAAGTCTCCCGACTGCCGGGGCGATGTATCATTGGTCGTCGAAGCTTGGAGGCAAGGGATGGGGCTGGTTCACGGCTTGGTTCAACATAGTCGGCAACATCACTGTACTCGCGGGAATCGATTACGGCTGCGCCCAGTTCCTGACTCCTCTTCTGGGTCTCGATGCGACAACGAGAAATCTCCTGCTGGTTTACGTGGCGATCCTGATCTCGCACGCGTTGGTTAATCACTACGGCATTCGTCTGGTTGCGCGGCTCAATGATTTCAGCGTCACGGTTCACATCATCGGCGTGTTCGCAATCGTGGCAGCGCTGCTCATTTTTGCGCCCAAACAGCCGGCAAGTTTCTTCTTCAGTGCAGTCACTCACAACTCTCAAGGCTCGCCGTACTGGTGGGCGTTCGTCATTGGGTTGCTGCAAGCCCAGTGGACGTTCACGGGTTACGACGCATCGGCGAGCGTGTCTGAAGAAACAGTCGATCCGCGACGCCGCGTGCCTTGGGGCATGGTGATGGCAGTAGCCGCATCAAGCGTTGTTGGATACCTGCTGTTGATCGCGTTGACGCTGGCAATCAGAGATATTCCAACGGTCCTCAACGCGAAGGACTCAAGCGGAAACGATGTTCCCGCGGTCATAACAATCTTACAGACCGGGCTTGGAGCAAGTGCCGGCGCGTTGTTCTCAGCTCTCGTTGCAATGGCAATGTGGTTCTGCGGATTGTCCGCGGTAACGTGGAGCTCGAGAGTTGTGTACGCCTTCTCGCGCGACAACGGCATGCCGGGTTCAAAGCTGTGGAAGCAAGTCAGCAAGAAACACCTCACACCGGCGCCGGCGATTTGGCTGTGCGTGACGGTTGCGTTCGCGGCGGCAGTCTACAGCGGGGCCTACACCGTGGTGACCTCTATTAGCGTCATCGGACTTTACTTCTCGTATACGATTCCGGTTTACCTGGCGCTGCGGACGAGGCGGGCGAACGGCGGTGACATGGAACGAGGACCGTGGCATTTGGGTCGATACAGCTCGACCGTAAATCTGATCGCTATTCTCTGGGTTGTCTTCATCAGCGTAATCCTGGGCATTCCTGAAAACGGGCGTGCGGGGAAGACAATCGCAGCCGTTACGATCTTGCTCGCGCTGTGGTACGTCTTGAGAGAAAGGCATCGCTTCGGTGGACCAGTCTGGTCGGCGACATCTATCGCGGCAGAGACACAGGAATCGCACAGGTGACGCGCAAAGGCTTTTATTTCGACGGGCGGAACGTGCCGCGGTCGAGTAATCACGATGAATCGCGACGAACTGATTCAAACGTTTGCACTCGCCAATGAGTTCAAGGAAGGCGACCTGCTCGTGGGCGGGACGCGGTACGAACAGGTGCGTCAAGAAGCGCGCGAGGCACTCGCCTCGATAAGCCTCGGGGAAATAACTAGGACAGCATTCGTCGAGGACCAGTTAACCGACGTGCTTCATCAATCGCTCGACTGGCCGCTTGCAAACGAACTCCTTAGTCTGGCCGTTGGCGACTTGAAACAGTTTCTGCTCGGACACTCAGCAGCGGCGTGGGCGGAGCGCTATCGCGATGGCCTCGCGAGCGAAGCCATCGCGGCCGTCGTCAAGCTGATGAACAACGACGAGCTTGCCGAAGCGTCGCGCGCTCTATTCAATCCGCTGCCCGGAAACGGAATTGCTGTCGGTTCGCGCGGGCATTTCGGCTCACGCATTCAACCCAACAGTCCGAGCGACGACGAAGAGGAGATTCTCTTTTCAATCCTCGAAGGCCTGACCTACGGCTGCGGCGACGTGATACTCGGAGTAAACCCGGCAAGCGACGATGTGGACACGATCATTCGACTGGAGGAGTTGCTCTCGACGGTAGTCGACCGGCTGGAACTGCCAACGCGGTATTCGGTGCTTTCGGACATCGTGAAGCAAACCACCGCGCAGGCGCGCACGCTTGTCGATGTAGGCTTTCAAAGCCTGGCAGGAACTTCGAGGGCGATTCGCGGAATGATCGGTCTCGATGTCGACGGGCTCCTAGATCTTGCCCGTGGCTTTGCTGGTCTTTACTTCGAAACAGGACAAGGTTCAGCCGTCACCAATCAAGCCGCGGAAGGCGTCGACATGGTTACACTCGAGGCTCGCGCTTACGGAGTCGCTCGACACATCCGAAATCAGACCGGGTCGTGGATGATAGTCAACGACGTCGCCGGGTTCATCGGACCCGAAGTCTTTCGCACCGGGGATCAACTCCTTCGCGCATGCCTCGAAGATACGTTGATGGCCAAGCTCCACGGGATCACGATGGGGCTGGACGTTTGTGCGACTTTTCATATGGGCATCGACCCGCATGAGTTGCAGCGACTCACCGCGCAGATAGTCGAGGGCGCCGCCCCTGCGTACCTGATGGCCGTAGCAGGTAACTCCGATCCTATGCTGGGCTACCTTACGACTTCGTTCAGGGAACATCCTCGTATTCGCCGCCGAACCGGTAAGCAGATATCGTCCGCGATGAAAGACAGATTGGTTGCGCTCGGCGTGATGAACGAATCGGGCGAGTTGACTGGGCTTGGTGCAGAATCGCTCTACGCGACTTACAAGAAGGCCGGCGGCGACGCCCGCGCTTTTGAGACGCTGACTGAAGAGGGGGCAAGAAAGATCGCCGCGCTTGGCGACCGCGGATTTGATCTCGGTCGCGGGTGTGATTCAAACTTGTCGGCCCCTCCCAGCGTGACCGCGCGATTGGAATCGATTTACGCGAACGCTCGCAAGTCGCTCTACGCCATGCTTGATGATGCAGTCATCAGCGATGTGTGCCCACGACATATTCGAGCGCGAACAAAAGCGTCAGACCGGGAAGACTACCTCGCACATCCAGCAAACGGCGAAGTGCTTTGTGAGGAGGACGCGGCCCGCGTCATCGCGCTCTATTCTTTGCGGCGGCCACGCGTGCAGTTAGTGATCTCAGACGGGTTGAATGCAAATGCCATCAATGAGAACCTGCGTCTTTTGCTTCCGCCGCTGCGGCGGCAACTCGCGCAAGCAGGGCACGATGTAGGCGTCGTGGATGTTGTAATCGAGAACGGTCGCGTGCGAGCCGGCTATCACGTCGGGTCGTTGCTCGACGTTGAACTGATCATTCACTTGATTGGTGAGCGCCCGGGCACGGGGATCAACACGCTCTCGGCTTATCTAACTTACGGGCGCGCCCAAGCGGGGCAATCAAGATGGCAGTCAAGCGTAGACCACTCGTGGAC
>Ga0114129_10002782_pt1 | contig 24386 bp, 20 predicted proteins | sample RhiMetdeltSRZDD1_FD_80071 | JGI IMG/M metagenome (GOLD analysis project Ga0114129, IMG submission 80071) | Populus rhizosphere microbial communities from Tennessee, USA - Rhizosphere MetaG P. deltoides SRZDD1 (version 2) (version 2) | ecosystem: Host-associated > Plants > Roots > Rhizosphere >...
CGCGCGCCGGGCCGCCGATACCGACTGGCCGCGCATTGCCGCGCTCTATGACCGGCTGCGCGTCGTCGCGCCCTCACCGGTGATCGATCTCAATCGCGCGATCGCCCACAGCATGGCCTTCGGGCCCGAAGCGGGCCTCAGACTCGTGAACGAGATCGCCGACGCCGCCGCCCTGCGCGACTACGCGCCATTGCCGGCGGCGAGAGGCGACTTTCTGTTCCGGGCCGGTCGACTGGCCGAGGCGCGTTCAGAGTTCAAGGCTGCGGCCACGCTGACCCGCAACGCGCGGGAAAGGGCATTTCTCCTCGCACGGGCGGACGCCTGCGACGGCAAGATCTGAGTGAGCCCCGCGATCGTGGCAAATCAGCCGTCGCGCCCCTTCGTTGACAGCCCGAACTTTGCAATGTAAAGTTCTCCGCCGAAAGATCTCCTGGCTGGATTCAAGGTCGGCGTCCGCTTGTTTTGACGCGAGCGCAGGCCACACGTTGATGGTGGAACCCGTTCAACGAGCCATGGCGTGGCTCATGAACCGTGTGCGCGTCAATCAGGTCGAGGAGGGCTTGCGTGACGGCGCACCGGTGTTCGTCAAGCGGCGCCGGGCCGGCGCCCCCATCATCGTCTGGTTCGCGAACCGGTTCCTGGCGCTTGCCGACAGCGGCGGTCGCATGTTCGTACGGGCCCACGAATGGATCGCCTGGGAAATCCATTGTGCCCGATTGCTGTATCCGGGGCGGCCGGACGTGACGGTCGGCGCCGGCCGCGCCGTGAGTGTTCCGAAAGCCTGCGGGATCAGTTTGCGTGCCTTGGTTCGCCGCAACGACGGGGACCCGACCACGGCCTTCATCCTCGCCGCCCGCGAAGTGCGCCGGGTCCATCAGATTCAATGCCGCTATTTCAACGGCACATGGTCTCATGGCGATTTGCATCTCGACAACATCATCTGTGACTCGACCGCGCAACGCGCGGTGCTCATCGACTTCGACACACGCCATGAACCGCGGAACAGCGCCACGCAGCGTCACGGCGACGACTTGAAGGTTCTTCTTCTTGAACTGATCGGAGGGTCGAGTGACGCCTGGCGTCCACTCGCGACCGCCTTCATCGCGGAGTATCGCGAGCCCTCGGTCCTCCGCGAACTGGACCGCCAACTGTCCGTTCCGCGCGGGTTCGGGAGGCTGCTGTGGTACGCACGAACGCAGTCCGCATCGACTCGTCGCATGGAACCGAGATTACAGGCGCTTCGTGAAATCATTCATCACGCGATTCGTCGGGAAGATTCGTAGGGAAGCGCGATGTCGTCCCCGCGGTTGGAAATCGGCCTTCAAGGAGCCCTTCACGTTCGCGAGGAACGCATTTCGGCGAGGCACGACCCGTGTCGTCTGATGTACGTCAGCGATATTCATCTTCGGCCGAAACGCTCCGATAATCTCGCTCGGCAGGTGATTCGGGCCGTGCGTGCGTCCGAACCCCACGGTGTGCTGCTGGGCGGCGATCTGGTCGATGAATCGTCGGAACTGGACCAGCTACGCGACCTGGTCCATCTCCTTCACACCGACGCATTCGTTCTGGCGATTGGCGGGAACCATGACCGATCCGTGGGGATGAATCGGGTTCGTGACGCGGTGGTCAGCGGCGGGGGCGAATGGATTCACGAGACGGCGGTTCGCATCACGCATGGTCGCCGGGTGATTGCGGTTGCCGGTCCGAACGCGGTTTCCGCCCCCGAAGCTGACGTTCGAATTCTGTGCGCGCATGACCCATCGATCTGGACCGCGGCGCGCGAGGGTGGATACGACCTGGTGCTTGCGGGCCATCTCCATGGCTGTCAGATGGTCGCGTTCGAATATCGAGATCGTTTGTTCCCCGGGGCGTTGTTCTACCAGCACTGCTTCATCAGGTCCCGGTGTGGGCCGGCACGGCTCGTCGTGAGTCGCGGCGTCAGCGATCTCGTGCCGGTCCGCTGGCGATGTCCCAGGGAGGTGGTGTTGTGTCACGTCTGAGATCGGCGCCTGCTTGCAGCCGAATCTCGTCGACGCTGACCGCGGTCAGAAGCGTTCGGCGTTGTCTGCCGCTGTTCGTGTCGGTCCGACCGAGAACACCATTGCGTGTGTTGTGCGTCATGGCGTTCGACTTACTGCACCAACTTCGCTACTCGAAACCGCTGCCGGTCGCGACCCACCGGGTGCTGGCCGCGTTGCTCGATTTTGGCGCCTGCACGAATGCGATCTTCGACAAGAAGGCCTACCGCCGGAAGGAACTCGAGCTGACTGGTCAGATTCTCGATGAGGCTGGCCTGCATTCAATGGTCGAAGAAGTTCTGCGGCGGCTCTCGGACCTGGAAGGAAGACGTCCGTCGCCCTTCGGGCCCTTCGAGGACGACCGGCAATTTCATGAGGCCCGATCCTATCGTGAAGCCGTTGTACGGCTGTGGCTCGGAACAGTTGCCGCAACGGCCGCAGGCAGCCGTTGCCTCGAGGAAGGAATTCTGGCGACCGATGCCGACGATGTGCTCGAACTCCTGTTTCGAATCGTGATGCAGTGTCAAATCATCGACGACGTGCTCGACTATTCACGGGATGCCTCGGCCGCATTGCCCAGTTTTCTGACGGCTTCGGCGTCGCTGCCCGATGCGATCGAACGGACGTATCAGGCAGCCTGTGAGTACGCGCACGATCGAGACTTGCCACGATCTGACGACGTGCTTCCGCTCCGAGCGGCGCTGGGTATCGCATCGATCTGTGCCAAGCTGCTGATCCGACTCGGTCGCTGGAGATGTGCCTGCCTCAAGTCCGCGACATCTCCGAGGCGGCGGCTGCGTTCCACAGGGGCTTCAGGATGACGTGCCGACGGACGGAAGCCACGTCCATCAGGTGGCCAGCGGCGACCATCTGGCGTACGATGCGGCGCCTTGCCCTTCGAAACGACGCGGTGGAGTCTCGTGCTGGCGGCCGCCGGGAACGACTCGCAGGCGGCGCGTGAGGCCCTCTCCACGCTCTGCCAGACCTACTGGTATCCGCTCTACGCCTACCTCCGCCGCCGGGGTCTCGACCCGGAAGATGCGCGTGACCTGACGCAGGGGTTCTTGACATCGCTCATCGAGCGGCAGGACTTCGAGGGGCTACGTCAGGATCGGGGCCGATTCCGCGCGTTCCTTCTGGCGTCCCTGAAGCACTACCTCTCGAACTGGTCGGCACGTGAACGGACGCAGAAGCGCGGCGGTGGCCGGCAGTTGATCCCGCTCGAGAACGCCGAAGGCCAGTACGTGGTCGAACCCAAGGATGACGCGACCCCGGAAACGCTCTTCGAGCGGCGCTGGGCGTTGACGGTCGTCGAGCGCCTGCTCACCGAGCTTCGCACGCAATGGACAGCTCAGGGACGCGCCTCCGAGTTCGACGAGCTCAAAGCGTGCCTGCTCGGGCAGGCGCCGGCTGGCGGATACGCCGCCGTAGCGGCCCGCCTCGGGACGTCGGAGGGCGCGGTCAAGGCCGCGGTCCATCGTCTCAGACGCCGGTTTCAATCCCTGTTGCGCCAGCGCGTCGCGGAAACCGTTGCCGATGGAGGGGACGTCGACGACGAGATCCGTCATCTCATTCAGGCGTTGAGTACGTAACCCCGGACGACGGTTCTGTCTGATCCGGATGTCCCCCTTCGCGGCTTCGCCGCTTCGGCGGGACATCTCGCCGTCGCTCGCGCAGAATTCGGAAGCGAGCGGAGGCGGATGAACGAGGAGATCCGGCCTCAGACGAACCGGGGGATGTGATGTCCGAAACGGTCACCCACCTGTCGCGACGTTGTCCACGGTGCGGACGGCAACTGCCCCCCGATGCCCCCGAAGGGCTGTGCGCGTCGTGCCTGCTGACCGTCGGGGCGGAAACGCTCACGGGGTCCAGCGACGCGGCCTCGACTGGTATCGCGTCCACGGGCGATCCATCGCGCCCTGACGCGCCTCGCCTCGTGGACGGGCAAGTCTGGGGGCCGTACCGGATCGTCCGGTTGCTCGGCCGCGGTGGGATGGGCGAGGTCTACGAGGCCGAGCAACTCGAGACAGGGCGACGCCTGGCGCTGAAAGTCCTGCGTGACACGTTGCGGGGCGATGAGGACCGTGCGCGATTCCTTCGCGAGGGGCAGCTGGCGGCATCGATCAGCCACGCTCACACGGTCTACATCTTCGGCAGCGAAGAAGTCGGCGGCGCGCCCGCGATCACGATGGAGTTGCTCCCCGGCGGCACCCTCAAAGAACGCGTCTCGGCCGAGGGGCCGATGTCTCCGTCCGCAGCCGTATCGGCGGTGCTCGACATTATCGGCGGCCTCGACGCGGCGCACGCGGCGGGAATTCTCCACCGGGACATCAAGCCGTCGAATTGCTTCATCGACGCGGACGGCGCCGTCAAGGTTGGCGACTTCGGACTCTCCATCTCCACGCTGACACGCGACGTACGGCATGAGCTCGCCACGGCCGGCTTCGCGGGCACACCGCAATTCGCGGCGCCGGAACAGTTACAAGGCGGGCCGCTCGACGTTCGCGCCGACATCTACGCCGTCGGCGCGACGCTCTACTACCTCCTGACGGGACGGCCGCCGGTCGACGCGCCGGACCTGCGCGAGCTCGTGTCGAAGGTGGCCTCCGAGAAGCCCGCGTCACCGCGCGTGCTTCGGCGCGACCTTCCACGCGGACTTGCGGCCGTCGTGCTGCGCTGTCTCGCGAAGACTTCTCCTGGACGGCCACAGTCGTACGCCGAGCTCGCGGATCTTCTGCGGCCGTACGCGTCCGTGGATGAAGTCCCTTCCCCGCTCGGGGCGCGCTTCGTCGCGTGGATCGCTGACTCGGTGATCGTCTCGATCATGAGCTGGCTGCTCGTTTCCTCGGCCTGGACGGTTGGTGCGACGCTCGGATCAGCGACTACGCTGCTCCGACTGGCGGTCTGGTCGTGGCTCGCGCCGGTGATCTACTACCTCGTTCTGGAAGGCGGCTGGGGCGCATCGCTGGGCAAGCGGCTCATGGGCCTGCGCGTGACGTCGCAGACCCCATCGGAGAGCAAGGCCCGGTGGTGGCTGCGCATTGGCCTGCGTACCGCGGTGTTCCTGGTGCCCACCGTCATTCCCACGCTTTTCTTCATGGGCGCCACCAGGGGATCGACGGTCCCGAACGTCGTCTACACGGCGAACCCTGTGCCGAGCGGATGGACCTGGAATGTGCCGCCTGACGCCTGGCTGTCGCTGCTGTTGACCATTCTGCTGTTCTCGACCGCCCGCCGTGGCAATGGATGGACGGGCGTCCACGAGCTGCTGAGCCGTACGCGTGTCGTGCAGCGGAACGTCCTCCGGTCCGCCACCTTCGCCGCTCCGAAGACGTCACCTGCCGATCTCCTTCCCGCCCTTTCGTCCTTGCGACGCGTCGGACCGTACGCCGCGCACACGATGGTCGGCGAGACCGGCGGCGGACGATTGTTCGTCGGCGTCGATCCGATCCTCCGTCGTCATGTGTGGATTCACGAAGTTGCGCCGGGCACAGCTGCGGTGGGGGCGATCCGCCGTGACGCCTCGCGCCCCGGCCGGCTGTACTGGCTCGCCGGCCGCCGATCGCCTGCGGAGAATTGGGACGCCTTCGAGGCGCCAGGCGGCGAGCCGCTGCTGTCAGCGCCGTCGACATCCGACTGGCGCGAGGTGCATCGCTCACTCTCGAGCCTCACGATCGAGCTCGACGCGTCGGTACGCGAAGAGATGGACATCCGGCCCACTCTCGCGCATGTCTGGAAGAGGCCGGACGGGCACCTCGTTCTGCTCGATTTTCCGTGGCCTGCCCCGAGCAGGGTCGAGGGGCCTGGACTGGCCCCATCGGACGCCAATCAGCGTTTCGGTCCTGTCGAGTTGCTGGCGGCAGTTTCGAGGCAACTTGTTGCGCCAGGCATGGAGCCGGCCGCGCCGCTGTCGGCCACAACGCTGTTGAATGGACTTGCGAGTGGAGCGCCGCCAGCGCTCGCTGGCGTCAAGGCGGAGCTCCTGCGCCTCACATCGATTCCCAGCCGTCCCTCACGCATCCGTCGTGCCGTGCCGATTGTGATGGCGGCGATGCCGCTGGCCATACCTATCCTGGCCCTCACCGTAATGCTTCCCATAGGCGCGGAGAACAGCGAGATCCTGATGTGGATGACGTGGATCACTGACTCGAGTGCCGATGCCGAGCTCAAGACTCGAGAACAGCGGACTGCGGCGGAGCAGTATGTCGCTGCGCATTTTGGCTCGCAGCTCACGAGCGACGAGTTCTGGACCACCCAGGCGCCTCAGATGGAGTTCTCTGTCGGCATGAGACGAAGGGCGGCGGAGATCGCCGCCCGCTATCCGGCCGTTTCTCCCGACGATCTCGCTCGTGCCTCCGCCATCGTCGCGCCGCAGATTCAAGAGGTGGCCGTCTGGCGCGCGAACTTTCCCGGCGGAGGCGAGGCGCTCCGGGGCTTCGTCGCCAGCGGGTTTGCATCCATCCCGGTGTTGTTCTCGATTGCGTGCGGCCTGATATCGGTGCTGGCCGTGCCAGGCGGGCTGGTGACTCGGGCTCTCCGGCATGCGGTGGTCCGGCGCGACGGCCGCGAAATTGGCCGCGTCCGTTCAACAGTCCGGCTCCTGATCGCGTGGTCGCCGGTCATCGCATGGATGGCTTACGTCGGCAACCCGATGTTTGGCGAGGTGCGCGCGATGTCGCCGGCCGCGGCGTACGCAGCCGGCGGTCTCGCGCTGATGTCGGTGGCGGCTGGCGCCGTGTGGACCATTGCGGTTCCCGGCCGCGGACCCCACGACCGCATCGCCGGCACGTGGGTAGTGCCAAGGTAGCAACGGCCAGGGAATAGACGATGCGGATATCAGCGTTGTGCACGGCAGTCGTGACGTACGTAGTCGTCGGCCACCCGCCGCCTGCGGTGGCCCAGGTCGATCAACAACGCGCACAGGAGTACTTCAAGGAAGCCCAGGCGCTCTGCGAGCGCGACGGTGGGCACCTGTGGGGGGTGTCGATCTGCGCGCCGATGGTGATCGGCGATGCGCGGACACAGACCTTCGCCACCAGCCAGCCGCCACCGGATGCGCCTCGCCCAAAGCTCATCGGCCTGGTGAACGGGCCCATTCAGTGGGGCGACGCGAAGTGGGCGGCGGTGACCTGGGACACGATCGCCAACTGGCCGCCTCGCACCCGCGGCGAGGTGTTGCTCCACGAAGCGTTTCACATCGTCCAACCGGCGCTCGTACTAAACGGACCGGCTGGAGCGAACGAACATCTGGACTCCGTCGACGGACGGTATTGGTTGCGCCTCGAGTGGCGCGCGCTTGCACGGGCGCTGCGGGAATCAGGAGAGCTGCGTGCCCAGGCCGTTCGCGAGGCGCTGGCCTTCCGCCAGGCTCGCCACACCCGATATCCCGACAAAGTCGAAAGCGAGCGCGCCCTCTACGTCACTGAAGGCTTCGCCTCGTACACCCAGACGGTGCTGGCCGCGCCATCCGAGGCCGACGCGATCGCGCGCGGGCTCGAACTCCTGGCAGGCGCGAACGACGGGGAAAGCTTCGTGCGCACGTTCACGTACACGTCCGGGCCGGCGTATGGGCTGTTGCTCGATGCCTCGTCTCCCGGCTGGACGCGAACGGCGCGGGGCAGCGACGATCCGCCCGCAATGTTGATGCGTGCGCTCGGGGTGCAACCGGTCGCGGACGCCGCGGCGGCCGCCGCGCGATACGGAGGCGCCGAGCTCCGCGCCGCCGAAGAACAGCGCGAGCAGCAGCGGCAGGCACGGATCGCCGAGTTACGTCAGCGATTCGTTGACGGCCCGGTGTTCGTGATGCCGTGCGGAGGCGGCGGCACCTCGAATTCTCTCGGCGCCGTGGTCATTCCAGGCGCCGGGACCGTGTACTTCCATCCCTATCGCCTGTCGGGAGCCTGCGGCACGCTCGCGGCGGAGAACGGCGTGCTCGAGGCGTCCGATGGCGGCTCGCGGCGTCTGCCGGCGCCCGTGCGAGGCGACGGCTCGGCGATCTCCGGAGACGGCTGGACGTTCAAGGCCGCGGCGGGATGGGTTATTCGCGAAGGCGCACGGAAGGGCGACTACGAAGTTGTCCGGCAGCAACAGTGATGCGCGTCCACGAGGTAGGCGGATGACTCCATCGCCTACAGCGCTGCCGGATGTCATCGTATGAGCTATGAAACCGGCGGCCCCGCTGGCAGCAACATCACCACTCAATAGCGCGTCGATCGCGGAAGAATCCTCCCGTCGGGCCATCGTCCGGAAGCGTGGCCAGCCACACGATCGTGTCGGCGCCCTCCTGCGGCGAGCGCGGCGCCGACGGCCCACCCATGTCCGTGCGGACCCAACCCGGGTCGACAGCATTCACCAGCACTCCCCCCGAGCGATAGGTGGCCGCCAGAATCCGGGTGAAGGCGTTCAGGGCGGCCTTGGAGATTGAGTAGGCCGGTGCATACGTGGACATGGTCGCCAGCTGTCCCGCGCCCGAGGACACGTTGACGATGCGGCCGTATCCGGCGCGGGCCATTGCTGGCACAAACGCCCGGCAGACCTCGACCACGCCGAACACATTCGCGTCGAAGGTGCGTCGATAACCATCAGGCGGGATGGAGAGCACATCATCGTTCTCTCCCAACAAGACGGCGGCGTTGTTCACAAGGACGCCGACCGGGCCGACCTGCTCAACCACTGTTCGACGCGCAGCATCGATGCTCTCAACGCTCGTGACGTCCATCTGGACGATCACCGCCCGCTCCTGCTCGGGCCGGGTCAAGCCGCGGCGCGCTCGCTCGAGAGCGCTCTGATCTCGCCCGGCGAAGACAACGGTCAAGCCCTTCGCCAACAACTGACGGCTCGTCTCGAATCCGAGTCCGCGATTCGCGCCGGTCACGAGCGCGACAGGTGGTTTGTCATGGCGCACACGACGATCTTAACCGTCGGGTGAATCGGGAAGTCTCACCAGGCTCAAACGCCGATCGGGTAAGCTCGCCGAGCAGGGCTACACCATCATCGTGAATATGGGCGATCAGGAGAGCGACCTTCGCGGCGGCTACGCGGAGAAGACGTTCAAACTGCCCAACCCGGTGTACTTTCTGCCGTGATTCGCGATCCTGGCTCTTGAAGGGATTCCGAGGCAGCCACAACATCGCTTACACGCTGTTACTCGGACCGCAGGAGCACGCCCGGTTCAGCACGTGACGCGCTCAGCGCGGGCATCCACGTCGCCAGGGTCGCGACGAGGAGCACCAGCGAACCCGTCAGCGCAATCACCGTGGGCCCTGGGCTTTCGAGGCCGAAGATCAACGATCGCGCGGACCACCCTGCCAGGATTGCCACGATGATGCCGGCAACGAGCCCACGCGCGGCCACGACAGACCCTTCGCGAAGGACCATCAGCAGCACGTCGCCCCGGGACGCGCCGACGGCGAGGCGAACAGCGATCTCGTGTCGGCGCTGCACCACCGCGTGCGCGAACGCGGCGTGAATGCCCACCGCGGCCGTCGCGAGTGCCAGCGCGCCGAACAGCAAGAGAAGCTTCGTTCCCATCAACCAGTGCACCAGGCGCGGCCTCTGAAGCGCTGCAAACGGGCGAACCTCGAGTAACGGGAGGTCGTCCTTGCTCCCGGCGACTGCACGACGAATCCCTTCGCCGGACAGATCGATGCCGGGCTCCTGTCGAAGCACCAGGCCGGACACGCGCGGCAAGGCCATCCGGGGCGGACGCTCGAGTCCCTGCGAGAATGGCACGTAGTAGTGCGCGATTCGCCTGGCGCCTCCCGGTGAACCGGAGGGTGGCTGCCAGTCGCGAGCGATGCCGACGATCTCACGACACGGCGCCGAGGCAGGCGGCGTCGGAGGCCCGCTGGCCGTCCTGGGATCCCACTCGGAATCGAGGCCGATGCGGATGCACTTTCCGAGAGCGCTGACTCCCGGCCACACCGTTCGAGCCATGGCTTCGCTCACGATGGCGACCGGAGGCGCGCTCGCACCGTCTGCCGCGGTGAAGCGGCGGCCACGGACGACTTCGACGCGGAGGATGTCGAGAAGCTCGGGAGTCGACTCGATCAGGAACGGTAACTCGCCGTCGACCCGAGGCTCGCCACGTCCGGGAACATCGATTGGCGGCGCCATGACGTTGTAGTACGGGAGCACGAAGAACACGGTCGCGGCCGCGACGCCTGGCAGCCCCCGGACCCGCTCGGCCGCTGACGTCAGCAGCGCATCCTGCTCGGCCGCGCTCATCGATCCGGGACCGCGCGCGAATTCGGCGACAACCACATCGTCGATCCGCGCGTACTGGTCGCTGGCAAGCTCACGATAGTACTCCTGGCCCAACATCCCGGCGGCGGTCAGCAGCACCACCGCCAGCGTCGTCTGCGAGATGAGCAGTTCGCGTCGAAGAGCCCAGCGCCGCCAGCTGCGCCGTGCCCCTCGAAGCTCCGCTGACGTGACGTCTGCCGGTAGCTGCAGAATCCCGGCGGCGGCTGTCACCAGCAGCGTGCACGCCCCGCCGGTCGCAGCCGAAACGAGGACCCGGCGCGTCATGCCGGTGCTCTCGATGAGGAAGGGAAACAGGAGGCGGCGGACGATCTCGTCGAGCCAGTATCCGGCAACCACTGCGACGCCGGTCGCAAGGCTCGCGACGATCGCTGATTCGATGAGCACCTGGGCCGCGAGGCGGACGCGCGTGGCTCCCAGTGATGCCCTGATGCCGGCTTCGCGGCGGCGCCGGGCATTGCGAACCAGGGAAAGCGTCGCGCAGTTCGTGAGGCCAGCGAGCAGGACCACGAGCGAGACCCCTGCAAGCCACATCGCGATCTGGTGCGGTGCCGGAGCGACATCTGCTCCAATGATGGGGAAGAGCACGACCCGGGCCCCGGCGGCGGCACCGAGCATTGTTGCGGCGCTGCTGACGCTTTGATCCGCAGGAAGGCGGACCCCGATTTCAGCGAACGCGAGTGTCGATGCCGTCTCCCACCCGGGCAGGTCGCGCATCGCCGTAGGCAATGGCACCCACAGGTCCGTCCGCTCGGTGGAATGTCCGCTGAAACCCGGCGGCATCACACCAACGACATCGAGTTCGAGCCCGCCGAGCTTCAGCCGCCTGCCCAATACCTGTTCGTCACCGCCGAAGGCGCGCTGCCAGAGTGAGTGGCTCAACACGGCAACCGCTGCGCCCGGGGAAGACGCGTCGTCATCGGCGATCAGCGTGCGGCCTTTGTGCGCAGCGACGCCGAGCATCGAGAAATAGCCGTGGGTCACCGCCCTGGCCTTGACCGGGAGGCGCTGGTCGCCGACGGTGACGCTCGTCCCCGATGCTGTCCACGCCGCTGGCGTCACGTCCGGTACTGCGGTCCGAATCGCCTCGAACGACAGGAACGATGTCGTCGAGACCAGCCCCTTTTCCCCGGATGGCCCAGTCGTCTCGAACGCAATCGAGAAGACGCGATGTGGATGGATGATGTGTGCCGGCGGGCTGAGCAGGGCGCGGTCGATGAGTCCGACCATTGCGAGGTTGACGCCGACCGCGAGCGCAGTGGTCAGGATGATGGCGACCGGGATTGCCGGCGTGCGTCGCAATCCTCTGACAGCGTAGCGAAAATCCTGCAGCGTGTGATCGAGCCACGGCGCGACCCACACGGCTCTCGCGTCTTCTCTGATGCGCAGGACATTGCCGAAGGCGCGATGGGCGGCATTTCGAGCCTCCGCCGGCGACATGCCATCCGCGACACGTTCCTCGGCCTCGAGTTCGAGGTGGGCCTGAATCTCCCGCTTCAGATCGTCGTCACGACTCCCTCGCATCGGATCCTCATGCCGGACGCAACATCCGGCTCATCGCGCGAACGATCTGCCGCCAGCGCGACTCTTCCCACGTCAGTTGCTCGCGGCCGGCGGCCGTCAGGCGATAGAACTTCATCTCGCGGCCGCGGGCATCCTGCTCCCACCCCGACGAAATCAACCCCTCGCGCTCGAGGCGTTTGAGCGCCGGATAGAGGGATCCATGCTCGACCTGCAGCACGTCTTCGGATGTCTGTCGAATGTGCTTCGCGATGCCGTGGCCGTGAACAGCGCCGAACAGGAGTGTTCTCAGTATCAGGAGATCGAGGGTGCCGGGAAGAATCGGTGGACGGGCGCGGCGTCGTCGCATCGGGTAGGCAAACTACCATTACATTTGGTAGTTTGTCTACCACAAAATTGCTGGTTGAGAGAGCCCTGAAAGCTCTTATTTCTGCCGCCGCTCTCGAGTGGTGTCGCCTGGTTTCTCTGGGCTGACGGTGTGCGCTTCAACCATCGACCGCACACGGTCGAGCGGCGCTGCGCCTCGGGGAAGCAGCCATGGCGCGTAGGCGACGAGCCAGTCGTAGAAGAGGATGACGTGCTCGGGCGACCGTCGCTCGGGCGGGCGGTCGCGCCAGAGTGCGAGGATCTGGGCCTCACGATCGTCATTGGTCGGCATCGCGCATCAATTTCAGCGCGAAGATACCAACGGCCGCGTCAGACGTCCAATATATCGAGCCGCATAATCCGATACTTTGTGAATATAGTTAGGGATCCGGTAGGCCGGGATCCGGTAGTCGGACCCGGATCCCGGATCCCGAAAAAAGGGCTCCGACTCAGGTCGTCGCCCGGTTCGTCTTGAAGAACTTCTCGGCGTGTCTCAGAAACGCATCGAGGCTGGACGCGGTGGCACTGCGCTGTGCAACCAGCCAGAGCATTGCGACCGGGGCCTGGCCGCTGATCGGCACGTAGCGCACCCCCGCCGGTTGCACTTGACAGACCGATTGCGGCACGAGCGTGATCCCCACGCCGGTTGCCACGAGGCTGACCATCGAGGCCATCTGTGGGGCCTCCTGGACGACGCGCGGGCTGAACCCCGCTCGCTGACAGGCCGCGATGATCGTGTCGTAGAGCAGGCTGCCGTTCGCGCGCGGATAGAGGATGAACGGCTCGTTACGCAGTTCCTCCAGGCGGAGCCGCTTACGGGTCGCAAGCCCATGCCCGCTTGGAAGCGCGATCCAGAGGCGCTCGTCAGGGAGCGGGATGGCGCGAAGCGACTGCCGCTCGGTTGGCGTCGGCCGGACGAACGCCACGTCGATCTGGTCCTGCGACAGCTGCGCCAGCAAAGGTGTGGTCGGCTGGACGAAGAGCCGGAGTTCCACGTCGGGGTGGGCAATGCGGAAGGCACTGATGGCGCCGGGCACGAGCGGGTTCAATGACGCCGCACTGGTGAAGCCGACGCGAATCGTGCCGAGGTCCCCCTGCTCGACTCGACGGGCCGCCGTCCGTGCGCGGTCGACTTCGCGAAGGGCTGCCTCTGCGTGCGGCCGGAATGCCTCCCCGGCCGCCGTCAGCGCCACGCCACGCGGAGTTCGGGCAAAGAGCGGCGTCCCGACTTCCTCTTCGAGCTGGCGGATTTGCTGACTCAACGGAGGCTGCGCGATGCCGAGCCGCTGCGCCGCGCGGGTGAAATGCCGCTCAGCCACGATCGCGAGAAAATACCGCAGGTGCCTGAGCTCCATGTCGATCGTCTCCTTGACCGGGACGATCATTGTCCGCGAGAAGGAAATCCGCTGGACGACTGGCGGAAGATCCGGTGGTGATCATCCGGGCTCATAGGGGTGCCGCCGGATGGCCCCGATGCAGTCGCTGAGCGCGGCCAGCAGCGAATCGCCCCAGCCGAACGGCCGGAACGGCGCGGTTCCCTGGTTGATCTCCTTGTCCGCCTGCGCGTAGAACCGCATCTGCAGGGTGTTCCGCAGCGCGAACTCCTTCACGGTGATCACGAACTCGATCTCGCCTTCGGGCTGCTGCTTCTTGAACGTGAAGTAATGCAGCTGGGCCAGCTCCTCGGCGGGATCGTTCTGCGCGTACATCCACTCAGTCACGATCGCCTCTTCTGCGAGAGATTCGGCGGTGCGCGTGACGCCGGCACGGCGGCGCCAGCTGTTGCGCCCGCGTGCGCATTCTACAGGCCTCAGCGACGTGCCAGCGCATTCGACGGGCCGGGAGCGGCACGAAGGGAGCGCCGGTCGAGCAGCTTTGGTATCGGTTGGAAACCGCTACCAAGGTCGACGCCGGCTCAGCGTGGATCTGACAGCCGTGACCGCGCTTCTTCAGGAGACGAAAAATCGTCACGGCTATGGCGCGCGCGTTGCGGTACGGGGAAGTCCTGATGCTGGTTCAACGTGAACGAGGACATCGGCGACCCATTCGAGCTGGTCGCGCACGCGCGTTCTGACCCGGCCACCGATCACATGTGATGCCGCGACGGTGAGCTCGGGGTCGACTTCGATGTGCAGATCGACGTGGTACCTGAAGCCGGTCTTGCGCGCGTGGATCTTGTCGACACCGAGCACGCCCTCGACTGCCAACGCAGCTGCACGGACGCTGACGATCATTTCGTGCCTGGGCATCGTATCCATCAGTTCCAGCGATGCGTCCCGCAGCACCCGCACCCCGGTCGCGACGACGACGATCCCTACCGCGAACCCCCCATAGTGATCAGCGGCGAGAAATCGCGAACTGTCGTACATCGCAAGTCCCACCGCCGTGAGGGCCGCGGTCGCGGCAAGGATGTCGACCGTGTCGTTCCACGCGTCGGCGACGAGGGCCGCGCTCTGGATGCGTCGGCCGACACGGAACTTCACCAGCGACATCAGGCCACGGACCACGATCGCGACGATCAGGACCGCGATGGCCGCCGGAGACGGAGGAGGGTGGGTTTCACCGACGGCCCGCAGCGAGTTCCAGCAGATGCCGATCCCGCCCGCACCCAGGATGACGCCCACGAGAAACGCGGCCAGTGTCTCGATGCGTCCGTGCCCGTACGGGTGGTTCGCGTCGGCAGGCCGGACGGCGACGCTCATCCCGACGAGAACGACGGTCGAGGCGAGGACGTCACCAGCGAACTCGACGCCGGTCGCGACAACCGAGGTCGACTTCGTGACGATGCCGACGACGATGTTCAGCGTCGCGAGGAGGGCGCTTGCGGCAATGCCAGCCAGCGCAACGCGCCGGCCAGTACTGGCGAGCGGATCGGCGTAAGCGACCATGCATCAATTATGGGAGGTCCCGGCCGGAGATTGCTTGCGTGCTATGGCAGCCAGCCCTCGCGTTCGAGGAGGGTCTCGACGCGCTGTCGAATCTCGTCTCGAATCTCACGAACTCGTGACAACGGTTTGCCTTTGGGATCTTCCAGCGGCCAATCGTCGCGTTTCAGGCCCGGCACGACCGGACACTGATCGCCACACCCCATTGTGATCAGCATCTGCGCCCGCTGTGCCAGCTCCGTGGTCAGTTTCGATGTCGCCGCGCCCGAGAGATCGACCCCGACCTCGTTCATCGCGGTGACAACTTCTGGATGGGCGCGCGGACCTGGATCCGTACCGGCGGAGATCGCTCGCGCCCTGGCGGGATCGGACAACAGGTTGAACCATGCGGCCGCCATCTGCGACCGGCCGGCGTTGTGGACGCACGCGAAGAGGACGGTTCTGACCGTCACGGGAGCTGCTTCCGCATGACGATCGCCGAGGCCGGACACGCCGATTGAAACTCGACCGACTCTCGAACGGAGACCGGTACCTGCTCGCGGTCGATCTCCTCGAAGCCGAACTTCGGAAAGAACCGCTCGGCGGTGGTCGTAAGCAGGAAGACGGTGTTCACGCCATGGGCTGTGGCCAGCTCCAAGGCCGCATCCGTCAACTGGTGCCCCAGCTGCCTGCCCTGCCGGACCGGTTCGACGGCGACGGACCGCAGCAGGGCGCCGTCGGCATACAGCTCCAGCGCCGCGGTGCCGACGATCTGCTCGCCTTCCTTCGCAACGAGCATCGCCAGATGCTCGTCGACGCCCGCGAGCGGCAGATGCAGTCGCTCGAGCAGGGCGCAAATCCCTGGCAAATCCGATTGCGTCGCGGCTTCGATCATGTCCGACTCCTGCACTCGCGGCGAGCACGAGCATCCTGACAATCACTGGACAACGACGGCGCCCTTGAGCATGTTCATCCCGCACCCGAACGCGATGTCCCCGGTTCGTGCGGGCGTGAACTCAATCACGACCGGTTCCTTCAAGGGCAGCGCGCGCTTGATGTTCAGGCTGGGGAACACGATCTCCGTGCCGCAGGTCTTGTCTGTCATGCGAACGACGGTGAGGCGCGCGGGAACCCCGGCCCGGAGCGTGACAGTCTCCGGCTCGTAGCCCTTCTCGGTCACGGCAATCCTTGCGGTCTGCACTTCTGCAGCGGCTGCCGCACCGATGGGCGTCGGCAGAGAGGCCGTCGCAGCGGAACCCGATTCGGCGCGAAGCCCCAGGCGCTCGACTTCGGCGCGAAGAAAGAAGCTGCCCTTCGACACCACGAAGTCTCGAGCGTTGACGCCCGAGACCACTTCGACGACATCATCGGACGACGTTCCCAGTCTGACGTCCCGTTGCACGAATGTCGTGGCGTCACCAGGAATTCTGACATAGACGACTTGCCGGTCAGCGACGTTCTGAATTGCGCTTTTCGGTACCAACATCGCCGGCGCGCCTTGCCCGGTCTCGATCGAAACGTCCGCGAACATGCCGAAGCGCAATTCTCCTCGCGGGTTCGCCACCTCGATGCGCGCCCTGGCCGTGCGGGTGCCGGGGTTGAGCTGAGGGTCGATGTAGCTCACGCGACCACGAAGCGAGAGACCCGGGTACGCGGCGGTCGTCACGGTGGCAGCGGCATCCTGGCGGACACGACTGAGGTCCTTCTCGTACACGTCTGCGAGGATCCACACATTGGACAGATCCACAATCGAAAACAGCTTGACTGCAGGGTCCACGTTCAGGCCCGAATTGGCCAACCGGTCGGTCACCACACCATCGATCGGCGCTGCGACGGTGACGGTCGCGCCATCCGCTGTGTCCGCCGCAGGATCGTCCCCGACCGCCCCCAGCAGCTGCAGCCGCGCGCGAGCGCTCTCGACTTCCGCCGTCTGCGCCGCGTGCTCGGCATGAATGCGCTCGAGCTCCTGCCGGCTTGCGGCCCCGATTTCCACGAGCTTTTGTGTCCGCTGCCGCTCCCGGTCGTGTGCCTCGAGCATGGCTGTCGCGGCGATGTACTTCGTTCGCGCGTCGGCGAGCTCCGGGCTGTCTATCCGCGCCAGAGCCTGGCCGCGACGGACGCGATCGCCGAGCTGCGCCGAGACACGCACGACCCGGCCGCTCACGAGTGACGTGACAGCGACCTGACGGTATGCGTTCGGTTCAACCACGCCGGGGAGACGGACGTGATCAGCGCCGGCGGCGGTCACAACGCCGCTGACCTCAATGCCGGCTCGCAGAACCGCATCCCTGGTCAGCGTGACCACGATGGCCGGCGGCGGTGACGCAACACCCTTGGCGCCCGAGGACGATCGCGGCGTTGCCGGCGCCGTCGGTTGCGAGGCAGTAGCCTCCGGCATCCCTGGCTTTGTCGTCCGTGGGATACGCGGTTGCATGATCAGGTAGGTACCGCCGGCCCCGATCAGCAGCACCGACAGGAGCGCTGCTGCGGCGACGGCAGGACTCAGGCTCCAACGGTGTTCCCCAGTCATCGCGTTTCTCCCATCGCCCGTTTCAGCGCCGTTCGTGCCTCGTACGCCAGGCGCAACGTCTCGGTATAGCCACGCTCCTGGTCGAGGTAGCGTTTCTGTTCGGCCAGTACTTCGAAGATCGTGACCCGTCCGAGGTCGTAGCTCTGTCGGACCACGTTCAAGTTCTGACGAGCGAGCGTTCGGACCTCCCCGCTGTACACCTCCATTGCTTCCCGTGCTCGTCGATCGGCGGCTCGGGCCGCGGCAATCTCCGTGTCTGCGGACAAGCGCGCGGCATCGTGCGCCGCTACGGCCCCGTCCCGCTCCGCTCGCGCCGCCGCGAGCTCTCCTTGATTGCGGTTGAAGATGGGCAGTGTGACCGTCGCGCCGCCGGTCACGTAGTGAAACAGGCCGCGAATCGGCTCGGGGCTGCCGGTGGTTGACAGCCCCGACTGCGGGAACCCGGCATCCATCCGCATGTAGCCGCCGAACACACTCACATCGATCCGGCCGTCCCGTGCCGCGCGATCGATCCTGGCGTCCGAGACGGCGATGCGACTGCGTGCCTCGCGGACGTCAGGTCGTTGTTCGGCCGCGTCGGTCGTCGGCACTGGCGCGGCGGACTCGCGTGTCACGATGTCCTCGAGTGTTTCCTTGAGCCGCAGAGCCTCGCTCGACCCCAGGCCGACCATGCGCTTAAAGTCGAACATCGCCCGCTCGGCCCGACCGAGCTGGAGCAGCCGATCCGCGTCGAGACGGTGAGCTTCCACGCCGACCAGGTCTCGATCCAGCGGCGGCGAGGCACCCTCCTCGACGCGGGCCCGCAGCAGATCGTGCTGACGATGAACAGCGGCAACGAGCTGTTGGAGAACGGTCAGATCCCGAACCGCGGCCAACACATCGCCGAACCGTATACGCACGTCCGACGCCAGCAGGCGTTGGCGATCCGCTACGGTCAGTTCGGCGGTGGCGACTTCACGCTCGGCCACGGCCAGGCGGCCCTGACGTCGAAACAGGTCGAGCGGCCACTCGACGCTGAGCATCGTCTGATTGTCGGTGCCCGCGGGCTCACCGCGCAGCTCGGCCGAGAGCGAGAGATTTTTCCGAAGGCCAGCCTGAACCTGCATCCCGCGGGCGACCTCCACGGCAGCCCTGGCGGATCGCAGGGATGGCTCCTGTGCGAGCGCTCGCGTGATCGCGTCATCGAGCGAAAGGCCGTTCACCGGGTCAACAAAGCCCTCGGGCGGCTGCGGCGCGGCGGCCGGCTGCGCGGCCGCCGCAGGTGGGAGGAAGCAGAGCGCCAGGAAAGCGACGATCACACGAGTCTTCATTGCACGCTCCCCTGGAAGTTCACAGACCCCTGACCAGCAGGTCCGTCCCACTCGATCGCCATCTGCCAGGCGCCAGCCATTCCGAATTCGGCGGTCGCGGCGTACCGGCCGGGGACGTTCGTGGGCGTCACCTGGAGACCACTCGACATCACCATGCCGGGCATCGCCATGTTGCCGCTGGCCCGAACGGTTCCCACGTCCACGAGCGTGGCACTCGCCGGCCGCCGGAACTCGATCGAGAAGACGTTTCGACCCTGTCGAAGAGCGCCCGCTTGCGAGCGGAGCACGATCTCGAGATCGCCCGACCGGAGCGTCTGAATCACGTCGGTATCTGCGCGGCCCGGCGGCGAGTTGTCGCCACTCCGACCATCGAAATGCCACGCCGCATATGCACCTGCGGCGACGAGGACAACGGCGAACGTGGCGATGGCCCTGCGGTGTGACACCGTTCGCCGCGGCGCAACCAGCAGGGATTCGCCATGGAGACCGAGTTGCCGCTCACGGAGCCAGAAGAAGATCACGGGCGTGACGATCAGCACATGGACCAGGGACGACACCATGCCGCCGAGCACGGGAATTGCCAACGGCTTCATGACCTCCGCTCCGACATTTGTGCTCCACATGATCGGCAGCAGGCCGGCGATCACCGTCGACACGGTCATTACCTTTGGCCGCAACCGGAGCAACGCTCCCTCGATCACTGCCTCTTTGAGCGCGGCGTGCGTCAGTGTTCCGGCCAGTGCCAGGCGTTTCCGCTCGACCGCTTCTTCGAGATAGATGACCATCACCACGCCGGTCTGCACCGCCGTGCCAAAGAGCGCGATGAAGCCGACCCAGACGGCCACCGAAAAGTTGTAGCCGAGGAGCCAGAGCAGATAGACGCCGCCCGTCAACGCGAACGGGACCGCCAGCAGAACGTGCGCGGCTTCCGCAACGGAGTGGTAGGTGAAGTACAGGAGGATGAAGATGATGAGCAGGACGATCGGCAGGACGATCTGCAGGCGTTGCCGGGCGCGCTCCTGGTTCTCCCATCGACCGCTCCAGCCCAGGTAGTAACCGGCCGGCAGGTTCACCTCCCGCGCAACGGTGGCGCGGGCTTCCTCGAGGAATCCACCGACGTCCCGCCCCTGGACGTTCAAGAGGATCGTCGCGAGAAGGAGACCGTTCTCTGACGAGATCATGGCAGGTCCGCGAGCGTGCTGAATGCGGGCGACCTGGCTGAGCGGCACCTGGGTGCCACTCGGGCCCGAGACCAGCACGTCTCCGAGCGCGTGCGGATCGGCTCGATACTCCCGCGCATACCTGACGCGCACCGGGAACCGCTCACGTCCCTCGATCGTTGTCGTCAGCGTCGTCTCACCGACGGCGTTCTCGACAACCTGCTGAATGTCGCCGACACCGATCCCGTAGCGGGCTGCGGCGGGTCGATCGACTTCGATGTTGAGGTACTGACCGCTGGTCACCTGCTCCGGGTACACATTGCTGGCGCCCGGCACGTTTCGGATCACCTCCGCGACCTTGCGCCCGAGCTCTTCGAGCACGCGCAAGTTGCTCCCGAAAATCTTCACACCTACCTCCGACCGGATGCCGGTTGTCAACATGTCAATCCGGTTGATGATCGGCATGGTCCAGATCGTCGAGACACCCGGGAGCTGGACGGCCTGACTCATCTCGCCGCGCAGTCGATCGAGTGTCATGCCGGCGCGCCATTGCGCCCTCGGCTTGAGGTGGACGAGGGTCTCGGTCATGTTGAGCGGCGCCGGATCCGTAGATGTGTCAGCCCGGGCGACCTTTGCGACCACGTACTCGACTTCGGGGAACTTCATGAGTGTGGCGTTCTGCCGCGCGGCGATCTGCGTGTTTTCCTCGAGCGAGATGCTGGGGTCCGCGATCGGCATGAACATCAGATCGCCTTCGTTCAGGGCCGGCATGAACTCACTGCCGATGCGCGTGCCGGCCGCGAGCGCCCCGACGAAGAGCAATGCCGCCGTGCCGATCGTCAATGCGCGATGCCGAAGCGCCCGCTCCAGGGCCGGCTCGTAGAGCCTTCGCAGGCCACGCATGACCGGATTCGACTCCTCCGAATGGAATTTGCCGTTGAGCAGCAGGCTGCACAGCACCGGTACCAACGTGACGGCGATGACCGTCGCAGCCAGTACCGCGAACGTCTTGGTGAAGGCGAGCGGGTGAAACAGCTTGCCTTCCTGGCCGGTCAGCGCGAAGACGGGAATGAAGGCCAACAGAATGATGGCCATCGAGAAGAACACCGGACGGCCGACGAGTCTGGTGGCCTCACGCACCGTGTCCCAGACGAGGGCGCGGTCGCGCGGGTCGACCGCGCGTTGCTCGACGTGGCGAAAGGCGTTCTCGGTGACGACGATGCCCGCATCGACCAGGACGCCGATCGCGATGGCAATGCCGGCAAGACTCATGATGTTCGAGGAGATCCCGGCGTAGTACATCGCGAGAAAGGACGTCAGCACCGCCAGCGGGAGCGGTAACGTGACGATCAGAATGGAACGGAAGTGCATCAGGAAGATGACGTGCGCCAGCGTCACCAAGGCAATTTCCTCGATCAAGGCGGTGCGGAGGGTCCCGACCGCCTGCTCGATCAACTCGGACCGGTCGTAGAACGGCACGATCCTGACGCCCGGGGGAAGGCCAGGCTCAATCTGGGCGATGCGCGCCTTGACGGCATCAATCAGTGCCTTTGTGTTCACGCCCGTGCGCGCCACCACGACACCGCCGACCGCCTCGCGCGCGCCCTTGACCAGCGAGGCGACCCTGAATGCATCGCCAACCTGCACAGTGGCGATTTGCTCGACGTACAGCGGCACGCCGTTCGATGCCCCGACTACGATCCGCTTGACGTCGTCGACGGACCGGATCAGTCCGACGCCGCGTACGATCAGCCATGCGCCGTTCGACTCGAGCACGTTGCCGCCAACGTTCAGATTGCTCTCGCGAACGGCGCTGACCACGGCACTCAGCGGCAGGTTGTAGACGCGGAGCCGATTCGGGTCCACGTCGATCTGGTACTGCTGCACATGTCCGCCGACGGAGGCCACTTCAGCGACGCCAGGCACCGAGTTGAGCTGGTAGCGGATGAACCAGTCCTGCAGGCTGCGCAGGTCACGCAGCGAATGCGTCGGGCTCTCGACGGTGTACCAGAAGACGTGACCCACTCCGGTCGCGTCGGGCCCGAGTGTGGGGACGACGCCAGCCGGGAGCGTCTTGCTCACCAGGCTCATGCGCTCGAGCACCCGGGTTCGAGCGAAGTACAAGTCGACGTCGTCTTCGAAGATCACGTAGACCATCGAGAACCCGAATGCGGACTGTGAACGGACGACGCGTACTCCGGCGAGCCCCTGGAGATTCGTCGTCAGCGGATACGTGACCTGGTCCTCGACTTCCTGAGGGCTGTGCCCGGGCCAGTCCGTGAAGACGATGACCTGGTTGTCGGACAAATCCGGAATCGCGTCGATGGGCGTCGCCCGGAGCGCCCACCAGCCCCAACCGGCGAGGCCGAGGTACAGCGCGATCACGATGAAGCGGTTCTTCAGTGCAACGTCAATGAGGCGATTGATCATGCTCGTCCTGCCGAAGCCTGCCTGAGTCGATCAGGGGAAGGCCTGTCGCGCCCCCGGACTTCAGCGCCCGGGCAGACACACGACGACTGTGAATGGCTAGACGAGGAAGACGGAGAGGAGGAGGTGGCGTGAAACCGGCGGGCCCGGAGGCGGAGCGTCCGTTCGCCAGCCGTCGGTCAACACGAGCGCCGGCGCGATTGCCGGACGGACGACTCCGACGCCAAGAGCCGCCGCAGAGATCGTAGCCACAGCGGTCGGATTCGAGGAGCTCGACTGATCGCGCTCGGAGGCAGCGCAGCAGGCATCTGCCTGCGCCTGGGTGAGGATGCGCTCGGGACCAGATTCGCCGGAGTGGTCCTTGTGCATCGGGCACTCGACATCATCAGCGCAGCACGCCATTCGCGCTTCGGGCGTAGCCGCCCACCCGGCACACACCGCTGCGTTCCCGGCGACTAAACCGAGACACAGAAGCACGGCCGAGACTCGATGACCGAAGCCCATAGGCTCAAGAATGCGCGACCGTCGCCGCGAAGTCAATCACGACGGCGGAGGCATCCGAGCAGGTATGGCACTATAGCGGTCGCTATGGCTGGACCCACAAGAAAGGTCATCGTCTCGTGCGCGCTCACCGGCGGCATCCATACGCCAACGATGTCTGCAGCGCTCCCGGTCTCACCCGACATGCTGGCGGAGCAGGGAGTCGCGGCAGCTCGGGCCGGTGCGGCCATCCTGCACGTGCACGCCCGCGATCCGCGCGACGGGCGGCCAACGCCGGATCCCGCGGCCTACCTGGCATTTCTGCCGCGGCTCAAGGATGGATGCGAGGCGATCATCAACGTCACGACCGGCGGCGGCCTGAACATGACCGTCGACGATCGCCTGAAGGCGCCGGCGATGCTTCGTCCGGAGATGTGCTCGCTCAACATGGGCAGCATGAATTTCGGGATCTTCCCGCTGGCCGATCGCTATCAATCCTGGAAGTACGACTGGGAAGAACCCTACCTCCGCTCGACCGACGATTTCGTCTTCAAGAACACGTTTCGCGACATCGCGAGGATCATCTCCGTGCTCGGAAAGGAGCACGGCTGCCGGTTCGAGCACGAGTGCTACGACGTCGGTCATCTCTACAACCTGGCCCACATCCTCGATCGCAAACTGATCCAGCCGCCATTCTTCGTTCAGTTGATCTTCGGTGTCCTGGGTGGCATCGGACCCGATATCGCGAACCTGATGTTCATGAAACAGACCGCGGACCGTCTGTTCGGATCGGACTACGTGTGGTCCGTGCTGGCGGCCGGTCGACATCAGATGCCTTTTGCCGCGCAATCGGTATTGCTCGGCGGGTCGGTCCGCGTCGGGCTCGAGGATTCCTTGTTCATCGGGCCGGGGCAGCTCGCCAGCTCGAATGCGGAGCAGGTCGTCAAGGTGCGATCGATCATCGAAACGCTCGGGTACGAAATCGCCACACCGGCGGATGTGAGGCAGTTGCTCGGGCTCAAGGGGGTATCCGCCGTCGCGTTTTGACCGCGCCTAGCGTGGTAGGATCGCCACCTTTCCACATGCCCGCAGCTGAACTCGCCCGCTTCAGCGGCTTCACCTGACACGCCCGGCGCCTCAGCGCGGTGCGCTGATCGGTCGCTTTCCCGCGCGGACTTCCGCGCGTTCCAACCATCGTTTTCGGTCGAGCAATTTGGACCTATTTCACTTGACGCTGCGCGTTGTTGCCTCGGGTCGTCATGCCGTGCGCGTGACGACACGCGGCGTTCAGCTTTCCATCGGCCGGCCGGTGGAGTTCGACTCCGAAGCCACGGACGTGAGCGCGCTCGAATGCGCGCTGGCGGCGATCGGCGCCGAAGTCGTTGGCGGCCTCAGAACGTTCGCCGAACGGCGCCGGCTGGTGCTCGACGATGTCGAGGCCGTGGTGA
>Ga0114129_10002783_pt1 | contig 24384 bp, 20 predicted proteins | sample RhiMetdeltSRZDD1_FD_80071 | JGI IMG/M metagenome (GOLD analysis project Ga0114129, IMG submission 80071) | Populus rhizosphere microbial communities from Tennessee, USA - Rhizosphere MetaG P. deltoides SRZDD1 (version 2) (version 2) | ecosystem: Host-associated > Plants > Roots > Rhizosphere >...
GATTCAGCAGGGTCCCGTCCTTCAGCGTGGCGTCAAGGGCGTCGGCTCGCCGGTCCAGGTCGCGGTGCAGGACCTCGCGGTGTACTCGCTCGACGACGCGGGCAAGCTCTGGCGCGCCGAGGGTGATCAGGTCGCCGACGTCACGCCCCCCGAGCGCGACAAGTGGAAGACGCCCGCGGCGATCGCCTTCTTCACGAGCAACCTCTACGTCCTCGACAGCGAGACCGGGCAGCTCTGGAAGCACGAGTCGAGCGACGGCGTCCGCTTCGGCCCGGCGATCGGCTACCTCGCGACGCCGCTGGCGCCGAACACGGCACGAGCGCTCGCGGTTGACGGCGACGTGTGGATCGTGACCTCCGCCGGCGAGGTCCAGCGCTTCCGCCGGAACCCGTTCGTGACGACGGCTTCGCGGATCGATTTCGTGCCTCGCTGGGAGGGCACCGCTCCACGCGCGAACGGGATACAGGCGATCGATGCGCAGCGCTCGATCTACGTGCTGGACTCCGGCGGAAAGCTCATCGTCCAGCTCACGCGCGACGGTCGCGAGCTCGCGCGGTTCGCGCTTCCGCCCGGCCTGCCACCGGCCGCCAGCTTCTACGTGTCGGAGTCGCTCCAGGTCGTCTACACCCTTCACGGGACGAAGGTCGTCGCGACGAGCACCGCCCGTTGATCCCGCTGCGGGATGCGAATCCCGTCCGCGGCACACCGATCGTCAACCGCCTCCTGCTCGCGGCGAACCTCGTCGTCTGGATCTACATCGTGTACCTGACGCGCCAGCCGGGGGCTCTCGAGGCGTTCTTTGACCGCTATTCGTTCGACTGGCTCGAGTTCACGCGACGGATCGCGGCAGGCGATCTCGGCGGCGCGACGATCGTGCCGCTCATCTCGCACATGTTCCTGCACGGAGGCTGGCTGCACGTCATCGGGAACATGCTCTACCTCTGGATCTTCGGCGACAACGTCGAGGATCGCTTCGGCAGCGCGCAGTACCTGGTGTTCTACCTGCTCTGCGGCATCGTCGCGGCGATCGGGCAGGGACTCATCGCGCCCCAACCGATGGTCGGCGCGTCGGGCGCGATCGCGGGGGTGCTCGCGGCCTATCTCATCATGTATCCGACGGCACGTGTGTCGACGCTGGTGTTCCTCGGCCTCTTCATCACGATCGTCGACCTGCCCGCGCTGATCGTCATCGGCATGTTCATCGTCCTTCAGGTCATCGAGGGGATCGCCGAGCTACGGCTCACCGGGCACGCGGCGACGGTGCACGTCGCGTATTTCGCGCACATCACCGGTTTCGCCGCGGGTCTCGTGCTGCCGGCGTTCTTCCGCCGCGCCGAAGCGACCCGCCGCGTGCGCTTCGGATGACGAGGACACAGGCGACCGCGGTCCGAGTGGGGGTAGCCTAGGACGATGCTCGTCCCCTGCACGGTCGAGTCGGTCCGCGTGCATGTCCTCACGGGTCAGCACGTCGTGCTGCTCCAAGCCAAGGAGACCAACCGTCTTCTTCCGATCTGGATCGGCCCGGACCAGGCGCACAGCATCGCGACGCGCATCGCCGGCATCGCGAGCGAGCGTCCCCTCACGCACGATCTGATGATGGACGTGTTGACGAAGCTCGGCGCCGAGATCACGCGTATCGTCGTGAAGGATCTCGTGGCCGACGATAACGGCGGCGGCGTCTTCCACGGCAGCCTGTTCCTTCAGCTGGGCGAGCGCGAGGTGGAGATCGACTGCCGTCCGTCGGACGCGATCGCACTGGCCGTGCGCTGTGAGGCGCGCATCCTCGTGTCGGACAGCGTCCTTGATCGCTCGGCGATCTCCGCGGAGAGCGAGGACGACGACAACATCGCGGTGTTCAAGGAATTCATCCAGTCACTCCCGGACGACCCGCCGGGACAGAGCTCGAGCTAAGAGGGCAGACCCCACAGCCGCAGACGCAGGCGGAGCAGGTCGCGGATCGCGCGCAGGATCACCTTCGGCTGCTGACCCTTCGCCTTGCCGGCGGTCCGCGGGTAATGCGGTATCCCGACCTCGCGCGTTCGGACGCCAGCGCGCCGCAGCGTGATCAGCAGCTCGGCGGAGAAGAATGCGCCGTTCGATCGGACGCGATCGAGCGGAACGCGCTGGAAGACCTCGCGGCGGAAGAGCTTGAACGCGCAGTCGACGTCGCGGAAGCCACCGAGGAAGAGCACACGGATCAAGCGGTTGTAGACCCACGCCACGAATCGCGCGCGTGCCGGATCCTGGCGCTCGAGGCGATAGCCCATGACCGCGTCGACGCCGTCGATCGCGGCGATGAGCCGGCCGATATCGGCGATCTCGAACTGCCGGTCACCGTCGGTGAAGAAGATGAACTCCTTGGTCGCGGACGCCAGACCCGACCGCACCGCTCCGCCATAGCCGCGGCGCGAACCGTGATGGACGACATGCACCCGACCGTCGGCCTTCGCGAGGTCGTCGGCGATCCGACCGGTGCGATCGCTGCTGCCGTCGTCGATGACCGTGATCTCGATGTCGTCGGCGAAGCGCGGCAGCACCGCAAGGGCGTCGCGCACGACGGCCTCGATGTGCTCTTCCTCGTTGAGCGCCGGGAAGAAGAACGAGAGGCTCCCGAGTCGTGCGGACAACGCAGCGCAAGGTTAGCGTGTTGACCGGGATGAGCTGGAGCGACCGCAGGATCGCGATCGCGCTCTCGGCCGTGGGCGTCGGCGTGTACCTCGTCGCCGGGCTCGGCCTTCTCACCGTGTACGACTACTACGGCAGGCTGGCGTCGGGCCTCGTGCACGGTCGCTGGTGGCTCGATGTGGCGCCGGAGTGGCTGAACGAGCTCATCCCATGCGGAGCGATCCGCTGGTGCGTCGTGTATCCACCGCTGCCCGCGATCCTCGCCATCCCACTCACGCTGTTCGTCCCCACTGACCTGTCGCAGGTGCTCGTGTCGCGCATCGCCGGCGGCGTGTCGGCGGGCATCCTGTTCCTCGCGCTGCGCGCGTTCGGCGCGCCGCGCCTCGTCGCGATCACGGGAGCGGTCGTGTCGACGCTCGGCACGACGCTCCTCTTCTCGAGCATCGACGGCCGCGCGTGGTTCGCGGCGCACGCCGTCGCGATGCCCTTCCTCTCTGCGGCGCTGCTCTTCGCCGCGCGCGGCGACCGCCCGTGGCTCGTCGGCGCGTGCATCGGGCTCGCGGCCCTCGCGCGTCTTCCCGTCGCGGCGACTTTCCCCGCGCTCGCGCTGCTCGCCGCGCATCGCGCGGGCACGCCTTATCTCCGATCGCTCGGCGGCGTCGTGCTCGGCGGTCTTCCGTTCGCGGCGCTCTACGTGGGCTACAACGTGCTGCGCTGGGGCTCGGTGTTCGACGCGGGGTACGCCCAGCTCACGCAGGGCGACGTCTTCTTCACCCGCGGGCTCTTCTCCCCGTTCTATCTACCGCGCCATTTCTACGCGATCTTCCTCGAGCCGCCCGACCTGGTGGAGGGGACGCCGTTCTTCCTGCGGCCACGCGGCATCGGCACCGCGTTGTTCCTGACGACGCCGGCGTTCGTCTGGATCTTCGCCGGCCTGCGCGGCCTGCGGCGCGATGTCGACACCGCCGCGGTCGCGCTCGCCGCGCTGCTCGCCCTCGTGCCCAATGTCCTTCACGGTACCGTGGGCTTCCAGCAGTTCGGTTATCGCTTCTCGATCGATTCGCAGCCCTTCCTGACCCTGCTCGCGCTCATCGGTGACGCGCGCGGTGCCGCGGGCTGGCGCTCGCGGCCATCGCGGCTCTTCGTCGCGGTCGTGATCGTGTCGATCGCGATCAACCTCTACGCGATGATCGCGATCACACGGTTCGACTACTGGCAATGACGGACGACGAGCTGGCGGTGCGCGACGACCGCCGCGCACGCCTCGCGATCGTCGGCCTGATCGCCCTCGGCGTCGGGCTGCGCCTCCTGACAGTGCGCTCTCCCGGTTTTCCCGGCGACGTCGGCACGTTCCAGGCATGGGCCGAGCACCTCGTGCAGGTGGGACCGGGCGCGTTCTACGCGCCGGAGTACTTCAGCGACTACCCGCCGGCGTACCTCTACGTTCTCTGGCTCCTCGGCGCTCTCTTCGACGGCGAGCTGCTACGACTCGCGGTGAAGGCCGCGAGCATCCCCGCCGACGTCGTGATCGCCCTCGGTGCGGCGATGCTCGCGTGGCGTCACGCCGGACGCGCGAGCGCGATCCTGGCCGCGGGTCTGTGGTCGCTGTCGCCAGGCGCGATCTTCGCCGGTCCGTACTGGGGGCAGATCGACGCCGTCGGCTCGCTCCCACTCTTCGCGGCGCTCGTGGCCGCGGGGCGCGGCCGCTGGGCGACCGCCGGAACGCTCGCCGCGCTCGCCGCGATGATCAAGCCGCAGTTCGGGATCGGACCCGCCGTGATCGGTGCCGCCGCGCTCATCGAGCTCATCCGCGACCGACGCGGAGAGCCTCTGGTCCGCGTGACGGCCGCGGGCCTGGTCACCGCGCTCGCGCTGGGCGCGCCTTTCCAAGCCGGCCCTGTGCAGCTTTTCGGCCTCGTGAAGAAAGCGGCCGAGACCTATCCCTACACATCGCTCTTCGCGTTCAACGTGTGGTCGATCCTCGGAGACTTCTGGCAACCCGACGATGCGTTGGTCTGGTACGGCGTGCTGCTCCTGGTGGCGGGCCTGATCGTCGCATGTGTGCCGCTGTGGCGACGCCGTGACACCGCGACGCTCCTCGCCGCGGGTGCGCTCGCCGCGTTCGCGTTCTACTTCCTCCCGACCCGTGCCCACGAGCGCTATCTCTTCCCCGCGTTCGTGCTGCTCCTGCCCCTGGCCGCGATGCGCGCGCGCCTGCTCTGGCCCTATATCGCGCTCTCGGTCGCTTTCGCCGTCTCGCTCTACTACGCATTCACCCGGTACGCGCAGACCGATCTCAGGTCGCCGCAGTGGCTCGAGAGCACGCTCTTCACGCGCCCCGGCCAGATCGCCCTGGCGCTGTTCATGCTCGGCACCGCAGGGCTGATCGCCTGGAGGCTGCTGCGCGGCGAGGCGCGCCTCGAGCCGTCGCTCGACTTCGCCCTCGCGGCCGTGCCCCAGCCGTCGGAGCCGCCCGCGGCGCCGCGCTTACCCGTCGCGCTCGCGATGGGCCGCGCGCCGACGCGCCGTGATCTCTCCATCGCGCTGCTCGTCGCTCTGGCCGTGCTGCTCACGCGCGGCTACCGGCTCGATCACCCTCGCGACATGTACTTCGACGAGGTCTACCACGCGCGGACCGCGTTCGAGCTCCTCGCGCAGCGCGATCCGTACGAATGGACGCACCCGCATCTCGCGAAGGAGATCATGGCGCTCGGCATCCTCGCGTTCGGCGACGATCGTGTCGTCGGGCGCGAAGACGCGCCAACGGATGTCGCGGCCTTCTCCGTCGCGAGCGATGGCACTCGCGTGTACGGACACGCCGACGGGCGGATCGAGATACGCGACCGAGACGGACGCGGGGGGATCCTCGTGACGTCGCTCGCACGGCCGCGCGCGCTCGCGGGCGACGGCGGCCGGCTGTTCGTCCTCACCGACCAGGAGCTCTGCCAGATCCGATTGCCCGCGGCGGCGTCGCTCACGTCACCGCGCAACGGTCCGTTCGAGCGCTGCGTCTCGGCACCTCTCGAGCCGCTGCACGCCACGTCGCTCCGTCTCATCGTCGCCGGCGGTCGCATCGTCGCGGCGACGACCGCGGGCGTGGTCGTCTTCACGGACCTCGCGGCACCGCCCGCCGTCTACCAGGCCACGACGGTGGCCGTGTCGTCGAACGCGGACGCGAGCGAGCTGTACGTCCTCGATGCGCGCGGTGACGTTCACGTCGTCGACCCCGCGACCGCACGAGAGACGCGGCAGCTGCCCGGTGTCGGGCCGGGTCGCGCGATCGCCTACGCGCAGGCACCGAACCGGCTCTTCGTCGCGCGCGCCGACACGCCGGCGCTCGACATGTACGAGCTGCCGAACGGCCAGCGCGAGTCGGTACCGCTCGCGAACGCGCGCACGGGGTCGATCTCCGCGGGTGCGACCGTGCTGGTGGTGGTGCCGCGGACGCAGTTCCTCTACGCGCTCGCCGACGGCCGCGTGGTGGTCGTCGAGGTCCACGGCGCGTCGCCGTTCGCGGCGATCCGGGTGTCCGGCTCCCTCCTCGCCGTCGACAACGACGACGACAAGCTCGTCGTCGCCGGCGCCGGCGGTGTCGATCGCATCGAGACCGGGCGGCACGCGTTCGCGTGGCGGCTGCCGGGCGTGGTGAGTGGCGCGATCCTCGCGTTCTTCCTGGTGCTGCTCGCGCGACGGCTGTTCGCGTCGCCGGTCGTGCCGTGGCTCGTCGGCGCCGCCGTCGTGCTGTGCGGCGCGATGTTCGCGCAGGCGCGCATCGGTATGAACGACATCTACGTGACGACGTTCATCGTCGCTGCGTGGTACTTCATCGTCGCGGCGTACAGACCGCGGCGTTCCGCCGTTGTCGACGTCCTGATCGCCGGCGTGCTGCTCGGGCTCGGTGTCGCGTCGAAATGGGCCGCGGTCTACACGCTCGCCGGCGTCTTCGCCCTGAGCGTCGGCGTGACCGCGTTCGCGTACGAGCGCGGAGGGCCCGGCACAGGTGGGCCATTCGACCTCCTCGCCGGCCGAGGGCGCAACGCGGCGCTGCTTTTCGCGTCATTCGCGATCATCCCGCTGGCCATCTATCTCGGGAGCTACGCGAGCTGGTTCGGCGGGCCGACGGCGCCATACGGCTGGAACCTGTGGGAGCTGACGCAGCAGATGTACTGGTACCACAGCTCGCTCACCGCGCCGCATTGCGCGGGGTCGCCCTGGTGGAGCTGGCCGCTCGACATGAAGCCGGTCTACTGGTACTTCGGCCAGAGCACCGGCGGCACCAATGGCTACATCTACGACGCCGGCAACATCGTGTTGTTCTGGGCCGCGCTCCCCGCTTCAGCCCTGGTGATCGCGCTCGCGATCCGCACGAGGTCGTGGCCGCTCGGCATCGTGTCGCTGGCGATGCTCGCGCAGTATCTCGCCTGGATCCCGATCTCGCGCGTGCTCTTCTTCTACCACTTCTTCACCGTGCTGCCGTTCTACCTCCTGTCGCTCGCCGCGATGCTCGCCGTGCTGTGGGAGCGCCGACGGAGGGCCGTCCTCATCTTCCTCGGCGTCGCCGCGGCGGCGTTCGCGATCTTCTATCCGTACGTGTCCGGCGTCCCGATCCCGGGCGAGCTCGGGAGCATCTACGAGATCCTTCCGACGTGGCACTACGACCCCACCTTCTACCCGACCGAGTCGTGCCCGACGCCGGTGACGGCCAGCGCCCTGACGTCGGCGACGGTGGCCGTCGCCTGGATCATCGAGGGCGGGGTCGTGATCGGCGCGGCGGCGGTCGCGCTCGGTGCGTCGTCCGCGCGACGCGTCCTCGAGCGTCTCGGGTTCTAAGGGCTCGCGCTCGGCGACGGGGTCGGTGATTCGATCGGCGATGGCGTTGGCGTCGACGACTCGGTCGGTGTGGGTATCGCGGACCGGTTCGGCGATGGAGACGTGCTCGGGGGGGCCGAGCTCGCCGCGAAGAGCACCGCGATCGCGCCGCCGACGGTGACGAGGATGAGCAGCGCGAACACGACGAACGCCGCGGCGCGGCCGGCGACGCGCGCGACCGTCACGGGCCGACCCGGTGCGTGCAGCAGGACCGTGATGTTGTCCTGTCCGCCGCGCGCGTTGGCGAGATCGACCAGGGCGTTCGCCGCGACGCGCACGTCCTCGCCGCTCGTGGCCTTCGCGATCTCCTCCGGCGTGACGTGACGCGTGAGCCCGTCGCTGCAGAGGAGGAGCCGGTCGCCCGGGCGCAGGCTTTCGACGAAGATGTCCGGCTGGATGCCGCGCGGATCGCCGGCGAAACGCGTGATGGCGTGCTCCATCGCGCCCGAGTGGTCTTCGGTCAGCTGCCGGGAGAGGCCGTCGCGGATGAGGTAGGCGCGGCTGTCGCCGAGGTTGGCGATGATGGCCTCGCGCGCGCGCACCGCCGCCGCGACGATCGTGGTCGCGGCGTCGTGATGGCCGGACGTCCCAGCCGCCCGCAGCACCGCGGCGTTCGCGTCGCGCATCGCCTCCGCGAGCACGTCGCTCGTCGGGCGATCCGCGGATGCCGCGAAGAACGCGGCGCCGAGCTCGGCGAGCGCGGCGTCCGCCGCGACCTCGCCGCCGCTCGATCCGCCCACGCCATCCGCGACGGCGAGGAGCGTCCGGTCGCCCTTCTCGCGCACGAGATAGCGGTCTTCGTTGCCGTCCCGGACCCGACCCCTGTCCGTCCTCACGCCGGTCGCCACGGCGTCAGTCCTTCGACTTCGCGGCGCAGTCCTTGCCACCGACGAGGAACAGCTGTGCCGTCGCGCCCGGCTGCGCGGCGGTCCCAGGCTGTGGCTCCTGGCGCGCGACGGTGCAGGCCGTCCCGCGGGCCTGCGGATCCACCTCCCAGGGCACTGGCGAGCGGTATCCGACCGCGATCAGGAGCCGCGCGGCCTCGTCGACGTCTTTACCAACGACGTTCGGCGTCACGCGTGCCAGGGTCGACGCGGATGGGCCGCTGGTGGGGCGCGCGTCGACCGCGCGGCCCTGGAACGACGCGAAGATCGCGAGGGTCGCGATGAGGACCGCGACGATGGCCAGGAGCGCAAGCGTGCTGTCGAAATGCAGCTCGCGCCTGCGGCGTAGCGGGCGCCTCACCGGCGGGAGGACGCCCGTCGCATCGTCGCGCTGTGAGGCGGCGAGCAGATCGCGCGCGAAGGCTCCCGCGCTCGCGTAGCGGGCCTGCGGATCTCGCGCGAGCGCCTTCGCGACGACGGCGTCCAGATCCTCGCTGATGCCGACGCGGGCCGAGCGCAGCGACGGTGGTCGTCCTTCGAGGCGAAGGCGGAGCAGATCCTCGGTCTCCATCTGGGCGTTCGGCGGTCGGCCCGCCATGAGCTCGTACGCGACGAGACCGAGGCTGAACACGTCGCTCCGCTCGGTCGGCGCGCGACCTTCGATGCGCTCCGGCGCGATGTAGCGCGCCGTCCCGATGAGCTCGTGTTCGCGCGGTCCGCGCGCCGCGCGCGCGATGCCAAAGTCGGTCAGCTTCGCGGTGCCCTGCTGATCGACGATGACGTTCGCGGGCTTCACGTCGCAGTGGATCACGCCGGCCTCGTGCGCCGCATCGAGCGCGGCCGCGATCTGCGCGACGATGCGCGCCGCCTCGTGCGGTCGCAGGGGGCCGCGGTCGGCGACGACATCTCGCAGCGTGCGACCGCGCACGAGCTCCATGACCATGAACGCGTCGGCACCGTCGCGGCCTTCATCGAACACCGTGACGACGTTGGGGTGCAGCACGGCTGCGGCCCGCCGCGCCTCGTCCGCGAAGCGCTCGCGGAAGGCGTCGTCGGCGGTCTCGCCGAGGATCTTGATCGCGACGTCGCGGCCGAGTCTCTCGTCGCGCGCCTGCCAGACCTGGCCCGCGCCGCCCTCGTCGATGCGTTCGATGAGGCGGTAGCGGGCCGCGAGCAGACGGCCCTCTTTTCGGTCCTGGCGGTCGGTCGCGGCGGCGCGCTGGTCGGATGGCACGCCGGTCATGGCCGCAAGCCCGGGGCCAACGCCATCAGGGCGACGAGCGCGGCTTCGTAGACGTGATCGTTCCCGGCGATCGCGAGCTCCTCGCCGAGCAGTTCGCGGATGCCGAGCTCCGGGAGCGGCACGACCCGCTCGCTCCGCACGACGCCGTCCACGATCGCGCTCGCCGTCGCATGACGCGCATCGGGCGCGCGTTTCACCACGAACTCTGCGGTCGCGCGGCCGAGCGCGGCCTGGATGCGGACGCCAGACACATCGCCGGCGTCGAGCCCGCGCTCGAAACGTGGTCGCAGGCGCACCATGACGGGGGCGCCGTCCGCACGCGTCATGCGGAAGAGAACGCCACCGGCCTCCGCCGGCGCGAGCGACTCGACCCGCCGCCAGCCGAGGCGCGAGGCGAGCCATCCGAGGAGCAGGAGCGCCTGCGACGGATGGATGTCGCGACCGTCCATGTCCACGGCGAAACCGGCGCGTATCCCGGTGATCCCGTCGAGGAACGGGCGCCACGTCGGCACGTCGAAGAACTGCGCGATGAGCTCGCGCCACGGCGTGAGCCGCGCCCAGTTCAGATCGGTGATGCCGACACGAAGGCGGGCGAGATGCGCGACCTGCGGCAGCGTGCGGTCGGGACGCGCGAAGTCGGCGGAGTCGACGATGAGCCGATCCGACAGCCGCACGAGGTCGTCGAGATGGCGGGCCGCGCTCGGCGGTGTGCCGGTCCACCATAGGAATACCGGGAGATCGGGCACGAGCAGTGGGATGACGACGCTCGCGACACGCTCATCGAAGTCGCCCTGTACCCGTGCGAGGACCTGCTCGTAGCACACCTGCGTCGCGTCGCCTTGGGGCACGTGGCAATACAGCTGCACCGACGCGGCGATGCCCTCTCGCGCGCGATCCGCGAGCACGACGATCGCGCGCGAGGGATGTCGCAGCGCGAGCTCCTCGACCGTGCTCGCCGCCCGTCGCGCGTGGACTTCGCGCTCCGCGTACACGACGAGGTTCAGCACGGACGCACGCGCGAACGCGAGACCCTGCTCCTTCGCGTGCGCGACCGCGGCGCGGCGCAGACGGCCGAGCTCGTGCTCGAGAGCGCCGATCGTCGACGCCGGCGCTCCCCAGAAGGTCTGATCCACCTTGGTCACGGTCGCCGCCACTTCCGGCCGTCCCGCGCGATGAGCGCTTCAGCCTGCTCGGGACCCCAGCTGCCCGCGGGATAGGTCGCGAGCTCCTGTCGACCTTCGTGCCAGCCGGCGATGATCGGATCGACGAACGACCACTGCTGCTCGACCTCGTCGCGGCGCGTGAAGAGTGTGGCGTCGCCGCGGAGCGCGTCGAGGATGAGCGTCTCGTAGGCGTCGGGCGCGTCGACCATGAACGACGCGCCATACCCGAAGTCCATGTTCACCGAGCGGATGCTGAAGCCCTGCACCGGCACCTTCGCGGCAATGGTGAGCGAGATGCCCTCGTCCGGCTGGATCCGCAGCACCAGCTCGTTCGGCTCGAGCTCGGTGGACGTCTCCCGCGTGAAGATGCGGTGGGGCGCCACCCGGAAACGGATCGCGATCTCGGTGGTGCGCTTCGGCAACCGTTTCCCGGTACGGATGTAGAACGGCGTGCCTTCCCAGCGCCAGTTGTCGACGAAGCACTTGAGGGCGACGAACGTCTCGGTGTTCGAGTCGGGCGCGACGCCGGGCTCCTTGCGATAGCCCACGACGCGCTCGCCCGCGATGAAGCCCGGTCCGTACTGGCCACGCACCGTGAGCGAGCCGACCTCGTGTGGTGTGATCGGTCGCAGCGCCCGCAGGATCTTCACCTTCTCGTCGCGCACCGAGCGGTCGTCGAACGCGGCCGGAGGCTCCATCCCGACGAGCGCCAGCAGCTGCAGCAGATGGTTCTGCACGATGTCGCGCATCGCTCCGGCGCTGTCGTAGTAGCCGGCGCGCTCCTCGATGCCGATGGTCTCCGCGGCGGTGATCTGCACGTGGTCGACGTACTGACGCGTCCATATCGGTTCGAAGATCGCGTTCGCGAAACGGAGAACGAGGATGTTCTGCACGGTCTCCTTTCCCAGGTAGTGATCGATGCGGAAGACCTCGTCCTCGCGGAACACCTCGTGCACGACGCTGGTGAGCTGCATCGCGCTCTGCAGGTCGTGACCGTACGGCTTCTCCACGACGATCCGCGACCAGCCCGTCTCGCCGCGAAGGCCGTGCGCGCCGATCGCGCGGATGATCGGCTCGTACGCCGCCGGTGGCGTCGCGAGGTAGAAGAGGCGATTCCCGTTGGCCCCGATCTCGACGTCCTTCCGCGTGAGGACCTGCCGCAGGTCGTCGTACGCGCTCTCGCTCGGCGTCGCGACGTAGTCGATCGAGCGCGCAAAGGCCGCCCAGACCTCCTCGTTGATCGGCCGTGTGCGGCTGTGCTCCGCGACCGCGTCGTGCAGCTCGGCCCGGAACTCGTGCGCCGTCATCTGCCGCCGCGCGGACCCGATCACGGCGAAGCTCGCGGGCAGGAGCCGCTGGAGCGCGAGGTTGTAGAGCGCCGGTATGAGCTTGCGCGCCGTGAGGTCGCCCGACGCGCCGAAGATGACCACTGACGCGGGCTCCGGCGTGAGTGCAAGGCGTAACCCTTCCCTTAGTGGGTTGGCGAGAGTAACGGTCATAGCCTGATGAGCCCGGCGGGCGCGGGTGACGCGGCGAGTCGGGTCCTCGCCAGCGAGAGCTGATCCCGCGAGATCGATATCAGGTGACGACTGAGAAGTGTGAGCGGTCGAATCACTTCTTGACCGCATGACCCCCGAACTGATTGCGCAGCGCCGCCGCGACCTTCATCGCGTAGGAGTCCTCTTGGCGCGAGGTGAAACGCGCGAAGAGCGAGTGCGCGAGCACCGTCGCCGGGACGTCGTGTGCGATCGCCTCCTGGATCGTCCAGCGCCCTTCGCCCGAGTCGGCGACCCAGCCCTTGATGTTCGCGAGGTCGGGACCCTCTTGCTCGAACGCGCGCTCGGCGAGCTCGAGGAGCCAGGAGCGCACGACGCTGCCCTGGAGCCAGACCTGGGCGACGCGTTTGGGGTCGATCTCGAACTCGCTCGCGTGGATCAGCTCGAAGCCCTCGCCGTATGCCTGCATCATCCCGTACTCGATCCCGTTGTGGACCATCTTGACGAAGTGGCCCGCGCCGCTCTTTCCGAAATGCGCCCACCCGTTCGGGGGCGCGAGCGTGTCGAATACTGGCCTCACGCGCTCCACCGCGGGCGCCGCGCCGCCGACCATCATGCAGTAGCCGTTGTCGAGTCCCCACACCCCGCCTGAGACCCCGACATCGAGGTAGTCGAATCCGAGCGCGGTGTACTTCTCCGCGCGCCGCATCGAATCGCGGAAGTACGAGTTGGCCCCGTCCACCAGCACGTCGCCTTTGCTCGCGTACGTCGCGAACTCGTCGAGCGTGTGATCGGTGGCGTCGCCGGCGGGGACCATCGACCACATGACGCGCGGCGGCCGCAGCTGCCTCGCCATCTCCTCGATCGTGTAGGCCGCGATCGCGCCGCCGGCCTTCGCCTCGTCTACCGGGCCCGGGCTCCGATTGCCCGCGACGACGCGGTGTCCACCGCGGACCAGACGCGTGACCATATTGCCGCCCATCCGGCCCAGGCCGTAGAGCCCGATCTCCATGCGTCACCCCCGTGGTGTGCCCGAGGATATTCGGTCCGCGGCCTCTTCCTTGCGGTACCGTGTGGTCGTGGCGACCATGAGCGAGGCCGCGACGCGCCTCGATCTGTACCGCTCGCTCGCGCGCCAGTTACGCGCCGACAGCATTCGATGCTCGACGGCGGCGGGTTCCGGTCATCCGACCTCGTCGTTGTCGGCCGCGGATCTCATGGCAGTGCTGCTCGCGGGTCATCTTCGCTACGACTTCGAGCGTCCCGAGTCGCTCGCGAACGATCACCTCATCTTCTCCAAGGGCCACGCCTCGCCACTGGTGTACTCGATGTTCCGCGCCGCGGGCGCGATCGACGACGCGGAGCTCCTCACGTTCCGTAAGTTCGGCTCGCGCCTCGAAGGACATCCGACGCCGGTGCTTCCGTGGGTCGACGTCGCGACGGGTTCGCTGGGGCAGGGTCTGCCGATCGGCGTCGGGGTCGCGCTCGCCGGCAAGCGGCTGCTGCGAGCGCCCTTCCACGTGTGGGTCGTCGTCGGCGACAGCGAGACCGCGGAGGGTTCCGTCTGGGAGGGTTTCGATCTCGCGGGTCACGAAGGCCTCGAGAACGTCACGGCGATCCTCGACATCAACCGCCTCGGCCAGCGTGGTCCAACTGAGCTCGAGTGGGACACCGCGGCCTACGCGACACGCGTGAAGGCCTTTGGGTGGGACGCGATCGTCATCGACGGTCACGATCTCGTGCAGATCGACGACGCGCTCGACCGTGCGCGCGGAGCGGCGCGTCCCACCGCGATCGTTGCCCGCACCGTGAAGGGCAAAGGCGTGTCGTTCCTCGAGGACAAGCCGGGCTGGCACGGGAAAGCGCTGGACGCGGAGCAAGCGCAGCAGGCGCTCGCGGAGCTCGGAGCCGAACCGTCGCGCACGTTCGACGTTCCGAGCCCACCGGCGTGGCGGCCGGCTCCGCTCCCCTCGCCGAAGACGCCGGACCTGAAGCGCTACGCCGAGCCGGTCGCGACGCGCAAGGCATATGGCGAGGCGATCGCGGCGCTGGGCGCGGCACGTGCCGACGTCGTCGCGCTCGACGCGGAGGTGAGCAACTCGACGCACGCCGAGGACTTCAAGAAGACCGCGCCCGATCGGTTCTTCGAGATGTACATCGCCGAGCAGCGCATGGTCGCGGTCGCCGTGGGAATGCAGGTGGTCGGATTCGTGCCGTTCGCGTCGACGTTCGCCGCTTTCCTCACACGCGCGCACGACTTCATCCGGATGGCCGCGATCTCCCGTGCCGATATCCGGCTCTCGGGCTCGCACGCCGGCGTTTCGATCGGCGAGGACGGTCCCTCGCAGATGGCCCTCGAGGATCTCGCGATGATGCGCGCCGTGCACGGGAGCACGGTGCTCTATCCGTGCGACGCCAATCAGACCGCGAAGCTCGTCGTGGCGATGGCCGAGTTACGTGGCATCTCGTACATCCGCACGACGCGCGCGAACACGCCGGTCCTCTACGCGCCCGAGGACGAGTTCCCGATCGGCGGCAGTCGCGTCGTGCGCGGTGGTGGCGCCGACGATCGCGTGACCGTCGTCGCCGCGGGCATCACCGTGCACGAGGGTGTGAAAGCCGCGGACGAGCTCGCCGGGGCGGGCGTGAACGTCCGGCTGATCGACGCGTACTCGGTGAAGCCGCTCGACGCGCGCGGCATCGCGAAGGCTGTGCGCGAGACCGGCGGCAGGCTGGTCGTCGCGGAGGATCACTGGCCCGAAGGCGGGCTGGGCGACGCCGTCGTCTCGGGTCTGGTCTCCCTCGGCGTGACCGGCATCGCCCTCCGGCACCTCGCAGTGCGGGACATGCCCTCGTCGGGCAAGCCCGCGGAGCTGATCGAGGCGGCCGGCATCGCCGCCCGCGACATCGCAGCGGCGGTCCACGCGCTGCTCGCCTAACTCGCGCGGTGCCGCGCGAGCCGCTTGCGATCCCGCTGCGCGAGGCGCGCGCTCCGCTCGTCCTCGCGCTCGACACCGGCACGTCGGGCCTGCGCGTCCTCCTCTTCGACGTGAGCCGCGCCTGCGCGCCGGAATGGAGCGTCAGCGCGTGCTGGAAGAGGCGCTCGCCCCGCTGATGTCATGATTGACGCCGTCGAACGTCGGAAGGGGAGGACGCCGTGGAGATCCTGATCCCGGTCATCATCATCGCGCTCGTCGTCGCGTTCATCGTCGGTCTCTACAACCGCCTCGTTACCCTGCGTCAGCGTGTGCGCGAGGCATGGTCGGACATCGACGTGCAGCTCAAGCGTCGCCACGACCTCATCCCCAACCTGGTCGAAACGGTCAAGGGGTACGCGGCCCACGAGCGGGGCGTTTTCGAGAACGTGACCAAGGCACGGGCCGCCGCCGTCGCCGCCGGCCAGACCGGAACGCCGCAGGAGCGCGCGGTCGCTGAAAATCAGCTCACCGCCGCGCTCCGCACGGTCTTCGCGGTCGCCGAGAACTACCCGCAGCTGCAGGCGGTGCAGGAGTTCAAGGACCTCTCCGAGAACCTCACGGCGACCGAGGACAAGATCGCCTTCGCGCGACGCTTCTACAACGGGAACGTGCGTGATTACAACACCGCGCTGCAGACGGTCCCGACGAACATCATCGCGGGTACGTTCGGCTTCACTCCCGAGCAGTACTTCGAGCTCGCCGACGCGACCGAGCGTGAAGTGCCGAAGGTGTCGTTCACCTAGTCGGAGTGGCCGCTGCGCAGTCCCGGCTCAACATCTACGACGCCGTCGCCGCGAACCGCTGGCGGACCATCGCGCTGATCGTCATGTTCACCGGCATCCTCACCGCACTGGGGTACGTCGTCGGCGAGGTCTTCGCCCCCGGCGGCGGCGTGGCGATGGTCCCCATCGCACTCGGTCTGTCGGGCGTGTCCGCCACCGCGTCATATTTCGCCGGCGACAAGCTCGTTCTCGCGCAGAGCCAGGCACGCGAGCCGGCTCCGGGCGAGGAGCCACAGCTGCGGAACATCGTCGAGACGCTGTCGATCGGGCTCGGCATCGCGCCGCCGAAGATCTACCTGATCGACGACACCGCCCCGAACGCGTTCGCGACCGGCAGGGATCCGAAGCACGCGTCGATCGCCGTCACCCGAGGTCTCCTCGACAAGCTCGACCGCACCGAGCTCGAGGGCGTGATCGCGCACGAGCTCTCGCACGTGGTGAACCGCGATATCCGCGTCATGCTCCTGGTGACCGTGCTCGTCGGGACGGTGGCCCTCTTGTCCGACTGGATGCTGCGCTCCTTCGCGTGGGGCGGCGGCGGGCGCCGCGGGCGCGACCGCGGCGGTGGCGGAATGATCGTCATCGTCGCCCTGGCGCTCGCGATCCTGACGCCGATCGTCGCGACATTGATACAGCTCGCCGTGTCGCGGCAGCGCGAGTATCTCGCCGACGCATCAGGCGCGCTCCTCACGCGTTATCCGCCTGGTCTGGCGAGTGCGCTCCGCAAGATCGCCGCGGACAAGGAGGCGCTCGAGGTGGCCAACAAGGCGACGGCGTCGCTCTATTTCGCGAATCCGCTCAAGGACGCTCCGCGCGCTCTTGACGGCCTGTTCGACACGCACCCGCCGATCGCCGAGCGCATCCGACGCCTCGAGGCGATGTGATGGCGACGACGCCACCACCATCGGATCGCGCACCCGAGAAGCAGACCGAACCGACGCGCGCGGGGCCGCCGACACCGCCGCCGGCGAGCGGGACGGGTTTGCCGCCCGGCTACGCGGGGATCATCGCGGTCCTGCTCGTGGTCGTGGCCATCGGAGGCGGGCTCGCGATCGGGACGATCGCGCGGCCACGACCGACGCCGCCCCCAACGCCATCACCGACGATCGCCACACCGACGCGCACGCCGGTCCCGACCACCGATCCCCGCGTGTTCCTCCAGGCGCTCTCGAGCGGATGCGTGACCCGGCAGGGGATCTGGGTCGTGAGCAACGGCGGCGGCCTCTTACGCTACGACGGCAACGACTGGACGCAGGTCGACGGGACCCTCCGGACCCTGAGCGCGGCAGCGTGCGACGAGCGAACGCTGTACGCGGTCGGTCCGGTCGGCGCGGTCCTCATCGTCGACGACCAGCTCCGGCAGATCACCTCGTTCGATGTCACGCTGGAGGACCTGCTCGGTGCGGCCGCGATGCCGCAGGGCATGATGGCGGTCGGCCGGCATGGGACGGTCATGTTGCTCTCGGGCGGCTCGTGGCAGCCGTATGCGAGTGGCATCGACGAGGATCTCCACGGCCTCATCGTGTTCAGTCCGCAGTCGGCTTGGGTCGTCGGCGCCCAGGGGATCAGCTATCGCTTGGAGGTCGCGGGTTGGCGCCCCGTACCAACGGGGGTCGAGGCGACGCTCAACGCGATCGCCGGGCCGACCAATCAGAGCGCGGTCGCCGTCGGCGACTCTGGAACGATCGTCACGCTTTCGGGCGCGACGTGGTCGAAGCTCGAGTCCCGGACCGATGCGCGACTGAACGCAGCGGCCACGGCGGGATCGTCGGCGTGGGTCGTCGGCGATCGCGGCGTCGTGCTGACCATCACGGATCTCTTCGTAATTCCAGCGATCCCGGCGAAGACTCCGGCCGTCCAACGGATCGACATCGGAACGACGTGCACGCTCTCGAGCGTGTTCGTGCTCGATCAGGACGTTTGGATCGTCGGGTCGAACGGCGTTCGCGGCGGGGTCTGGAGGCTGCGCGAGAACAAGGTCGCTGAGCGCTGGGGAGAGTGCTGACCGCGGTCCGTCTCCTCTCCCACCGCTCGCTCTCCCTAGACTCCGCGCATGCCCCAGCCGCCGCTCGAAGGGATCCGCGTACTCGAGGTCGGTAACTACATGGCGGGGCCGTTCTGCGGCATGCAGCTCGCGGACCTCGGTGCGGACGTCGTCAAGATCGAGGACCCGCGCGGCGGCGATCTGTCTCGGCGTCTCGAGCCGTTCGTCGACGGCGAGAGCGGTAACTTCGTCCGTCTCAATCGCGGCAAGCGGAGCGTCGCGCTCGATCTGAAGCAGGAGGCCGGCGCGGAGATCTTCCGCCGCCTCGCCGAGCGCGCCGACGTGATCGTCGAGAACCTGCGGCCCGGAACGATGCGCGATCTCGGACTCGACCCCCAGACGCTGCTCGACGCGAACCCGCGCCTGATCTACGCGGCGGTCACCGGCTGGGGCCTCGACGGTCCGTACGCGGACCGTCCGGCGCTGGACATCATCGTCCAGGCGATGAGCGGTCTCATGAGCGTGACCGGTGAGGAGGCTGGGGCGCCTGTGAAGGTCGGCGTCTCCATCTCCGATCTCGCCGCCGGCCTCTATGCGACGATCGGGATCCTCGCGGCGCTCGGCGTGCGCCGACGTGATGGCCGCGGGCAGCTCGTCGACATCTCGATGTACGAGGCGTCGGTGTCCCTCGCGGTCTGGGAGGCCGGGCAGTTCTTCACGACCGGCGAGATCCCACGGGCGGCGGGCTCAGCGCACAAGCTCGTCGGTCCGTACCAGGCGGTCCGGGCCGCGGATGCCCATTTCGTGCTCGGAGCGACGACCGACCCGACGTGGCGCGCGTTCTGCGCCGCCGTGGGGCTCGAGCGCTTGGAGCGCGACGGGCGTTTCGCCGACGCGACGCTCCGCCGCCGCAACCGCTCGGAGCTCATCCCGCTCATCGAAGAGGTCACCGCGACGCGTCCCGCGGCCCACTGGTTGGCCGTGTTGCGGGAGGCCGGCGTGCCGTGTGGTGAGATACAGGACTACGCGCAGGTGTTCGCCGACCCGCACCTCGTGCAACGCGGGTTCTTCGTCGACCTGCCGCACGCGCGGCTCGGCACGGTACGCGCGCTCGGCACGCCGCTCCGCCTGCGGTCGTCGCCCGCGCGCCTCGCGCGTGCCGGCCCACTGTTGGGCGAGCACTCGGCCGAGGTGCTGCGTGAGATCGGACATAGCGAGGACGAGGTCCGCGCGTTCGTCGCGCGCGGCACGGTGGCGGCCGCATGAACGAGGTCCTCGTCGAGCGCCGCGGGGACGTCCTCTGGCTCACGTTCAACCGGCCCGAGGCCCGCAACGCGATGACGTTCGAGATGTACGCACGCATGGCCGAGGTCGCGCGCGAGGTGGATGCGGACCGCGGAGTGCGCGCACTCGTCCTCACCGGCGCCGGTGCTGCATTCGTCTCCGGTACGGACATCTCGCAGTTCAGCAACTTCACTCGGGAGAGCGACGCCCTCGAGTACGAGGAGCGAATGGACGCGTGGATGTCCGCGCTGGAGCGCGTGCGCGTCCCGACGATCGCCGCGCTTCGTGGCCCGGTCGTCGGTGGTGGCGCCGCGATCGCCGCGGCCTGCGATCTCCGCATCGCGGCCCCATCGGCGCGGTTCGGCGTGCCGGTCGCGCGAACGCTCGGCAATTGCTTCTCCATGGCGAATCTCGTCCGCCTCTCGTCGCTCGTCGGAGTGGCCCGGGTCAAGGAGATCGTCTTCACGGCGCGCCTACTGGATGCGGAGGAGGCACTGCGCATCGGTCTGTATCACGAGGTCACCGCGGACGAGGACGCGCTCTTTGCGCGCGTCGATGACCTCGCGCGGACGATCGCGTCACACGCACCGCTGACGCTGCAGGCGACGAAGGAGGCGCTGCGGCGCATCCGCGACCAGATGCTCCCCGAGGAGAGCGCCGACCTCATCCTCATGTGCTACATGAGCCGAGACTTCCGCGAAGGAGTGCAGGCGTTCATGGAGAAGCGGAAGCCGGTGTGGAAGGGCGAGTGATGTTCGTCCACGACGAGCGAAACGACAGCCGGAGGGCCTTCGGCGGAGCGGGATCCCATTAACGCAAGTCGTGCCGGAACGTGACGCGAAAGACTCAATTCCGTTGCGGCTAGGTCCGAGGCCTTGACGCGGCCGAGCGTCCCAAATTGAATGCCACCTCATGATGAAAAACCCCACGTGGCCCAAAGTCTTCGCGTTCCTCGGCCTGACCGTCATGGGTCTCGCGCTCGCGTACTACTCGACGTCCATCGCGACCGCCGGTATCGCCGGCGGGATCCTCGGCACGGACAAGTCGGGTGACGTGCTGAGCCTTGGGAGCGCAGCGCTTATGGTCGGCATCGCCATGGCGGCGGTGTTCGCCTTCCTCGCGCTGTCCCAGATCCGCAACCTCAGCCGCAGAAGCTAGGCCCTCCGGCGTCCGACCTCGGCGCGTGAGCGCGGCGTCTCCGCCGGCTTTACGTGTCGCGCTGCCAGATCGCGAGGTCGTGCGCGAAGGTGACGCGCCATGGATCGAACGCCTGGAGGCGCGGGACCCAGGGTGCGTACTCCGGATGCGGCGACCCGGCGCGCTCAAGTCGCCAGGCGTACAGGTCGCGCGCGTATGTCGCGGCATCCTGGTATGCCTGGCCGGCGATGACGATGCGACCCTCCTCGGTCTCGACGACGAACGACTGGTGACCCGGCACGTGCCCGGGCGTCGGCACGATGCGCACGCCCGGAACGATCTCCGCCTCGCCGTCGAGCAGCTCGAAGCGCGCGCCGTCGAACTCGGCGACCGGTCCCGGGAGCGTGTAGTTCGGCGTGGCGACCGCTTCGCGCTCGACCTTTTGCGCGAGGATCGGCACGCGGGGGAAGCGGAAGTTGTTCCCGGAATGGTCGAAGTGCAGATGACAGTTCGCGACGGCGCGAATATCCCGGACGGAGACTCCGGCGCCGCGCAGCGCGTCGTCGAGCGGGAATCGCACCGGCCGGTACGTCGTCTCGACCTCCGGCAGGCCCACGCCGATGCCCGTATCGAGCAGCACGGGGCCGGCGCGATGCCTCACGAGGAAGGCCGTCACGACGATCGCTGCGCCGGCGAAGGGCAGATGCTCGGGCGCGGTGAAATGACCCATCGGCAGTCGGATCACATCGCGCGCGCGGAGCATCGCTAACTGGTCCGCAGTCGCGGGTCGAGCGCGTCGCGGAGCGAGTCGCCGAACAGGTTGAAGCCGAAGACCGCCATGCTGATCGCGACACCCGGCGCGATCGCGAGCCACGGTGCCTGTTCGAGGAACTGCATGCCAGCGCCGCGGAGCATGAGGCCCCACGACGGTGTCGGCTCGAAGACACCGAGGCCCAGGAACGACAGAGAGGCCTCGAGGAGGATCGCCTGACCGAGGAAAGCGGTCAGCATGATGAGGTAGGGGGCGAAGACGTTCGGTGCGATGTGGCGGAACATGATGCGGATCGCGCCGGCGCCGACCGAGCGGGCGGCCTCGATATACGGCATCTGCACGATGCTGAGCGCGCTCGAGCGCACGACGCGCGCGACCCGCGGGACGATCGGCACGGTGATCGCCGCGATGACGTTGGCGATCTTGTCCTCACCCGTCCCCAGGGCGGCGACCACGGCGATCGCGATGACGATCAGCGGGAATGACAGAAGGACGTCCATCAGCCGCTGGATGATCTGGTCGGTGCGGCCTCCCAGATACGCACCGACGACGCCCAGCACCAGGCCGAGCGTGCAACCCACCAGCGACGCGCTGAAGCCCACCAGCAGCGCGGTGCGTGAGCCGAAGATGACGCGCGAGAACACATCGCGGCCGAAGTTGTCCGCGCCGAGGAGGTGCTCGGGCGACGGCGGCTTGAGGAGGTCGGGGAAGTTGATCGCGGTCGGATCGTAAGGAGCCACGACGTCGGCGAACGCCGCGGCCAGGAGCATGAGGATGATGAGGACGGCGCCCGCGGTGCCGAGCGGACGCCGCCGGATGAAGCTGCCCCAGAATCGCACGAAGCGCCGCCGGCCGGCGGTCTCGACGTACCGGCGCTTCGCGATCTCGTCCGCCGCTGAGACGCCGTCCCCGGCGATACGCGGCTCGGTGTCGACCATCTACGCGTACCGGATCCGTGGATCGAGCACGACGTAGACGAGGTCGACCACGAAGTTCACGAGGACGAAGACCGATGCCAGCAGCAGCACGAGGGCTTGGATCAGCGGATAGTCGCGGTGCGCGACCGCGTCGACGAGAAGCTTGCCGATGCCGTTGAGGTTGAAGACCTGCTCGGTCACGACCAGGCCGCCGATGAGGAACGCGAACTCGAGGCTCACGACGGTCACGACCGGCAGCAGCGCGTTCCGCAGGGCGTGCCGAACGACGACGAGCGTCTCCCGCAGACCCTTTGCGCGCGCCGTGCGGACGTAGTCCTCGCGCAGGACCTCGAGCACGGTCGAGCGCGTCATGCGCATCGACACGGCGGAGTACCGGTAGCCGACGGCGATGGCCGGCAGCACGAGCTGCGCGAGATTGGCCACCGGATCCTCGAAGAACGACGTGAAGACGAGCGGCGGCGCCCAGCCCCAGAGGGTGAGCGTGACGAGGACCATCATGATGCCGATCCAGAAGCTCGGCATCGCGAGACCGCCGATGCTGAAGACACGTATGGCGTAATCGACCCAGGTGTCCTGCTTCACCGCCGCCACGACGCCCAGCGGGATCGCCAGGGCGACGGCGAAGATCGTCGCGAGCACCGCCAGCTCGATCGACAGCGGCATCCGCACCTGTACCTCCTCGACGACGGAGTGTCCGGTCCAGAGCGATTGCCCGAGGTCGAAGCGCGAGATCGAGATCATCCAGTCCACGAACTGCGCCCACATCGGCTTGTCGAGACCGAGGATGTGGCGCTCCTGATCGATGATGTCCTGCGGCACGCTGGATCCGGCATAGCGGAGCGCCACGATGTCGCCGGGGACGGCGCGCATGATCACGAAGGTGAGGATCGCGACACCGACGAGGGTCGGGATCATCAGCAGGAGCCGCCCGACGACGTAGCGCCTCATCGCGCTAGTCTCGGGCGGCCCCCGCCATTGCGCTAATCCGCTATTTCGCCAGCCAGACCGTGCCGAGGTCCTGGTTCGTGTAGTGGTTCGAGCCGATCTTCCAGCCGCGCACCATCTTCAGGTACGGGATGATCCGGTACCACCACAGCACCGGGTACTGGTAGGCCATCTCGTCCATCGCGTAGCGCTCGATGTCGCCGACGAGCTTGAGGCGCTTGGTCGGGTCGGTCTCACGGCTCTGCGCGTCGATCATGCCGTCGAGCTTGGTGTCGTCGTAGTACGCGAAGTTGAGCCCCTTGCCCGCCTTGCTGGCTGACCAGAACTTCGCGAGCTGCAGGTCCGGCTCGTCGAGGAAGTCGCAGTTGAAGTCGAGTGCGACCTCAAAGGTGCCGGCGCGGAGATCTGCCTGGTACGCGGACGTCTCCTTGACGTCGTGTGTCGCCGTGATGCCGACCGACTTCCACTCATTGATCAGGTAGACCGCGACCGGCTCGTACGGCGTCTGGATGTTGCGGTTCAGGAATTTGAACGTGAGGTTCGGCACGCCGGCATCGGCGAGCAGCTTCTTCGCCTGTTCCTTCGCCGCCTTGGGGTCCTTGCCGAATCCGGCGATCTTGACGAGGTCGGCGTCGCTCATCGCGAACGGACCCTTCGGGCGCATGAGCCCACCGACGTCCTTGACGATGGTCGTCTTGGAGAGAGCCTCCCCACCGGCCCAGCGGTCGACCGCCAGAGTCAGCGCGCGGCGTACGCGCGGGTCGTCGAAGGGCTTCTTGGTGGTATTGGGAACGACGTAGTTGACGCAGATCCAGGGCCCTTCCTGGATCGCGAGGTCGTTCGGGAGCGAGCGCGACAGGTCGTCGCGCTGCGATGGCGTGAAGCCGCGGAACTCGATCATCGCCTGCTTGCTGCGGATCGCGGTCACTCCCGCGGTCGCGTCGGTGATGATCAGCGCCTTGTACGCGTCGAGGTACGGAAGCTTCGTGCCGTCCTTGTCCTTGCCGAAGTAGTCGGGGTTCTTCTTGCCTTTCCAGTCCTGGCCCTTGGTGTTGCCGTCGTACATGAACGGACCCGTTCCCATGATGTTCTTCTCGTAGAAGTGGATGTCGCCCTTCAGCTTCGCCGCGCTGTAGATGAAGTTCCACGACGACGCGAGGTTCGTCAAGAACGAGACTGATGGATACTTAAGCTTGAACTCGACAATATATTTGTCCAAAGCGTTCACCGCCGAGACCACCGCGTACGCACCCGCGCGCGGGGAGAGCACACCAGTCGACGGGA
>Ga0114129_10002784_pt1 | contig 24377 bp, 22 predicted proteins | sample RhiMetdeltSRZDD1_FD_80071 | JGI IMG/M metagenome (GOLD analysis project Ga0114129, IMG submission 80071) | Populus rhizosphere microbial communities from Tennessee, USA - Rhizosphere MetaG P. deltoides SRZDD1 (version 2) (version 2) | ecosystem: Host-associated > Plants > Roots > Rhizosphere >...
CAGCAGCGGCGCGTTGACGAACGCCTGGTCGATACGGAAGCCGTTGCGCCCGTTGGGCGAGTACCACGTGTACGCCCGCGCCTCGACGCGCAGATGGCGGAAGGCGTCGGCCCAGCCGCAGGCAGCGAGTGCGTCGATCCAGCCCTCCTCGTGGATGTTGAAGGCAGGCACCTTCTCGTCGAGACCGCGACGGCCCGAGTTGGTGTCGCCGATGAGCAGCGCGGGGCCCAGTCGCCAGCGCCGCGCGCAGGCCAGAACCCCGGCGAGAAATGGATACTTGCGCCCCGTCACACGATTCGGCACGTGCATGGCGCCGATGCCGAGCGGCGCCGGCGCGTCCACGACAGCCAGGAGCCAGCGGCAGCGATCACGCGGCGCGGAGCTGAGATGGACGCGGCGCACCGGCCACCGCGATGCGACGAGCAGCGCGTTGCGCTGCATCGTGCGCGGGTCGCACGTCGCGAGCTGGTGTGTGAGGCCATCCCCGACGAGACGCGCGGCGAGCCTCACGCTCGGCGGCGTGGCGCGGAACTCCGAGAGCGCGACGACGTCGGGCTGCCAGCGCGCGAGCTGCCGGGCGATGGCGTCGGCGCGAACGCCGCCGCCGGCCCGGATGTTCCACGCGACGACACGCATCCGCGCGCGCCGCGCCTCAGCGCGGCTCGAACGTCACGGTGCCGAACAGTGCTGCGCTGCGCGAGTGCGTGTCGTTGGAGTGCGCCTCGAAGCCCACCCACTTGATCGGACGAGGGGCCTCGCCGAAGATCCGCTGATAGTCAGCGAAGACGTCGCGCCGCTCGCGCATCCACTGACCGCCGTTCGGCCCCGAGCGCACGACGATCAGCACGCGATCGAAGATGTCGAACTCCTCCGGACGCATCTCGGTGCCGACGGGCGAGACGGTGTCCCATATGTACAGAATCCCCTTCATCCCCTCGAACATCAGCATGATCCGCGCGGCCTGATCGTTGCGCTTGGGGTTGCGTACGTCGCCCTGCGTGGGCAGGTCGAGCGCCTTCCACTCCCAGGTGAGCCAGGGCGTCGCCTTGACATCCACCTTCAGGGCTCGCCCGATACGCATGGCCTCGCCCTCGGTGCGCATGCGGAGCGCCCGCCTGCCGTCGTCGATGACGATGGCCGGCGCGTCCTTGAACTTCGGTGAGTCGGTGAACGGATAGACGCGCCAGACCGACAAATCGACCGGTCCCGCCGCGAGCGCGTTCCAGTTGTCCACGCGGACGATGCTCTTCGCCGCCGCGCCGGTGAGCAGCGCTCCGGCGAGCATCACCACGATCACCCGCGCAACAAGCGCGCTCACGCGCGCGGCGCGAATTTCTGGAACGTGTGGCAGTCCGCGGGCGCGAGGCCCCGGCTGACCGCGAACGTCCACGTCACTTCCGCCACGTAGACGGCGCCCTTGCTGTCGACGGCGAGGCCGTGCGGCGCCGCGAAGCTGCCCGGTTTCGTCGCCTCGGGCGTGCCCCAGCGCGCGAGCGGTCGGCCGTCGCGATCGAAGACGCTGACGCGTCCGTGCTTGGGGTCCTGGGTCACACCGTGACGGCGGGACGTCTGGCCTTTGTGCCACCACAGCTCGGACACGTAAGCGCGGCCTTGCTCGTCGAAGACGATGTGCGTCGGGCGCTGCGTGTCGGTCCACTCGGAGAGGTACTCGCCGTCGGGACTGAAGATCTGGATGCGGTCGCTCTCTCGATCGCACACGAAGACGCGCCCGTCGGCGGCGACGGCGATGCCGTGCGGCAGATAGAACTGACCGGGCCCCGCGCCGGGCTCGCCCCACGAGCGCTTGAGCGTGCCCGTCGGCGAGAACTGGTGCACGCGGCAGTTGCCGTAGCCGTCCGAGACGTACAGATCGCCCTTGGGGCCGATCGCGAGATTCGTCGGGCGATTGAACGGCCCCGCCGGTCGCGTGATCGTCATGTAGTCCTTGCCGTCGTAACCGGTGTCGGACGGCGTGTTCAGCGTGCCGAGCGTTCGGAGCAGCTTGCCCTGCGGCGTGAACTGGCGAACGGTATGGTTGCCGTCGTCGGTGGCCCAGACGGTGCCGTCGGGCGCGATCGAGATGCCGTGGGTACGATAGGTGAACTCGCCCTCGCCCCACGAGCGCAGGAAGCTGCCCTTCTCGTCGTACGCGATGATCGGATGGTCGCCGCGACAGATCAGGAAGACGCGATCCTCGCCGTCGATCGCAACTCCCGCCACGTCGCGATGCTCGAACCCCTTCGGCAGCTGCTCCCAGCCCTCGACGACCTCGTATCTCATGGTCCGCCTCCTGCGCGATTCTACTCCCGCGCCTTGCACCCTCGGGCCCGATCGTATACCGTGACGGCGCTCAGGAGGCGCCCATCATGTGGATCGCGCTCGTCGCATTGCTCGTGGCGTTCGGGGCGCGGGCGCTCGCGGCGGCGCAGCCCGCCGGCACCCTCGTCGTCGGCCTCGTGGCCGAGCCGGTGAACCTCGATCCCGCGCAGGTCACCGATCTGAATTCCACTCGCGTGGGTCGCCGCATCGTCGAGACGCTCGTGACGTTCCCCGACGAGAGCACCCAGATCATCCCCGGTCTCGCTGAGTCGTGGACGATCAGCAAGGACGGTCTGCACTACACGTTCAAGCTGCGCAAGGGCGTCGCGTTCCACGACGGCACGCCGTTCGACGCGGAGGCTGTGAAGTTCGCTATCGAGCGGCAGATCGTACCCGAGCACCCGTTCAACAAGCTCGGCAAGTATCCCTTCGCGAATTACTTCTTCGGCAACGTCAAGGCCGTCGAGGTCGTCGATCCCCACACCGTCGAATTCGTGCTCAAGGAGCCGCGCGCCTCGTTCCTGGCGGTCCTGACCGCCAGCGCCGCGTCGATCGTGAGCCCGACGGCCGTGAAGAAGCTCGGCGTGGATTATCCATCGAGCCCCGTCGGCACCGGGCCGTTCAAGTTCGTCGCGTGGGATCGCGGTCAGCGCGTGGTGCTGGAGAAAAATCCGGGGTACTGGAAGTATCCGGTGAGGATCGAGCGCGTCATCTACCGCCCGATCGTCGAGGATCAGGCGCGACTCACCGAGCTCCTGACCGGCGCGCTCGATCTGATCGTCGGCACGCCGCCGGACTTCGTCGCGCAGCTCGAAACCAATCCGCGCCTGACGCTGCTCAAGCAGGTCGGCGCGCACGTCTGGTATCTCGGGATCAACAACCAGAAGAAGCCGTTCGATGACAAGCGCGTGCGCCAGGCGCTGAATTACGCGGTCAACAAGGACGCGATCGTGCGCGACGTCCTCAAGGGCACGGGCTCGCTGTCGCGTGGACCCGTCCTGCCCAATACGTGGGGCGCCGACCCGGCGCTCAAGGCCTATCCGTACGATCCGGAGCGGGCGAAGAAGCTGCTGGCCGAGGCGGGCTATGCCACCGGGTTTTCAACCACGCTGTGGGTGCCGGAATCGGGATCGGGCATGCAGTCGCCGGTGGCGATGTCCACGGTGATTCAGTCCAATCTCAAGGCCGTCGGCGTCAACGTCACGCTGCAGACGATGGAGTGGGGCGCGTACCTCGCCAAGCTGCGCACCAAGGAGCAGGATCTGTTCGCGCTCTCCTGGATGGCGGGCAACGAGGATCCGGATATGGTGATGTACCCGCTGCTGCATTCGAGCCAGTGGACGCCGAACGGTCCGAATCGCGCGCTCTACCGGAACGACAAGTACGACGAGCTGCTGCACCAGGCACGGCTCACCACGGATCAGAAGAAGCGCGCGGAGCTCTATCGCGAGGCGCAGCGCATCCTGGTGGACGACGCGCCGTGGGTGTTCGTGGATCACGAGATCCAGACGGCGGCGCACGCCAAGCGCGTGCAGGGCTTCAAGCTGCATCCGAGCTTCGACCTGCGCGTCGAGACGATTTCACTCAAGTGAGCGGAGGACGCAACGTCATGAAGAGGACGAACACCCTGCTCGCGGTCCTGCTGTGGCTCACGACCATCGCGCTGGCGCCCGCGTGGGCCCAGACGCTGCCGACCGTCAAGCCCGAGCAGGTGGGACTGTCGTCCGAGCAGCTCGGTCGCATCATGACGATGCTGCGCGCGGACTCGGAGAAGGGGCAGATTCCGGGCGCCGTGCTGCTGGTGGCGCGCCACGGCAAGCTGGCGTTGTTCGAGACGGCGGGCGTGCTCGATCCGGCGACGAAGACGCCCATGACGAAGGACGCGATCTTCCGCATCTACTCGATGAGCAAGCCGATCACCTCGGTCGCCACGATGATCCTGCTCGAGGAGGGCAAGCTCGCGCTCAGCGATCCGGTGACGAAGTACATTCCGCAGATCGCCGAGATGAAGGTCGGTGTCGAGAAACCGGGGCCCGACGGGACGCCGACGCTCGAGCTGGTGGCGCCGCGCCGCCCGATGACGATCCAGGATCTGATGCGCCACACCTCGGGGCTGACGTACGGCATCTTCGGCAGCACGCTGGTGAAGAAGCGCTACCTCGAAGCCAAGCTCTTCGACGGCGATCCGACGAACGCCGAGTTCATCGACCGGCTGGTGAAGCTGCCGCTCGCCAATCACCCGGGGGCGATGTGGGACTACAGCCATTCGACGGATGTGCTCGGCCGCGTCGTGGAGATCGTCTCGAAGAAGTTGCTCTACGAGTTCGAGAAGACGCGGATCCTCGACCCGCTCGGCATGAAGGACACGGCCTTCGACGTCACCGACAAGGCACGGCAGCCACGCATCGCCGAGGCGTTCCCCGACGATCGCACGATCGGGGCCAACACGGAGTTCTTCGATCCGCGCCAGCCGCAGCGCTGGCAGTCGGGCGGCGGCGGCATGGTCGGCACCACGATCGACTACGCGCGCTTCTGCCAGATGCTCCTCAACGGCGGCGTCCTCGACGGCAAGCGCATCCTGAGTCCCAAGACCGTCGCGTACATGGCCTCTGATCACCTCGACGCCTCGATCGCGCCCGGACCGCTCTATCTGCCCGGCCCGGGCTTCGGCTTCGGCCTCGGGTTTGCGGTACGCCGCGACGCGGGCGTGGCGAGCGTGCCGGGGTCCGTGGGCGAATTCAACTGGGGCGGCGCGGGCGGCACGTACTTCTGGATCGATCCGAAGGAGGACATGTTCGTCGTCTTCGCCATGCAGTCGCCGAAACAGCGCACGTACTACCGGCCGCTGCTCAAGAACATGCTGTACGGCGCCGTCATGAAGGCGAACGGAAAGTGAGCCGCGCCGAGCGCTGAGGTGAGGCGCTACCTCGCGCGCCGGCTGCTGCTGCTGGTGCCGGTCCTGATCGGCGTCTCGATCATCATCTTCATGGTCTTGCATCTCTCGCCGGGCGATCCGGCCGAGATCATGCTGGGCTCGCAGGCCACGAAGGAAGACCTCGCGCGTCTGCGCGCCGATCTCGGGCTCAACGAGCCGCTGCACGTGCAGTACGTGCACTGGATCAGCCACGTCGCGCGCGGCGACCTGGGGCGCTCGCTGTGGATGAAGCGGCCGGTGCTCGGCGAAGTCCTCACGCGCCTGCGCGCGACGCTGCTGCTCACGGCCACCGCGCTGCTGCTGTCGACCACCGTCGGTGTGGCCCTCGGCGTCGCGGCGGCCACACGACCCAACTCGCCCCTCGATCGTCTGAGCGCGGTGGCCTCGCTGTTCGGCGCCAGCATGCCGTCGTTCTGGCTCGGCATCGTGCTCATGGTGATCTTCGCGCTGTGGCTCGGCTGGCTGCCCGCGTCCGGGATGTATGCGCCGTTCGGCGGCGGCGATCTTCGCGATCTGCTCAGTCATCTGATTCTGCCGGCGGTCACCCTGGCCGCCGCCTCGGTGACGATCGTGGCGCGGCTCACGCGGAGCGCGATGCTCGAGACGCTCGGCCAGGACTACGTGCGAACGGCGCGCGCGAAGGGCGTGAGCAACCGCGCGGTCGTGCTGCGCCACGGCCTCAGCAACGCGCTGGTCCCGATCGTCACCGTGGTCGGCGTCCAGGCCGGCTACCTGCTCGGCGGCGCGGTGCTCACCGAGACCGTGTTCGCCTGGCCCGGCGTCGGCACGCTGATGGTGCAGGGCATCCTCGCGCGCGATTTTCCGCTCGTGCAGGGCTGTGTGCTGGTGGTCGCGCTGTCCTTCGTGCTCGTCAACCTCGCCGTCGATCTGCTGTACGTCTGGCTCGACCCGCGGATCCGCTATGAGTGACGCCGGCGCCGTCACCGTCAGCATCCCGCGCGCCGCCGAGGTCGTTCGGCGACGGCGTGCACTCGGTCGCCTCGCGGGGCGTAACCGCCTCGCCGCCGTCGCGGCGCTCGCGCTGCTGGCGGCCGCGGCGGCGGCGCTGCTGGCGCCGTGGCTGCCGCTCGCGGATCCGGACGTGGTGGACACGCCGCACCGCCTGCGTCCGCCGCTGTCCCCCGGACACGCGCTCGGCACCGACGAATTCGGCCGCGACCTGCTCGCCCGGCTGGTGTGGGGCGCCCGCGTATCGCTCCTGGCGGGCGTCGCGTCCGCCGCGGCGGCGATGGCGATCGGCGTGACGCTCGGCATCCTCGGCGGGTTCTACACGGGCTGGGTCGAGACAGTGATCATGCGCCTGACCGACATCCTCATGGCGTTCCCCTATGTGCTCCTCGCCATCGCGATCGTGGCGGGTCTCGGTCCCGGACTGCGCAACGCCATGGTGGCGATCGCCATCGTGGGCTTTCCGCTCTACACGCGTCTCGTCCGCGGCGTCGTGCTGTCGCTGCGCGAGCGCGAGTTCGTGGAAGCGGCGCGCGCGCTCGGCGCCAGCGACGCAGTCATCCTCGGGCGCCACGTGTTGCCGCACCTGCTCTCGCCGGTGATCGTCGCTTTCAGCCTCGACGTCGGGGCCAAGATCCTGGCCACGGCCGGCCTGTCGTTCCTCGGTCTCGGTACTCAGCCGCCGACCGCGGACTGGGGCAGCATGCTCGCCACGGGCCGGCAGTTCGTCATCCTCAGCCCGCACGTCGTACTGCTGCCCGGGCTCGCGATCTTCGTGATCGTGCTGGCGCTCAACCTCGTGGGCGACGCCCTGCGCGACGTGCTGGATCCGCGGGCGGCGGCGCAGTAGTGCGATGATATCGTTCAGGCGTCGGGAGGCCTCATGAACATCTTCAGGGCGATGACGGTGAAGGACGTCGACGAAGTCACTCGCACCATTCCGGTGATCGATTTCGGCCCCGCGTTCCGCGACGAGCCCGGCGGGCTCGCGTCCGTGGCCGCGCAGGTGCGCCACGCCTGCGAGAGCATCGGCTTCTTCTACCTCGCCGGCCACGGCGTGCCGCCGCGCATCGTGCGCGCCGCCTTCGAGGCCTCGCGCGAATTCCACGCCTTGCCGCTCGAGGAGAAGCTGGCGCTCAAGCTGAACGAGAACAACATCGGCTATCTGCCGGTGAACGAGAGCATGCAGCGCGCGTCCACCGTGCACCGGGCGACGCGGCCCAACTTCAACGAAAGCTTCTTCATCAGCCACGAGCGCGGAGCCGACCATCCCGACGTCGTCGCCGGTGTCCCGCTGCGCGGCCGCAACCAGTGGCCGACCGGCCACGACGGCATGCGCGCGATGATGGTCGCCTACTTCAAGACGATGGAGGCGCTCGGGCAGCGCATGCTGCCTGTGCTCGCTTGTGCGCTCGATCTGCCGTCCGGCTTCTTCGCGCCGTACTTCGCGAACGAGGGGCACATCAATCTGCGCTTCCTGCATTACCCACCCCAAGAATCCGACGATGACGAGCAGTTCGGTCAGGGACCGCACACCGACAACTCGTTCATCACGATGCTCGCGCGCGAAGACGTGCCCGGGTTGGCCGTGCGGCTGCCGAGCGGCGAGTGGCTGGCGCCGCCCGTCATCGAGGGAACGTTCCTCGTCAATCTCGGCAACGTGATGAAGCGCTGGTCGAACGATCGGTTCCTCTCGACCCCGCACGGTGTGCTGAACGATTCGGGCCGCGACCGCTACTCGATCGCCTTCTTCTACAGCCCCGACCCGGCGGCGCGTATCGACGTGCTGCCCACGTGCACGGGGCCGGGCAACCCGCCGCGCTACGAGCCGGCCGTGTACCGCGACCTCGTCCTGCAGTTCTACAACGCGAACTACTTCCACCGCGCGGGTTATACAGGTTGACCGAGGAGCGCCACGGGTTTCCCGGGGCGCGACGAGTGCTGGCCGGGGGAGTCCGAGGGGGGCGTAGCCCGCTTCGCTTGAACAATCAGGGGGGCCATTTCGGGGCCCCCCACGTTCATGTGGCCCGCGGCGCGCCGCTGCTCGTCGCGCTGCTGGTCGCGACGCCCGCCGTCGCCGGCGAGGCGCCATCGAAGGTCGCTCCGGCGCGTCTGGCGGCGGCGCGCGCGATCGTGAGGGAGGCCGAGAAGGACGCGCCGGGACTGCGCGACGATTCGGAACGCGGCGCGCTGCGAAATCTCGCCCGCGCCCAGGCCGCGGTCGGCGACGTTACCGCCGCGGAGAAGACGTTGGCCACCGTTCCCTCGAGTTTTCCCGACCGGCAGAACACCGTCTTTCTCGTGCAGGCGATCGCCGCCGCGCAGGCGGCCGCCGGCGACACCGCGGCCGCGCTCGCGACCGTGCGGACACTGCCGCCACTGTTCGTGCAGGGACAGGCGCTGGAGACGGTGGTACGCGCGCAGGTGGCTCGCGGCGACGTGGCGGGCGCGCTCCGCACGGCGGCCTCGGCCTCGTCGCCCGGCGACCCGAACGTGACCTTCCGTCTCATGCGAGCGATCGCCGAGGCGCAGGCGCGCTCGGGAGATCGCGCAGGCGCCATCGCCACACTGCGCTCGATGCCGTTGCCAGCTCCGGATCCCGATGTCGAGGTTCAGGTCGCGATGGCGCAGGTGGAGAACGGCGACCTCGCCGGCGCGCTCGCAACGGCGCGCGCGATCGTCAGCCCCAACCGTCTCGCCCTCAACGGGCCGCTCGCCGCGCTGCAGGCCAAGACCGGCGACGTGGCGGGCGCGCTGCGCACCGCGGAGGAGCTGCCGGAGGGCTCGAGGTTCGCCCTCCGAGAGGCCGCCGTCGCCGGCGTGGTGGCGCAGCAGGCCGCGCGCGGCGATCTGGCCGGCGCGCGTACGACGGCGTCGCGGATCAAGGATCCGTCGCTGCGCGATCAGGCGCTCGTTGCGGTGGTCCGCGCCCAGGCCAGGACCGATGTCCGCGGCGCATTGACGGCCGCGCGCGCGCTCGGCGACCGGGTCGCGCGCGCCTGGGCCGTGCAGGCGGTGGTGATGACGCAGGCGCGCGACGCCGGCGTACCCGCGGCGCTGCAGACCGTCGCGGGCGTCGGCGAGGAGCCGGCGAAGAGCGCCGCGCTGATCGGAGTCGCGCGAGTTCAGGTGGAGCGCGGAGACGGTACCGCGGCGTGGGCGACGCTCGGACGTGTGGCCGATCCGGCGCTGCGCGCGAGCGCCGAGCGTGCCGTGGCGCTCACGCTCGCTCGCGCCGGCGATCCCACGCGGCTCATCGAGATCTCTCGCCGTCCCGGCGACGCGTACGGACGCATCATCGCGCTCGCGCAGGCGGCCGAGGACGTGTTGAAGAGCGAGGACGAGCTGCGCCAGTCCGGCGGCTCGATCTTCCTCGCGCCGGAATGAGCGCTACGTGCCGAACCAGTCGCGCAGCGGCTTGACGATCGCGCCGGCCTTGACGAGGCCGTCGCGGACGGCGGCCACGATCTTCTCGGCGCCCGGGCTGTCCCCGTGGATGCAGATGGTATCGATCTTCGCGTCGATGACCTTGCCCGTGATCGTGCGGACCTTGCCCTCCATCACCATGCGCACGGCCTGGTCGGCGGCCTTCGCCGGATCGGAGACCAGCGCGTCCTTGCCGAGCTTGCGCGACACGAGCTGACCGTCGTCGGCATAAACGCGATCCGCGAAGCCCTCGGCCGCGACGCGGCAGCCTTTCACCTTGCGCGCCTCGGCGTCGTACTTCGTCATGGCCATCGTCATGAGAATGAGGTTCGGGTCGAGCTCGACGACCTGCTCCGCAGAGGCGCGTCCGAGCGGCAGGTTCTCCTCGAACATGTGGTACTGGATGCCGTGGGCCTTCACGTGCTGCAGGGTCGTGCCGGCGGCTTTCGCGAACGCCGCGAGCGCGCCGACCTGATAGCGATGGATGTCTTTGATCTCCTGCGGAGAGACTTCCATGCGGCGACGTCCGAAGCCCATCAGATCCGGGAGACCGGGATGCGCGCCCACGGCGACGCCGTGCTGCACGGCCAGCGCCACCGACCGGCGCATCACGTGCGGATCACCGCCGTGAAAACCGCACGCGATGTTCGCGGAGGTGATGTTCGGCATGACCTCTTCGTCGGCGCCGAGCGTCCAGCGTCCATAGCTCTCGCCCATGTCGCAATTGATGTCGATGTGCACGCTCATGACTCGCGGCCTCCTGACGAATTGCGTTGGTGAAGGGGAGTATACTGCGCCGCCAGAGGAGGGAACAGCATGGGAGCCAAGGGCGAAGCGCTCGCGAAGCAGTTCGAGTCGAAGGCGCAAGAGGCCACGACCGTGTTCGAGAAGCTGAGCGACGCCGACTGGAAGAAGGTCGCGCAGGGCGAAAAGTGGTCGGTCGGGGTCATCGCCCACCACATCGCGCAGTCGCACACGGGGATCGCGGGCCTCATCAAGTCGTTGGCCTCCGGCCAGCACACGGCGTCGATTTCGATGGACGACATCAACGCTGGCAACGCCAAGCACGCGAAGGACTTCGCCGGCGTCGGCCGAGCCGAGACGGTGGCGCTGCACAAGAAGAACGCCGCGGAGGCCGCGGCCATCGTGCGTGGTCTCGATGACGCGGCGCTCGGCCGCTCCGCATCGGCCCTCAAAGGGATGCCGCCCATGACCACCGAGCAGGCCGTGGTCGGAATCCTCATCGGTCACCTGGACGACCACCTCGGCAGCATCCGGAAGACGGTGGGCGCCTAACCGCACCGGCCGGCTTCACGTGTCGCCGCGCCTCTTCGGCATCCCGGCGGCGCGCGCGCCGATCGTCGCCGTGCTCCGGCGCGGCCCGAGCGATTGGTCGCACGTCGGCCGCTGGGATGTCGCCCGCGGCCTCTACGAGCCGGGCGCGTGGATCCGGTCGAACCTCTATCCACAGCGCTGCGATCTCTCGCCCGACGGCCGCTGGCTCTGCTACTTCACGCTCCGGGGCCAGGCGGCGTGGCGTGCGGGCACGACGTATGTCGCGATCTCGCGTCTGCCGTGGCTCGCCGCGCTGGCCGCGTGGTCCACGTGCGGGACCTGGACGCGCGGCGCGCACTTCACCGACCAGCACGGTGTCACGAATGTCGGCGCGCCGAGCGAGGGCGACGTCGCGCCGTGCCTCGGAACGTTCGGGCTCGCGGTGACGCGGCCGGCGGCCTTTGCCGTCGAGCGCCGGCGCGGGTGGACGGAGACGGCCGATACGCAGCCGCGCAAGCCTGGTGACCTCTGGGACGAGCGTCGGCCCGTCACGATGGAAAAGCCGCGACCGAAGACCGACGGTGTCGTGCGGCTTGCCGTGCACGGCTGGTTCGCCGCCTTCCGCTCGGGGACACCAGGTGAAGCGCTCTATGCGATCGTCGAAGGCGGAAGCCAGCGCTGGCTCGAACGCGCGCAGTGGGCCGACTGGGACGCTGATGGCCGTCTGCTGGTTGCGACTGAAGAGGGACGGTTGCAGATCCGCGACGGCGCTGATGCGGAGACGGTCGCGTGGGAGCACGACCTCTCGAGCCTCTCGCCGGCTCCGACGCCACCGCCCGAGGAGGCGAAGCAGTGGTAGTGTATCGGGCGGCCTGATGGATATCGGAGTCTTCGACCACCTCGATCGCCGCAATGTCGCGCTCGACGAGCACTACGCGAGCCGCCTGCGCCTGCTCGAGAAGTATGACGCGGCGGGCTTTCACGCGTATCACCTCGCCGAGCATCATGCAACGCCGCTCGGGATGGCGCCGGCGCCGGGGATCTTCCTGGCGGCCGCCACGCAGCGCACGCGACGCATTCGGCTGGGCCCGTGCGTGTACTGCCTGCCGCTCTACGATCCGCTGCGCCTGATCGAGGAGATCTGCATGCTCGATCAGATGTCGCGCGGCCGCTTCGACCTCGGCGTCGGCCGCGGCATCGTGCCGTACGAGATGGCGTATTTCGACCTGCATCCGTTCGAGACGGAGGAGATCTACCGCGAGGCGCTCGAAGTCATCCTGGCCGGTCTCACGAGCGAGGTGCTCGAGCACCGCGGGCCGCACTACACATACCGAAAGGTCCCGATGGTGCTGCGCCCGTTCCAGAAGCCGCACCCGCCGCTGTGGTACGGCCTCGGTCACGACCGCGGCGCCGAGTGGGCGGCCGCCAACGGCGTGCACGTGCTCAGCAATCATCCCGCCGAGGGCGCGAAAGACTTGTTCGCGCGCTACCGCGAGGTGTGGCAGCGCAAACAGGGGACGGCGCCGATGCCGAAGCTCGGTATGACCCGACACGTCGTCGTCGCGCCGACCGATGCGGAGGCGGAGGCCATCGCACGGCCGAATTACGCGACCTGGTACGCCAACCTCACCAAGCTCTGGCGCGACTTCGGCTCATCCCCGATCCGCTTCGCGCGCGACTTCGACGAGGCGCGGCAGCGCGGGCTCGCCGTGGCGGGCACCCCCGCGCATGTGCGCGAGGAGCTCGAGCGACAGGTCGCCGTCAGCACGTGCACGTACCTGGTCATCCGGCCGATCTTCGGTGATGTCTCCGAGGCGGAGGCCGGCGCGTCGATCGACCGCTTCGCGAGCGAGGTGCTGCCGCACCTGACCGCGCTGAAGCCCGTCGCCTAGGCCCACTCCAGTGGATCGCTCGCTCCGGGACGACGTTCGCGTCATCGCGCTCATCGCGGGCGGCCACACGGTCAGCCACTTCCTGCAGCTCACGCTGCCGCCGCTGTTTCCGCTCCTGCGGGACCAGCTCGACGTGTCGTGGGTCGCGCTCGGGCTGATCTCGAGCGTGTTCTACGCGATGTCCGGCATCGCTCAGCCCATCGCCGGCTTCCTGGTCGACCACTTCGGCGCGCGCCGCGTGCTGCTGTCGGGCATGTCGCTCTTCGGTGCGGCGATCGCGTGCGCCGGGCTGGCGCCGACGTACGCGGCGCTCCTGCCGATCGCCGCGCTCGCCGGTCTCGGCAACAGCGTCTTTCATCCGGCGGACTATTCGATCCTGAACGCCACCGTGAGCGGCCGCCGCATCGCGCGCGCCTACAGCCTGCATCAGATCTCCGGCAACGTCGGTTGGATCATCGCGCCGCTGCTCGTCGGCACCGTCACGCACCTCGCGGGCTGGCGCGTGGCGCTCATCACCGCCGGGGGCGTCGCCCTTGCGGCGACACTCGTCATCACGCTGCAGACACGCGGACTCGGGGCGCGGATGCCGCCGGTGCCCCGCACCGAGCGCGCGGGCCTGCGCGCCGACCTGAAGCTGCTCACCGCGGTGCCGATCCTCATGGCCTTCGGCTACTTCGTGCTGCTGACGGCGTCGACGAGTGGGATCCAGACGTTTGCGGTGCCGGCGCTCGGCGCCATCTACAACGCGCCGCTCGTCCTCGCGACGGGCGCCCTGACGGTCTATCTCTTCGGCAATGCGTCGGGCGTGCTCACCGGCGGCTTCCTCGCCGACCGCGCGACGCGGCATGACGTCGTCGCCGCGGTCGGCGTGCTCTGCGCCGCCACGCTGACGGTCGCGCTCGCCTCCGGCGTGCTGCCGCTGGGCGCCGTCAGCGTCGTCATGGCGCTCACCGGGTTCTCGATGGGCGTCACCGCGCCCTCGCGCGACATGCTGGTGCGCGCGGCGACACCGCGCGGCTCATCGGGCAAGGTGTTCGGGTTCGTGTACTCGGGGCTCGACATCGGCTCGCTGATCGCGCCGCCCGTGTACGGCTGGTTCCTCGATCACGGCGAGCCGCGCGGGATGTTTCTCACCATCGCGGCGGTGATGCTGGTGATGATCGCGACGGTGGTGCAGGTACGGCGGCGCGTGGTCCGCGCGCAGCCGGCGCCGGCGGGCGGGGAGTAACGTCAGCGGGCGACGATGGTGTTCTTCTGCGCGCCGAGCTTCGTGATCCCCATCTCGACGACGTCGCCCGGCTGCAGGTAGCGCGGCGGCTTCATCCCGTGCGCGACGCCGGCGGGCGTGCCCGTCGAGATCAGGTCGCCGGCGCGCAGCGACATGAACTGGCTGACGTAAGCGACGAGCGCGCGCACCGGGAAGATCATGTCCTTGGTGTGGCCGCGCTGACGTGATTCGCCGTTGACGGTCGTCCACACTTCCAGCGTCTGCGGGTCGCCGACCTCGTCGGCGGTGACGAGCCACGGCCCGATCGGCGCGAAGCCGTCGGCGCTCTTGCCCTTGGTCGTGGTGCCGCCGCGCTCCATCTGGAACGCGCGCTCCGAGACGTCGTCCACGATCGTGTACGCGACGACGTGCTTCATCGCATCGGCTTCGCTGACGCTGCGCGCGTCGCGGCCGATCACGGCGGCCAGCTCGACTTCGTAATCCAGCTTCGTGGCGCCCGGCGGCCGCACGATTGCGTCATACGGCCCGTTGATCGCGCTGTTGGCCTTGATGAAGAGCGTCGGCTCATCCGGTGCTCCGCGCCCGATCTCGCGCGCGTGGTCGCTGTAGTTCAGACCGATGCAGACCATCTTGCCGATGCCGGCCAGCGGACAGCCGAGCCTCGGCCGCCCGCGCACGAGCGGCAGCCGCTCGAGCTTCAGCGCGCGCAAGCGCTTGAGACCGGCGGGCGAGAGCACGTCGGCAGTGATGTCCTTCACCACGCGCGAGAGGTCGCGCACACCGCCGGCCGCGTCGATCACGCCCGGCTTCTCGGCGCCGGCGCGTCCGTAACGAACGAGCTTCATGCCGCCACCGGGGGGCGACGGCGTCCGAAGCCCGTGGCCTGCTCGAATGCCCGAGCGAGCTGGAGCACGCCCCAATCGTCCTGATGCCGTCCGACGATCTGCAGCCCCACGGGCAAGCCCGCGGGCGTGAAACCGCCCGGCACGGAGATTGCCGGCGATCCGGTGACCGTGATGTCCGAGCAGGCGCGCATCCAGTCGATATACGTCGGCAACGCGACGCCCTCGATCTCGGTGACGTACGGCTGCGTGACGTCGAACGGCGGCACCTGTGTCGCGGGCAGCACGAGGAACTCGTAGCGCTCCATGAACGTCCGGACGCGATGGTAGAGGGCGGTGCGCTTGACCTCGGCCTCGGCCATCTCGCGCGCGGTCAGCTTGAGCCCCTGCTCCGTGTTCCAGATCACCGTGTCCTTGATCTGATGCCGGTGCTCGGCCAGCATCGGTCCGTAGCGCGTCGCGAACGCGAAGGCGCGCAGGGCCTGGAAGATCTCGCGCGCGTCGCGCAGATCCGGCTGCGCCTCCTCGACCACGCAGCCGAGAGTTTCGAGAACCTTCCGTTGAGGCTCGAGCGCCGCGCTCACGCGGCGATCGATCGGCAGGCCGCCCAGGTCGCGGCTCCACGCGACCCGGACACCGCGGAAGTCGCGATCGAGTGGTTGCCGGAACCGATCGCCGGGCTCGGTGATGGCGATCGGCGAGCGCGGATCGGGGCCGGCCATCGCGCTGAGCAACAGCGCGACGTCGGCGACGGTGCGCGCCATCGGCCCCTGCACGCTCAGCGCCGACCATGCCAGCTCACGCGGCCACACGGGTACGCGGCCGGGTGACGTGCGCAGGCCGACCACGTTGCAGAACGCCGCCGGGTTGCGCAGCGAGCCGCCGGTGTCGCTGCCGTCGGCGATCGGCACCATGCCGCACGCGAGCGCGACCGCCGCTCCGCCGGAGGAGCCGCCGCACGTCTTGCTCGGGTCGTACGGGTTGAGCGTGCGTCCGAACACCTCGTTGAAGGTCTGAGAGCCGGCGCCGAACTCCGGCGTGTTCGTCTTGCCGAGCGTGACGGCGCCGGCGGCGCGCAGCCGCTCGATGATGAGCCCATCCTCGCTCGGTACGTTGTCGCGATAGATCGGCGAGCCGAAGGTCGTTCGGATGCCCTTGGTCGGGACCAGGTCCTTGTGCGCGACCGGCAGTCCAAAGAGGGGGCCGGTCGACGCGCCGCGCGCGAGCTCCGCGTCCTTGATCTTGGCATCGTCCAGCGCGCGCTCGGCCGTGAGCGTCACGATGGCGTTCATCGTAGGGTTCACACGCTCGATCTGCGTGAGGTGCGCGCGAACGACTTCGGTCACTGACACTTCACGACCGCGGATGCGGTCGGCGAGCTCGACGGCGGAGAGAACGCAGAGATCACTCATGGCGGCAAAACTTACGACGTGCTCGCCGCGTGGTCAACCGCCCCGCTTGACGCCGTCCGGCGGCTTCACCGATCCTGTGCATCGGTGAAGGGATGAGACGCCGCGCTGCGCTCGCGTTCATCTTCGTCACCGTGCTGCTGGACATGCTCGCGCTCGGCCTCATCGCGCCGGTGCTGGCGCCGCTCGTCGTCAGCTTCCTCGGCGGCGACACCGCTCGTGCGGCGGAGATCTACGGCCTCGCATTCACGCTGTTCGCGGCCATGCAATTCGGGGCCTCGCCGGTGCTCGGCGCGCTGTCCGACCGCTTCGGCCGCCGGCCGATCGTCCTCTTGTCAAACGTGGGGCTCGGGCTCGATTACGTGCTCATGGCGCTCGCGCCGAGCGTCGGCTGGCTGCTCCTCGGCCGCGTGCTGTCCGGCGTCACGTCGGCCAGCATCACCGCCGCCGGCGCCTACGTCGCCGACGTCACGCCGGAGCGCGAGCGCGCCGCCGGGTTCGCGATGCTCGGCGCGGCCTTCGGTCTGGGCTTCGTGCTCGGGCCGGCGCTCGGCGGGGTGCTGGGCTCGCTCGGACCGCGCGTGCCGTTCTGGGTGGCCGCGGCGCTGAGTCTCGTCAATGCGTCGTACGGGTTGCTCGTACTGCCGGAGTCGCTGCCGCCCGAGCGGCGCGCGCCGATGATGTGGCGCCGGGCGAATCCCGTGGGCGCGCTGGCGCTCTTGCGCGGTCGACCGGCGCTGCGTGGCCTCGCCGCGATGATGTTCTTGCGCCACGTCGCGCACGCGGCGCTGCCGAGCACGTTCGTGCTGTATGCCACGTATCGCTATGGCTGGGACGCGCGCACCGTCGGCCTGGCGCTCGCGGGCGTCGGTGTCGGCTCGCTCGTCGTTCAGGGCGCCCTCGTCGCGCCCTTCGTGCGGCGATTCGGCGAGACGCGCGCGCTGCTGTGGGGCCTCGCGTTCGGCGCCGCCGGCTTCGCTGCCTATGGGTTGACGCCGACCGGCGCGCTGTTCTGCATCGGCATCGGGCTCTTGTCACTGTGGAGACTGTCGTGGGCCGCGTCGCAGGGACTGATGACGCGCCACGTGGAACCGACCGAGCAGGGACGCCTGCAGGGACTCGACGGCAGCCTCCGCGGTGTCGCCGACCTCATCGGCCCCGGGCTGTTCACGCTCACGTTCGCGCACTTCATCGCGCCCGGCCAGGACCTCCCGGGCGCGCCGTTCTTGCTCGCGGCGTTGCTGCAGGTGGCCGCAATCGCCCTCGCGTATCGGGCGACGCGGCCCCTGCCCGTTATACCCGGCCAGTTAGCATCAAGATGAGCAGAATCAGGAGGACCAGTCCGAGACCGCCGCTCGGGTAGTAGCCCCAGCCGCTGCTGTACGGCCATGTCGGCAGCGCGCCGACCACCAGAAGAATCACGATGATCAACAAGATCGTCGTCATGGCGCAAACACCTCCCGCGGACGTTTGTGGCAAAAACGACGCCAGCGTGAGTTGTGTAATCGGATGCCGTGTCTCGGGATCTCGCGCCACAGAGCGTCCCTACTAGCTCGAGCGAGGAGGTCGGTGGCTACGAAAAGACGGTCGGTTCCGGACGCGTCATCACGGAATCGCGCGACGGCGTCGACGTGTTGAAGCCGTGACGCGCGTCAAAACCAGGCGGACTTGTCGACGATGTTGCGCAGCGGCTGGCCTGCGATGAACCGGCGGCAGTTGTCGAGCAGGATCTCGAAGCGGCGCTCGTCGAGGTAAGGGCCGAAGCCGGCCGTGTGCGGCGTGATCAGCACGCCGGGCATCGTCCACAGCGGGTGATCGGCGGGCAGCGGCTCCTCCTCGAAGACGTCCAGCCCGGCGCCGGCGATCTCGCCCGCGCGCAGCGCGGCGACGAGATCGTCGAGCCGGGTCGTCTTGCCGCGTCCGATGTTGATGAAGAACGCGGTCCGCTTCATCTTCTGAAAGCGGGCGCGGTTCATGAATCCCTCGGTCGCGGGTGTGTGCGGCACGGTCAGGATCACGAAATCGGCGCGCGGCAGGAGGGCATCGAGCGCGCCGGGCGGGTGAAGCTCCGCCACGCCCGCCGGCCGGTCCGTGCGTCGCGCATCGACGCCGATCACCTTCATGCCGAAGGCGGCCGCGAGCCGAGCGGCTTCTGCGCCGATGCCGCCGACGCCGACGATCAGCGCCGTCGCTTCCGGCAGATGCACGACCCCGGTGTCGAGGGGCGCCGGCTTCCATTCGCGTCGAGCCTGCTGCGGCAGATAGCGGTGCAGGTCCCGCGCAAAGGCGAGCACGAACGCCATGATGTGCGCGCCGATGTGGTCGTTGTAGATCTCGCGGAAATTCGTGACGACGACGGGGTGCTGGACCAGCGCCGGATAGTAATAGCCCGCGGGCGGCGCGGCCTGCGGGGCCTGCAGCCAACGCAGGCGCGTCGCGTGCGTCAGCAGCGCGGGCGACAGCGTGCCGAACGCGCAGTCGGCGCGCGCCAGCGTCGCGCGCGCCGTCGCCTCGTCCTCGGCCACGACGACTTCCAGCGCCGGCACCGCCGCCTTGATGCGGGCCGCCCACTCGCGCGTCTTGGGTTCCTGCGGCGGCAGCATGACGAGCGCCGGCAACCTCAGCTACCTCCCACGAACGCTTTTGCCTTTGCGATCTCCGGCCTCGGGCTGTCCGCCGTCTTGGTCAGCTCGAGCAGCTTCGTGTAATACGCCCGCGCCTTCGCCCGGTCGCCGGACGCTTCGGCAGCGCGCGCGGCGCCGGCGAGGCCGTGCAAGCGATTGGGATCCGTCCGCTGCGAGGCCTCGAACTCCGTGAGCGCCTTGGCGGCCTGGCCGGTATCGAGCAGCAGCTCGGCCAGCATCTCGCGCGCCGGCTGGATGGCGCCGGGCGTGACGGGATGCTTTTCCGTCGCATCTTCGCGGTCGGCCGCCTGGCGGAGCAGCGCCAGCGCCTCGTCGTTGCGGCCCTCTGCGCGCGCGATCCAGCCGTTCACGGCCAGCTTCTGGATCTCCGCCTGCTCGGCCCAGTAGGTGTTCTTGGCCGTCGTCAGCGCGTAGGCGAGCGACTCGAGCCGCGTCGCCTCCTTCTTCGCCGCGACCACGTTGCCGCTGCGGGCGGCGCCGAGCCCGCGCGCGAACGCGTTGATCGATTCCGCCTGTGGGAATTTCGCCCACGACAGGCTCTGCGGGTGGAGGGGCAGCTCCGCGGCGTCCGCCCAGGCGCGCCGCTCGAGCGCGTAGCGCGCCGGAATGGCGGCAAAGGCGAACGCGGCCGCGAACTGCTCCGAGTCGATCTTGTTGAGGCCGCGGATCTCGTCGACGACGGCGCGCGCCTCCTTGTCCTTCGCCAACTGCAGCGCGGCGTAGGTGATGTAGTCCATCGCGTGCAAGGCGTTGTACGAGCCCGCCTCGAGCTTGGCCTGCTTCAGCTCCGCCTTGGCGACCTCCGCGGAGACGCGGTTGCTGTCGATCGAATCCTGCCAGTAGCCAAGCCGCGTGAAGATGTGCGACGGCATGTGCTGCGCGTGTGGCGCCGACGGCGCGATCGAGGCATAGCGGCGCGCGGCGGGCAGGCCCTTCTGGGCGATCGGCGGGAAATCGTAGGAGTGGATGAGGTAGTGCGCGACGCCGGGATGCTCGGGCTGCTCGGCGAAGACCGCCTCGAGGATCGAGGCCGCCTTGAGCTGGTTGGCGTATGTCTTGTCGTTCGGATTCAGGGTGATGTTCAGCGCGAGCGCGTAGAAGATCGACGCCTCACGATCGGTGGGATACTTCTGCGCGAGCGCCTCCATGGCCTTCTCATAGGCGACCGCGCGCGTCTTGTGGTCCACCGTGTCCGCGTCCTTGTAGAAGGTCTCAATGGCCGCGATGTAATCCTGCTCGCGCTGGGTCTTGGCCCCGGCGGCCTTGGCGCGGGCGACGGCGGCGGCGCCCTCCTGCAGACCGCGCGCGACGGGCGGGCCGCCCAGGGGGTTGCCGAGGGACGCGACGGCGCTGCCCCAGTGGGCGATGCCGCACGACGGATCCGCGGCGGCCACCGCATTGAACCCTTTGATCGCTTCGGCGAACCAGAACGAGTGCTGCAGCGCGACGGCGCGCTCGAACTGGGCCTGAACGGTCGGGCTACACGACGTGGGGAAGTTGACCTTTCCGAGGCGCTCGGGCGCCTGCGCTCCCGCGTGAAGCGTCGAGGCGCCGAGCCACGCGCCGAGGATGACGAGTCCGGTACCGACGATGACGAGCCAGCGGGTACTGATCATGGGCACCTCCGCCCGCGCAGCATTTCACGGGTCGCCGGCGCGACGCAAGCGCGTGTCGATGGCATTCGGGTTGCTCGATGAGAGAGTGGAGGGGAGCGCCCATGGCGAACCGACGCAAGCCGACGATGCAGCCGCCCAAGCCGATGAGGCGCCCGCCCGCGCGGACGATGCGGCCGCTCGATCCGACGACGGTCACCAACACCGCGCTCGACGCGGGTGTGCGCGCCATCGAGATGACCACCGCGGTCGCTCGAGGCCTTGCCAAGGGCGCGCTGGCCGCCGCGCGCGCGATGAGCGAGAGCTTTGCGCAGGCGGCAAACGAGACGACCCGCCTCACGAGCGACGTGATCCGCGGGGCTGGGGAGCGTGGCAAGCGCGCGGCGTCGCGCTCGACACCGCAGGCGCGCCGGACGTCCCGCAAGACGCAGGGGCGCCGGCGTCGCGCCGCCTGAGCCGAACGCGGGCTATTCGCTCCGGCTCGAGCGCTCCCGCAGCACGGTCCACATGTCGTGGCAGTCCGCGTGGAAGAGCAGCCGGATCCCCTCGACCGTGAAGACCTCCATGGCCTCGGCGCCGGTGTCGAGGGGGTCACCGCAGGTGATACACGGGTCGCGAGTGGGCTCGATGCGGCGGGTCGACCAGACCTGGACGTCCGGCATGTGACCTTCGCGGACCCGGGCAGTGGTGCGCCCCATGCGCGCCGCCCGAGCCCTCCAGTCCCCATGCTCCATTGTGACTACAGGCTACCAGACACACCCACACGCCCGGCCAGAACGCGTTGCAGCTGGTCCGGATCCACCGGCTTCACGAGATGCACGTCGAAGCCCGCCGCGAGAGCGCGCTCGCGGTCTTCCGGCTGCCCGTAACCGGTCACGGCGGCCAGGCGCGCACCGGGCAGCTCGGAGCGAATGCGTCGGGCCACCTCGTAGCCGTCGATCCCGGGTAGGCCGATGTCGATCAGCGCCGCGTCAGGCTGCAGACGCCGCGCCTGCTCGATGCCCGAGGCCCCGTCATACGCTTCGTGCACCTCGTGGCCGAGCAGAAGGAGAACATTGCGCAGCATCTCGCGCGCATCTTCGTTGTCCTCGATCACGAGCACCCGTCGCGCGGGCCCCGCGACCGCGGGCCGCGCAGTGTCGTTCGCGTCGGACGGGCCGGTGAGAATGGGCAGCCGCACCGTGAACGTACTGCCGCGGCCCGGCCCCGCGCTCGACGCCTCCACCGTGCCCCCGTGGAGCTGCACGAGCTGCCGCACGAGCGTGAGCCCGATGCCGAGACCTCCGGCGGAGCGCTCCAGCGAGCGGTCCGCCTGCACGAACAGGTCGAACACGCGCGGCAGCAGCTCCGCGCGGATCCCGATGCCGGTGTCGCGCACGCTGAGGACGGCGTGGTCACCGTCGCGCTGCACGGTCACGGTGATCTCGCCGCCCGCCGGCGTGTACTTCACGGCGTTCGCCAGCAGATTCGTCAGCACCTGCTCGAGGCGCGTCGGATCGGCGGACACCCAGGCCGGTGTGGTCTGCACGCTGACCACGTGGCGCGAGCCTGTCGGCCCACCGTGCAGCGTCGCGACGCGGCGGGCAACCTCACCGAGATCGACAGGCTGCAGGCGCAGGGCGATCTTGCCGGCGACGACGCGCGAAACATCGAGCAGATCATCGACGATCCGCGCCAGATGCTGCACCTGCCGGCCGATGATCTCGCTCGCGCGCATCGTGGCGCTGTTGCCGCCGCCGGTGCGCGACAGGATGTGCGCGGCGCTGCTGATCGCGCCCAGCGGGTTGCGCAGCTCGTGGCCGAGCATGGCGAGGAACTCATCCTTCGTGCGATTGGCCGCTTCCGCCTCCGCGCGGGCCGCCTCCTGACGGCCGAACAGGCGCGCATTCTGCACGGCCACAGCGGTCTGCTCGGCGAGCCGCACGCAGATGGTCTCGTCCTCGTCGGTGAACGTGCGGGGCGAGCGATTGCTGATATAGAGCAGGCCCGCGGCCTCGGCGCCGACGAGGACCGGCACCACCATCAGCGTCATGGTGCCGATGTCTCCGACGAGCGCCCGTAATTCCGGGGGGACCCGAGGGTCCGCATGATAGTCGTCCGTGCGCATGGGACGACCCGTCACCATGGCGAGGCCACCGAGACTGCGGCCGGGGATGATCCGCATGGTGTCCCAGTTGCGCAACCACGGGCCGACGCGATGCCGCGGCACCATGGCCCCGGACTCTGCGTCGCGCAGCAAGATCGCCGCGCTGTCGCTGCCGGTGAGCGCCTGCGCGCCCTCGACGACGCGCCGGAGCACCGTGTCGAGATCGAGCGAGGACGTGATCGAGCGCGCGATCTCCCCCAGAAACGCCACGCGCACGTCGGAGCGTTTGTCTTCGGTGACGTCGGCGCAGACGCCGACGACGCGGTCCGGCCGGCCAGCGGCATCGTAGAAGGCGACGGCGTGCGCCTCGAGCCATCGCACACCGCCATCGGGACGGACGACGCGGTACTCCGTGGTGTCTTCCCCGCGCTGCTGCGCCGTCCGCATCGAGGCGCGCAGGCGCTCGCGGTCTTCCTGGTGGACCGTGGCCTCGAACGCGCCGAACGTGCCGCCGAACGTCCCGGTCGGCAGGCCGTGGATCGCCTCGAGCGAGTGCGACCACGTGATGCGGCCCGTCGGAAGCGTCCACTCCCACGTGCCGAGCCCGCCCGCCTCGAGCGACAGGCGCAGGCGCTCGTCGCGCTCGCGCAGCGCGCGCTCGACGCCCCGAGACTCCCATATCAGTGCCGCGATCGACAGCGACGTCGCCGCCATGGTGCCGAGGAAGAGCTGCAGCAAGAGCAGGGCGGCGTTCGGCGAGACCACGGCGAACGCGCCGAGGCCGGCGCTGGTGCCGGTGACGGCGATCGCCGCGATCAGCACGAGCAGGGCCGATGTCTCTCGCGCGCCGAAGCGGAACGCCGACCACAGCAGCGGCGGCAGGCACAGAAACGTCAGGGGATAGGGCGCGGGGGCCGCGATGAGGTTGCGAAACACACCCAGCGCGAGGACGACGCTGACGCCGCCGAGCAGCAGCGCTTCGAGCGGGCGATCGCGGGCGCCGATGGCGCCGGGCGCCTTGCCCCGAACGGCAAGGAGCAGGAACGGCGCCACGACGAGATCGCCGGCGGCGTCGCCGAGCCACCACGTCAGCCAGATCGGGCCGAAGTCCGCCCAGCGCGCCTGGCCGGTGACCGCCAGGGTCGAGATCCCGAGCGTCGCGTCGATCATGGTCGACACGAGGACCGCGACCACGAACTTGAAGATGTCCTGCGCGCGCTCGAAGGCGGCCGCGCCGTTCGCGAATCGCTCGACGAGGAACGCGCCGACGAGCGCCTCGATGGTATTCCCCGCGGCGATCCCCAGCGACGAGATGATCGAGCCGGCGGTGCTGATGTTCACCAGGAACGCGCCGGCGAGGATCGCCGGCCACACCCGACGGCCGAGCAGCAGGATGGCCGCGAGCGCGATGCCGGCGGGCGGCCACACGGCCGTTGCGTTCGTGTGCACGATCGCGAACGCGAGGCCCAGCTTGCCGGCAACGAAATAGAGGACGCCGACGCCGAGCGCGGCCGCCCACATGACCGCGCGTGCTTGCATGCTGTGTTCGGGTCTACGCCCCTGGACCACGCTCCATCGAGTGGGGCTGCCAGCGCTGCAATCCGCTCTTATCCAGTACGGCCGGGTTCACGCAGCTCATCGGCCAGCGGCCGCTCAGCACGAGGGCGATCTCCTGACCCACGCGCCGCAGCCGGACGGCGTCGAAGCGGGCGGACGCCGAGGCCACGTGCGGCGTCAG
>Ga0114129_10002785_pt1 | contig 24368 bp, 20 predicted proteins | sample RhiMetdeltSRZDD1_FD_80071 | JGI IMG/M metagenome (GOLD analysis project Ga0114129, IMG submission 80071) | Populus rhizosphere microbial communities from Tennessee, USA - Rhizosphere MetaG P. deltoides SRZDD1 (version 2) (version 2) | ecosystem: Host-associated > Plants > Roots > Rhizosphere >...
ATATCGGCGCGTCTGCCAAGAGCCGCTTGCAGCTCAAGGCGAGCGGCGGAGAGATGGATTTCTACGTATTCGTCGGCCCCATGAAAGAGATCCTCTCGCAATTTACTGAGCTCACCGGACGTCCGGCAATGCTGCCGCTCTGGGCGTTCGGCTACCACCAGGGCAAGGCCAGCTATCAAGGTCGCGAGGGCCTCGACGTCGGGCAGCAGATGCGGCAGCGCAAGTTGCCGTTCGACGTCATCTACTACGACGCATTCGACCAGCAGGCCACCAGCAAGGCATTCATCGACGCGCTGTGGGAGCGCTACCGGAGCAGGCTGACAGTCGGATTTGGCATGCCGATGTTCGGGACTTGGCATGGCAACGACGACTCTGCCTTGCTCAACGATCTTGCTGCGCGCGGCTTCCTGATGGTCGATCGCAACAATCGCCCGGCGATCGGTCGAGACACGAACGTCGAGGACGTTGAGAACAAAAGCTCCGTGGCATATCTGGACTATTTCTCCGAGCGCGCCGTGGATCATGTCTTTGCCGTCAAATGGACCGACGCGCTCAAGAATGGCGCAATCCTCGGCATGGTCGACTTCGGCGAGATGGACCACGTCCGAAACGCGGATCAGAAATTCTGGCCCAGCACCGGCATGTCGGTGGCGCAGACGCGAAACCTGTTTGGTCTGGTTTATCCTCTCGCCGTCGTGAATGGCGTGCTCGACCGCATCGGCGGACGCAGCACCGGAATGGTGCGGCCCGGTTTTGCGGGAAGCCAGCGGCTGGGCTGGACTACGACCGGGGATTCGGTGCCGACCTACGCCAATTTCCGCGCGCATACACGCGCCATGCTGAACTTGACGCTTTCCGGCTTTTCCAACGTCGGACAGGACATCGGCGGCTGGGACGGAAAGTCAGAAGACATTCTTTATGCGCGCTGGTTCGGGGCGGCCACGTTCTACCCGTTCATGTGGTCGCACGGTAAGGGCGACCACGAGCCCTATTCCCATGGCGAGGCGGTCGAGAATGCGGCGCGCTCGTTCCTGAATCTGCGCTACCGTCTCATTCCCTATCTCTATTCGCTGCACGAGCTGGCACATCGAACGGGCGTGCCGGTCATCCGCCCCCTTCATTTGGTGGAGCCACAGGATGCGGCCGGGTTTCGGATCGACGATCAGTTCTTCGTCGGCGACGACATCCTGGTGGCGCCGCTGTTCAACGACGATGGCGATCGCAAGCTCTATCTGCCCAAGGGCACGTGGTACGACCTCTTCGGCGAACGGCAGCCGGTTCAGGGCGGCGAAACAATCGAGCGCGAGTCGGTTCCGCTCGATCGCGTCCCGGCCTACGTGCGCGCGGGCTCGGTGATCCCGCTCGGGCCGGAGATGCAGTATACCGGGCAAAAGCCCGTCGATCCGTTGTCCGTCCACGTCTACGGCTTTGCCCCGATCGATCTCGCTGGCACCACCAGGACCAGTGCATTTTCGCTGTATGAAGACGATGGACTGAGCATCGCCTATGAGGGCGGTGAGTTCCAACGCACCCACCTGCGTTTCGGCCAGAGTAGCAAGGGAGTCCGGTTCGACGTGACCCCCGAGAGCGGTGACGGCGCCTTCCAGAGCGTCTCGCGGCGCGCCTATCGCCTGCAGTTCCATGGCCTTCAGGGCGCGGTGAACTTCGTCCGTCTCGACGGCAAAGACATTCCCGCAACGGGCTCCGAAACCAGCGGCGCCCAGGCAGCGTGGTCGAAGAACGAATGGACGGGCGACATCTCGGTTGTCATTCCGCCGTCGGCGCCCCACGCTTTTACGGTGGAGTTCGCGACCGAGTACCAAAGCCAGCCGGTCGAATAGCGGCCGGCCGCACAATCGCGGTATCGCAGGCGGCAAACTCGCGCGCTTTAATCGCGACACGGCAGCACACGGCGCGCGCGCGCGCGACGTTCGGAAAGGAGAGGGACAGGGCGGACTACGCCGGCGTCATCGCCTCCGGCTTGGCGCCAGCCCCGTGCCATTCGCCACCAGGGGCGGATAGCGGCGCACTGGTCATCGCGGCGAACTCCTTCTCGGACAGCCAACCTTCAATACCGATCAGGGCTTCGTCCTCCGCGGAATGCGCGAGCGTGGCCAGCATGTTCTCTCGGAGCAGCAGCCAGACCGAGGTGTCCGCGGCGGTTTTCGCCATGACCATGATCTTGCGCGAAGCCCCCATCAATGGATCGAGGACGATCACCAGGTGTTCGCCATGGGTGTCACCAGTGCGCGCCTGCAGACGATCCTGCGCGAGCTCGATGCCCCTGCTGTCCACGGCCGGCAGCGCGCGCTCGCGCCTGACCTCGATTCCGGCGGATGCCAGTAGCTCCGGCAGCTTTCGGACCACGGCGCGGTTCAATTCGCGAGGGTGTTCGGGAAGATCGGTCCAGTCGACGAGGTGCGGATGCAGGAGCTGGCTGTCGTCGCGTTGATCACCGCGTTGCCACCCCGACAGGCGATGTTCGACGAGCCAGCGCCAGTGCTCGCACTGCGCAAGCCTTTCGATCTCCGCAGCGGAGAGTTCGAGTGGCCGGGGAGTCTGCGATGGCCGCAGCCGCAGGCCCGACGCACGCATTTTTGCATTGATATGGTCGGCGAACCGGCGGCTCGACTGCTTGTAGACTTCCGGCAACCGCTCCCAGGGAAGTTGGGCGGGTGAATCGACGCCCCGGTCGGATTGTTGGGAGGCCAAATAGATGGCGTGATGGGCGCGCGCCAGATCGTCCATCCGGTTCTCGAAGATGATGGGCCTGCTGGTCAGATACGCCAGGTCACCGAAGGGAACGATCCTCTGTCGCAATGGGCCGATGTGCTCGAGTCGAGAGGTGAATTCTCCGAGGCGGCGGATCTGGCGAACCTCAACGAAAACAGGCGTCGTGAGCTGCTTGTCGCGATCGAGCCGGCTGCGAATGTGGCTCGCGACGCTGAGGTTCAACTCGTCGCCGCCGATTGCGACGACGACCGCGTCAAGGCGCTCGGCGGCAACGAGGTCGTTGAGAACCGTCCAGGAATGCGGGTCGGAGCTCAGAGTGTGATCGAAGCAGGTCATGGCGGCCACCTGCGAAAGCCCAGGCAACCTTGTTTCAAACGAACCCAGGCGGGCCGAAGCTTTTTCGTCCACCACCAGGAATTCCGGCAACTCGCCGGGGACGGCGAACGCTGTTCGCAGTCCTTGTTCAACCACCGCCTCGCCCGTTTCGCCGAGTCCCAACAGGAGAATCCGCGGCGGCGCGAAAGCAAACGAGGTCCGCCTCCGCGCCAGGGCGGAAGAGCGATAGAGCAGCCGCGCTGAATTGTGGCTGGTGTTGAAAGGTCTGACCTCCACCTGCGCGGAGCCCAATGCGGCGCGCTGATGATTGGTGATCGTATGCCGAAGCCAACTGGCCCGAAGCTCTGGCAGGACGACCAGATGTCGCGCGCTTTCGAGATCGTTGGCGCGCAGGCTGATCTCGAGATTTGTGGAATCGCTGCCCGTTGTCGCGACAATGGCCTTGGCGCGGTGAGCGCCGGCCAGTCGAAGTACTTTCGCGCTCGTCGCGTCGCCCTTCAGCACCGGCACGCCGGCTTGCGCGCAAGCGGCTGCGGCAGGCGTGTCGCTGTCCAGGTCGATGGCCACCACGCGTTCGCCGGCGTTCCGCAGGTTTTCGACGATGTGTCGGCCGGTTTCGCTCAATCCGCACACGACCGTGTGGTTGCTGCTTTTCCTGGCGAAGGCTACGCGCAGATCCCGGCGCAGGCTGAGCAGGAACAGCTTGGCCGCGGCGAGGACCGCGACGCCGGGAACAAGATATTGCGCCACGACGAGCTGCCACGGATCGCTCCCGATCGAGAAGCTCCCCCGCCCCTGAACGAGGTGCAACGACTTTTCGAACAGCTTCCAGGCGGGCTCCGGCGCGCACTCCACGCCGATACAACGGCTGAATCCCCAATAAGCCAAAAGGAGCGCCACGCCACCGACCAGACCCAACACGAACCAATCACGATTCTTGAACACGGTCGGGCTGCCAAATTTGGTGGGCGGGTGTCGGGTGGGGAGATCAGGAAGCCAATCGCAGGTGCCGCTCGCCGATCAATGTATCCCTGCCGCAGGAGCGCGGCTGCCTTGCAAGATATCACACGCAGGGTGCGGGGGGCACGCCACGGTAAGGGAGCGGTGGCAGTCGGCCCGGCGCCAACGCCAGGCCGCGTCGGGTGCGCCGTGTTCAGGAAAATGTGATCCCCATCGCACGGCGATTCCGGATAAACCCGCCGCTTCGGACGAGGGGAAAATCCGTGGCTATCCAGGACACTGCTGCCCGTTACGCGCCATATGTGCTCAGCATCGTGCGCATCGTCACGGCTTTGCTGTTTCTCGAGCACGGCACATCGCGCCTGTTCGGTTGGCCGTCGCCGCTGCCGACGCCTGCGCTGCTCTCGATGTACTGGTTCGCCGGCGTGATCGAACTCGTCGGTGGCGCCCTGCTCGTGCTCGGTCTTTTCACCCGGCCGTCGGCGCTGATCATGTCGGGCGAGATGGCATTCGCCTATTTCATCAGCCACGCGCCCGCCGGCTTCTTCCCCATCCTCAATCGTGGCGACGGCGCCATTCTTTTTTGCTTCATCTTTCTCTATATCGCCTTTGCCGGCGGCGGCCCGTGGAGTGTCGACGCGCTGATGGCGCGGAAGGGCAGGGTCGTCTCATGAATGTCGACCGGTTCGTAAGCGGTTCGCGGACGCCACCGCAAGCGCGGTGAGCGACCCTCCACGTCGACGCCGATAAGCTTGAGCTCAGTGTCGCTCACTTTGGCGCCGTGCACGGCGTGGGTCGGTACCGTGAAGGTGTCGCCGGCCTTGAACGCCCGCGCCGATTGGCCAGGCGGAAACCGGGATGGCTGCACCGGGCCGGCTGTCGCGGCGACGATACCTGCATTTGACGGATTGGAGGCCGAATTTTACGCAAACGTTCCTTGCCATTCTTTCGGAAATTTACGGTTCTTACGCTTCAACCGCGTGCACAAACAGCGTGCACAAAATCGGAGAACTGCGATGAAGCGTCTTGCGGTCCTGGCTTTTTCCCTCGGCGTGATGGTTGCGCCATTTCAAGCGCATGCCCAGAAGCCGGTCGAGTTCAATGGCATGGTGTTTGATACGCCGCCCGTGCCAGGCTATGAGGCCCCCAAAACGCAGGCGCCGACCAAGGCCAGAACGACCACGCATCAACAGCACCACCACCACCGCGCTCACGCGGCATCATAAGACCAGCCGTCGCAGCGGTCGGCCTTTCTCCATGTGATGGCCGGGCGCGTCGCGGCCATCACGTCTTCGTTTTGACGCGCGATGACGAAGACGCGGCTGCCCGGCAGCCGCAGACAAGTATACGCTGTCTGTGTGCGCCGGCCGCGTTGCCGGGCGTGGCGACTTGATTGTGCGTGTTGCTATGATCCAGGTCGGCTCGCGCGTGGACGTTTTCGCGAGACAACCCGGATTTCAGGCCGCTCACGCCGCCCGTCAGGGCGTGGCGGTAATCACGAATGCCCGGATGCGGCCTTCGATGGCGCCCTTTCCAAATCGATGCGCCAGGGCTTCGGCCGCCCGGCTCGTCGCGTGCTCGATCTGCGACGCATCGCGAGCCTCGATTTCATTCCTCAACGGCGTGCCCTGGCAGTAGGCGATGGCGGGATCACGTGGCGAAGCGGCCTTGCTGCTGGCATCCACGGAATCGACGATGATTTGCGTGAATCCCGCGGTCGTCAGCTCGGCGCGGATTCGTTCCACATCATGGTAGCCGTGCGGGATGCGGGCCATGAAACGAGGGGGATCATCGGGGAAGACGGTCGCCAGTGCGTCCGTTACGGTATCGGCAAATTCGTTTTCCGAGAGTCGGTCCCATACATTGAAGAAGAAATGACCACCGGGTTTGAGCACCCGGCACGCCTCCTTATAGCCCTGCACCTTGTCGGGAAAGAACATCGCGCCGAACTGGCAGGCCACGGCGTCAAAGCTTCGATCCTCGAACGGCAGCGCTAGGGCGTCGGCCCGCTTCCACTCGATCCGCGCGTCGCGAGGCTGCCGCGCGCTGGCATGGTCGAGCATCGGCTGGTTGAGATCGGTTGCCACGATGCGCGCGTCGGCGGGCAGCCGCGATGCGATCGCGCGTGTAAGTACGCCGGTTCCTGCGGCCGTCTCCAGTAGACGCCGGGGGCCGGCCTTGGCCACCCTCTGGGCGAGATCGAGCGCATACGATTCGAAGATGAGGGGAACCAGGAAACGATCGTAGATCTCCGGGATGGTTCCTGCGAACAGCTTATCCGTCGACGCCATCGGGTTGCTCCGTCAAAAACGGCATGAACCGCCTGCACGCTACCACCACGCGATCGATCGGTCGCGGCCCGGCGCATCAGCCGGCCGTTGTGGCCCGCGAAGGTTCCAAGTGTTGAGAATGTTGTCCACCTCGTCGAGCGTGAGACCGTGGTGTCGGGAGAGGCTTCGAGACATCGACATCACGGTACGGCGCGAACCGCGAGGCCTGAGCCGTGAGCGTGAAGGAGAGGCTTTGACGCCGGTTCGCGCCAGCGCGTGGTGCAATCGGCTTCGTTCTCTTGCACCACCCGCCTCAGCCGCCGCTCTTGAGTTCCTGATACACCGCGGCGACGAACCGGTCGGCGCTCGTCCCGGCACCGGCTGGCTGGAGCCCGCCCGGGACTTTCGCGTCGAAGGGCGCGGTGACTTTCGCCGCGAGAACATCCTGCAGGGTTTTGCCCTGCGCAATCAGTTGCTGCACTTTTTCGCGCACGGCGAAAATCATGTCGCGATAGGGGACGATGTCCTCCCGCTTGATGATCGTGCCATGTCCGGGGACGAGCTTTGTGTCCGGACCGGCCAGCTCCATCGTGGCGTCGAGCCCGTCCAGCATTCCCTTGAGCGAGCCGCCGTTGGCGATGTCGATGTAGGGATAACCATAGTTGCGGTAGAAATCGCCGATCATGATCACGTTGGCGTTCTCGAACTTGATGACCGTGTCGCCGCCGGTGTGCGCCGCTCTGATCGGGATGAGGTCGACGGTCTCGCCATTCATGCGAATTTTCAACGGCGTGCCCATCCCGTAGGTGATAACGGGGAACCCGGCCGGATCGCTCAACGGATTTGCAGCGGCATTGGGCGATTTCGATATCCGCACCATTCCTTCGCGCAGTTCTTCCCGCGCAAGGACCACGGCGCCCAGCCTTGTCAGGTTCGCATTGCCCGCAGTGTGGTCGCGATGGATGTGGGTGTTGACGAGATAGCGGATCGGCGCCGCGCTGATGCGCCTGATCGCAGCCACCACCTTGTCGGTAAGCTGCGCGTACTGGGAGTCGACCATCAGGATGCCGTCCGGCCCCGCGAGCACGCCGATCCGGCCTCCCGCGGCGTCGTCGTGCGACGGATCGAGGCCGCCCGAGCCGGACAGCATATAGAGGTTCGGGGCCAACTGATCGGTGAGGATCTGGACCCTGTTGAAGTCGATTTGCTGCGCGAAGCCGCTCGAAGCGAGCGGCGCGGCGGTGAGGCCGACCACCAAGAGCCATGTGGGTTTCATTGGCATCTGCTCCCTGTCGGCCTGCGTCCTGGCATTCGCTGGATAGCCGAAGGCCGGCATGAAGGCTAACATCGCGCTTGCATGCGAGGAAGCCGCGAGCCGACCATGCCGCGGCCGCGCTACATCGAGGACACCGTTGCTCTTGCTCGTTGTTTGCGGCCTTCTTGCCGACCCTTCTGCGACGGATGCATAGGGTTCGATGTCAATTTGGGTGCCGCTCGAAAAGCGGTTCTCCACACCCCTGATTTTTGCGGAGTTCAGGCCGACCGGTTTCCGACGCCCCGAACCGGCGATTGCAGCCATACGACCGGATTTGATTTCGATCAGGACAGTTAGGAGGCCCAAGCTGCACACACCGCCGCCCGACCCGAGACGCTCTCTCCCCACCTCCGTTGTGCTGCAGCGGCTGCTCGACGAAATGCCAGCGGGCCAATTCACCCTGGGCTGGCTAATGGGCAGTCTGCGCAAGCGCTCCTTCGGCATCATCATGCTTCTGCTCGCCGTCGTCGCGATGGCACCGGGTGTGTCAATTGTCGCTGGCCTCCTGCTCATGATTCCCGCGTTCCAGATGATGGCGGCCCAGCCTGCCCCGGCCTTCCCACGCTGCATCGCCGACCGTCCCTTGCCGACGCGGGACCTTGCCGCCCTAGTACAGCGAGCTGTGCCAGTATTGAGATATCTCGAGAAGGTGATTCATCCGCGCTGGCCCACCCCGCTCGAGGCGACCAAGCGCCTTGTCGGCACCGTTGTCGTGATACTGAACACGACCTTGCTGTTCACTCCGATCCCCCTGAGCAACGTCGTCCCCGCCCTGCTGATCGCGCTGATCTCCCTGGCCTATCTCGAGGAGGACGGGCTCCTGCTCTCGATCGCCCTGCTGGCTGCCTCCATCATGCTGACGGTCGAGTTGGTGGCGGTCTGGCAGATGGTCCGCGGCGCGAACTGGATTGTCGGCCTGTGGTAGATCAAGCCCGAACTCGTCCTCAACGTGGACACCGGGACAAAGCGGCCGCTCTTCCGGATCAGGGCGCGATATTATGAAGATCAGCCCAGGTCATGCTCCATGGCAGCCCTATCGACCTATTGATCTGGGTCAATCGCTGTTTGAGCGTCTCATGCGATGTTTTTGTGCCTGTTTGAGAAGGTCGAAGGATAACGAGGAGCTCGATGAGCACACGAACGACCGGCAAGACGGTGACCTTCGCTCATCCATTTTTGTTGAGGGGAGTCGATCGGACATTGCCGGCTGGCGAGTATCGAGTTGTTACGGACGAGGAACTAATCGAGGGACTATCCTTTCCGGCCTACCGGCGCGTCTCGACGATGATTCTAGTGCCGGCACAATCCCATCAAGCGGTCGAGATGGTGACGATTGATCCTCTCGACCTCCAAGTTGCGCAAGACCGCGACGCAGCAGCGCACCAAAGCGTGGCGGCCGCGCCGCTCAGAAATGCACGGGATAAGTAGCTTTAAGAAGGGCGCGGTTCCGGAGTTCGGGCAGTCCAGCATGATGGAACGAAAGATCGTTTGTGATCTCAACCTGGTAAGCGTCGACTTCGGACGGGAGGAAGAACTTCGTCCGGGAAACACCTTCCGGATTGCATTCCGACACGCGAACGGCCAACCGACCGGAACGATCGAGGTCTATCAGGGTGAAGCTGATCACTTCATTGTCGAACTGGAGGCCGTAGCTGCCTTCATTCGTGCCGCCCTCGTCACGCAACGAAAATCTCAGTGAGGAGAGGGGACTCCAATCATGGAAAGCGCAACATTTCGAAAGTGGCTAGCCGACCGCGGATGCCGCTTCGATCACGGGCATGAGAAGCGACAGGACGGCCCAGTCATAGTGACAGTCCATCACGAAGGACGGAAGGCGGAAGTTCCTCTCGGCGGCTCCCGCCAGACCCTTGATCCTCGCGTTGTGCGCCGCGTCTGCGAGGAACTTGGCCTTGACTGGTCCGAGTTGCCCGGGCCGAAAAGCCGCGTGTGACGAGTCGGTCGCGACGTGCGCAAGACGGGGCGAAAACCCAGTGGCCTTCGCAGTGAAGACAACAATCAGATGCGTCGCAGCAACTGATGCTGACCTCTGACATCTACGACCAGCGCCCCGCTATCGACGCGGGGCGCTCTCTTGTCGCTCACCATCGTCTTGCGCTTGCGGCGCTCGCCGAAGAGCCGATCAGGTCTGCGGGCGAGCTGACGATTTCAATGCTTCAGTTGCGGGCATCGCTGCCGCGCTTTGACGAGCCGGGTTTGCGAAAATCGGCACCCTCCGTCGGAAGCCGGAGGGTCACCGCGTCGCATCGGCGAGCTGATACACCCCCCGCTCGAACGTGTCGTAGAGCGCGAGCGCCTTGCGATCCGCAAACGGCAGGAATTGCATCAGGATCACACCGGTGATGCCGCGGGTGGGATCGAGCCAGTAATAGGTGTTGTTGATCCCGCCCCAGCTCAGGCTGCCGGCGGATCGTTTGCCCGGGACCGCGTCGGTCGTGATCAGGTAGGCGAGGCCCCACTTGTCGCGTCCATCGGCGACGAACGAGAAATCGTCGCTGCGCGCCGGCAGCGCGGTCTTGAGCGCCGGAACGCCGACCGCGCCGATATGGTTTTGCCCCATCAGGGCGACCGAAGCCGGCGACAGGATGCGTCCGCCGTCGAGCTCGCCGCCGTTGAGCAGCGCCCGCGTGAAGCGGATGTAGTCGTTCGCGGTCGACGACAAGCCGCCGCCGCCGATCGGCGTGAAGCCGGAGGTCGGCGGCTGGACGGAGTCCTTCGCCAGCGAGCCGTCGGGCTGCCTGCGATTGACCGTCACCAGGCGCGCCTCCTTGTCCTTCGGCACGAAGTAGAAGGTGTCGGCCATCCCGAGCGGCGTGAAGATTTTCTGGCGGAAGTAGTCTTCGAGCGGCTGGCCGGAGATTTTCTCCACCAGGCGGCCGAGCCAGTCCGTGCTGGTGCTGTAGAGCCACCGCTCGCCCGGCTCGAATTCGAGCGGGCCGACCGGATAGGTCTCGCCGTCGCGCGGCTTGAAATCGCGCACGGTTGCGCTGGTGAAGGCATAGCCGAGCCCCGACGTGTGGGTGAACAGATGCCGCACCGTGACCGGCTTGGTGGCCGGCCGCAGCCGGTAGGCGCCGGTGGCGCCGTCGAACGACTCGAACACCATGAGCTTGGCGAATTCCGGCAGATATTTTTCCACCGGGTCCTCGATCGCGAAGCGGTTCTGCTCGACGAGCTGCATCGCGGCGGTCGAAGTGATGGCCTTGGTCATCGACGCGATGCGGAACAGCGCGTCGAGCTGCAGCGGTCGGCCGGAATCGATGTCCGCGACGCCGAACGCGCCACGATAGATGATGCCCTTGCGGTCGGCCGCCATGACCACCACGCCGGCCACGTCCTTGCGCTCGACCGCGCGGCGCATCGCATCGTCGATGGGCTGGGATTGCTGCATCGCATTCTGTTGCGCGTCCGCGGCGAACGGCCAAGCCGCCGCGCCGCCGAGGAGCGTCATGAACTCGCGTCGCTTCATCGCATCCTCCTCCCGTCGCCGGCATCAGCCGCCGGCTTAGTTGTGATTGAGGTCAAGCGTATCACCGCGGTCGGAGCGCTGCTATGCCGTCGCGCCGCGTTGCTCGATCATGCCCGCATGCGGACGAGCCGTGGGACCTGCCGTTGGGCTTGGGCGCCATCCCACTCGAGCTCGCTGCAGACAGCATGGCCCGTTCGCTCGACGGCGTGTCCGCGTCCACGGCGAGGGCCATGGATAAAGAGGTAAACCGGGGCGTTCTCTGGTTCTACGCCGCGAGACAGGAGCCGACGATCCATGTCTGGCTCCGCTTTCGGAGGAGGCCTGCCCACCGAATGGGTCCGCGTTCAACCAGGGTCCAACTGCCGGCGGAACATCGCGAAGATCGATTCCCAGTCGCGATTGGCGGCATGCTTGGCATAGACGTCGCGATCCGGCAGCGCGTAGCCATGCTCCGCGCCGATGTGCACTACGGGCTGGTAAACCGCTTGGCTGGAGCGCATCGCGTCCGCGATGGCGGCGATGATCGGCTTGGTGGCGTAGCTGTCGTGCTCGGCATAGCCGCAATAGAGCTCACCCTGCGATTTCGCCGCGCTCAAATGCGGCGAGTCGTTGCCCGCGATGACGAGGTCGGAGCCGTGCAGGCAGGCATTCGCCCTGAACCGGTCCGGATACGCGCCCGCCACGCGGAACACGTGCCGGCCTCCCATGCAGTAGCCCAGCGCGCCGACCGGTCCCGGTCGCACCGAACGATCTTGCGCGAGCATTTTCAGCATTGCGCCCGTATCCTCAACGACCATGTCGTCGCTGAGCTTGCGGCCGGGGGCGCGCACCATTTCCTTGCGCTCCTCGCTGAGCGATTCCAGCGTGATCATCCGGCCGTTGTCGTCGTAGAACGCATGTCGTACGCGGCCCTGGCGGTGATAGAGATCGGGCACGAGACAGCAGTAGCCGACCGTCCCCACTTTCCGCGCGATGTCGTAGAGCTCCTCGCGCACGCCCCAGATGTCCATGTAGAGGATGACCGGGGCGAACGGGCCGCCGGCCTGCGGACGCGTGATGAAAGTCTCCATCGCGCCGCTGGGCGTGGTGATCTCCACAAGCTGCTCGTACATGCCGTCGAACCTCGATATCATTGATGCTGAGCGTGCGGATCCGTGCTCATGACGTCGATCGAAAGGGATTCGAAATGGGTGAAACCGCTGAAAGCCGCGCAACGGTGTCGGATCGCATCCGTGCCATAGAAGACCGGCTGGAAATCTACAATCTGATCGCCGGCCATCCGCCGAGCGCCGATACCGGGGCCGACTATTACGCCGAGACAGTGTACGCCGAGGACGGCGTCTTCGACCGGGGCGAGGACCTGACTGGAGCGGTCGGTGGCAAGAAGATCGCGGCGATGCTGCAGTCGCCGGGGCATCAGGCCGCGATCTCCGGCGGTCTCGCGCATTTTGCCGGCCTGCCGCATATCGAGCTCAACGGCGACACGGCAACGGTCACGTCTTATCTGCAGATCATTCATCCGCATCCAACGGCCGAGGAAATCGAGCTGGTCAATCACGGGACTTCGAGAGGCTATCGAATCCATCGCGTGGTGGCCACGCGCTGGGAACTCGTTCGCACCGACGAGGGTTGGCGGATCAAGCGCCGCACCTTGCGACCGCTCGACGGCAGCGAACCCGCCCGCGCGTTGCTGAAACGCGCGCTCGAGTCCTATCGGCGCAAATAGCGCGCCGTCGCTGCGCGGTGCTGCGTTGCGGGCCGACCCGCCAGCTCACTCCAGATAGCGGGCGGGCGGAGAGTTGCGGGAATAGACCGGCTTGGACAGGAACTCCTTCGGATCGTAGGTCCAGAACTGGCTGGTCTCCGGATAGGTGGCGATGACGGTATTCACCAGCTTGCCCCCAACCCGCTCGACCTTGGTGATGAACATCGTCTCGATCGGATTGCCGTACTCGTCGAACCGCAGCGGGCCGCGCGGATCCGCGGTGATTTTCATGGTTCTGAGATGGCGCATGAATTGTTCTTTGTTTTCGATATCGCCCTTGGCGTCGATCAGTCCCTGCTCGAGGAAAACCCCGCCGCTGTATCCGCCGGCAGCGAATGTGCCCGGCTCGTAGCCGTTCGCCTTGACGTAGTCCGCGACGAACTTCTTGTTGGCGGGGGTGTCGATCGTCGCGGAGTACCAGCGGGTGGTGATGACGCCCAGGGCTTCGTCGCCCATGTTCCGCAGAATGGCCTCGTCGCTCACCGTCTGCGCGCCGACAATGGGAATTTTCAATCCGTATTCGGCCCTCTGCCGCAGGAAGCGCAGGCTGTTCGATCCTGCCGAACCGAGGAATATCCCGTCGACATCCTGTTTGATCTGCGAAAGATAGGGCGCGTAGTCGGTGGCGTTGATCGGCGTCCAGATTTTCTGCACGATCTTGCCGCCGTTGTCCTCGAACACGCGCTGGAAGCCGCTGCTGACTTCTTGGGAATAGGCGAAGTCGTCGGCGAAGATCACCATCCGCTTGTAGCCCAGCACCTTGGCCGCGTACTCCCCGAGCGGATGGCTGGGCTGCGCCGAGCTCGAGGTCGCCCGCACGAACCACGGATTGATGTTGCGCTGGGTGAGATCCTCGGCGGCCGCCGATGTCGAGATGATGGGCAGCTTGGCTTCGCGGATCTGGTCGTCGATGGCGAGCGCTTCGAACGCCGCCAACGGACCGAGCACGACATGCACCTTGTCGCGTTGAATCAGTTCCTGCAGTTTGGATTTGGCCACAGCCGGCGTGGCCGCGGTATCAACCGTGTAAAGCTCGACCTTGCGGCCGGCGAGCAGGTAGTTCTTCTCCTTCAGAAACTGCAGAAGACCGGTTTCCATCTGCAGGCCGATCGCCGCGAGCGGCCCGGTCTTCGTGGTCATGAAGCCGACACGGATCGGTGTCTGCGCATCGGCTCGAACGAGAGCGAGAAAACTGAAGATGGTGACCAGCGCGGCGGCGATGAACGATCGGCGCAAGATATCCTCCCAATGGCTTTGTGCTTTTTGCCTTCAGCATTGAAGGCCCATCGGAAGATGTCAACTTGTTCCAGGCGCGCCGCTCCTCGGTTTGCGGTGAATCATGCAACGGAATGTGCAAGTGCCGATTGCAACCTGTCCCGGCATGGTCGCAGGGCGCGAAGGCAAAGACTGTCCTTGGTGTTTCTCCAGCCGATCATGACGATCGTGGGTTGCGCACGCACCCTCAGGAATTTTGCTTGCGCCACCAGTCCGCGATGTCGACGCCGCGTGCGAACCAGACGTTCGGATGCGCGCGCGCGTGCCGCATGAAATCGCGGAAGATCTTGGCGCGATACGCGCGGCCGGCCAGGAATGGATGCATGGTGACGCTCATGACCTTCGGGCTGGTCGCGCCTTCGTCGTAAAGATAGTCGAACTGATCGACCAGCAGACCGTAGAGCTCGCGCGGGCTGCGCGAACCGGTCTCGTAGGTGGTGTAGTCGTTGGGATGGAAGTCCTTCGGCATCATGACGATGGGCTTGTCTTTCGGGCCGACCGCGTAGGGCACGTCCTCGTCGATGCAGTCGCTGCTCCAGGTGAAGCCCATGTCCGAAATGAGATCGATGGTGTTGGGCGTCGGGCGCACGCCCGGCGAGAGATAGCCGCGCGGCGTGACGCCGGCGACCTTCGCGAATGCATCGATCGACCCCTGGATGATCTTGCGCTCGCCCTCCTTGTCCAGCGTCACGGTGTATTCGTGGATGTAGGGTTGGGCCGCAAGCTCGTGCCCGTTCGCGACGATTTCCTTTACGGCGTCGACGTTCTGTTCAGCGGTGATCCCGTTCAGAAAAAAAGTCGCCTTGATCTTCTCGCGCTCGAACAGATCCAAGATGCGCCAGATACCGCACTTGTCGCCGAATTCGCGGTCCATCACGACGCCCATGTCCCGCTTGTAAATGGCGTTCTCCGGCATCCGTCCGCGGTTGGAACGTTGATGGGAAGCATTCGTGCCGAGATCCTCCGGCCAGCTTTCCCAGCTCACGAAGAAAGAAAGGGCAATTCTCGCGTTCTCCGGCCACTTGATGGGTTTTCGCCTGGGCACTGCACGGCTCCGGTTGGATTGAAAGTGCGCGGATGGCATTCCGCCGATGATGTGGAGGCGACCTTGCCCATTCGACGCCCTCGAGGAGGCGGGGGGGCGGGCAGTCGCCTCAGTGAGGGAGTTCGATCTTGGCGCGCTTGATGACTTCTCGCCAGCGCCGATCCTCGACGGCGAGGAACGCGGCGAGGTCTTCAGGCGATCCTTTCGGTAACACCAGGCCCTGCGGCTCCATGCGCTGGCGAACATCCGGCAGGGCGAAGATCTCGCGGGCCTCTTTATTCAGATAGGCGATAACCGCGGGCGGGGTATGTGCGGGAGCAAACAGCGCCAGCCACAATCCGCCCTGCACGCCTGGCACGCCCGCCTCGGCCATGGTCGGAACGTCCGGCAGCACCGGGGCGCGGGTGTCGGCGGCGACGGCCAATGCGCGCAATGCACCCGCCCGGACCTGCGCGAGGTTGAACGGCACGGTGTCGATGATGAGCGACACCTGGCCGCCGATCAGATCGGTCATCGCCGGCGTCGAGCCGCGATAGGGGACGTGGATCAGGTCGATTCCGGCGGCGAGCTTGAACTGTTCGGTCGCCATGTGAGCCGAACTTCCCACCCCTTGCGAAGCATATGTCAGCGTTCCCGGCTGCGCCTTCGCCGTCGCAATCAACTCCTGCACCGAATGTATGGGCGAGTCTTTCGACACCAGCAGCAGGTTGGCGGCCTGGCCCACCAGCGCAACCGGCGCGAAATCTCTTCCGGGATTGTACGGCAATTTGGGATTGATCAGCGGCCAGATCGTTACGTTGGCCGGATGGCCCAGCAGCAGCGTGTATCCATCTGGCGGCGACTTCGCCACCAGATCGGCGCCGATCGTGCCGGTCGCGACCGAGTTGTTCTCCACTACCACCGGCTGGCCGCTGCGCTCCTGCAATCGCTGAGCGAAGGTCCGTGCAAAAAGATCGATCAGGCCGCCTGGCGCGGCGCCGGCCAGAATGCGGATGGGTTTGCTCGGGTAGTCCTCCGCCGACAGTGGAGTGGCCGGCACGAGCAGCACAAGGCAGGCGAGGAGCAATCTGATCGAGTTTGGCCTCGGCATGTCCCATCCCCTTGATGGTGCGATATGGATCGTCGCTCGAAGCAAGTCAGGTGCCGATGTGCGCGCGCGCTTCACGCGCGGCCCAGCGTCCTCGCCATCCAGTCGCCGGAGAGCGGGCGAAACTTGTAGCTGATGTTGAAGCAGACATGATTGCCTTCCGGATAGACGACCAGCTCGGACTTCCCGGACGCCGCGCGGGCCAACCGTTCGCCGTCTGCGGGAGGGATGAGGCGGTCGCCGGCGCCGAAAATCACCAACAACGGACATCGGATGTTCTGGGCGCGTCCCTCGAGCGTCAAAGCCTTGCCGCGCTCGTGACATTCCTCGATCGTCCTCGAGTGCGAACGGACGCGGAAGACCTCCTGTGAGACCTTCGGCATTTTTGGCAGCACGGTTCCCCAATCGAACGGGCCGCAATTGGCGATGCAGGCCTTGAGCCGAGGTTCGCCGGCGGCGGCGAGCGGCGCATAGAGCGCGCCCAGGCTCTGCCCGACCACGCCGACGCGCGATCCGTCGACGTCGTCGCGCCGCTCCAGCACGTCGATGACAGCGCCGATCGCCGGACCCCAGTCGTGCGTCACTGGCAGATGAAACGAGGTCTCGCCCTGGCCTGGCCCATCGAGCGTCAAGGCGGCGACGCCGCGATCGACAAAGCTTTCGGCCCAGGCATGGAGCTCTTCCTTGCAGGCATCGAGCCCGGGCAGGATGATCGCCACGGGAGGCCGCCCGCCGCCGCGCGGTTTGCGCAGCCATCCCGGCATCGCCACACCCTTGTAGGGAAACTCGACGCGTTCGATCGGCGGATCGAGATGCGCCGCGGCCGCGGAATAGCAGCGCAGCATGGCATCGTGCGCGCCGCGAAATTCCTTCGGGTGGTCGGCGAACAGGTGTTTGCCGTAATGGTAGCAGATCGCCGCGCGAACGAATGCTTCCGCTGCGGTCCTGCGACAGCCCTGCGCTTTCGCTTCCCCGCCCAGCGCCTCGTGGCGCGCGCCCAACTCTGACCAGAGGCGGCACCAGTCCTGCCACTGCGTCACCCGCGGCATCAGTGCGCGCAGATCATTCGGGTCGACGCCGGTGGCCTCGTAGCGAGGAATGAAGTGGGAGAAGATCAGGTCGACTTGCGGATCACGCTGCATCGCGGCGGTTACCTCTTTTTCGCTCGGACATCGACGTTCCGTGATCCGCGCGCGGCGATCACTTCTCCTTGGCGCCGGCCTCTTCGACGACTTTCGACCACTTGGTCTCTTCCTTGTCGATATCCTGCGCGTAGTCCTCCGGAGACCCGGGAGCGGGCTCGGCACCGTCGGCGGCGATGCGCGCCTTCACCAGGTCCGAGGCGAGGGCACCCTGCAATGCCGTGTTGAGCTGCTTGACGATCTCCGCGGGCGTGCCGGCCGGCGCCAGCAGACCGTAGGTCTGCTGTGCCTGGAAGCCTGGCAATCCGGATTCGTCGATGGTCGGAAGGTCCGGCAGGATCGGCGAGTGCTTGAGACTGCCGATCGCCAGGGCTCGCAGCTGTCCGCTTTTGATGTGGCCGAGCGTGGGCGGCAGGCTGCTGAAGATCATCGAGAGGTGGCCGCCGATGACGTCGTTGATCGCGGGATTGGCGCCGCGAAACGGCACGTGCGTCATCTTGATCCCGGCCATGGTCGCAAACAGCGCGCCGGCAAGATGATTGCCGCTGCCGACGCCGCCGGATCCGTAGGTCAGCTTGCCCGGTTCGTTCTTGCCGGCTTCGATCAGTTCCCGCACGGATCGGGCGGCGACGGCGGGGCCGACGACGAGGACGATGGCGCTCCTGGCGATCAGTCCGACCGGCGCGAAGTCCTTGCGCGGATCATATCCCACATTGGAAAACACCGACGGGGCCATTGCCACCGTTCCGGTGCTGCCCATGACCAGCGTGTATCCATCAGGCGGACTTTTCGCGAGCTGGCGCGTGCCGATCGTGCCTCCGGCCCCAGGTCGATTCTCGACGATGATCTGCTGACCCAACGTGCGGCTCATCGTTTCCGCGAGGATGCGGGCGATCACGTCGTTGCCGCCACCCGGCGCCTGCGGGACGATCAGGGTGATCGGACGCTCGGGATAGTCCCGCGCCGCGGCCGATGCCGCCGTCTGCAACGCAAACCCGACAATGGCGGCCGCGATCATCATCCATTGCTGCATGAGAAACTCTCCACCTGCGGTTGGTCGGAGGTGCGCGAGGCGGATCATTCAATCAATCCGCAATCGGAGCAATAGACCCTTGATAGCTGCGGCGTGCGGGTGCAATTGCTTGCGGCGAGGTTGACGGGAGGGCGGAATGGCAAGTGAAGACGTCGCGCGCGTGCACCGAGAGGCGATCATCGTGGAAGGGCACCGCGACATGTTCGAAATGAACTATCTCGCCGCCCAGGGACAAGAATATCCGGTCTTGAACGTCACGCTGCCGCGGCTCAAGCGCGCCAATATCTCCACGACCTTCTATGCCATCTCCGGCGACAGCCTGACGCACGCGAATGGTACCTATCGCTTTTTGCATGCGGCGCTGCAGAACATCGACGCCTTGCGCACGGAAATGGCGGCCTCGCAGGGCCAAATGAAGCTGATCCTGCATCGCGAGGATTTGCCCGCGGCGCCGACGCCGGACACCGTACACTTTGTCCTGAGCTTCGAGGGTGGCAAGCCGCTGGAGGGGCGCCTCGAAAACCTGCGCAATTTCTACTGCCTCGGCCTGCGGGCCATGCAGATCACGTGGAATCTGCGCAACGAGCTCGCCGACGGCGTCAAGGAGGAGCGCACGGGCGGCGGCCTGACGAATTTCGGCGAGGCCGTCGTCAGAGAGATGGAGCGGCTCGGAATGGTGATCGATCTCGCCCATATCTCGCGCGCGGGCTGGTTCGACGTGCTCGATGTCGCCTCCGGTCCTGTCTGCTGCAGCCATTCGAACTGCAAGAAGATCTATCACCACTTCCGCACCATCGACGACGAGCAGATCAAGGCGCTGGCCGAGACCGGCGGCGTGCTGGGCGTCAACGCCATCGCGACCATGGTCGCGAAGGAGCCGACGCTGGACAAGCTCGTCGATCACATCTGCCATATCGCCGACCTCGTCGGCATCGACCACGTCGGATTGGGACTTGATTTCGTCAAGGACGATGGTCCGCTCTATCCGGAGGACGAGATTTTCGGCGTCGGTGAGAACAGGCTCATCCCGGGATTCGAGAACGAGGACGACCTGATCAACATCACCGAGTGCCTGTTGAAGCGGGGGTTCCGCAAAGATGATGTGGTGAAAGTGCTGGGCGGCAATTTTCTTCGCGTGCTGCGCGCGGTGCTCAAGCCGTGCGATCGCATGATCGGATCGCTCGGCATTCCCGTTCCGGCTTCCGCCGGGGCGAAGTGATCAACGGAATATCCGAGGATCCATGCCGGACCTTCGCCTCAGTCTCGCCATCAACGATTATGTCCACACGGCCGATATCGCCAACGGCCGCGTTCGCGCGCCGGGCATCGACCTCACCATCGTCAGTTTGCCCTTCGAGTCGGTCGCCATGCGCTTCGGCGCCAATCTCGAGTTTGACGTCGCCGAATATTCATTGGCGAATTACTGTGCCCATCTGGCCGAGCCGCGGCCCTCGCCGATGGTGGCGCTGCCGGTGTTCACGTCGCGGGTGTTCCGCCACAGCTCGATCTATGTCAACGAGGCGTCCAATATTGCCGATGCCGGCGATCTCGCCGGCCGCAGCGTCGGCGTCCCGCAGTGGTCGCAGACCGCCACGGTCTACGTGCGCGGCTACCTCACGCATGACGCCGGCGTGCCACTGGCGTCGATCCGCTGGGTGCAGGCTGGCGTGGATCAACCGGGACGGCGCGACGGGGTACCGTCGTATCTCCCGGAGGGCGTCACGGTGACGCCGCGGCCGGACCGGACGCTGAGCGATCTCTTGGCATCCGGCGAGATCGACGCCGTGATCTCGGCCCGCCCGCCGCAGTGTTTCCTGCAGGGCGCGCATGGCGTCCGCCGCCTTTTTCCGGATTTTCGGCAAGAGGAGGAGCGCTATTTCGCGAGGACCGGGATATTTCCGATCATGCACGTGATCGCCATGCGGCGTCCCGTGTACGAGGCCAATCCATGGATCGCGCGCAACCTGCTCGATGCCTTCGAAGCGGCGAAGCGGGCGGGCCTGGCCCGCCTGCGCGACATCCAGACCTCGCATCTGCCGTCGGCATGGGCCACCGAGGAGATGGAGCGCGTGCACAAGCTGCTGTTCCCGGACGGCAATCGATGGCCCTACGGATTGGAGCCCAACCGGCCGACGCTCGAGGCCTTTCTGGCTTACGCCCACGAGCAGGGCGTGACCCGGCGCAGGCTTTCCTGCGAGGAGCTCTTCCCGAAAGAAGTGTCGTTCGAGGTCCGGATATGATGCCAGAACGTGAGGCCACCGCTCTCGCGGACCAGAGCTTTTTCCGATCAGCCGCGCAGTTGTCATTCCGGGGCCACCGATCTCGGGTCTACCCGAGATCGGCAGTCGATGCCCAAGTCGGGTAAACCCGACTTGGGTGCGTAGCGAGGGAGCCCGGAATCCATAACCACGGTCAGGGATTTTGGATTCCGGGCTCGCCGCTGCGCGGCGCCCCGGAGTGACGGAGCGTTATTGCGGCGCCAGCCCGATGCGCGTGATCATCTTCTTCCACTGCGCGACATCGCGCCGGAAATAGTCGCCGGCGTCCGCGCGATCGCCGATTCGAAACTCCGTCTGCAGGGCCTGCAATTGGCTCTGCGTCGAGGCGTCCCGCAGCACCTCGTTCACCGCCGTGTTCAGCTTCTGCAGGATCGCCGTGTCGGTTCGTGCCGGGGCGAAGAGGCCGACCCAGGTCGATGCAACGATCGGAAAGCCGCTCTCCGCATAGGTGGGAATGTCGGGAAGCTGCGGCAGGCGCTGTTCCGCCGCGACGGCAATGCCGCGAATCGATCCCGCCATCAACTGGCCGGCATAGCCGGTCACGGCCCCCGCCAGTGCGTCGACATGTCCCCCGAGCAGCGCATTCACCGCCAGCGCGCCGCCCTGAAAGGGCACGTTCACGGCTTCCACCTTGGCCAGCTCCTGGAACAGATAGGCGTTGGCGATATGCCCTGAGGTTCCGACGCCGGGGCTGGCGTAGTTGATCGGCTTGGTCTTGGCGATCTGCAACAGTCCGGCGAGGTTCTTGGCCGGCGACGATGGATTGACCGAAAGCGTCTCGGGCGCCCAAGCGGGAATCGCGACCACGGCGAGATCGTCGACGGCGAAGCCCTTGCTCTTCGACAGCGTCTCGTTGATGGCAAGCCCCGTCGTAGTCACCAGCAGCGTGTAGCCGTCGGGCGCGGCCTTCGCCGCGGCGGCGGCGCCGATATTGCCTCCGCCACCCGCACGATTCTCGATGATGATGCTTTGCCCCAGGCGTTCGTTGAGCTTGCTGCCGATGAGGCGCGCCACGCTGTCGGCGAAGCCGCCGGGAGCGAAGGCCACGATGAACGTAATCGGACGGCTCGGATAGTCCTGCGCCGCGACCGGCGGGGCGGAGAGGGCAATCGCCGTCGCCGCGATGAAGCAAGCCGTTCGGTCGCGCAGGCTTCTGAACATTGCGACTCCGTTTTGCTCCGACCCGCGGCCGCCGTTGTGCGGACATCCTAGGGCACAATCATCGCTGCTGCCATAACGGCGCGCTTCGCCGCGTTGCAGGAGGCTGGATTCGCTCTTCCGTGTGCGACGCAAACCGATCCGGTGCATCAATCGATGTCGTGATTCAATCCGAGCGGTGTCGCTCCGGGCAACCCGAGCGATCGGTTCTTATCCGATGCAACCGAATCGGTCGTGGCGCAGCCGCTGATTGCTGGCGCCGGAACGGACACGCGGTCGAGCGGGCGCCTACTTCAGCTGGTCGGCCGCGCTCTTCAGGCCCATGGCGGCGCACTCCTGGTCGGCGCTGGTTCCGCCTGCGCCGGTCACGCCCACGCCGCCGATCACGTCATTGCCAACCGCGATCGGCGCCCCGCCCTGCAGCGCGAGGATGTCCGGCAGCGTGGTTTCGGGTTGCGGCGGCTGGCCGGGTCTGTAGAGGAACGCGGAGAGCTGTTCGGTCGGGGCGCGGAACGCGCGTGCCGTATAGGCCTTGCGGAAACTGCTTTCGGGTGTGTACGGCGACGCGTTGTCGCCGCGCAATTGCACGATCACTTCCCCGAGACGGCCGACCACGGTGACCGAAACGCGGTGCCCCTTCGCCTTGCAGGCCGCCATGGCGCCTTGGGCGATGGCGAGCGCCGTATCGAGCGAGAGATCCATGTGCGTGAGCAACTGCGCGCCGGCGGGCGTCGCGAGCGCCAGACCGAGCTGCGCGAGCGCGGACGCAAGAGCGATCGTCTTGAGCATGGCACTACATCCGATCCAATCATGCCTAGGTGCTCGCCGCGGGGCAAAATCACCTGGACGCGCGTGAACCGTAGGCGTTCCCCGCGCCGTGGTGCAAGGGGACGTGTGCAAGAGGCCGTGGCTTGCACATGCTGAGGAGCGCATCGCGTGCGCGTCTTCCCTGGTCGACCGAGCACGGCGCGTGCCGCGTGTTACGTGTGCCCGCCAAAACGACTACTGGAAGGATCGCGCGGGACGCGCTCGAAATATCCGATGCCGTTGTGGCTCCGCTTTCCCGTCAGCGCGAAGATGGCACCCTGAGGGTCCGTGCATTGGACGACCCAGTTGCCGCCGAACACCTCGATCGGCCCGCTGAGGATCTGGCCGCCGCCAGCCTGCACGCGCTTCACCGCCGCGTCGATGTCGCCGATGTTGAAGTAGTAGAGCCAGTAGGGGACCGGCACCACCGCAGGCTTGGTGAACATGCCGCCGATCGTCTCTCCGCCGGCGGAAAACAGTTGGTATGTGCCCACCGCTCCGGCATCGGCGTCCGCTTTCTGCCAGCCAAAGATGTCGGCGTAGAAAGCAAACGCCTTCTCCCAGTCGGCGGCCAGCAGCTCGTGCCAGCCGACGCGGCCCGGTGCGCTCAGCGCCGCCGGTTGCTCCTGGCCGGGTGTCAGCCATTTGAGCAGCGCGATCAATGCCATTTGCGGATCGACGGTCACAGAAACGCGGCTGATATTGGCGATGTCCGTCGGTGGGACGTACACGGTCCCGCCAAGGCGCTTGATGCGGTCGGCGGCGGCGTCCACGTCGTCGACCCCGAGATATCCGAGCCAGCTCGGCCGCATGCCCAATTTCCTCGCGTCCTCCGAGAGGGTCGTCAACCCGCTGACCGAGGCCTTCCCGACGGTAAAAAACGTGTAGGCCATGCCCGGCACCGACGCGTCCTGGGTGCCCCAGCCCACGACGTCGGCGTAAAAGGCCTTGGCGGCCTCCATGTCCGTCGTCATCAACTCGTACCAGACGAAACGGCCATGCGTGTTGACCACGTCTGTCTCTCCCGTTCGACTGCAACGAAGTCGCGGCGCTCGCGTGTGAGCAAACCCCGCCGCCAGGCAGCTTACATCGCGTTCGCGCGCGAGCCAGCGGTCGCCGTTGTTGCGATGCGCGGCGCGTTGTCGGGAACTCCATGGTGTTCCGCCGAATCGACGCGATGATGTTGTTCATATCTTGTTCATGAAGCATGTCGTTCCATGACGTCGATCGTTCCGTGAATTCGGAACTCGACGCATCGACGCGCGTTCTTGCAAGCGGCTCGGCCTTGCAAGCTGCTTATGCAAGGCCTACCCTGCCGCTTCGGGCGACCTCGAACATTTGCTGGAAGGCATGGAGGACTCAACTATGCCACTGACGAAGCAGGCTTCGAAGCGAAAGCGCCGGAAGGAAGTCGTACCGGCGTTGGGAGTCGTTGGCGTGTCTTTGTCGCTGGCGGGTGGCGCATCGGCGGCGGGAACCGCCGGGCCGGTCTCGGACCTGCCGACAAAGGACACCGCAACGGGTCCCGGATTCACGCTCAGCGAAGAGGAGATCTCCGACGTCAGTCTGGGGACGTTCTACGTCTTCGACAAGGAAAATGCCGGCACGCCGAAACTCGGCGAACAATTTGCCCGCGCATGCGGCGGCTGCCGAGGTTGCGGCCGCGGTTGTAGAGG
>Ga0114129_10002787_pt1 | contig 24362 bp, 21 predicted proteins | sample RhiMetdeltSRZDD1_FD_80071 | JGI IMG/M metagenome (GOLD analysis project Ga0114129, IMG submission 80071) | Populus rhizosphere microbial communities from Tennessee, USA - Rhizosphere MetaG P. deltoides SRZDD1 (version 2) (version 2) | ecosystem: Host-associated > Plants > Roots > Rhizosphere >...
CGACTATTCCACGATCGGCAAGGCCATCGTCGTCGTGCTGATCGGATTCATCGTCAATCTCATCATCACGGCGCTCGTGCTCGTGCCGTTGATCGGTGCGAGGGCAATGTTCGGCTGAGGAACCCGCATCGCGCGACGGTGTCTATAGGGGCAGGAGGCGGGCGAGTTATTGCCCGGCAGACAAATGCCTCAAGAACTCCTGCGTGATGTGCTTCGTTCGGGCGATGTGAAGGGCCGGACCAGGCGGCGGATATCGGTGCTCCCGATCTCGATCGCGGCTCACGCTGTGGCCGTCACGATCTTCGTGATCGCGCCGCTCGCCGCCGAAGTCGAGCCGCCGCTGATCTTTTCGCCGTTGAAACCGGATTACATCCGCACGGTGCCGCCACCGGCGCCGCCGTCGCCACCGGAAGTACGAACGACGACAACGGCCCCACCGCGAACCAATGCCGCTCCTACCACTGCACCAACGGGCATCGTGGAGGATACGCCGCAGCCACACTATCCGAATGTCGTGACGGTGGACGGCGCCATTCCGAGCTTTGGCAATGGCATCGGTGGTCCGCCCGAGTACGGTCTGCCGGGGCCGCCGGTCCCTGCGTCACCAACACCGGTGGTGGAGCCACAGCGTATCCATCGCGTTGGGCAGGGCATTCGAGAGCCGAAGAAGATCGTGCACGTCGCGCCTGAGTATCCAGAGATCGCGCGCCGCGCGGGCGTCGAAGGCACGGTGGTTCTCGAGGCGGTGCTCGACGCCACAGGTCGAGTCGAGAGCATTCGCGTGCTTCGTTCGCGGCCATTGCTCGACGAGGCGGCAGTCAAGGCCGTTCGGCAGTGGCGCTACTCGCCAACCGAGTTGAACGGTGTTCCCGTGCCCGTGCTCATGACCATCACCGTGAATTTCAACCTCAATCGTTGATGCCGGTCGGCCACAGTGCAGCGGTTCTCACGCTGATCGGTTCGCTGGCGGTTGTCCCAGGCCGCCAGGGAACCGACGATCCCAAACTGCAGGCGGCGGTTCAGCAGTTCTTCGCAATGCAGGAAGCGGAGGACGTCGAAGGATACCTGGCGCTTTGGAGCAAGACGGCGCAGCGGCCGCAACCCGCGCAACTCAAGTTCGTGTTCGACTCCGGCGACGACAAGTTCTCCGAGATCGCGATCCTCAAGGCGACGCCGGCCGGCGATCGACTGCGCGTGCGCGTGACTGCGACGCGGGACCGGACATCGACCCCGCGCGTCCCTGGGGTGCCGTCGCGCACCTTTCATTCAACGACAGAGTGGGGGTTGCTCTACGTTCGCGAAGCGGATGAATGGAAGCTACTGCGAGAGGGCGCCGTCGCCGATGCGCTCGCGGACGCCCTGATCGAGGCCAAGACACCGGAAGAGCGGAACACGCTGCTCGAAGAAGACCCCGAACTGGTCAATGACGCGCTCGTTGTGGCGGTGGCGCGGCGCGGGAGCCAGTCCGCGGCCATGCAGGCATACCAGGCCTCTCAGGCGGCGTATGACCTGATGCGCGATCTGGCCAGGCGCATTGGCAACCAGCGTCTGGAGGCGGACGCCCTCGGCAACATCGGGAACGCGCTGTACTTTCAACGCAATTTCGCCGGCGCGTTGCAGGCGTACGAGAACCGGCTTGCAATCGAGCGCGCCCGGCCGGATCAGGAGGGAATCGCCGCGGCGCTTCTCGGTATTGCCACCGTGCGCTACACGTTCGCCGAGTACGGCCCTGCGCTGACCGCGTACGAGGAGGCCCTCGGCATCCAGGAAAAGATCGGCGAAGCACTCACGATCGCGTCGACTCTCATCAGCACTGGGAACGTCAAGTATGTCCAGGGCGACTACACCGGCGCGATTGCCGACTACACCCGCAGCCGTGACATCAGCAAGAAGGGGGGCAACGCCACCGGCGAGGCGGACGCGCTCGAAGGAATGGCGCGCGTCTTCATCGCTCAGGGCGACTATGCGGCGGCGCTGGAGGCACTCGCCGGCGTTCTTGCCGACGCAAAAGCGACGAACAACCGCGGCGATCAGGGCAGCGCGCTGTTGAGCATTGGCGACGTGCACTTCCGTCTCGGCAACCTCGATCGTGCGAGGACGGCGCTGAACGAAGCTCGCAGTCACTTCGAAGCCACGAAAAGCATGGCGCCAGCCGGACGCGCGTGGCAGGCGGTGGCGCTGGTGGATCTGGCCGCGGCCCGGTTCGTTCTGGCTGAGGACGAGTATCGCAAGAGCGCTGCGGCGTGCGGCACCGCCAGCGATGGGGATTGCGCGGCCGCCGCAACAGTCGGCCTCGCGTTCGCCCAGGCCGCGCAGGAGAAATTCGAGGAAAGCATCGCGTCGTACAAGAAGGGCATCGACGCGTTCACCGCGCTCACGCGGTTGGAACACGCAACTCGCGCAAGGGTCGGCCTCGCTCAGGCTTATGCGGGCGGCAATCAGGCGGAGGCTGCGCTCGAGACCGCTCGTCAGGCACGTCGCGATGCCGAAGCCATCAACAACGATGACGTCCTGTGGCGGGCGCTCGTGGCCGAGTCGGGAGCCTTGCGCAAGATTGGGCAGGCCGATGACGCACGCACGGCGGCGCGAAGTGCTGTCGCCGCGGTCGATCGGCTGCTCGAGGTTGCGAAGGTCCGGCCGTCCGCGCCCGTCGCGCGCGACTCGTCATCCGCGCTTGCGATGTTGGCGCTGCTTCAGGCGGAGGCCGGCGATGGTGCCGCGGCGCTCGAGACCGTCGAACGCATGCGCGTGCAGGATCTACGGGTGTTGATTGCACCGGTCGAGCGGGACATTTCGCGAGGGATGACTGACGCGGAACGATCCGAGGAGCGCGCTCTCGCCGTCGAACTCGTCTCGTTGCACGCGCAGGTGACTCGCGAACGAGCGCTGCCGAAGCCAGATGCTGCGCGGCTGGCTCGACTCGACACGGCGATCGCCGAGGCAACGGCCAAGCGGATCGCTCAGCAGCAGCGCCTGTTCGACCGGCTGCCGGACCTTCGGCTGTGGCGTGGCCTCGCGCCCCCCGCGACGCGCACCGATCTTGCGACTCTGCTCCCGGACGCGAACACCGTCCTGCTCGAGTTTGTGGTCGGCGAGGACACGCTGCTCGTGCTGATTGCACGGCGCCGTGAGAACGACGTGCAGGTTTCGAGCATGTTCGAAAAGGCGTCGCGCAAGGCGATCGCAGAGCGCGTCGCCAGGTTGACGCAGCCTGAGACGATGAAGGATGCGGGCCGGTGGCAGAAGGCGGCGCTCGAGCTCGTTCCCGGGCTGTCGGCGACGATTGGCAGCGCGACACGAGCGATCGTGATCGCGCACGAAGTCCTGTGGCGCGTGCCGGTCGAGGCACTGGTTACCGACACCGGGTATCTCTCGGACACGACAACCGTCGTGTACGCACCGTCCGCAACGGCGTTGGTGACGCGCTCGCCGTCGCCGTCTCAGGCGCCGGACGTGGACGTCATGGCGGCATCGGCGCCCGTCTTGACGCCGCAAGCTGCCGAACAGCTCGCCCAAACGGCGCCGGATTGGGTGATCCGCACGCCGGCCGCGGCTGATGCGGAGATCAAAGCTGTTCTCGATGGTGTGGATCCGTCGCGGGCTGTCGCGATCGAGAGTGCGGCCGCTACCGAAGCAGCGCTTCGCGATCGTCTCTCTTCCGCGGCGATCGTGCATCTTGCCTCGCCGTTCCGTATCAATGGTGCAAGTCCATTGTTCTCACCGTTGTTGCTCGCGCCGGATCCCGCCAACGACGCGGCGCTCGAAGCGCGCGAGATCATGAACCTCGATCTTCGCGCTCGCGTCGCCGTTCTGTCGGACGGATCGGCAATGTCCATGCGCGAGGCGGCCGACGAAGTGGGTGTGGTCGCGTGGGCGTGGCGCGCGGCGGGTGTTCCAGCCCTGGTGGTGCCACGCTGGGCCGTCGACGATCCAACCGCGACGGCATTTCTCATCGAACTTCATGCAAGGCTGCGTGCCGGCGGTCGACCGGAACAGGCGCTTCAGGCGGCGCGCACAAAAATCCGCAGCGCCGCCAACTCGTCCGCGCCGTTCTTTTGGGCTGGCTGGATGGTGGTCGGACAGTAGATCCGCTGGCCGCTTTCCGCTGGCCGCGACTAACGACTCTGACTAAACGACCCTGACTAACGACTCTGACTAACGACCCTGACTAACGACTCCGACCAACGCCTAACGACTACCGACGAACGACTGACGTAGAGTATCCCCCAATGGATCCTCGGGTCGTTATCATTGGCGGAGGATTCGGTGGGCTGTACGCCGCGCGTGCCCTTGCGGGCGCGCCAGTCCGGGTCACCGTTCTCGACCGTCGCAACCACCACGTCTTTCAGCCCTTGCTGTATCAGGTTGCCATGGCCGCGCTGTCGCCCGGCGACATCGCGTCGCCAATTCGCTGGATTCTGCGACGCCAGCGCAATGTCGAGGTGCTGCTCGCCAGCGTCAAGGCCATCGTTCCAGCCGAGCGCCGCCTCATCCTCGCCGATGGGGAGATGGATTACGACTACCTCATCGTGGCGAGCGGGGCGACCCACGCGTACTTCGGCCACGATGAGTGGCGGCGCACGGCGCCAGGGCTGAAGACGTTGGAGGATGCGCTCGACATCCGGCATCGCGTGCTCCTCGCGTTCGAGCGCGCGGAGCGCGAGAGCGATCCGGATCGTCGTCAGGCGCTGCTGACGTTTGTCGTGATCGGCGGCGGACCAACGGGCGTCGAAATGGCGGGCGCGCTTGCCGAGATTTCTCGTCAATCGCTCGCCCGCAACTTCCGGCACATCGATCCAGGCACTGCGCGGATTACGCTGCTCGAAGCCGGACCATCGGTCTTGAGCACGTTTCCCGAATCCTTACGCGAGTTTGCTCGAAAAGACTTGGAACGGTTGGGCGTCATCGTGAGGACCGGCGCCGCCGTGACGCAGGTGGCACCAGGCCGCATCCAGATCGGAGACGAGGTTATTGTGGCCGAGACGGTAATCTGGGCGGCCGGGGTTGCGGCGTCGCCGCTTGGCGCGACACTGGGGGTCCCACTCGACCGCGCCGGCCGGGTGCTGATCAACCCGGATCTGACAATCCCGGGGTACCCGAACGTGTTCGTGATTGGCGATCTGGCGTCGTTACCCGGCGAGGATGGAAAGCCACTTCCCGGTGTGGCGCAGGTCGCGATCCAGATGGGCAAGCACGCGACGCGAAACATCATGCGCTCCATCGAAAAGCAGCCGACGCGGCCGTTCCACTACGTCGATCTCGGCAACATGGCCACCATCGGACGAGCGGCTGCCGTGGCCGACTTCGGCTGGCTGCGCCTGCATGGCTATATTGGTTGGCTCGCCTGGCTGTTCGTGCACATCCTGAATTTGATTGGATTCCGCAACCGCTTGGTCGTCCTCGTTCAGTGGGCGTGGTCGTACTTCACGTACCAGCGTGCGATCCGCCTCATCACCGGCGACGTGCCACCCTCCGCATGAGGCTGCTGCGACTGGCGCTCGTCCTGCTCGCGATGCTCGCGGCAATGGTCCCGCTGCCGTCGCGCCTCGTCGAGGCGTGGTATTCGCAGCGACTCTATCCGGCCATTCAAACGAGCCTGACACCACTCAGCAACCAGGTCGCGATCGCGTTGCTCGATGTTACGGCCGGACTCCTGCTGCTGATCCTCGTTGCCGTGTTCGTCTCGCGCGTCAAGAGAGTTGGCTTTGTTCGTGCCTCGATGCGCACGCTCGTGACCATCATCACGCTGGCTTGCGCGCTCTACCTCATATTTCTTGCGCTGTGGGGATTGAACTATCGGAGGGTGCCGCTCGAAGCGAAACTCGTGTTCGACGAGACCAGGATCACGCGCGATGCGGCTTTCGCCCTCGGCGAATATGCAGTGGCCCAGGTGAATGCGATGTACGCGCCGGCTCACGCCGCCACACCGGAAGGCCCGAGCCTTGAAGAGGCGTTTGCGTCCGCTCAGCCCGCGCTCGGCAATCATCGACTCGCATCGACCGGCATTCCCAAACGTTCGCTGCTCGAGTGGTATTTCCGCACGGCAGCAATCGACGGTATGACGAATCCGTACCACCTCGAGGTGATCGTCAATCCTGACGCGCTGCCCTTCGAGCGGCCGTTTATCATCGCTCACGAATGGGCCCACCTCGCCGGCCATGCGCACGAGGCCGAGGCGAATTTTCTGGCCTGGTTGACCTGCACGCGCGGGAACGCGCTCGCGCGCTATAGCGGCTGGTTTGCGATCTATGAGCACGTCGCGGGATCGATGTCGAAGGCGGATCGCACGGCTCTGGCGGCGAAGCTGGATTCAGGACCTCGCCAGGATCTGCAGGAAGCGTCGAAGCGATATTTGCGATCGTCGCCGGTCGTGCGCAACACGACCCGGGAGGTGTACGACACCTATTTGCGCGCGAACCGGGTGAACGAAGGTATCGCGAGCTATTCAGCCGTCGTACGCCTGATGCTCGGTGCCGACGTCCTCACCGAGGGAGCACCGCGGCTGCGCTAACGTTGGGGTCTGACCCCACAGACGACTCACCGGCGCGTGATGCTGATCCCGCCGTTCGTGCCTTCGAGCCGAATCAGAGGTCCGCCGCCGTTCAATTTGCCTTCCAACCGGCGCCGGGTCGATTCAGTTTTTTCGAGCGGCAGGCTGCCCGCGTCGATGCCGCCGTTGGTAATGCTCGCCGACACGGTAACCTTCGCGTCGGCCGGCAGTCGCAGCTCGATTCCGCCGTTCGTGCACCGGAGCTTGGCGCCGCCCGCGTCAACCCCGGCGAGATCGACTTCGACGCCGCCGTTGGTGGTACTGGCGTCGAGCGTTCCCGAGATTTCTCGCGCGACGACGCCACCGTTGGTGGCTTCCGCGTAGATGCGGCCATTCAGGCGGGTGAGTTCCACGCCACCGTTGACGGTCGTGTAACGGCCCTCGAGGCCGGCCGGCACGCGAACCTTGTACTGGACCTGACTGCCGCCGCCCCCGAACCACCCGCTCGCCTGGCCCAGGCGGGTCGACACCTTGACGCTTTCCTTCGACGCCTCTTCGCGGATCTCGATTTTGTCCAGGGCGGCTTTGGCACTCTCTGGGCTCGCGCCGCGGCCCATCTTCTCGGCTACGATTTCGACAACGTTGCCCGTGGCCGGCTCGACTTGAACCTTGCCGTTGACGTTACTGATCTCGATCCGTCCTCCTGGCGCCAGCTCGTAAGTCTTGCGCCATTCCGCCTTTTCGGTGTGCTTGAGGTTGGCTGTGACGACGTCGCAGCCGGCCGACAGCGTGAGGAGGAGGGGCAGGGCAACCGCGGCGGCAACAGACACGCGACGTGCACGGCTTTGAAGAGCATTCATCGCAGAAACACCTCAGCGCCTTATACGCGTCTTCGGGCATCGTCGTTCATAAAACACGACTTTGGCCTCTGCCTTCTGCCCTCTGCCTTCTGCCTTCCGCGCTCTGCCTTCCGCGCTCTGCCTTCTGCCTTTTACCTTCTGCCTTCTGAACGGTAGTCTATAATCCACGCACCCAAGGATCAGCGATGTCGGACCGAAAGTATCGTCAGCGCGGGTATCGGGACGAACCGCGCGAGCCACGGCGGGAGCAGAAGCCTGCCGAAAAGAAGGAGTACGCGCCGCGCGGCCAGCCACCGATCGCCCCGAAAACGTTCAACATGCCGGGCTTTCGCGAGGTGGTGCGCTGCGCACGATGCGGCAATGAGCTGACGGTTGCCGCAGCCTGGAGCGCTGAAGCCGCCTGCACGCGATGTGGGTCGGATCTCCACACCTGCGCCCAATGCCAGCACTTCGATACGAGCGCGCCATTCGAATGTCAGCGGCCGGTCCCGACGCGGGTCTCACCCAAGGATGTTCGCAACACCTGCCAGCTATTCGAGCCCCGTACGACCGTTGAGCGCGAGACCAAGTCGGCCGCGCCGACGAGCGCGCGGAAGGCCTTCGACGATTTGTTCAAATAGTGCCAGTCGCGGTCACTGAGGTCGCGGCTTCGCGGCTTTGGGGAGTGCTTTCGTCAACTCCGCTCGCAAGCTGACCAGCGTTTTCTCCAGCGACTCGCGAGCGATCCGTTCGACCGTGCCGGTAACGAACGGACGAAGCAACGCTGGCACGCTGCGGCTCAAACTGACCGATTCGCACTCGATCAATACTCCGCCGTTCGACTGCTCGAAGCGCCAGTACGCGTCCAACCGCCACAGGAACCCGTTGTCGTTTCCAACGGGCTTCTCACGCTCCTTCGCCGTGCCCGCATCGGTGAGCTCGGCAATCTTCGTCGCAACACTGCGGCTCGACGCTCGTGTCGTACCGAGACGCCGGTAGGCGACCGCGTGCTCGGTGTTGTACGTAACGGTGATGATGCTGTCGCGCCGCAGCTTCATGTAGACACGAAGGCGATCGCCGTCGCGTGCCAGTAGCTTCGACGCGATCACGTCGTCGAAGGCCTCCGATTCTCGCCCGGCGCGATTCTGGAGGTGGGCGACAACCGCATCAACCTGTGCGTTCGGAATGAAAACAGCGCCCACCCAGTGATGGACGCGCCCGTCTGGAACGTCCGGCGCGGCGACACCCGGCGACGGTGACGCAACGCGAGCCATGGACACTTGGCCGCTGACGACGCGCTGACGCCACCCGTGTGTCGGAGGGGTCGCGTCCTTGAAAGCGTCCTGAGCGAAGAACGGCTCGCCGGTCGCTGCCGCACCGTCGTAGCGCTCGTCCACCTGCTTTTCGTATTTCTGCCATGCGGCAACGGTTGCAGCCGTCAACTCGGCGGCCATATCCGCGGCGCGGACGGAGATCGGAGCGCTGAACGTTCCCACCAGCGCCATGATCACAACAGGAGCAGTTCTAAACACCAGCGCCTCGCTTGCGATGAAGTTTACAACCGAGCAGGCGACAATCGCGATCGCGTTGGCTGGTACCGGGTCCACTTTGAAGGCACCGGTCAGCACGGCCATCAGTCCTAGATTGCCGACGAGTGAAACCAGGCCGTTGAGCAGGTGAAAACGCGCGAGGCGGGCCAGCGTCGCTCGTTCGTCCCGGGTGGGCCGGTCGCGCCACGTCCAACGCTGGTGCCACGCGAAGTTGTGGAGGACTGCTGTTTCGACGGCGATCGCGGTAGCTGGGAGGTAATGAACGCCAGCCAGGTGGACCAGCGCCGCGAGCGTCGTAAGCTGGACGGCAACGCCGAGCAGGCCCACGCCGTTGAACGCCAGCCAGCGCTGAAAGAGTTCCCGGGTCATACCCAGGATTGTGAAAACCGCGCGCAAACGGGCTCAACGGCGAAGGTCCGCTTTTTTCGCCTCGAGCTCGTCCAGGGTTTTCGGCCAGTCATCCTTCAGCAGGCGGGATAACGCCCGGTCGGATAACAGGCGGCCGCCCGTCTGACAGCGGCTGCAGTAATTCGCCTCGTTGCGGGCATACACAATACGTTGGACGGGCGCGCCGCATGCCGGGCACGGTTGCCCGTAGCGGCCGTGAACGGCCATGCCGGCATGAAAGGCGGTGACCTTCTCCGGAAATTCACCGGCCGCTTCGGAACGGAGCCGCGCAATCCAATGGCTCAGCACGTCTTTCGTCGTCTGGTGCAGCCGCGCGATCTCGTCCGTCGTGAGGGTTGCCGTCGTCTTCATCGGCGACAGCTTTGCGGCATGAAGGATTTCGTCCGAATACGCGTTGCCGATGCCGCTGAAGATCCGCGGATCGGTGAGCGCTCGCTTGAGCGTGTGGTTCTCCTGCGTCAGGCGCGCTGAAAACGCCGCAAAGTCCGCGTCCATTACTTCGAGGCCATGCGGATCCAACGCGGTGAGTGCGTCCTCGCCGCGCACGATGTGGATCGACGCCTGTCGCTTGGATCCGGCCTCGGTCAGGATCGCCGTTCCGTTCGGAAAATCGAATGCTGCAAGGCCAACCTTTCCTGGAATCGGTGCCCCTCGTTCTCGCCACCGCAGCCGACCGGCAATCATCAGGTGCAGCACCAGGAAGAGATCCCCTTCGAACGCAAACACAATGCGTTTGCCGAGTCTGCGGAGGCCGACCACCTGTCGCCCGACCAACTCGTCGGGCGACGGGGCAATCGTGCGGACGAGAAAGGGGTTGCCGAGGCGGAGGCGGTCGAGCGGTTTGCCGAGCACGCGCGATTCAAGCGCTTCGAGATAAATAGTGACGTCTGGGAGTTCAGGCACAAGAGTTGGAAATACTTGTTAAGGCAGAAGGCAGAAGGCAGAAGGCAGAAGGCAGAAGGCAGAAGGCAGAAGGCAGAAGGCAAATGGGAAACTGTTTACCCGGCAGGTTTCGCCCGTAGCACGCCGACCTGGACGAGTAAGCCGGTAAAATCCAGGATGCGACGCTCGTGGACGATGAGGCCGCCTTCGACGCGATAAATGAAGCAGCCGGAGACTTCGATCCGTCGTCCAGTCGGTGGCATGCCGAAAAACTCTCCGGCGTGGCTTCCGGTGATCCGGCAGAGCAGCGCCGCCCGATCGTCATCGACGAGCAGGTCTTCGGTCGTGAAGACCAGATCCGGAAATGCCGTGAACCAGACCCGGTAGATGCGCTCGATTTCGGTTAAACCTTCGAGGACACCGCCGGTCGGGCTGACCACGACGCCGGTCGGCGCATGGTCGGCCGTGAGGCTTGCCGCGTCTCTGGCGCGCCACGCCGATTCGCGCCGGGAAAACAGCGCAAATATTTCCTCGCGGGTCATGACTGACCTCCAAGGCCGCCGTCCGGATTAGCGCTACTATAGGCTTCTAACGGGAAAAGGGACAAGCGATGAATATCCTCCTTATGTCCATGCCCGATTCGTTCGAGCATACCTCGACGGTGACCATGAGGATGCCGAACGGCGCCTTGGCCTCGCTGGCTGGCAACGTCGATCAACATCACCGGGTCGCCATTGCGGATCTGATTCTCGTGCAACGTCAGGTCCGCCCGACCATCGAACGGCTGATGCGGCAGCTCGATCCCGATATCGTCGGGCTTTCGATCATGACGTTTCAGCGTGGCACGGCGAAAAAGATCGTGTCGCTTGTCCGGGCGTTGAAGCCGTCCGCGACCATTGTGGTCGGCGGGTACGATCCAAGCCTTGCATCCTCGATGTACCACTGCTGGGATATCGACGCGATTGTGCGCGGAGAAGGGGATATCACGTTCCGCGATTTGGTACGAGCGCGCGAGCGCGGCGACAGCTTCGATGGTATCGCCGGCCTGACCTACCGCTCTGGCGATCGAATGATCGCGAATCCCGATCGTCCGGTCAGTTCTCTGTCAGGCGACGACATTCGTCTGCCAAATCGCACCGCCCGCGTCCTCGACGGCTACACGTTTCTCGGCCGTCCGATCGAGGTCGTCGAAACATCGCGCGGCTGTACATACGACTGCAGCTTCTGCTCGATCATCGAGATGCGCGGTCGCAACTTCCACACCTGGTCGGTCGAGCGTGTCATCGCGGATCTCGCGGACGCGAGGGCCCGCGGCGCCCGTGCAATCTTCATCGTCGACGACAATATCTCGCTGAACGTTCCGCGCTTCGAGAAGCTCTGCCGCGCGATCGTCGACGCCGGCTTCCACGACATCGATTACATCGTGCAGGCGATGACCTCCTCGATCGCCGCGCACGGCGAAACGCTGGCGCCGGTGATGCGCGAGGCTGGCTTCAGATACGTGTTTCTCGGGATCGAGAACATCCTCGATGAGGACCTGGCGTTCCTGCGGGCTCGCGCGAAGAATGCGCAACGTGAAGCGGGACGACAGGTCGGAAACGCGACGACCAAAGCGATTGAGGTTCTCCACCGGCATGGCATGTACGTTGTCGGCGGGCTCATTGTTGGCAACCCGACCGATACCCGGCAGTCAATTGATGCGAATCTCAGGTTCGCTCGTGACTACGTCGATTGGCCGTACATTCAGCATCCGACACCGTATCCGGGCACGCCCATGACGAAGGATTTCCGGGAACGCAACCTGATCGTGAGCGACGACGTAAACGAGTACGACGGGACGACGGCGGTAGTGAAGAGCGAGCATCTGGACGCTGAAGAAATCGAGTTCCTGCGCTGGCGAGCGGAACGCTGGATGAAGCTCAAACACTTCTGGCCGGTCGTCGCCCACGACCCCTGGTTCGTTCTGCGACACATGCACCAGATGGTCGGGCATACGTTCCGCGGGTCGTCGTGGCGATCGTTTTTCGGCCTCGAAAGCGATCGAGCCGTGTTTGCGAGGTATAAAGACATTCGGCGCGCCGAACGCCAGTACCTCTGAAACGCGCCGCGACGAACTCTTCAACAGCCAAAATCTTCGGAGGGGTGTCCAAGTGTCAGGGACAACACGCAGGACTATGTCTTTCAGAACCGGAGCCTCCGCACTCCTCGGCGTCTTCTTAACGGGCACCGGCTCCGCGCATGCGCAGACGAGCGCGCCGCAGCATCAGCATTACGAGCGCGTCGAAGGGGTCCACCAACCAGCGCCGGACGGGTCGCTCGCGCCGCGGCTTCAGAACCTGGGCGTGCACACGTTCAAGGTCACGACGAAGTCGTCTCGCGCGCAGCAGTTCATGAATCAAGGGCTCAACCTCGTTTACGGCTTCAATCACGCCGAGGCTGGCCGTGCCTTCGCCGAGGCCGCCAGGCTTGATCCGGCATGCGCGATGGCGTACTGGGGACAGGCGCTCGTGCTGGGCCCCAACATCAATGCGACGATGAATCCCGACGACGAGAAGAAGGCGTTCGCGCTCGTGGAGAAGGCCGTGTCGTTGAAACGCGGTGTGACTGCTCGAGAGCGGGACTACATCGACGCATTGGCGAAGCGCTATACCGGGAAGGCAGAGGATCGCCAGGCGGCGGATCGCGCCTTCGCCGAGGCAATGCGCGGGGTTGCGAAGAAGCACCCGAAAGACCTTGATGCCGCTACGATCTTTGCTGAGTCGTTGATGGACTTGCGTCCGTGGAATTACTGGACGCGCGATGGTCTGCCGTACGAGGGCACGACGGATGCCGTCGGAGCACTGGAACGGGTCCTGGCCGCAAACCCGCGTCACCCCGGTGCGCTGCACTACTGGATCCATCTCTGGGAGCCAACCAAGGTACCCGAACGCGCTGAGAAGGAGGCCGATCGGCTGCTGCCGTTGATGCCCGGCGCAGGACACATCATCCACATGCCGGCGCATATCTATCTGCGCGTCGGCCGGTACGATGACGTGGTGACATCCAATCAGCGGGCAGTCGCAGCCGATGAGGACTACATCGCGCAGTGCCGCGCTCAAGGGCTGTATCCGCTCGGGTATTACCCACACAACATTCACTTCGTCTGGCTCGGATCCACGATGACCGGGCGCTCGTCGCTGGCCATCGCGTCTGCACGAAAGACCGCGTCGGCTGTCGCCAACGCGACGGCGGAGCAGAAGCCGTTCGTTCAGGGATTCATGGTCGTGCCGGTGTACGCGTTGGTGCGTTTCGGCAAGTGGGACGAGATTCTGGCCGAGCCGAAGCCGGCGCATGACTCGGTATTCACCCGCGGCATCTGGCACTACGCGCGCGGAACCGCGCTGGCAGCCAAGGGCCGCTTCGACGAGGCGCAGCAGGAGCTGGCGGCGCTACAGAAGATCGTGGTGGATCCAGCGTTGGCGAAAGAACCGTCGTTCTCGATGAATTCGCCCGAAGCGATTCTCAAGATCGCACCGGAGGTGCTGTCAGGAGATCTTGCGTTCAGACGGAAGGACCACGACAAAGCGATCGCGCATTTCGAGCGCGCGATACGGCTCGAGGATGCGCTGACGTATACCGAGCCGCCGGACTGGCACGCTCCAGTCCGACATTGGCTTGGAGCGGCGCTCCTCGAAGCCAAACGTCCCGGCGAAGCAGAGGTCGTGTACTGGGAGGACCTCCGGCGCAACCGGGAGAACGGCTGGAGCCTGTGGGGTTTGCATCAAGCCTTGATCGCGCAGGACAAGAAGGACGACGCGGCGCTCGTGCTCGAACGATTCAAGAAGGCCTGGGCGAAGGCGGACGTCACGCTTTCAGCGACGCGATTCTGATGCGCACGTAACCGTGTTCAAGTCCTTTCTCGCCGGCCGCATCGTCGTCATCCGCGTCCTCGCCGCGTTCGCGCCAGTGGGAATCGTGTGCCTCCTGTTGATGATGGATAAGTGGCCGGGGCAGATGCCGCGCGGCGAGATCGTGCAGATCACGCAGAACCGGTACTACGAAGGCCAGCCGAGCCTCGCGCCCGATGGGGAATGGCTCGCGTACCGATGTGATGCGCGAGGCAACGGCGACATCTGCACCAGCACGATTGACGGACGGGACGTACGGAACCTGACGTTGGCGTCGGGCGCCGACGAGACAGATCCGGCGGTTTCGCCCGATGGGTCGACCATCGCGTTCTACGTGATCGGCCGCGGGTTGTCGGTCATCCCGAGCCACGGGGGTGAGATCAAGCCGCTTACGACGACCGGCACCCAACCGGCGTGGACGCCGGACGGGCGATTCCTGATGTATGCCATGCCGGCGACGATGGGCGGAGATCCGAGGGGCGCGATCAGCGAAGGGTGGCGGGTTGAGGTGGCGACGGGTCAGCGGCGGCGGATTTCACCTGGCGATTTTCACGAGCCCGCGGTGTCGCCGTCCGGCCGGCGAATCGCGTATTGGGCCAGACCGGTCGAAGGCATGATGCGGCGACGCCTGAGCGGCGGCCGCGCCGACCTGTGGACGATCCCGATCGACGGCGGCGAGCCGGTTCGTGTGACGGATGATGCGGCGAACGAGACGAGCCCGATGTGGTCCGCCGACGGGCGGTTCCTGTATTACGTCAGCAATCGCAACGGATCCTCCGCGATCTGGCGAATCCGCATCAGCGAGCGCTCCGGCCGAACGCGCGGCACACCCGAGATCGTGCGGACGCCGTTCACCCAGCCTGGACACATTACGAGATCGTCCGACGGGAAGCGGCTGGCCTGGTCCGACATCCGGCCGGTCGAACGCACGCTCCGCGTGGAGTTCGACTCGGACGCGCGACGAACCCGTGGCGCGCCGGTGGAGATCAATCCCAGTGAACCGGATTACGAGAACTTACAGCTGCCGATCGATTCGTCACGCTCGGTCGGATCCGCACCGCCGGCTCCGGTTCCGGCCTCCAGCACGTCGTTCCCGGGCCACTGGTCGCCAGACCTGAGAACGTTCGCCGGCGCGGCCGCCGGCAGCGTGTGGTTGTACACCGCGGCGACCCAGAGCTACGATCAATTCCGTCCTGGCAGTGACCCCGTCTGGCTCAACGATAGCCGGCGACTGATCTACGCGGACGGTGGACGGCTGTTCATCGCCGACACCGCGCTGCGCATCTCACGCGAGCTGTTGTCGATGCCGGATCAGCAGCTCGATCAGCCGCGTCTGTCGCGCGACAACGTGCAGCTCTACTTCTCGCATCGAGGAATCGACGCGAATTTGTGGGTGATGGCGGTGAAGTTCTACTGATTGCAGATTGCAGATTGCAGATTGCAGATTGCAGATTGCAGATTGCGGATTGTGGATTGTGGATTGTGGATTGCGGATTGTGGATTGCGGATTGTGGCCAGCGGATAGCGGCCCGCGGACAGCGAACAGCGAACAGCGGACAGCGGACAGCGAACAGCGGACAGCGGATTATGACCATCACCATCACCTACTGCGTTCGTTGAAACTACCTCCCTCGCGCCACCAGTTTGGCGGCGACGCTTTCGCGGGAGTTCGGGATTGATGCTTCTCTTCAGCGGGGCGATCGTGGTGTGTTCGACGTCGCCGCTGATGGCAGGCTGATCTTCTCGAAGCACCAGTCGGGACGGTTTCCGCAGGACGCGGAAATTGTTTCGGCGATTCGACCGCTTGTGCGTAAAGAGTGACGACGCGCCGATGGAACAAGACACAGAAACCCTGCCGCGCGTCGGCCTGATCGCTCGCCTGAGCGGCTACGCCGCGAATGCGATCCGGTACTGGGAACCGCGACGGCTGGTGTTCAACGGAATCCTCGCGGCGGTCGTGCTGATCCACGGAATGCTCTCGTGGCCGCGCTCGCGCGAGCTGTTCTCGTTCGATCTGTTCCTGGCGATGTTCATCCTCGGCGTGCTGGCAAACATCTGCTATTCCGTCGTCTATCTTCCCGATTTGTTCCTGCAGTTCGCCGGGTTGGACGAGGCGCGGCGTTGGGGGAGGACGGTGCTCTTTGCCATCGGCACGGCCTTCGCCGCGACGTTGACTCACTTCTTCGCGAAAGGCCTCTTTCTCGGCTGACGGCCCGGTCGCGCGACTCGAATCACAGCGCAATCAGTCCAAGCCGCAGCGCGCGGCGCGCCGCGTCGGTCCGGTTGGTCGCACCAAGCTTTCCGTAGATCGTCGCCACGTGAAACTTGACGGTCTGATCGCTGATGCCGAGCCGCGCCGCGACGGACTTGTTCGAGAGTCCCAACGCGACGAGCTCAATGACCTCGAGCTCGCGCGCCGTGAGAGGTTCGGTGAGCGCGCCCCTGAGGTCGTCTCGATATTCGTCGTCTCGATCATCGGGCACGGGCGCCGGCGGTGCGATGATCCAGCCGTCAACCGTCAGGGCTGTCTCGCGCGCTCCGTCCAAGGACGCGGCTTCGCCAACCACCTCGATCCCTTCCGGAAGCCGAGTCAGCAGGCGCGCCCGGTCCTTGGACGTCCCGATGAGCACCACGCGCATCAGTCCTTAGGACGCCGGCCGCTCGCCAACGGTCACGGAGAGCTCCTGTGCGCGTCCGCCACGCAGCAGCCGCAGTGGCAGCGTTTGACCGACCCGTGTCGAGAGCAGTGCCAGGAGATCGTCCGCGGATCCGATTGCCTGCTGATCCAGCGTGAGGAGCACGTCTCCGACGAGAACGCCGGCCGATTCGGCGGGACCATCAGAGGTGACCCCCATGATGAGCAGGCCGGTGCCCTGGTCGGCGTCGCCGCGCTGACGTTCGGGGAGGCGAACCGGTTGGCCGGCGACTCCAAGGAACCCGACGCGCGGCCGGCCGTGCTCGAGCACGTGCGCGGCGCTCTTCCACGCGAGCGACGCAGGAATCACGACAGCCGAGCCCCGTATTTTCGCGTTTGTCGCGATGCCGATGACGCCTCCGGACGCGTCACCCACCGCACCGCCGGCAAAGCCGTCGTGGATCGGCGCCGTGATGCGGATGACTTGCTCGAGCGCGTGGCCCCGGCCGCTGCGCAGCGGCCCGCCGATCACGGCGATGATTCCGGCGCTGGCAGTCAGGGCATTGCTCCACGAGCGCGCGACCGGCAGCACGAGTTGCCCGACGCGCGGAGTGCCATCGGCCATGGGCGCCGCGGTCAGTTGCAGTTCGCGGACGCGCAGCACGGCAAGGCCGCTCGCGGGATCCCAACCGACCAGTTCAGCCGGCGCTGTTCGGCCATCGCCGGTCGTCACACGAACTCCGTCCTCCCGCCCGAGCGCCCTCACCGACGTCAGGACGATATCGCCAGCGTAGGCCACGCCACTCACCGGCCGCCGATGTCCATGCACCTGCACGACGGACGCCGCGAGGGTTTGCACGACGTCGGCAAGCTGGTCCGAAAATGCTGTTAAAGGAAATGCAGTCATGGGTGTGATTGTGCGCCGCGCGGTGGGGCACCACATCGCCCGTTCGGGCGGGCTTTGCTGCTCGGGTGTCGGAAGGCCGGGAGTTCGGAATTTAGAGGGCGCCCTTGAGGGCGATTACCACCGCGCCCGGTCGCGTTGTGACCTGCAGCCACGTGACGTAGTCGAGCAGATCGGCACGACCGTGCTCGGCGAGCAGCGTCCTCAGATTGATGTGAATTCGTTGGCCGTCCATCGACACACCCGGAGGCAGCACGTCGAAGAACCGCAACAGCGGGCTCGCGAGCCCCAGCAGTCCCGGCAATTTCGCCAGCCGCAGTCCAAGCACCGGGCGTTCGGGCATCGAGGGCTGTTCGTCAATCGCGAGCGTGACGTTGACATTGAAGTCGAACGATCCCCGCGCCACCTGGAACGAGACCTCGATTTCGTTTGCCTCGCGCGACCGCACGTGCACGTCGCGAATAGCGGCGCCGGCTGGGACCTTGGCGGCGATGACCTCGTTGATCAGTCGATCGCCGAGGGGCAGCGTGACGGACGCATCAGTCCCGGTCAGATCGGGGAAGCCAGCACTCTGCTGGCGGCGCAGGATGTCGAGCAGGACGTCATCGGGCACGGCAGCAGAGTAGCACCTGTACAATTGAGAAGCGCCAATCGATGCACTGGACCGAGATCGCGCACCGCCGGGCCGGTACCGTGACAATCCTCGACCTGAACGGGCAGATGACCCTGTCGGGCGACGAGGACTCGCGGTTGCTGCGCGAGGTCCGCGAGCTCGAAACCGCGGGCGATCGTCAGGTGTTGCTGAATCTGTCGGCGGTGTCGTACGTCGACAGCACGGGCATTGGCGAGATCGTTGGCGCCTATACGCGCGTGGTCCGGAAGGGCGGCAGGCTCAAGCTGTGCGGGTTGTCCGGACGCATCCAGGAGTTGCTCGACACCACCAACATCGGGAGCGTGATCGAGTCGTTCGCGAGCGAAGCTGAAGCACTGGAGTCGTTTTGACGCGCCACATCGCATTCCTTCGCGCCATCAACGTCGGTGGCCACGTGGTGAAGATGGATCAGCTCCGCACGCTCTTCGAGCAGTTGTCGTTTGCGGACGTCCAGACGTTCATCGCCAGCGGCAACGTGGTGTTCGGAGCATCGCGTCGGACGCCAGACAAGCTCGAGCAGCTGATTGAGGGGCACTTGAAAATGGCACTCGGCTACGAGGTCACGACGTTCCTGCGGTCGCCGGCGGAGATTCTCGACGTGGTGAGGCGGTTCCCGTTTGGTAATCGCGACGTCGCGGACGCCCAGGCCTATGTCCTGTTCCTCAAACGCGAGGCGTTGCCGGCGGAACGACAGGCACTGCGCGGGCTGACGACGCCGCTGGACGAGTTCGAGACGGGCAGCCGCGAAGTGTACTGGCTGCGGAAACAAGCCAAGGCACGAGCCGGCGAACCGCCACCACCAATCGAGCGGGTACTCAAGATTGCGGCAACGTCGCGCAACATCACGACCGTCCGGAAGATCGCCGCAAAGTTCTGCCAGTGATCGACCGCTTTGCCTTCTGCCTCTGGCCTTTTACCTTTCGATAGGGTCTGAGCAGCGTTTCCAAATCGCGGCGGACCCAGTTCTCGGCCGTCCCGTCGCGAAAGATCGCCCAGCCGATGAGCGATCCGCCCGAGATGGCGCCGATCGCGCGGGCCAGCAGGGCTGTGTCGGTCTTGACGATCTCTCCGGCTGCGACCGCCTCATCGAGCAGCGCGCGGTATCCCGCCTCGGTGCGTTGCGACATCTCGAGCAGGTACGGATGGAACTCGGGATCGCTCACGTCGTTCTGCAGAAACGCCAAGGTGTTGGCCATTTCGTCCGCGCTGCGGGTGTGACGAGGCATCTCGGTCGCGGCAGCCACCACCGCGTCAATCGGTGAGGGATGGGCCGGCCTGAGCATGTCGAAGCAGGCTTCTATTCCGGAGAGGGCATCAGCCCAGAGCGCGAGCATGAGGCCGCGTTTCGAGCCGAAGCGCTGCACGAGCGTCGCGGCGGAGAGGCCGGCCTCGCGGGCCACGGCGGCCAGCGTCAGTCGAGTCGGGCCCAGACGGGACATGGCCCGGAGGGCGGCGCCGAGGATGGCGGCATCGGGAACGGTTCGGGGGCGAGGGCTCATTCGCGCTTGACAGATAGTAAATGAACGTTTATTTTCTAACCCGTTCGTTTACGAACGAGCGTTTACATATTACCAGGAGGCTGAACCATGTCCGCTACCTCCACCCTCACCGGCCACGTCGCCGTCGTCGCTGGCGCCACGCGCGGCGCCGGCCGCGGCATTGCCCGCGCCCTCGGCGAAGCCGGCGCGACTGTGTATTGCACCGGCCGCAGCAGCCGCGGCCAGCCCTCGTCGTACAACCGGCCCGAAACGATCGACGAAACCGCGGACATGGTGACGGCGATCGGGGGCCGCGGCATCGCGGTGCGCGTCGACCACAGCGTCGAAGCCGACGTGAAAGCGCTTTTTGCGCGCGTCGTCAAGGAACAGCAGCGCCTCGACGTGCTGGTCAACAGCATTGGCGGCGAGAACCCGCTCCTCGGTGGCTGGACCTCGTTCTGGCAGGCCGATCTCGAGCGCGGCAGCGACGCGCTGCAGCAGTCGCTCGTCTCGCACCTGATCACCGCCAAGCACGCGGCGCCCATCATGATGAAGCGGAAGCGCGGGCTGATCGTGGAAGTCACCGAAGGCGATACCGTGTTTGGCGGCGGTGGCAATCCCCTGACGGATGTCGTGAAGAGCGCGCTCAAATCGTTTGCGGCACGCATGGCGGGTGAGCTGCAGGGCCGCGGCGTGGCGGCGGTATCCATCACGCCCGGCTTTCTGCGATCGGAAACGATGCTCGAGCACTTCGGCGTGACGGAGGCAAACTGGCGCGATGGCGGCAAGAAGGACAAGCACTTCCTGCAATCCGAGTCGCCGCTGTTCGTCGGGCGGGCCGTTGCGGCGCTCGCGGCGGATCCGAAAATACTCGATCGTTCCGGCGACATCCTCACGTCCTGGGAGCTGTCGCGCGACTATGGTTTCACGGATGCGGACGGCCGCCGGCCCGATTGGGGCGAGTATTTTGGACCTGTGGTTCCGGAGATCGGCTTCCTCGAGCCGTTCCGGCGTCACGCCGCGTTCCTCGAGCGGATGCAGCGGCGAATGGCTCAGTACCTGACGGCCGCCGAGGCGGCGTCTGCGGCACGCGCGGCCGACAAGGGCGCCGCGCCGCGGAAGAAAGGCGCCGGCACGAAGTAGGCGCCGGCCGGCGGCTGCAGCACTTCGCGCGCGTCGGTGTAAATCGCCGTGATTCGCCCGTCCTGGATCTCGAGTGCCGACGCGCGTCCGCCTTTGAAATACGTGGACAGCATACCGGTATCGATCAGAAACGAGCGGCCGCCGAAGCGCATGCGGACGCGCCCGGGCAGTGACGGCGTGTGGCCGGTCACGAAACGCTGGACGTTGAAGCGCTGAACGAGCGCCGTCATCTTTGGCTCGTCGGTGTCAGGCCATTGTGCGTAACCACGGAACCACAGCGGGCCATCCGGATCGAGCAACGATGATTTGCCGATCTGCAGCAGGCCCTGAATCCGATCGACGAACTCACGCGTGACGTGATCCCCTGGCGGCGCGCCGGTCTTCAACGCTTCGGCAATGCGTTGCAGTTCCACGGCCGCCGCATCGATCGCTTCGTCCAACGTGCAGAACTCTGGCACAAGGCGAGCCTGCACCATCAGCTCTCGTGCGCGATCCCACGACGTGACGTCGCTCGCCGCCGTTCGATTCACATCGTCGAGGCTGCCGCTCCAGTCCGGGTGGACGCCAGCGTGCATGAAGGCGGATCCGCCGACGGTCGTGACGACTTTACGCGCGCGCAGCCAACGTCCGTACTTTCCACGCGGACCAAGCGCTTCGACGTACTCGATGAACCCTGGCGGATGCGCCGCCAACCAGTCAGCTTGGGACTGTGCGGGTTTGTCCTTGGACCCGCGTTGCCGCGCCAGCCGCGCGTACTCGTCGTAGCCGCGCCGCTGCCGGTTTTCCGAACGCGCGTCGGCAAATGCCGCAAACCCGGCGGGAGCAACATCCTTGAACTCGCTCAGGATGTTCATCATCTCGTGGTTGCCGAGCAGCACCTCGACGCGCCCACCGGCGCGACGGGCGTCGCCCTCGAGGCGGATCAGGAGGTCGAGTGCGTCGCGGACCCCAGGGCCGCGGTCGAAGACGTCGCCGGTTTGGACGAGGACGGTGGTGCCACCGGACCATTGCCGGTTCGCGTCGATCACGCCCGCGGTTTGCAGGATGCCCACGAACGCATCGAACGCGCCGTGGACGTCGCCAACCGCCACAATTCGGGGCGTTTGTTGAAGTGGTGCCGGGGAGGTGGTGGCATCAACCGAGGCAACAACCAAGGTGGCCGCGGCAAGGAACGTCAAGGCACGAAGAGGCATCCGCGAGATCATACAGTCGAGGGAAGCGTGATAGCATCACGCTTTACGGTAACAATCAACAAGGTGCCCTTGATGACCCCGCGACGCTCCATGCCCGCGCTGTTGCTGCTGTTTGTCCTCAGCGGCTGCGCCGCCCTGATTTACGAAGTCGTCTGGTTTCAATTACTCCAGCTGGTTATTGGTTCTTCCGCGGTGTCGCTGGCGGTTCTGCTTGGCACCTTCATGGGCGGGATGTGCCTGGGAAGCTTCCTTCTGCCGCGTTACATCTCTTCACGCGAGCATCCGCTGCGCATTTACGCCTTCCTCGAACTGGGAATCGGCCTGTTTGGGCTGCTGATTCTGTTCGGTATGCCGGTGCTGTCCAGCATCTACACGGCGTGGGGCGGCTCGGGACCCTTTGGGATTTTCTTCCGCGCTGTTGCGGCGAGCATCTGCCTGCTGCCGCCGACGATTCTGATGGGGGCCACCTTGCCCGCGATGTCGCGCTGGGTGGAGACGAGCCCTCAAGGCGTCGCGTGGCTCGGTTACTTTTACGGCGGCAACACCGGAGGCGCAGTGATCGGAAGCTTGCTGGCGGGCTTCTACCTTCTGCGTGTGCACGACATGGCTACGGCAACCTACGTAGCGGTCCTGCTCAACGCGCTGGTGGGCAGCCTGGCGCTGTTGCTCGCGCGCGGGACGGCGTACGAAGCCGCAGCGGCAGCGCGTGAAAAGGTTGCGCCTGCGCCGGGGTCATGGGCCGTCTACGTTGCGATCGCGATTTCGGGTATGACCGCGCTCGCGTCGCAGGTGATCTGGACCCGCACGCTCTCGCTGTTGTTCGGCGCGACGGTCTATACGTTCTCGCTCATTCTCGCGGTGTTCCTGTTCGGGATCGGCATCGGCAGCAGCATTGGGTCGGTGATGGCGCGCAGCCTCGAGCGGCCGCGGATTGCGCTTGGCTGGGTCCAAATGATGCTCTGCGGCGCGATCGCCTGGGCCGCCTACACGCTGGCGTTGTCGCTGCCATACTGGCCGATCGATCCGTCGATCGCGATGAGTCCCTGGTACAACTTCCCGCTCGACCTGGCGCGTGCGTTCTGGGTCGTGCTGCCCGCAGCGATGTTGTGGGGCGCCAGCTTTCCGCTCGCGCTCGCGTCGGTCGCGGCCAAAGGGCAGGACCCTGGCCGTCTGGTCGGCGGCGTTTACGCGGCCAACACCGTCGGCGCGATCGTTGGCGCGATCGGCGGCAGCCTGTTGATGGTCACCGTGCTCGGAACGCAGCACTCGCAGCAAGCGCTGATCATCTTGTGCGGCCTTGCCGCACTCCTCGTGCTCGAGCCATTGCAGCCGTCGGCGGAAGCCGGGCGTCAGCGCTCGGCGTGGGCCGGGACGCTCCCGATCGTTGTTGCCGCTGTTGTTGCCGCACTGCTGGCTCGCAACGTGCCGGCACTGCCGAAGCTGCTGGTGGCCTACGGACGCTACGCCGCGACCAGAGCGCACCAGGACATCGACGTTATCTACATGGGCGAGGGTTGGAACGCATCCGTTGCTGTCACGCGATTGCCTGGCGGCGTTCTGAACTATCACAACGCCGGCAAAGTTCAGGCCTCGAGCGAGCCCCAGGACATGCGGCTGCAGCGCATGCTCGGCCACTTGACCACGCTGATTCCGAAGAGTCCCAAGAAGGTTCTGGTCATCGGCTGCGGCGCGGGCGTAACAGCCGGCGCGGTCTCGATCGATCCATATCTCGAGCAGGAAACCATCGCCGAGATCGAACCGCTCGTCCCCAAAGTCGTTTCAACCTATTTCGCCGCGCACAACTTCAACGTCATCGCCAATCCCAAAGTGCGCGTGCAGGTGGACGACGCCAGGCATTATTTGATGACGACGAGGGAGAAGTTCGACGCGATTACGTCGGATCCTCTGGATCCGTGGGTCAAGGGCGCCGCGATGCTGTATACGCGCGAGTTCTTCGAGATGGTCAAGGCCCACCTGAATCCCGGCGGCGTGGTGACGCTGTTCGTTCAGCTTTACGAGAGCAATACCGCAGCGGTGAAGAGCGAGATCGCGACGTTCATGGAGGCGTTCCCGAACGGCGTGGTCTGGGGGAACACTCAAGATGGCCGCGGCTACGATCTTGTGCTGATGGGCACGGTCGAGCCGCTGCAGATCAACGTCGACGAGATCCAAGCCAAGTTGAGTCGCCCCGAATATGCGCCCGTGGCGCGCTCCCTGGGCGAGGTTGGGCTGTACTCCGCCGTAGATTTGTTCTCCACCTATGCAGGCCGCGGACCGGATCTCACAGCCTGGACGCGTGAC
>Ga0114129_10002788_pt1 | contig 24360 bp, 24 predicted proteins | sample RhiMetdeltSRZDD1_FD_80071 | JGI IMG/M metagenome (GOLD analysis project Ga0114129, IMG submission 80071) | Populus rhizosphere microbial communities from Tennessee, USA - Rhizosphere MetaG P. deltoides SRZDD1 (version 2) (version 2) | ecosystem: Host-associated > Plants > Roots > Rhizosphere >...
GCACTTGGCAATTGTTAACTGTCCGTTTTCAACTTCTTCAGCACCGCAAGCCGCGGATCTTCCCAGTCGTTCCGGCAGTCGCACGTCGCGCGATTCAGGTTCGTCCCGCACTCCGGACAGAGACCTTTGCAGTCGTCGCCGCACAGCGGCTTCATCGGCAACGACAGCAGAAACTGCTCGCGCATCAACTGGCCCAGATCGATCTCGTCGTTCTCGTAGAAGGCGGTCGACAGGTCGTCTTCCTCGATCTCTCGCTCGTCCTCGCCCCTGTTCATCGCGTGCGGCTGATAGCGCAGCTGAAACGGGACGTCGACGGGCTGCACGAACGACTCCAGGCATCGACTGCACGGCAACTCGAGTGCCGTTTGCACATGGCCGTCGAGCTGGAACTGATCCTTGTCCTTGACGATATCGAACGCCAGCGAGACCGGGGCGACGACGCGGAAGCTCTCGTCCGCGGGAAACGCGTCAGGCGGATAGACCTTCTCGTAGCGTTCGTGCGCGGTCCGGATCTTGGAGAGATCGAGCTTCATCGAACCTCCCAATATACCTTGCCGGACGGGCTACGACCAAACACGTTCATTCGAGCGCAGAAGCCGCAGATCCAGGACATTCCGCGCGTCCCGCGGTCTGCGCCGGCTCAGTCGATGGCCCAGGGCTTCGGGACGAACAGCTGCTCGAACAGGCGCACGGCGTACCGGTCCGTCATGCCGGCGACGAAGTCGCGGGTGGCCGCGTCGAGACCGTCGGATTCGATGGTGCGGCGATCGAGGAACTCATCAGGACGCTGCTGGAGTTTTTCCCACAGGCCGCGCAGGACGTCGGTGGCTTTCGTGAACTCGGCGGTCGCAATCGTATTCTCGTACACGGCGTCGAAGAGAAACCGCCGCAGCTCGAGGACGGCGTCGAGGACGCGGTCGCTCATCCGGATCTCGACGAGGCCGCCCGCCAGGGTTTCCGTCACGACATCCTTCACGAGCGTCGCGATGCGAGCCGACGTCGTCGCTCCCAGAATCGCAATCGGCTCGGGCGGCAGATCCTCCGGCTTCAGCAGCCCCGCCCTCGTCGCATCGTCGATGTCGTGGTTGACGTACGCGATCAGATCCGCGACCCGCATGATCTGGCCTTCGACCGTCGCCGGCCGCATGGCGGGATCGACGCGAACCGGCGACCCCGCCTTCCCTTTCGAGTGCTTGGCGATCCCGTCGCGGACTTCCCAGGTCAGGTTGAGCCCGCGGCCGTCGTTCTCCAGCACGTCGATGATGCGCAGGCTCTGCTCGTAGTGGTTGAAGCCGCCGGGCATCAGGCGATCGAGAACGCGCTCGCCCGCGTGGCCGAACGGCGTGTGGCCGAGGTCGTGCCCGAGCGCGATCGCCTCGGTCAGCTCCTCGTTGAGCCGCAAGACCTTTGCGATGGTGCGCGCGATCTGCGAGACCTCCAGCGTGTGCGTCAGCCGCGTGCGGTAGTGATCGCCGGTCGGCCTGAAGAAGACCTGCGTCTTGTGCTTCAGCCGGCGGAAGGCCTTGCAGTGAATGATGCGATCGCGATCGCGCTGAAACGCCGGCCGCACGTCGTCTTCGCGCTCGGGCCGCAGGCGCCCGCGCGAGTCGGCGCTCCTGGCGGCCTGCGGCGCGAGGATTTCACGCTCGCGCGCCTCGAGCTGCTCGCGAAGCGACGTCACACGGCGATCTCGGAGAGAAAACTGGTGCCGTGCGCGAGCGGCCCGACGCCGAACACGTCCGCGAGCGTCTGGCCCAGATCGGCGAAGGTGCGGCGCGTTCCGAGATCCGTGCCGCCGCGAACGTGCGCGCCGGTCACGAGCAGCGGGACGTACTCACGTGCGTGATCCGTGCTCGACGTCGTGGGATCGTTGCCGTGATCCGCGGTGACGACGAGCAGATCGTCGTCTCGCAGACGAGGAAGAATGTCGGCGAGCCTCGAGTCGAAGCGCTCGAGATTCCGCGCGTAACCGGCGACGTCGTTCCGGTGCCCGTACTGCGTATCGAAGTCCACGAGGTTCGTGAAGACGAGCCCGCGGCCGACCTCGTTCATCTCGCGGGCAACATGATCCATCCCCTCGTCATCGCTGGCGGTGTGAATCGCCTTCGTGATGCCGCGCCCGGCGAAGAGATCTTCAATCTTGCCGATCGCGACAACCGGAAGCGAGGCCGCGCGCACGCGATCGAGCAGCGTCTCGCCGGACGGCGGCAGCGCGTAGTCGCGGCGGTTCGCCGTCCGTCGAAACGCGCCAGGATGCCCGACGAACGGCCGCGCGATGACGCGTCCGACACCCAACCCCTCGCACACGAGCATGTATGCCGTTTCGCAGGCGCGATACAGCTCCTGGATCGGCACGATCTCTTCGTGTGCCGCGATTTGAAAGACGCTGTCGGCCGACGTATAGACGATGAGCGCGCCGGTCTGTATGTGCTCGGCGCCGAGCTCGTCGATGATTTGCGTGCCTGACGCGGCCTTGTTGCCGATGACGCCGCGGCCGGTACGGCGTGAGAACTCGTCGATGATCTGACGCGAAAACCCGTTCGGGAACGTCGGGAACGCGCGGTCGAGCACGATGCCCATCATCTCCCAGTGACCCGTAACCGAGTCCTTTCCCGCGGACGCCTCGGCCATGCGGCCGACGGCGGCGCGCGGCGCCGCCGGTGCCGGGTCGCCGCCGAGGGCGACGAGCCGTCCCAGCCCGAGCGACCGGAGCGTGGGGACCTTCAGCGGAACCTGCTTCGCGATGTTGCCGACCGTGTTGCTGCCTTGGTCGCCGTAGGTGGCCGCATCCGGCAGCTCGCCGATGCCCACGCTGTCCATGACGATGACGATGGCTCTCGTGAAAGGCGACGCCACGCGTCCTTACTGATGCGAGAAGTAGTTCGAGACCGACTTCGGCGTCTTGATGGCGGCGATGGCGTGCTTGAAGAGCATCTGATCGACGCCGCCCTGCTCGATCACGACGGCGAACCGATCGAAGTTCTTGATGCGGCCGTCGACCTCGCTCCCGTCCATCATGCGAATCGTAACGGTCAGCTTCTCGCGGCGGACGTAGTTCAGAAACACGTCCTGAATGTTCGGCGTCGGCTTCGTGTCAGGACCGGGTGACATGGGTGTCGTCGAGGAATCGATGAACGGCCGCGATGGTGGCGCGGGATTCGCCGGGACCGTCGAACCAGCTTAGATTAGGCTCTTTGCGGAACCAGATCAACTGCCGGCGCGCGTAGCGGCGGTTCTCCTGCGCGATGAGCGCGCGCGTCGCCGCTTCGTCGCGGACGCCGTGCAGGTGCTCGAGGGCCTGCCGGTACACCAGGCCGCCGAACGGCCGCGCCGTCTCGGGAATCCCACTTCTGAGCAGCGTGCGGATTTCGTCCAGCAGGCCGCGCGCGAACTGCTCGTCCACGCGCTTCGTCACGCGCTCGCTGATCGCGGCCGCCGGAAGCCTCAACGCGATCGAGACGACGTGCACGTCCGGAATCGGCGACGCGGTGTCGGCGAAATGGTCCGTCAACGCGCGGCCGGTGAGAAAGTAGACCTCGAGCGCGCGAACGATGCGCTTGAGGTCGCGCGGCTGAATGCGCCGCGCGGAGGCACCGTCGACGCGGCGCAACATCCGGTGCAGGAACGTGACGTCTCGCCGCTCGGCAATGGCGTGAAGCCGCGCGCGCAACCCCGCGTCGCGGCCGGGTCCGGGAAAAAGGCCGCGTGTCAGCGCGCGGTAGTAGAAGCCGGTGCCGCCCACGAGAATCGGCAGCCGTCCGCGGGCGTGGATGTCGCGGACGACTGCGCTCGCGTCTTTCGCATACTGCGCCGCCGTGTAATCGTCCGTCGGGTCGGCGATGTCGATCAGATGATGCGGGATGCCTTCGCGGGCGGCCTCCGGCACTTTGTCCGTGCCGATGTCGAAGCCGCGATAGACCGCCGTCGAGTCGCAGTTGACGATCTCGCCGCCGTACCGGTGCGCGACGGACAAGCCGAGCGCGCTCTTCCCTGCCGCCGTCGGACCCAGGATGGCAACAAGGACGCGCCCTTCCACGTCAGCGCACGCGAAGGATCACGAACACGACGAAGACGACGAGGAGGATGAACAGGCCGAGCTGTTGGGACCGTGTCATAAGTTGGCGATCCGGCGACTTGGAGAATTCGTGAGTAAGGGGAACTCACCAATTCACCAAGTCACCAAATCGCCAACTTTATTTATACCGCTTGACGGCCGTGGCGCTCACGCCGGCGTTGTAGTTCGTGCCGAACGGAATCAGCAGCACGTTCGATCGCTCGTGCACGATCGATTCGCTGCCGTCGACGTTGTGGCGCGTGCTGCCGACGGCGACGAAGATGCCCACCAGCTCCCCGTCGGCCGGCTGATGACCGCTCATCGGTCCCCACGCCGGCGGGTAGAACCAGTTGATCCCGACCTCGTTCGCGCGGCCGCCGGCTTCCAGATCGCGGCCGTGCCAGAACTGGATCGGCGCCGAACAGAACCAGTGGTCGTTGATATTCAGACACATGCCGAGACAGTATTCGACGCTGTCTCGGGGCGCGCCCCACGGCGTGTCGGGCCAGCGATCCGGACCGTCGCGGCGGTCGAAGTCGACGACCACGTACCCTTCCGAGTAGTCGACTCGTGTGATCTTCGCGGTCTCAGCCCAGAAGCCGAGATCGGCCGCCCTCGCCGCGCGCCCCGACGCTTCATGGCGGACCAGTATAGCGTCCGATCGCGGTCCACTCTGCGCGATCCTGGCGGTGCGATGCCGGCGCGTCGCGTTACCGCGGTGTTTCGTTGTAGAAGAATGTGACGGTGAAGAACGCCTTGTCGGCCGGGTATTCGGGAGGAAGCGGCTGTGTCGGGTTCGATGCGGACAGCGCGCCGAACGCCGCGGAGTTGAACGCGTCGATCGGGCACGGGCCGACGACGTTCACGTCGGTGATGGCGCCGTCCTTGTGGACGTTGAACGTGATGACGACGTGGCCCTTCATCGACATCGCCGCGTACGGAATGAACCAGTTGCGCTTCACCTGCGCGACGAAGCGGCGAATCCACGGGCCGAACTCGACCCCCTTGGTGTCGAACTGAATCTCGGGACCGAACTGCCCCCCGCCGCCGCCCTGGTTGTCGAACGATTCGTTCTGTGTGTACCGCTGAAGATTGCGGAGCGCGTCGCCGAGCGATCCGCCGGGCGCCGTGGCCCGGCCCGTCGCGCCGGTGATCGAGGATTGCGGCCGCGTCTGCGGCACCTGCAGCGACGATTGTGATTCAGGCGGCTTCACCGGCTGGTCGGGCGGGCGATTCTCCGCCAGTTGTCCGGCCGCGGGATCCGGCTGGGATCCGCGGCCTCGCGCCGCATTTTCCCGCATCGCCTCGGTGCGTTCCGGGCTGTTGCCGCGCGCGTACGGCAGCGGGTTCGTCGGCTTCTCGGCGCGCTGCCGCGCGCGCGCTTCGCGATCGATATCCGAGAGCTCGGCGCGCGGCGGCGGCTTCGGCGCGGGACGATCGAGCCGCGGCGAGACGAACACGAAGCGTGCCTGATCGCGGAGCCGCTGCGCCTGGGCCGCGAGCAGCCGCTCGCGCAGCGCCTGAACGTTGTCGGGAAACAGCTTCGGCGCGACGAGGAGGAGCACGACCGCCACCAGATGCACGATGATCGAGAGGAGGACGCCTTCCCGCCATGAAATGACCCGGCCGATCGTCGGGACATCAGGCCGATAATCCTCGAAATCGAAATACATCAGGAGGTTACAAGCAGTATAACAGCCGGTGGCTGATGGCTGGTGGCTGCGTGGCTGAACAACAGCCACCAGTCACCTGCCACTCGCCACCACCCACTAGCCACTGCCATTAGCCACGGCGCCCCGTGTAGAGAAAGACGACGCCGAATGTGAGCGGGACGGCTGCAACATCGCGAAATCCCGCGTGTCGCAGGATTGTCACAAACTCGTCCGGCTTCGCGAACGCCGTCACCGACGCCGGGAGGTAGTTGTACGCGCCGCGATGGCGCGAGACCAGCCGCCCGAGCCACGGGAGGACGTGGTCGAAATACCACTGGTAGATGTGCCGAATCACCGGCTGCGCGGGGATCGCGAACTCCAGCACGGCGACGCGTCCACCCGACCGCAGCACGCGTGACATCTCGCGACATGCCGCGGCGGTGTCCTCGACGTTCCGGATGCCGAACGCGATGGTCAGCGCGTCGAAGCGCGCGTCGGCCGCTGGAATCCTCGTGGCGTCGCCGCGGACGAGCGCGATGCGATCGTCGAGGTGCCGCGCGCGCACCTTCTCCAGACCCAGCCGGAGCATCTCGCCGGCAAAATCGATCCCGACGACGCGGTGAGCGCCGGGCGGCGTCCCGGCTTTGATCGCGGCAATCGCCACGTCGGCGGTCCCCGTGCAGAGGTCCAGCACCGTCTCGCGCCCGGTCAGCTGCAGCGCCTCGATCGCGCGCCTGCGCCAGCGCCGATCGATGCCGGCGCTGAGGAGGTGATTCAGGAAGTCGTACCGGGCCGCGATCGCGTCGAACATCGAGGCGATGCGTTGCGGTGACTTCGACGTGTCGATCACGCCGATCGACTGCCTATCACGAAGCCACGAAGAACACGAAGAGCACGAAGTCTTTGGGATCTCATGTCTTCGTGTGCTTCGGGCTCCTTCGTGGCTTCGTGATGAAAAGGTGATGGCTAATGGTCAACGCGCCCCGCCCACGCCGGATACAGGTCGTGCTCGAAGCCGAGCGCGGCGAGAACCTTCCCGGCGATGAAATCGGCGAGGTCGTCCAGGGTCTTCGGCTGCTGATAGAACGCGGGCATCGCCGGCAGCATCATCGCGCCCGCCTCGGCGCAGAGCACCATGTTCCGGAGCTGCGGCAGGCTCATCGGCGTCTCGCGCGGCACGATCACGAGCCGGCGCCGCTCCTTGAGCATCACGTCGGCCGCGCGATCGATCAGGTTGCGCGACAGGCCGTGCGCGATGGCCGCGAGCGTCTTCATCGAGCACGGGACGATCGCCATGCCGGAGCAGCCGTGGCTGCCGCTGGCCAGCGTCGCGCCGAGATCGCGGTTGCTGTGCAGCGTGAACGTCCCCGCGGCGACGCCGGCGCCGTACCGTTCGGTGAGGTACGGCATCAGGCGCTCGACCGCCGCGGCATCGCCCAGCTCGTCGCGCAGCAGCCGCCGGCCGTAGTCCGATACGATCAGCTCGACGTGAGCGCCGCGCTCCAGCAGGGCCGCCAGGGTTCGCGTCGCGTACACCGCACCGCTCGCGCCGGTGATGCCAATGGCGATCGACGGCCGGCTATCGCCCATACAACGCGACGACGAGCACGAGCAGATAAAGGATTCCGACGTAGCCGTTCAGGTCGAACGCGCGCTTCACCTGTGACAAGTCGTCGGCCGAGACGAGCGACTGCTCGTAGACGAGCATCGCGGCAACGACAGCCACGCCGATCAAGTACGTGGCGCCGAGCGGCGCCACGAAGGCGAGCGCGACGAGGCACGCGACCGCGATCGCGTGCATCACGCGCGAAATCGCCAGCGAGCGGCCGATGCCGAACCGGACCGGAATCGACCGGAGCCGGTGCGATCGGTCGAAGTCCAGATCCTGACAGGCGTACAGGACGTCGAACCCGCCCACCCACATGGCGATGGCCGCGGCGAGCAGCCACGGTTCCCATCCGCCGCGTCCGCCGGCGGCGAGCCATCCGCCGACCGGCGCGACCGCCACCGACAGCCCGAGAAACAGCTGCGTCCACGTCGTGTAGCGTTTCGCGAGCGAATACCAGAAGACGATCGCCAGGGCGACGGGCGACAGCGCGAGGCAGATCGGGTTCAGCTGCCACGCGGCGACGATGAACACCGCTGAGGCGACGACAACGAACGCCATCGCGTCGCGGCGGCTCATCGCGCCTCGCGGCAGCTCGCGGGCGGCCGTCCGCGGGTTCAACGCATCCATCCGGGCGTCGACGATCCGGTTGAACCCCATGGCGGCGCTGCGCGCGGCGACCATCGCGACCAGGATCCACAGGACGGCTCTCCACGTCAGCGGCGTGTGCTGCGCCGCGAGGAGCGCGCCGGCGAGCGCGAACGGCAGCGCAAACACGGAATGACTGAAGCGGACGAACGACGCGTAAGTACGGATCCTGGCAAACCTCATGGCTGCTGGCTGAGGGCTGATGGCACATGCGCCATGGGCGATGGACCGTCTGCCATCAGCCATGAGCCATCAGCCATGTTCATCGATCCACCGTATCTGCGCTGGCGTGACGCCACTGACGAGATATTCTTCCACATCCGTCAGATCGGGCGGGACTGTGACGGCGATCAGCCGGGCGCGCTTCCCTGCCTCGATCGTGCCGTAGTCGCCGCCGAAACCGAGGGCGCGCGCGCCCTCCCGCGTGGCGCTGTCGAGGAGCCGCGCGGGCGGCACTGACGGCGCCATCGCATGCGCTGCGGCAAGCTCGGCGAAAACGTTCAGATCGGGCGCGCTTGCAAGGCTGTCGGTTCCGATCGCGACCGCCACGCCAGTGTCATAGAAGTCTTCAATCGGCGGCGCCCCAACGCCGGTGCGGACGTTGCTCCGCGGACAGGTCACGACTGTGGCGCCGCGGCTCTTCAGGCGAGCCAGATCAGCCCGGTTCGCCTGCACGCAATGAACGGCCAGCGCACGCGCGTCGAAGAATCCGACATCGTCCATATACTGCACGGCGGATACACCAGGAGGCGTCCACGCCTGGTCCCACACGCCCAGCTCCTCGAGAAGGGTTCGCCACGGCCCTTCACCCGTCCGAACGAACACCGTCTCCGCCGGCGACTCCGCGAGGTGGACGCTGGTGACGGCGACGCTGTCGCGATCGATCGCGCCCCGGATTGCGCGAAATACTGCTGGACCGACGGAGTACGGCGCGTGCGCGGCAAGGCTCGCGCGGACGCGTTCGGTCTTCGGCCGCGCGGCAAGCTCGGCGACGGCCGCTTCGACGAACGACGCCGGATCGGCGGCGTTGAACCGAATGAGCTCGTAGAACACGACGGCCGCAAGCTGACTGCGCGCCAGCGAGTCGAACGGCACGAGCGTGTTGCTGATGTCGCCGACGACCGCCGTGCCGCACGCCAGCGCTTCGTCGACTGCCGAGTCGATGGCGTCGACGATCTCGGGCGCGCGCGGATCGGGATGATCCCTTCGTGCGGCCATCAGGCGCCTGATCCAGTCGACGAACTCGGTCGCGGGTGGAATCCGGCCGCGCAGGTACGAAAGTTCGAGGTGCGTGTGGGCGTTGACGATGCCCGGCATGACGGCGACGTCGCCGAGCACGACCTCTTCAACGGCCGTCGTCGGCGCGCCTTGCCCGACTGCCGTGATTCGTCCGCGATCGGTTTCAACCCAGCCGTCGCGAATTGGACGCCGGCTAATCGGCAGTATCCAGGCCGCGCGATAGCGAACCATTCCTGGCGTGTTTACCCGAGCGGCTCCTCGCCGGATACAACCGCAGCTCCGCCGGCACCGACGTGTCGCCGTCCGCGCGCGCCGTCGCCAGCTCCAGCATCCGCGGCACGTCGCGCTCCCGGAAGATCGGATCGCCGAGGATTTCGTAGTGCATGTTCCGCCGCTTCGGGATGAAGCCGGCGTCCTCGATATTCCTCACGATCTCCGCTTCGTCCATGCAGTAGCTGGCACCCGCCGCGCGGACCACGTTTTCCTCGATCATGACGCTGCCCATGTCGTTGGCGCCGTACGCGAGGCTCAACTGCCCGACCTTGCCGCCCTGCGTCACCCATGACGCCTGGAGGTTGTCGAAGTTGTCGAGCACGATCCGCGCGGTCGCCAGCGTCCGCAGGTAGTCGATGCCGGTGGCCTCGCTGCCGGCGAGCTCCGTGTGATCCGGCTGGTAGCTCCACGCGATGAACGCGGTGAACCCGCCGGTCTCGTCCTGGAGGTCGCGCAGCCGCGTCAAATGCTCGATCCGCTCCTCGTCGGTCTCGACCGTGCCGTACATCATCGTCGCCGTCGTTCGAAGACCGAAGCGATGCGCGTGCCTCATGACGTCGAGCCATTCGTCGGCGGACGCCTTGCCGTAGCAGTGCAGCAGCCGGCGCACACGATCGACGAGGATCTCGGCGCCGCCGCCAGGCACGCTGTCGAGGCCGGCGGCGATCAGCCGCTCGATGACCGCCGGGACCGGGAGCTGCGAGAGGCGCGACAGGTGAATGATCTCCGGCGGCGACAACGCGTGCAGCCTGAACGAGGGGTACCGCTCCTTGATCGCGCGGAACAGATCCTCGTACCACTTCAGCGGCAGGTCCGGGTTGTGTCCCCCCTGCAGCAGGACCTGTACGCCGCCAACGGCGATCGTCTCGTCGATTTTTCGGAACAGCTCGTCGAAGCCGAGGACGTACCCTTCGGACGACCCGACGTCGCGATAGAACGCGCAGAAGGTGCACTTCGCGACGCAGACGTTCGTGTAGTTGACGTTGCGGTCGATGATGTAGCTGACGACGCGGTTGGGATGCTTTCGCTGGCGGACGGCGTCGGCCAGGCTGCCGAGCAGCGCGGTGGGCGCGCCGCGATACAACTCGAGCGCCTCGGCGCTCGTGACGCGCTCGCCCGACCTGACCTTCTGAGCGGTACGCTCGATCGACATCCGGCGCTCTCTACGGCTGCTCGAAGAATCGCAGGCGATCCATGCGCGGCACGACGCCCGCTTCGGCGGCGTAGGCGTAAAACAGCTCGAGCCCCGCGCGCTCGCTCTCGCCGAGATAGTACTTGATATTGTTCCGCAGGTAGTCCGCGCCGCGGTGGCGCCGCGCGGACGATCCGCCGAGATACTGGGCCGCGAGCTCCTCCGGACGCTTCACGCCTTCGTCGCGCGCGCGCTGCAGCGCGGCGACGTCGGCGGCGTTCAACGCGTCGGGCCGGCCGGCCCAGAACGCATAGACGAACGGCAATCCGGTCATGTCGCGCCACGCCTCGCCGAGATCGATCTTCTCGACACGATTACCAGATGTAGGCCGGCTCTTCAGAGCCGGCTGCGGATCCTCGTCTGTAGGCCGGGTCTTCAGACCCGGCTGCGGATCCTCGTCTGTAGGCCGGGTCTTCAGACCCGGCACATCGCCAGGCTCCAAAAACAACGCCGTGTCCCCGATGATCAACGCAGCATCACAGCACGCGAGCATATCCGCCAGATCGGGACCGCGCGATTCGATCGTCGGCTGGATCCTGAACAATCGGGCGCACAGCACGCGGGCGAGCGCGACAGATGTGCGCGAGCTCGTGTCCATCGCGATCGACCGCACGTCCTTCATCGGCCGCGTCGTAAACAGCGCCACCGACGCGACCGGACCGTCCGAGGCGATCGCCAGATCGGGCGCGATGGCGTAGGGTCCGCCCCGCAGGTACTCGATCGACGGGATCAGGCCGACGTCTATGGCGTCCTCGTGCAGCAGCCGCGCGCACTCGGAGGGGACGTCGAATCGCACGCTGAAACGGTTGCCGCACTCGAGCCCGTACACGAGCGGCCGCGCATTCAGGTACCCGACCGCGCCGAGACGAACGCTCATGCGGCCACGAGGTCGAAGCGGCCGTTGCGCTCGGCCGGCTCGAGGCCGGCCGCGCGGATGTTGCGCCGGATTTCTTCGAGCGGTGCGCGCCGCGGCCCCTGTGACGTGTCGTCAACCGCCGACACCGCGTCCACATCGTCGGCTCCGACGGTCAGCGCGACCTGGGCGAGCTTCGGGCCGTAACGCGACCAGTCGACCTGAATCGACGGGATGTTGTCGCACACGATCCGCGCCAGCGCGACACGCTTCACATCGTCGTAGCCCGTCGTCGGCGCCGCGGCGTTGATTCGCCGCGGCAGCGGCGCGAACGCCCGAATGACGGCGACGGCGCGCTGAAGATCGGCGACCGACCGCAGCAGCGGCAGCGGGTCGGCCGACGGCAACTGGTGCACGGTGAGGCGGGCCAGCGCAAGGCCGGCGATGTTGACTTCCTCGATCGACCGTCGAGCGTCGTGCAAGCGATCGACGGGGGCTTCGGCAATCAGCTCGAGGCCGGCGGCGCGAAGCTCCTCGAGCACGGCCCTGAGCGTCACGCCCTCGCGGGCGGCGAGCTCCTCGAGATCCGCCAGCGAGAAGGCGGACACCGGCGTGCCGTTCGCCAGACCGGCCACCTGACCGACGCGACTGACGGCCGCCGCACGCGTCGCCGCCGCTCCTGCGATCCTGATTTCACCGGCCGCGGGCGGAATCGTGACGGCGCCGCCCGGATCCGCGTCGACATCCGCGACGCGAACGAAGGTCGTCCGCGCGCCATGCCCGGCACGGCGAACTTCGTCCGCCGCCATGCCGATCGTGATGATGTCGTGCGACGCCGCGAGCGTTGCGAGCTCCGCCTCCGTGACGGCCATCCGATCAAATCTACGTCACGGTCGGGCCGAACAACAAGCCCAGGACGAGCGCGAGGCCGAGCGCGAGGGCCCATCCGAGGCCGCAGACGGCAAGCGCGCGCCCTGTGCTGTGGAAGTCGAGCGCCTGGCGCACCGCGACCACCATCGCGGCCAGCATCCAGATCGCGGCAATCGCGAACACCGGAATCGTCGCCGCCGACATGACGCCGAGGATGCGCAGCAGCCCCGGCGCGGCTGCGAATCCGATCGTGCGCAGCACCTGGCCCACGTCCGCGCGCGTGTCGGGCTCCGGCAGGAGGCGCACGCCGATTTCGAAGACGATGAGCGCCCAGGCCGCCCACGCGATCAACGACACGATTGCGATGAAGACGATACCCGACAGCGTGGTGCCGCCGAGCCCGCGCGATCCGATCCCGGCCGCGAGGCTGGACAGGACGACGACGATCAGCGCCTGCAACGTCGCGGAAGGGTCCGCCTCAACTTCTTCGTAGATCGCCGCGTCCAGCGCCAGGGCGCCGATGACGCGCTGTGTGAACGTGTTCGGCGCCGTGGTCGTGGCCATGCCATGATTCTACTCAGGCAACGGCCGCGCCGGCTCTGCCGCTACTATCGTGCGTCGATCGTGGGGTCGGTGCGCCGCGGAGTGCGGCCGTCTTGGCGGAAGTGAATGCGGTCGTCGGCACTGAACAGGGCGAACGTCGCCGACGGCGGCTGAGCGCCTTCCTCGTCCTTGTCGGCTTTCACCGGATGCGCGACGTAGACATACGACGCGCACTCGGGCCAGCCTGGCTCGCTTTCCTCGCAGTTCTCGCCGCGGAACTCGAACGCGTAGCCGTCGCGCTGCTGCTCGGCGAACTTTGCCGGCAGGAACGACGGCATCTGAAAGCGCGCCCAGACCGCCGTATCGCTGAGCAGCGCCGGCGACGAGAAGCGGCCGTCGATGAAATTCCAGTACGCGCGCGACGCCATCTGGACGTCGATCATCTGGGCGACGATCGGATCGTTTCGAAACGCGGGCGCGAGCCTTTTCGCCACCGTCTCGCGCCGGCGCGCTCGATCGTCGTACTTCTCGAACCTCGCCGCGGACGGCCGCCGCATCGCCAGGATCGACGGCAGCTCGAACCGGTCGTTCGCCGACAGAAGCGGCCGGCCAACGACAACGACGAGCACAATCACCGCGGCCGCGATGACGAGCCGCCGTGCTCGCGATGATCCGAACAGGCGACCGGTGGTCCCGCTGTGAGACGTAACTGCCGTCGCGCCGTCGCCTTCGAACACGATCGTTCCAGCCTTGCGGCTCGCCTCGACGTCGATCGATCGCCGGCTGTCGACGTCGATCACGGACCACCCGGTCTTGTCGACGATGCGCGCGAGCGGCATGAATCCGCCCGCTTCCGTCATCGTGACGCCGACGGCGGTCACCGGATCGGTGTGGATCGTGAACTCAATCTCGTACGCCGCGCGATGAAAGACGGCGTGGCCGCCGCGGTCGAATTCCGTGCCGGGCAGCAGCTCGGTCAGCCGCGCGGCGACCTCGGCCCGCGATCCCAGCGGGCGGACTTCTTCGCCGACCTCAGGATCGAACGGCGCATCGGCGATCTGGAATGAGTACACGGCCGTACTCATTATCGGCGGCTGGGGCGTCTGTGTACCAGAGAGCGCGAAACTGTCGCGCCGCCGCGTGCAGATCCGCGAAAGACGCTCTACACCCTCCCGAGTTGGTTCGACTCTCCGCAGCCAAGAGCTGGTCAGGCCGCGCGCGGCAGCAAGACACTCACAACTCGCCCGAATCTGGATGGGGACGCGACATGTTGTATTTTCACTTCCTGCCACTGATGCGACCGACAATGCTCCCCAGAGAGGACAGGTAAACGGCGATGGTTGGCTATAGCGTGAGCCGCAACGACGAGCGACTGTGTACCGCAGGCGTGGGCGATTTCGGTGTATTGACCGCCTGTGTGACCTGGGCTCGCCATAGTCCAGCGAAACTCGCCCGTTGGGCAGCGGAAGGCATCTCGGATCAGGAACCCATTGAATTGACCCTGCACGTTGGCGGCTTGAAAAGCGACGACGGCAGCCCGAGGTTGCATATGCGGTGGATTGATGTGGGCCTTCAAGTTGGTGACGAGATCAAGATTCAAGTTATCGACACGTCACGAGTCGACACTGCAAATTCCGAATACAGAGACGACCCCGTGAAGGATCTCGATGCGAAGAAAACTTACGTCCGCAAGCTGGCCAAGGAGCTTGGGTGGGAGCTTCGCGAACCGTGAGTCATGGCCGGGACCGGCACGGAGAGCCACCCCCGCCAGAAGATTTCGTAGCGGCCAAGTTACATTGTCGGGAGGCACAGCCGTTGCTGCACGTCTTCCTGCATCCGGCCCCACATGCGCACCGCCGCCGGATCGCGGACCTTCGTTGGAATCTCGCCTGGCGAGGAGGAGACATTTGTCATGCCTCGCGCTGACATCGTTCGCCGCACCGTCCTCATCGCGCTCACGACGATCGGTAGCGCAGCGGCCGCCGAGGCGACCTCGATAACGGTCGGGTCCGGGTCGACCACAAACGCCTTTCCGTTCGGGACGCCAACTGGCGTTGCGAACTTCTACGCCGGCGAGTACCAACAAATCTACGCGGCTGCGGCGTTTTCGGCACCACTCACGATTTGGGAAGTCGCCTTTGCGAGCGGAGCGGGCGCCGGGTTGGCAACGTCCATCTCTGACACGTTCACCCTCAGCCTCGGGACAACGTTAAAAACGCCCGCTGCGCCGGGCACGAGTTATTCGGCGACGAAGCGGCCGGACTTCACGGAGGTGTTTTCAGGCACGGTCACGGCGACACTCGCGCACAATGGCACGTTCGATTTCATCGTCGCGCTGTCGACGCCGTTCACGTACGACCCTGCCGTTGGCAACCTGCTGCTCGACGTTTTCATTCTTTCCGAGTCTTCGACGCCGGCGAACCGGACGACGGCCTTTCTGGCCGGGCAAAGTCCCAACGTTGCCCGCATCTTCAACTTCGGGGGCACGGGTTCGGTGACGAGCGTCGCAAACGAGGGGCTGCTGACGCGATTCTCGGACGTCCAGACGGTTCCCGAGCCGGCATCGTTTCTTCTCGTGGGGACCGGCCTGCTCGGCGCTCTTCGGCGCCGGCGACGCACTGACAGCCGCTCCGTCAACGCTGGTTGATGCGCGCCCAGATCTCGGCGGCGCGGCGGCCGGCCGCTTCGGTCGTCGCGACGCGCGCGGGCCACGAGCGCGTATATCCCTCCGACGCCCATTTCCTCGTCGCATCGATCCCCATCTTGCCCCCGTAGGCCGGCAGGTCGGCCGCATCGTCGAGATCGTCGACCGGGCCTTTGGTCATCTGCACGTCGCGCAGTGGATCCATGTGCGTGCCGACGATCCACGCGACCTGACTGAGGTTGTGGACGTCGACGTCCTTGTCGACGACGACGATCGTCTTGGAGAACATCAGCTGACCGAGCCCCCAGAACGCGTTCATGATCTTGCGCGCGTGGCCGGGATACCGCTTGTCGATCGAGACGAGCACGAGATTGTGAAAGATCCCCTCGGCGGGAAAATGCATGTCGCGGATCTCCGGCAGCGTTTTCCTGATCATCGGAAGGAAGATCCGCTCGCTCGCCAGCCCAAGGTAGTAGTCCTCCATCGGCGGCACGCCAACGATCGTCGTCAGATACGTGGGGTTCTTCCGCTGCGTCACGCACGTCAGATGGAAGACTGGAAAGTCGTCGGGCTGCGAGTACAGGCCGGTGTGATCGCCGAAGGGTCCCTCCAGCCGGCGTACGCCCGGCTCGACGTATCCCTCGAGCACGATGTGCGCGCTCGCGGGCACCTCGAGATCGACGGTGACGCAGCGGACCATCTCGATCCGCCGGCGCGCCAGAAAGCCGGCGAGCAGGAGCTCGTCGAGCCCCTCGGGCATCGGCGCGGTGGCGCAGTACGGCAGGACCGGCTCCGCGCCGAGCGCGACCGCGACCTCGAGCCTCCGGTTCAACCGCTCCGCGACGCGATGATGCTGCGCGCCGCCCTTGTGCCGCTGCCAGTGCATCGCGGTCGTGCGGCCGTCGAACACCTGCATGCGGTACGTGCCGATGTTGCGCATGCCGGTCTCGGGATCCTTCGTGAACACGAGCGGAAACGTGATGTAGCGGCCGCCGTCCTCCGGCCAGCATTTCAGGATCGGCAGGCTGTCGAGCGTGCCGTTCCGGTTGACGATTTCCTGGCAGCGGCCGTCCTTCACCGTCTTCGGCATCAGGTCGGTCAACCGGCTGACGATCGGCAGCATCTTCAGCGCGCCCATCAGGCCCCGCGGCACCTGCGGCGTCATCAGGTCGTCGATTTCCTGCGCGAGATCGTCGAGCGATTTCACGCCCAGCGCGAGGCACATGCGCTCGATCGATCCGTAGACGTTCGTCGCGACCGGCATGTCGTATCCGGTTGGCCGCTCGAACAGCAGCGCCGGACCGCCGCCCGGAGACTTGCACGCGCGATCGGTAACCGCCGCGATCTCCAGGTCGGGGCTCACGCGATCGGAGACGCGCGCGAGCAGGCGGCGCTTGTGGAGGTCGGCCAGGAAATCTTCGAGATCGGAATACATAAACAGAGGCGACGCCAAAGCACGAACGAAACCACGAAACGGAACCTACCTTTTCGTGTTTTCGTGATTTCGTGTTTTCGTATCCGCGATTATCTTATCCGTGATGTCCTGCGCGAGCGCGAGCGCGCGGCGGCCCTGCTCGCCGGTCACGGCCGGCGATCGATTCGATCGCACCGCGCCGACGAAGTCCACGAGCTCGCGTTTCAGCGGCTCCTCGGACACCACATCGAGCTCGCCCCCCTGAATCGACGGCGCGGACCCTGAGTTCTTCACCAGGCGCCAGACCTCCGCTTTCTGAGCGGCGTAGTCGATCGACACGTACGCCGCCGGCTGGAAGAACCGGATCTTCCGCACGCGATCGCGGCTGATGCGGCTGGCGGTCAGGTTCGCGATGCAGCCGTTGGCGAACCGGACCCGCGCGTTCGCGATGTCGACTCGCGGTGTGATGACCGGCACGCCGACCGCCTCGAGCGACTCGACGTCGGACTTCACAATCGACAGCACGACGTCGAGATCGTGAATCATCAGATCGAAGACGACGTCGATGTCGAGGCTGCGCTCGGGAAAGGTGCCGAGGCGATGGACTTCGATGAAACGCGGATCGGTCAGGAGGGGCGCGGCCGTGGCGACCGCTGGATTGAACCGCTCCGTGTGGCCGACGGCGAGAATCCGCTGAGCCTTCGCGGCGGCGGCAATCAACGCGTCGGCCTCGCCCAGGCTGCGCGCGAGCGGCTTCTCGACGAGCGCCGGGATGCCGGCGCTCAGGAACGCGCTGCCAATCTCGGCGTGCAGCTCCGTCGGCACGGCGATCGTGACGGCGTCGGCCTTGCCGAGGACGTCTTGGTAATCGAACGCGGCCGTTGTGCCGTGCGCCGCTGCAATCTCCTGCGCCCGGGCGCGGTTGACGTCGACGACGGCAACGAGATCCACGCCGTCCAGCGTCGCGAGAATCCGGGCGTGATGGCGGCCGAGGTGGCCGACGCCGATCACCGCAACACGCAAGTTAGCAGTCACGTCTCACGTCCACCGACCGTTCATCACGAAGCCATGAAGACCCACGTGGACTTCGTGCTGTTCGTGTCTCCGTGATGAGCAGGCGGCACGAATCAGCGCATCGCTCTGCCGACGATCGCGATCCCCGCCTCGTCGGCCGCCCGCACGATCGCGTCGCCGTCGATCATCAGCGTCTTCTCCGCGTCGACCGACAGCAGCGTCGCGCCGGCGGCCTTCATCGCCTCGATCGTCGAGACGCCGACGACCGGCACGTCGAACCGCATGTCCTGGTTCGGCTTCGCGACCTTGACGACCCGCGTGCCGGGGCCGGCCAGCTGGCCGGCGCGCGCGATCACCGCGTCGGTCCCTTCCATCGCTTCGACCGCGACGACCGCGGCCGCCTTGACGACGATGGTCTGTCCGAGATCGAGGCCGGCGACCGCGTCGGCGATGCGATAGCCGTATTCGAGGTCCGGGCGCTCGCCCTCGTCCGGCCCGCGGCGCGTGAGCACGCCCGCGCGCGCCATCAGCGGCTGCAGAAACGCCGTGGAGCTGAGGAGCTCGATGCCGTTGTCGCGAAGCAGATCGGCGACGCCTGAGATCAGCGCGTCCGTGTTCCGTTCCTTCAGACGCATCAGCATCGCGAGCGCCGTCATGTCCGGCCGGACGTCGAACAGCTTCGTGTGCTTCACCTGCCCCGCCATGACCGCCTGCGTGACGCCGGCGTCGCGCAGGACCGACAGGCACTTGCCAAGCTGGCCGACGGAGATCCAATGGACCGCAGCCGACGGTGGCTTCGCCGCGGCAGTCGCCAGCTCGGGAAATGTTTCCTCTTTGAGCGCGATGACGGTGACGTCGTGGCCGGCGCCGCGCGCGGCATCCAGGACGAGAAATGGAAAGCGCCCATTTCCCGCGATCAAACCTAGTTTCACCGACAATCCATCACGAAGCCACGAAGAACACGAAGACCACGAAGCACGGTGTACACAAGTTCTCTTCGTGTGCTTCGTGGTCGTCGTGGCTTCGTGATGAGTTGTCGGTCGGACAAGATACCTACTCTTCTGCTAAGACTTCTTCGGCACGCCGCGAAGCACGCCGCAGGATTACGCCGCGCTGCGACGTTCTGATGAACTCGACGAGATGCCGGACCTCGTCGCAGGCAAGCGATCGATCTTTTTCGATCTGCTGCAGGGCGCGCGTCGTGTTCAGCTTCGACTGAAGCAGGTAGCGGAAGCTGCGCTTCAACTTCTCGATCACGTCCGGCGCGACGCCGCGGCGCATCAGGCCGATCGTGTTGACGCCGAAGATTCGGGCCGGCCGGCTCCCCACCGTCCGCGCGAACGGCAGCGCGTCCTTCGTGACGACCGAATAGCCGCCGATGAACGCGTGCAGCCCCACGCGGCAGAACTGGTGAACCGCGGAGCCCGCGCTGATGTTCGCGAACCGCTCGACGGCGACGTGGCCGCCGAGCGTCGCGTGCGGCCCGAAGATCGTGTCGTCGCCGACGTGGCAGTCGTGCGCGACGTGGACGTAGGCCATGAAGACGTTGCGATCGCCGATTCTGGTGACGCCGCCGCCGCCGCGCGTGCCGCGGTTGATGGTCACGAACTCGCGGAAGATGTTGGATCGGCCGATGACGAGCCGCGTCGCTTCGCCGCGGTACTTGAGATCCTGCGGCGCGAGACCGATCGAGGCAAACGGATAAATCTCGGTGTCGTCGCCGATCTCGGTCCAGCCGTCGACGACGGCGGACGCGCCGACGCGGCAGTTCGCGCCGAGCCGGACGCCGGGGCCGATCATCGCGTGCGGCCCGATCGTCGTCCCCTCGCCGATCTCGGCGCGGCGATCGACGATCGCCGACGGATCGATGCGCGTCTGGTCGGTACGCACGCCGAGCAGCAGCTCCGCTTCGGCGACGACGTGATCCTGCACGTAGGCGGTGGCCTGGGCGCGCGCGATCGGTCCGCGGCCGGTCCCCAACACCACCTCGATGCGCAGCCGATCGCCCGGAACCACCTGCCTCCGGAACTTCGCGTCGTTGACGCCACGAAGGTACACGTGCGCGTTGGGCCGGCCGTCGTCGCGCTGGAGCAGCAGAATCGCGGCGACCTGCGTGAGCGTCTCGAGCATCAGGACGCCGGGCATCAGCGGCGAGCCCGGAAAGTGGCCCTGGAAGAATTCCTCGCCGACCGTGACGTTCTTGAAGGCGACCAGACGCTTGCCGGCTTCATGCTCCCCGATCGCGTCGACGAGCAGCGACGGATAGCGGTAGCAGAGGCGGTCGAGGAGGACGGGAATATCGATCACGGGGGAAATGCTAATTGCAAATTGCTAATTGCAAATTTATTTTGCAATTTGCAATTAGCAATCAGCAATTCCGTCCGTTACTGCTTCGGCGGGGTGGCGGCGGGCTTCGAGGCGGCGTCGAGCTTCTGGATCACCTCGGTCGTCAGGTCCAGCCCCGGATCCGCCCAGGCAAACCCGGCTTCGGTGCCGTTGAACAGCATGTGCAGGCCCTTCTCCCGCGCGATCTGCTGCAGGATGGGCGTGACCCTCTTTACGAAGTCATTCTGGACTTCGTTCTGGAGTTCCTGAATCTCGGCCTGGGCGTCCTGCTGGAACCGCTGGATCTCGACGTTCTGCCGCTCGATTTCCTTTTCCAGCTGGCCGCGGGCCGCGTCGCTCATCACGCCGCCGCTCGCCTGCAGCTTCTGCTGGTTGTCCTGCAACGCCTTCTGCTTCGCCTGACCCTCGCTCGTCTTCTTCTGCGTGAGCGCGGTCACACGGTTGAGCGCGGCCTTCCCGTCGACCGATTCCTGGAAGATGCGCGGCGGATTGATAAACGCGATCTTCGCGCCGGCGGGAAACGGTGCCGGCGGCTGCGGAGCTGGAGCCAGAGTAGGCGCCGGCGTCGTCGCGGCCGGCGGTTGCTGGGCCGGAGCGGTCGGCGCGGGCTGCGCGGGGCGCGGCTGGCCGGCCGGCGGCTGTGCGAACGCGCTCGCGCCCGACGTGATCGCCAGGGCTACGAGCGCGCCGATGGAAGCGTGAATCGACGCAGCAATCGCGGAACCTTTCATTCCTATCAAATCCTTTCGTGAAGTACGGAAGTTCCTGATTTTACAACAGATGGCCGTTTCCACCACAGCCGACACAGGGGACACCGAGGTAAAGCTCTGTCCCATCGTTATGAAAACGATTTCTCTCCGTGGTGAACGGTTAGAACGTCGATCCCACCGCGAAGCGGAACTGGAACGCCTTCTGCGGGAAGAGCTGGTTGTCGTACACGCCCGACCTCTGCGGGTTGTACGCGAAGATGAGCCGGAACGGGACGTTGAGCACCGGCATGAAGAACCGGACTTCGAGTCCGGTGGACGTCTTGAAGTCCTTCCACGCGAAGTGACGGCCCGGGTAGCTGTAGGTGTTGAACTGGCCGATGTCGACGAACTGGCTCGACTGGATGCTCGGTCCCGGCTGCACCTGTCCGGCGTCGTAGAACGCAATCAACCGCACGGGGCCCGCGATCGTGAACTGCTCTTCGACGTTGAACAGCAGGCTCTTGTCGCCGCCGACGATCAGGTACGGCGTCACGGGATCGGCCGGCCCGATCGTCCGGATGTCGAACCCGCGGACGCTGTACTCGCCGCCGAGGAACAGCTTCTCGAAAATCGGCAGCTCGCGGCTGCCGGTGAACTGGTGGATGTACTCGGCCTGCGCCCGCATGCCGAGCGTCAGCCGCGGCGCCTGGCGGATGTACCAGACCGCTTCGACCATCGGCTTGTAGAAGTTCGTGTTGCCGCCGAGACCGGCGAGGTCGATGGACGCGGTGAACCGCTTGCCGCTCGTCGGGAAGATCGGCTGATCGACGGTGTTGTAGACGATGCTCGGCACGACCTTCGAGATGATCCGCTCGCCGTTCTGGCCGACGCCCTGCAGCAGCGAATCGCGCAGGAACGGATTGCGCGCGAGGACCTCGGGTTGCGTGTACACCTCGCTGATCTCGCTGACGCGGACGCGCTGGTAGCTGTAGTTCGTGAACATCCGCGTGAAGCCGCGGCCGAGCGGGAACCCGAGCGTCAGCACGCCGCCGGTCGATCGCTGCGTGAACTGGCCGATGTACCGGACGTCGGTGCGGAAGATCTGCGCGCCGAGCGTCATATTGCGGTCGAACATGAACGGCTCGCTGAAGCCGAGCGAGTACGTCTGGGCGCGCGAGCCGGACTGCAGGGAGACGGTGAGGCTCTCGCCGCGGCCGAGGAAGTTCGCGGTCTGGAATGACAGCTGGCCGAACACGCCCTCGAACTCCGACACGCCGGCGCCGAAGGTCAGCTGGTTGCGGTTCTGCTCCTCGAGCTTGAGCTTGACGTCGACCTTGTCCTGCCCCTGCACCTTGTCGACGTTCACGTCTTTTCCGCCTTCGAGCGGCTTGAAGTATCCGAGCTGGTTGAGGCGCTTGATGCTGTACTTCAGCGCTTCCGTGTCGAAGATATGGCCTTCCAGGAGCCGCATCTCCCGGCGGATCACGTTGTCGTGCGTCGTCGTGTTGCCGGTGAACGTGATGCGGTTGACTCGGAACTGCGGTCCTTCGACCATCCGCATCGTGACGTCGACGACCGGCGGCCCCTGCGGCCTGGCCGGCTCGGGCGCCGCGATCGACGCCGGCGCGGTCGGCTCGTTCGGGTTCGGGTCGTCGTGGAATTTGTATTCAGGGAAGCCGGTGAACTCCATGTATCCGAACGCGCCGTAGGTCTCCCGCGCCTTGTCGACGCCTTTTCGGATCTTCTTCTCCGAGTAGTACTCGCTCGTCGTGGTCTTGAACAGCGGCTTGAGATAGTCGGTCTTGACGACGGTGTTGCCGGCAAGGTCGAACGCACCGACCTTGTAGCGATCGCCTTCGTTCACGGGAATGCGGAGCTCGATCCACCGCGTCTTCTTGTCCGGCGAGTCGGCCACCACTTTCAGCTCCGGCACGCCGACGTTCGCCTTGATATAGCCGTGGTCGCGATAGAAGGACACGAGCTTCTCGGCGTCTTCGTCGAACTTGGCTTCCTTGTACGTCCGATCGCCCATCGCCGAGACGATCCACGTCCACAGATGGCCGAAGTCCTGGAAGCCGGCGTTCTCCTTGGTGTCTTTCAGCACCCGCTTCAACGTGCCGTCGCTGAACGCCTTGTTGCCGATGAAATCAATCCTGCGGATCTCGACCTGCGGCCCCTCGTCCATGTGGTAGGTGAGGTGGACCAGCTTGGGACCGCCCTGGATGTCCTTGATCTCGGGCGTGACGGTCGCGAACTGGAAACCCTTCTCGCGGAGCATGTCGGTGACGATGCCCTGGACCTTGCGGACGAGCGCGGGGTCGATGAACGTGTCGAGACGAATCTGCGCGTTCGCTTCCTTCAGCTTCTCGTCGATCTTCGAGATCTCGATCTTCTTGGATCCGACGTAGTCGACGATCTTGACGCGCTGGCGCTCCTCCATGTTGTAGGTCACGACCTTGCCGACCACGCCGTTGGGGAACTGGTAGTCGCTGACGTCGACCCACAGGTTGTCGAGGAAGTTCGTGCCCCAGAGTTGTTTGAAATCCGTCAGGATCTGCTTCTCGGCGGTGTCGTCGTACGGCACCCAGACGCCTTCCGACGGACGGCTCTGCTTCAGATGGATGTAATAGAGATAGGTCTGCGGCTCGATGACGGACGTGCCGCCCTGCGCCTCGAAGCATGGACCGAACGCCAGGACGATCGGCCCGGAGCCCGCCGGCGGGATCGCTCGCGGCGCCGCGGCCTGCTGGCCGCAGAACGCGATCGCCCGGAGGCCCTGCTCGTTGCCGTTGGCGGGCTGATCCTGCGCGCTCGCGCGCACGGCCCAGAACAGCAGGATCGCGGCAGCCGCCAGCGGCCGCACGCGGAGGGGTACTAACATTAACGTTATTTTAGACTGCGAACGGGGTCTTACGGCTGTAGACCCGGGGCGCGGCTAGGCGAGCTTCCGTCCGGCCTCGAGCTCCCCGGCCGGCCGGTAGGCCAGCTGTCCGGCATCGAGATAGACCTCGATCTCGCCGCCGCGCAGGTGGCCGCGGATGAGCTCCTCCGACAGCGGATCCTCGACATAGCGCTGGATCGCCCGGCGCAGCGGGCGCGCGCCGTACGACCGGTCCTTGCAGGTCACTTCGATAATCCAGTCCACGACTTCCGGCGTCAGGGCGATCTTCAGCTTCCGGTCGACCAGGTTGTTGTTCAACTGCTCGACCAGCAGCGCCATGATGCGCCGCAGATCCTCGTCGGACAGCGCCTCGAAGACGATGATCTCGGCGATGCGATTGATGAACTCGGGGTTGAATGTGCGCGTCACCTCGCCGAGCACC
>Ga0114129_10002790_pt1 | contig 24356 bp, 15 predicted proteins | sample RhiMetdeltSRZDD1_FD_80071 | JGI IMG/M metagenome (GOLD analysis project Ga0114129, IMG submission 80071) | Populus rhizosphere microbial communities from Tennessee, USA - Rhizosphere MetaG P. deltoides SRZDD1 (version 2) (version 2) | ecosystem: Host-associated > Plants > Roots > Rhizosphere >...
ACGCGGCGGCCCGCCTCCAGGTACTCGCAGAGGATCAGCGCGTTCCATCCCGCGCCCCACGCGGTGATGCACCCGGTGACGAGGCTCGGCAGCACGGCGGGCATGAACACCCGGCGCAGGTAGCGCGGGCCCCGCAGGCCGAACGCGAAGGCCGCCTCCTGCGACTCCTTGGGGATGGCGGACGCCGCGCCCACGACGTTGAAGAGGACGTACCAGAACATGGTGGTCAGGGCCAGGAGCACGGCCCCCGCGTTCATGCCCAGGCCCCACGTCAGCAGGATCACGACGACCGGGAAGAACGCCGTGGCCGGGATGCTGGCCAGGATCTGGATGACGGCCAGGGCCGCGCTCCGCCACCTCACGTGGCGGACGACCCGGTTCGCCAGCGGCACCGACACCGCGGCCGAGATGAGGACGCCCAGGGCCACCCGGAGGAAGCTGAACAGGAGATCGACCGGGATCCCCTTCAGCTCGGGCGAGAGCGGCCGCGCGGTGAAGAGGGAATAGAGCCGCAGGCCGCCGTAGCCGAGCAGCGCGGGGACGACCAGGCCGAACAGCACGGCCGCGCTCGCCGCGACGTGGCGTCCGAGGAAGTCGAGGATGCGGCCGGAGACGCGCAGCGCCTGCTGGGCGGCCGGCGTCACGACGCGGACGGTGGCCGCGCGAACGAGCCGGCTGCGCCCGAGGAGCCGGGCGATGCGCGGCCGGCGCGGCCGGTCGCCGCTCTCCTCCAGGTGGAAGCGCTCCGCCCACGTCGAGAGCGGTCCCCACAGCAACAGGTGCATCCCCACCGTCGTTGCGAGCAGCACGGCCAGGGCCAGCATCGTGAGGTCGTTGCGGCCCGCGGTCACCGCCTGGGCCAGGTAGCTGCCCAGGCCCGGCAGCGTGTACCGCGCCGGCCCCACCGCGATGATCTCGCTCGCGATCAGGAAGAACCATCCGTTGGCCCACGACACCAGCGAGTTGAAGAGCAGGCTCGGCACCACCGCGGGCAGGATCAGGTAGCTCCAGCGCAGCGACCCTCGCACGCCGAACTGGTCGGCGGCCATGCGCAGCTCCTCGGGCACGGTGATGAGGCTCTCGTAGACCCCGAAGGCGAGGTTCCAGAACATCGACGTGAATATGAGGAAGACCGCGGCCAGCTCGACGCCGAACGCCGAGCCCCCGAACAGCCGCACGAAGCCCCAGACGGCCACCGGGAAGAACCCGACGATCGGCACCGACTGGAAGATGTCGAGCGTGGGCAGGATCAGCCGGCGCGCGAAGGCCGACTTCGCGGCCAGGTAGCCGGTGGGAATGGCCAGCAGCACCGAGATCGCCAGCGTCACGCCCAGCCGGGTGAGCGACAGCAGCAGGTAGAGCGGCAGCAGCTCCGGCCGCGGGTCCAGCTCCGGGGAGTCGTACGGGCGCAGCGAGGAGCCGGCAAAGATCAGGGCGGCGACGAGGACGACGACGACGAGGACGAGGCCGAGGTCGACCGAGTACGAAGCGGGCGTGCGCGCGTTCAACGTGGCGGCGGCAATGCTGCGACCTGGGAGGATCGTAGCATGGCGCCGCCAGGGCTCAGAAGCGGATGCTCAGCCCGACGACCGCGCTCCAGCCCGACATGTCGAGACGCAGCGCGTCCTGCCCGGGCTGAGGGCGGAAGTCGTCCCCGAGCCTCGCCGTCGCCCACAGGTAACGTCCTTCGCCCAGGAGGCTGAAGTCGTGGCCGAGACGAAACCGAAGGCCGCCCGTCACGTGGAAGCCCGGGCGCACGCCGTCGGACCGGAAGTGGTCGGGGATGATGTCGAGGCCGGGGCCCGCGCTCTGGAAGTCGATGAAGTCGCCGAACTCCTCGTACTTGTAGAAGACGATGTCGGGCCCCACGCCCACGTACGGAGACACGGTCGCGTAGCGGCCCGCGGGCAGGAAGCGCAGGGTGGCGCCGAGGGGGACGAGGGTGAGCTTCAGGCTCTGCTGGATCTCGCGGCCGCTCGGGCGCGTGAAGTCACGGTAGTTCGTGTCCACGCTGCGGCCGTATCCGTCCAGGTGCACCCCGATCTCGACGTGATCCGACGGGGTGAAGCTGAACTCGGCGCCCCCGAACACTCCGGCCCAGTCCTTCTTGACCACCGGATCGCACGGGTTCACGGAGTCGGTCGGACAAGGCCGGCCAACCACCGCGTAGAGCTCGGAGTCGTCGCGGAAGAGGTTGCTGTTGGCCCGAGGCACGAAGCCGCCGATGCGCAGCTCGAGGCTCGAGGCCCCGGCGGTGGCGGGAAGAGCGGCGAGCAGCCCCAGGGTCAGGACGGCCATCGCCCGGCGTGCCATGCGGTCCTCGCTTTCTGGCCGCCGCCCGCGGCGGCTTCGTCCCGCGAGAAAGCAGGAAGGGTGCCACCTCCGGATCGACGTGGAATTGCCGGCGAAACGGGAGCTTAGTCGGCGAGGGACGCGCGCGGGTCGTCCTCGACGGAGGACGGTTCGGCGCTCAAACGTCACCCGCGCGCATCCGCTCCTTCAAGTAATCCATCGTCCGCCAGCACATGGCGAGGATCGACCAGGTGGTGTTCTGGGTGCCGCCGGAGACGAACGGGGCCGCGTCGGCGAGGTACACGTTGGGGACGTCGTGCAGGCGGCAGAACCGGTCGGTCACCGAGCTCTTCGGGTCGTCCCCCATCCGCGCGGTGCCGATCTCGTGGATCGACCATCCCGGCGGCAGCGGCTCGCGGTCGATCTTGATGCTCTCGGCCCCCGCCGCCTTCAGCATCTCCTCGGCGGTGTCGGCCATGTCCTTGGCCATCTTCAGCTCGTTGTCGCCGAAGCGGTAGTCGAAGCGCAGCACCGGGATGCCCCACGCGTCCTTGGTGTCGGGATCCAGCATCACGCGGTTCTCTTTCCTCGGCAGCACCTCGCCGAAGCCCCCGATGCTCAGCAGCGCGGGATAGTGCTTCCGGACCGACGACTTGAACGCCTTGCCGAAGCCGGGCAGGTCGTGGGCCATCGACGGGTACTCGTACGCGCCGCCGCCCCCCTGGAAGTGGTAGCCACGGATGAAGTCCGGATGCCTGTCGGTCACGTTGCGGAACCGCGCGACATACGGCGAGATGGGCCGGCCGTCGTCGAGGGTGGGCTCGGTCCCGATGCGCGCGGGGATGAACCCGCTGCCGCGCGGGCCCATGAGGTGCTCGCTCAGGTGGCACCCGAGCAGGCCCGAGGAGTTGCCCATCCCGTTCGCGTTCCCGGCCGACTTCGAGTTGAAGAGGATGCGCGTCGTGTCGAGGGTGCCCGCGCCCAGAACCACCACCCGCGCCTTGAAGTCCATCACCTCGCGCGTGTTCGCGTCGACCACGCGCACGCCCGCCGCGCGCCCCGTGGCCGGATCGAGGATCACCTCCGACACCACCGAGTACGGCCGGATCGTCAGGTTCCCCGTGTCGCGGGCCGGATAGACGAGCCCCGTCGGCGAGTGGAATGCGGCGCTGATGTCGCACCCGCGCCCGCACCGTCCGCGGCCCATGCAGCGCGCCCGGTACTTGCTGTTGAGGAGGCCGTCGGTCGTGACCCCCGCCCGGCCCGGGATGTAGCGGCGGCCCATCTTCGCGAGCGTGCGCTGGAAGGCCACCTCCACGCAGTTGAGCTTGATCGGCCGCTGGAAGATGCCGTCCGGCACCTGGATCAGGCCCTCCTTGGTGCCGGAGCAGCCGAGCAGCACGTCGACCTTGTCGTAGTACGGCGCCACGTCATCGTAGGAGATGGGCCAGTCCACGTCGTAGCCGTCGTGGCTGGCGGCCTTGAACTGCAGCGGACCGTAGCGCAGCGCGCCCCGGCCCCAGAAGTTCGTCTTGCCCCCGAGCACGCGCGCGCGCACCCACGAGTAGGGCGTGCCCGTCGTCGGGTGCTCCTTCTCGTTGACGACCCAGTTCCTGGTGAAGGTGTTCCCGGCGTAGGAGGTGACCTTCTTGAAGCGGTCGTAGGCGGGGTTGCCGCCGTAGGGGCGGTCGAGGAAGTTGTACTCGGCCACCGCGATGGGCCGGTGGTCGGACGGCACGCGGAAGCGGCGCGGCGACAGGTACGGCCACTCCATGGTCCGGTACTCCCGGCGATGGTCGAGCATGCGCCCCGCCTCCAGCATCAGGACCTTGATGCCGGCGGTCGCGAGCTGGAACGCGGCCATGCCGCCCGCGGCGCCGCTGCCGACGACGATCACGTCCCACCGGCCGCGGCCGGGATTGATGGACGCGGCGAGCTTGCGGGACTCGTCGGTGACGGCGGTGAGGTCGAGGTCGAGGGTGGGGTCGGTGGGGATGGGCATGTCGCTAGGCCTTCTGCCCGCAGTAGGGGCAGTCCTTGCCGTCCTGGGTCTGGCAACCGACGAACTCGGCCAGGATCTGGTTGCCCTTGTAGCGCAGCTCCTTGTGGATGCCGATCTCGGAGGTGTAGTAGCCGTGGATCGTCGCCCGCTTCGTGTCGGCGAAGAACGCCTCCAGCAGCGGCCGCGGGCGGGCGGGGTCGATCCAGCTCAAGTCTCCGAAGAGGCCTTCGACGAAGACCGGCTTCTCCGTCGGCTGCTCGTTGCGCGTCACCGCGCGCGAGGCCTCCTCCGGCCGGGCCTTGACGGTCTCGTAGCGGCTGAGGTCGGCGAGGAGCGCTTCGAGCTGGCCCGCGTCGAGCCGGACGAAGGGCCCTCCGAACCGCCGGGCCGCCTCCCCGTCCAGCGCGGCCAGGCCGTCGAGCCACTGCTTCCGCGGCGCCGGGGGCGCCTCGCTCAGGAGCAGGTCGAGGTAGTCGGCGACGCGCGCCTCCCTCGCCCCCGGCGAGCGCTCGTCGGCGGGGATGATCGCCTCCACGAGCGCCTCCACCGTGGCGTACTGGGACGCCGAGAGGATCTTCGGCGCCGGCGGCGCGCCGGCGGCCTGGATCTTGACGAAGGCGGCCAGCCCCTCGTCCGACAGGAACGGCAGCAGGGTCAAGGCGCCCGCCCCCGCCCCGATCCTCCGGAGGGCGGCGCGTCGGCTCACGGCGCGCGTGGTCATGGGTCCCTCTCCTGAACGTTCCAGTCTACAGCGCTCGGGGGTGGGAGCGAAGCCCGGCTGCCGAACGCGATCAGCGCGGCGGCTGTTTCCCGTCCGCGTGGCGAGCGGGCAGACCGCCTCGGCGGCCGGCCTTCGCCTCGTACAGGACCCGATCGGCCACGGAGAGGAGCCGCTCGATCGTCTCGCCGTCGCGAGGATGCTCGGCGACGCCCATGCTCACCGACAGCGGGGGCCACTCGGGGTCCCTGGCCAGCTCGCCCGAGACGCGGCGAGCCACCTGCCGGGCCTCCGCCTCGGCGGTGTCGGGCAGGACGAGGGCGAACTCGCCCCCGCCGAATCGGGCCGCGGTGTCGATGGTCCGGCGCGAGGCGCGCAGCGCGCCGGCGATGCGGCACAGCGCCTGGTTGCCCACGAGGTGCCCATGGTGGTCGTTGATCCCCTTGAGGTCGTCCAGGTCGAAGAGGAGCAACGCGAAAGGCCTCTGTGTGCGCTGCGACCTCCGGATCTCCCCCCCGAGGGCGTTGACCAGCCGGCGGTAGTTGCCCAGGCCCGTCAGCGCGTCTCTCACCGCCCGTCGCCGCAGCCGCTTCTCCGCTGCCCGCCGTTCGGAGACGACGGCGGCCAGGGCCAGGCTCGTCAGGGCGGTGACGCCCATGAACGCCTGGAGCAGGAGCAGGGACTCGTTCCGGGCGCTCCGGACGAACGGGCCGAACCCGCGCAGCGTGCCCCAGATGGCGATCGCCGACAGCATGACCACGCCGGTCGCGACCTCGCGCGGGCCGAAGCGGAAGGCCGCCCAGATCAGGAGCGGCACGCACACGAACTCGAGGGGATAGTCCTTGACCGGCGAGGGAAAGAGCCCGCCGAACACGATCGCGCCGGCCAGGGCCAGCGAGAGCAGGAGAAGCCCCGCCTCGAGGGCCCGGCGGGGACGCCACCGCATCCGCGGGTTCGCGCTCCAGAGGAGCGCGAACGGGGCCACCACCAGGTCCCCCACCGCGTCGCCCAGCCACCAGGTCAGCCAGATGGAGCCGTAGCTCGTCCAGTGGGCGAAACCGCCGAGCGCGAGGCTGGTGACGCCGCAGGTGGCGCTCACCGTCGTGCTCAGGACCGCGGCGAGCAGCGCGAACCGGAAGACGTCGCGGGCGCGCTGGAAGGCGCCGCGGCCGCCGGCGAACGCGTCGACCAGCCAGGCGCCCACCCCGCCCTCCAGCGTGTTTCCGGCCGCGATGCAGAGCGACGTCGCCACCGAGCCGGCCGTCGTCACGTTCACGAGGAACGCGCTCAGGTAGACGGCGGGCCAGACGCGATAGCCCAGGACCAGGAACGCCGCCAGGGCGAGGCCGGTCGGAGCCCACACGGGACTGGCGCTCGGGTTGACGAAGGCCATCTGCAGGCCGAGCTTGCCCGCGGCGAAGTACGCCGCGGCCACGCCCGCGAGAAGGCCCGCGCGTCGGAGCAACCGGCAGGGACGGCCGCTCTTCACCCTTCCAGTATTGGGGCGGCGTGGCGGGCGGGGGCGCTCCCGGCCACGCGGACCGCGGCCGTGTGCGCACCGTCACATGGCCGGGAGCGCGCGCGGGCGCCCGGTCGCTAGCGTCGGCGGATGAGGGGCAGGCGCACGGGCCGGCCGCCCTTCGCGGCGGAGAGGTCGGCGGCCAGGCACAGCTCCATCGTCTTCTGGGCGTCGAACACGCTCAGGTGCGTCTCCCGGCCCTTGCGCACCGCGTCCACCAGCTCGTCCATCTCGCCCTGGAAGGGGTGATGGCTCACGTCGGCGGAGTCCGGCATCCTCGCCTCGATGCGGATCGCGGGGCTCTCGCTCCCGTACCGGCCCTCGACCAGCCTGACGTCCGGAAACGGGCTGGCCGCGCGGAGCGCCTCGAGGTCCACCGGCTCCTCCTTCCACGAGAGGAGGTCGTCGCGGACGGTCGCCCGGTCGCCCATCAGCTCCACGCCGAACGTGTAGGGCAGCATGAAATCGGTGGAGCTGGTGACGTGGCCGAGCGCGCCCTTCTCGAGCTTCACGTTGACCTCGATCGTCGTCGGCCACTCGTAGCCCTCGGTGAACCGCGTGTGGTAGGCGCTCACCTCCTGCGCCTCCAGCCCGGAGCACCAGCGCAGCGCGTCCACGGCGTGGCAGCCCGCGGCGAGGAGATGGCTCCCCCCCGTCTTGCGCCTCCGGACCCAGTCCCATCCCGCGTACCAGTCGGTGACCCGCGAGAGGTACTGCATGCGCGCGAAGCGGATCCGCCCCAGGCGACCCGAAGCCCGCAGCCAGTGCACGAAGCGGAGGTAGGGGTTGTAGTGCAGCTCGAAGGAGACGATGGTGCGCACCCGGGCCCGCCGCACCGCGTCGCGGATGCGCACCAGCTCGCGAACGTCGAGCCCGGTGGGCTTCTCGACGACGAGGTGCTTGCCGGCCCGGGCCGCGGCCACGGCCTGGTCGGCGTGCAGATGGTTGGGCGTGGTGATCGACACGATGTCGACCTCGTCCGACTCGAGCAGGTCCTCGTAGCGCGTGGTGAAGCGCGCCCCCGACACGTCCGCCCCGTAGCCGGCCAGCTTCTGGCGGGCGCGGTCCTCGTCGCGCACGTGCAGCAGCACCAGCCGCGCGTGCGGGTTCTTCCGGAACGCCTTGATGTGCTCGGCGGCGCACCAGCCGATGCCGCTGATCCCGACACCCAATATGTCCTTGCCACTCTTCATCGGCGGCAGAAACTACCACGTTTCTGGCGGTCCGCTGATCGTTTTCTGGAAGCTGGGCCAATCCGGGAACGTAGAGAAGGCCGTTACCGTCAATGACTTCGAAGCCGGTCGCGAGACCGGCGGAGACCACGGGAGGCACCGATGAGCCGACAGGCAACCGCACTGCGAACGCTGGGACTCTCGCCCCGACGGAGCGGAGAGCTGCTGGCCATCGTGTCCCACGACCTGCGGACGCCGCTGAGCACGATCGCGCTCGGCACCACGCTGCTCGAGGACACCTCCCAGCGCGCGGAGGACCGGACCCACGTCATCGAGATCATCAAGCGCGCCGCGGACCGGATGGAGCGCCTCATCCGGGACCTTCAAGAGGTGGGGCGGCTCGATGCCGGCCGGACCCTGCGCGTCGACGCCCGCCGCGTCGAGCTCGCGGCGCTCCTGGTCGAGGCGTGCGAGGCGCTGCACGTCCAGGCGCAAGCCAGGCAGCAGGTGGTCTCCTGCGACCTTCCCACGCCGCCGCTGCCCGTGTGCGCCGACCCCGACCGCATCGCCCAGGTGCTGGGCAACCTGATCGGCAACGCGATCAAGTTCACGCCGCGCGGGGGCCGCGTCACGCTCGCGGCCCGGCGGGAGGGGCGCGAGGTGCGGGTGTCGGTCACCGACCAGGGGCCGGGCATCGCCGAGAAGGACCTGCCGCTCGTCTTCGAGCCCTACTGGCAGGCCCCGGGCACGGCCCGGCTGGGCGCGGGGATCGGCCTCAAGATCGCCAAGGGGCTCGTCGAGGCGCACGGCGGGCGGATCTCGGTCGAGAGCAAGGTCGGCGTGGGAACGACGTTCTCGTTCACGCTGCCGGTGGTCGGCTGAGGCCGCTCAGGATCCCGAACCCGATTGCGTCTCCGCGTCCTCGAGGATGCGGAACACCACGACCAGCGAGCCCAGCTTCACCTCGTCGAGGTCGGCGAGCCGGACGGGCCCGGTGATCCTCTTGCCGGCGATCCAGGTCCCGTTCCGGCTCCCCAGGTCCTCGAGAACGGCCTCGTCGCCGGTGACCAGGATGCGCGCGTGGCGTCGCGAGACGGTGGGAGAGTCGAACCACGCCACCGAGCGCCGGTCGCGCCCGAGGAGGTTCTCTCCTCTCGACAGCTCGATCTCGCGCCGCTTCCAGATGAGGCGGTAGACGGAGCCCGACGCGGGCTCGGGCGGCGCGCCGCCGACCTCTTCCGCCTGACCGCAGAAGGCGTAGCCGAAGCCGTGCACGGTGCGGACGAACTGCGGTCGCCGGCGCCGGTCGTCCAGCGCCGCCCGCAGCTCGCTGGCGGCGCCGGCGAGGCTGGCCGCGGTCACGTGGGTGTCGGGCCAGAGCAGCGCGTGCAGCTCCTCCTTGGAGAGGGCCCGGGGGCGCTGGCGCAGCAGGTGGCGCAGCAGCTCGAACGCCTTGGGCGAGAGGGGGACCGCTTCCCCGCCGCGCATGAGCTCGCGCGCGTCTTCGTCGAAGACGAAATCGCCGAACCGAGTGGGCACCGGAGGGCCTCGGCTCAAGATCCACGACAGCCTACCACGCGTCACGGTCGACGTCACCGGTCGGCGTCGTCTCCGCCCGACACCCGGGCCCCCCAGACGTCGTCGTCGAAGTCGAACTCCGTCGGCTCGTCCCGCCGGTCCGTCCAGACGCCGTAGACGAAGGACGGGTCGTCGCCGCCGCCCCCGACGATCGTGATGTCGAAGTAGTCGCCGAGGAAGATGAAGTCGCTCCGCGACTTCTGGTCCGTGATCCGGCGGTTGGCTGACCACGCCCCGGTTCCCGTGCGCTTGGCCGAGAAGACGTCGTACTCGAGGTTGTCGCGCGAGGAGCGGCGGTGGTCCTCCCACAGCGCGTAGAGGACCGTCTTGCCGTTCTCGACTCCGGCCTCGAGCGTGGCCCAGCCCTGCGCCTTGCCGGAATTGTCGTCGTTCACCGTGACGGGCGCCGACCAGGTCGAGTAGGGCGTTCCCGCCGCGCCGACGTAACGGATGTTCCCGTCCTCGGTGCCCGACCCCCTCACGGGGTCGTGCGTGTAGACGATGTGGCCGGTGCCGTTCGGAGCGATCTCGACGTCGGGGAACATCGCCCCCCACCAGCGGTGATAGGAGAAGGCGGGTCCGAGGAAGAGCGGCAGCTCGAAGCTGTCGGTGGCCGCCACCACCACCGGCTGGAAGCTGGCTCCGTTGTCGGCCGAGTAGCGCGTGCGGATGTTGAAGGATCCGCTGCGGAAGCCGTCCGTCCCCGAGTGGTACCACGCGACGAGCACGTCCCCGCGGAGGCCCCCGTTCGGCCGGGAGCCCTGGACCACGATCGGGATCGCGCATCCCCCCACGCTGCTGTCGAGCGTCTGCGGCGCCTCCCACGTCGTGCCCCGGCTGTCCGAGCGGGCGAAGTCGATGCGGCACTCGTCGGCGACCTCGTCCGAGAAGTTGGCCTCGAACCGGGTGGCGGTGACGAAGACCCAGTTGCCGTTTCCACGGTCGTCGTCGCCGTTGCCGGCGGGCACGTGGGTGCCGATCCACGGCTTGTCGTATTCGAAGCCGGGGACGAAGGTCTCCTCCCCGGTGTCGACGTTGAAGCTGTCCTGGATCTCCTGGCCCTCCAGGGCGACGATCGGGCCCGTCCACGTGCGGCCATCGTCGTCCGAGAAGCTCACCAGGATGTCGAGGTCCTCCTTGAGCGTGAACACGGGAGGCTCGAACGTGAACGAGGACTTGATGTCGATGTACGCGTAGTACACCCGGCTGCCGTCGGGGGCGTAGGCGAGCACCGGATCGCTGCACTGGCTCTGGTGGGTGAGGTGCGGCATGAAGATCGGGATCGCGTTCCACGTCTTTCCGCCGTCCTGGCTGAAGTGGGCGACGCAGCGATTGGCGGTGTCACCGATGAAATGGGAGCCGGCCACGATCCGGCCCGGGTTGCGCGGGTTGGCGGCGACGGTGGGCTCGTCCTCGGACACGTTGGGGAAGTACCGGATCGCCACGTTGTTCGCGGAGCGCGGCGGCGCGCTGCTGACGGTGCCCGGCCCGGCGGCGGCGCCGGGCGCGGCCAGGGCCGCCGAGCGAGCCGCGCCCTCGTCCTTCCTGGGCGGCTCCAGGCTCTTGCCCATGAACTCCTTCAGGCCGCGCGCCCGGGCCAGGATGACTCCGGCCCCTCCGGCGCGCAGGCCGAGAGATGCGGATCTGGCTTCGAGCGCGGCCTTGAAGGCAGCGGGGATCTCCCGCCCCGACTTGGCGGTCTCGGTCGGGTTGTCGCTGCGGGCGCGCGGTCCGGCCGTGAGCGTCAGCGCGGCGAGACCTGCCGCGATCGCCGCCGCCCTCGCGATGGCCGTCGAGCGCCGTGGAGCGCACTTCGCTTCTCGTGACATGTTCTCTCCTCCTCAAGCCTCAACGCCTGATCGCCGTCCGCAGGAACACCTGGTTGTTGGAGCCGTCGGGGTCGGGGCGGTCGTTGGCCACCCAGGCGAACGTGCCGACGAAGCGACCCACGCGGTCGCCCAGGTGCACGACGACCGTCGCCACCCGGCTCACACCGGGAGGGATGTCGCCGAAGGCGCACTCGATCCGGCCGCCGGTGGAGCCCTGGACGGTGCACTCCGGGCTCGACAGGCTCGGAACGAAGGCCGTGTGCGCGGGCTGCGACCGGAAGGCCTGGAGCCTCGCGTCGGTGGCGAAGCTCGGCCCCCGGTTCGTCACCGTGAAGGTGATCGTGAGGTCGTCGCCGGCGCGGGCCGACGGCGGGGCGTCCGCGGAGAGCGCGAGATCCGCCTTCCGCTCGGGCTGGAAGAACCCGCCGTGAAGGAAGAACGTGTCCTTCGGCTGGTGCCCGGTCGCGGAGTACCAGAACACCGGCTCCACGTCGGGGACCACCTTTCCGGTCCGGTCCACCAGTGGCTCGCCGTCGATCAGCTCGTGAAGGTCGTCGGGGTGCTCCTCCCCGGGATGCAGAGCCACGACCGCGACCTCGACGTCCTGATTGGATCCCTTCGGGACGATTGGCTCGCCGTTGTTCTTGTTCGGGAAGTCGGGCAGGCTCTTGCCCCAGCGCCAGTGGATGTGGACGCACTCCGGGCAGCCGGGTCCGATGAGCGGGTCGCCGCCGGGATGGAAGCCGGGCTCCGTGATCGCCTGGTGGGACTGATGGTAGTTGTCCGCTTCGCCCTTGGCGCCGGCCGTGATGACCTGGAGCGCCCGTTCCGGCGTTATCCGGGGCCGGACACGGGGCGGCGGGAACACCCGCACCTCCGCGGGAGGAAAGTCGTCCTGGTCCCGGTAGAGTCCCACGAACTGTTGCGGGTCGTTGCGCTCGCGGAAATGCATCCGCTGGGGCGCGTTGAACGACAGCAGGACCTGGTCCGGCTCGCCGAAGAACTCGTAGTCGATGGTCGGCTTCCACTCGCTGCAGTTGAGGCGGTCGATGAGGGGCGGCACGCTGGGCAGCCCGAAGAAGGCCTCGCAGCCGCCCTGCGGCTGTTCCGGCCCGAGCTCGTAGCGCTGCGTGACGAGGAGGCAGCTCCTCGAATCGGGCGGGATGCGATCGATGGCGTAGACGGCCTCCACCGACGCGGGCTCGGTCGCTCCCGCCTCCGGATGGTGGGTGCCGAAGCGGATGAGCCGGCTGCGGGCGACCGTCTGGTCGCCGTCGGGGGTGAGCTCGCCGCGCGTCGGCGGCAGCGGGGCCGTGCCCGGGGCGGACGACGCCGCCGGCGCGCCGGGGAGTCCGCCCGCGGACGCGATCTCCAGGCGGAAGTACGGCACGCTCATCTGCTGCGCCATGCGGCGACCGCCCAGCTCCACGTCCTCGAGCACGAGGCCGTCGCGGGCGGAGACGGAGTACGCGGCCGACCAGCCGTGGCCGGTGAGGACGCCCGATTCCGGCGGCACCGTCGGCACGTCGCACTTGCTGGCGGAGGGCGCGGCCTCGTACGCGCCGATGTCGCAGTGCGCCCCCTGCGGGCGCGCGATCCCGCGCTGGTCGGTGGCCGGGCAGGCGCCGATGAAGCCGCCGGCGTAGCCGGGCAGCGAGAGCGGCTCGTCGCCCCCGGCGTCGACGGCGGGGCTGCCCGGCATGAGCGCCTCCGTCTGCGTCGGCCCGCCGTTGTCCGCGAGCGCGCCCAGCCGCAGGTCGGCGCTCTGTACGTCGCCGTCGCCCGCGAGCGCGCAGCTCGCCTCCCGGACGAGGTTGTGCCCGTGGGAGGCGAGCGTGCCGCCGTTGCTGAGGACGCACGTCCCGGCCAGGATGGTGTTGGCGAGGGCGATGGTGCCGCGGTCCACGGCCAGCTCGCCGTCGATGGTCACCCCGGCGAGGCGCTCGGTCGCGAAGAAGTCGAGGATCGCGCTGCCCGGGCGGCCGAAGTTGCCGGCGATGGTGCTGGAGACGACGGTGAGCTGGGAGTCGTTCCAGATGCCGCCGCCGCCATCGTTGGTCGCGGTGTTGCCGTTGAGGGTCGACTGGGTGATGAAGGCGTTGGCGTCGTTGGCCAGTCCCCCGCCGAAGGCGGCGAAGTTGTTGAAGATCGTGCTGCGGTCGACGTGCAGGTTGGACTCGTTGCAGATGCCGCCGCCGCCGAGGTCCCGCGCCGCCGCCGGCGAGGCCACCACGGCGTTCTCCGCGATCGTGGAGTCGGCGATGAAGGCGTCGCTGTAGTTGAGGATGCCTCCGCCGCCGACCATGGCCGAGTTCCCCCGCACCACCACGCGCGTGAGGTAGAGGAAGCCGGAGTTGGAGATGCCGCCGCCCCCTCCGTCGAAGGTCGGATCGAGGATGCGGCCGTTCTCGATCGTCAGCTCCTCGAGGCGGAGGGTCCCGAACACCTCGAAGACGCGGTCGATCTGGGCGCCGTCGATCACCGTCTTCCGGTCGGTGTTCTGCGGGCCCTCGCCGGTGATCGTGATCTCTTCCAGGATGTCGAGGTCGCCGGTGGCGGCCTGGTTCTCGCCCGTGCCCTCGAGCGACAGCGTGTAGACGCCCGAGGCCAGGACGATGGAATGCGGGCCGGGCCGGGCGTTGGCCTCCATCACCGCCGCGCGCAGCGTGCACCGCCCGTCGGCGGCCGCGCAGATCCCGTCGCCGGGCGCCACGTCCACCGCGTCCGCGGTCGAGTCGACCGTGAACGTGGCCGCCCATGCGGGCGCCGACAGGCCGACGGTGGCCACGCCGAGCAGGACAGCCATCCGGACGGTCATGGGGTCGCTTTCGTGGGAGGACTCTGGCACCGCGCGCGGCGGCGAGTCAAGCCCGCGCCGTCCTCGACGGCTCGCCTGCTCGATCCACGGCCACCGCGGAGCGCAGGGGACGGTCCAGCCGGTCTCCCGGATAGAGCACGGCCTCGAGAAAGAGACCCGACGGGGGCGCGGTCAGCTCCGCCGGACGGCCGGTGGCTTGCGCGAGCAGCCGGGGAACGTCACCCGGCCGCAGGGCGCCGCGACCGACCTCGACCAGGACGCCGACCAGGCGCCGGACCATCTTCCAGAGGAAGTGCGACCCCCGCACGCGGAAGAGCACGAGCGCTCCCTCTTCCGCTATCTCGACCGCCTCCAGCTTCACGCGGGTGGACTTCTCCTCCGGATCGTCGTCGCTGAAGGAGCGGAAGTCACGCATGCCGACGAAGGCGGCGCTGGCCTCGCGCATCCGCGCCACCTCGAGCGGGTCGCGCACCCACCAAACGAACGGCTTGGCGAAGGCGGTGCGGCGGCGACTCACCTGGTACAGGTAGCTGCGGCCGACCGCGCTGTGCCGCGCGTGGAACTGGCGCGACACCTTCTCCGCCGCGAGCACATTGATGTCGGCCGGGAGCCCGTCGTTCAGCGCGTAGCGCAGCGCGTCGGCGCCCAGGCGGGTCTCGAGGTCAAGGTGCGCCACCTGGGCGAGCGCGTGCACGCCGGCATCCGTCCGTCCCGAGCCGTAGATCTCGAAATCCGTCCGGGCGGAGACCTCCCGCACGACGCGCTGGAGCTCGCCCTGGACGGTGCGGGCGCTCGCCTGGACCTGCCAGCCGCGATAACGCGTGCCGGCGTATTCCAGCGTGAGCTTGAAGCGAGCCATCGCCCGACACGCTACGGGCGGCGGGCAGACGCGTCAAGCCGGCGCGCAGCTTCGCTCGCGCATCGACGCGTCCGCGCACGCATAGCCGCTACGCAGCATCGGACGATCGCCCATAGGACCTATGCCTCGCCCGCTCATGCCCCTGCCGCTTGGAGAAGCTGGACCTCGCTAAGGTCCGGGCAGGCCGCCGCTTGCGAAGCGGCACGCGCGCGGACACCGGTTGGCGCCACTCTTGCTGCACGCTGCGCCGTTCCCCAGCTCTTCGGGAGAGGCTCGTCCGATCGAGGGAGTGGCTGATGGTTGTGATCAGACGGAGCGTCGGCACCACGGCGCTCCTGGCCACCTGGCTCGTGTTCGACTCCGCCCTGCTTCGGGCGCAGGGCAACACGAGCTCCATCCGCGGCACGGTGATGGACGAGCAGCGCCTGCCGATCCCGAGCGCCCTGCTCCGGATCGACGACGTGAACGGCGGCCTGCGTCGGTCGCTGGAGGCCAAGCCAGACGGTTCCTTCGAGTTCGCCGCCCTTCAGCCCGGCGAGTACCAACTGGGTGTCGAGGCGCGAGGGTTCCAGCCCAAACAGGTGCGCGTCCGCGTCGAGGTCAACCAGAGGTTGCGTCTTGACGTGACGCTCGCGGCCAAGGGGTTGAGCGAGAGCGTCGACGTCGTGGACAGGACCCCGCTCCTGCACATGAACGACGCCGCCGTCGGCAGCGTCGTGGACGAGCACCAGGTGGCGAAGCTCCCGCTGAACGGCCGGCAGTTCCTGGAGCTGGCCCTGCTCGTCCCCGGCGTCCACACGTCCCACGGCAGCCAGACCGGCACCACCAGCGCGCTCTACTGGAGACCGGGACAGAACTCCGCCATAAGCATCAGTGGCGGCCGGCCCAACTCGAACACCTACCTTCTCGACGGGACGACGAACACGGACCCCGCCTTCAACACGTACGTCATCAGCCTGCCCCCCGACAGCATCCGGGAGTTCCAGATCCAGACCGGCACCTATACGGCGGAGCTGGGCGGCGCCGGCACCGGCCAGGTCAACGTCGTCACCAAGTCGGGCACGAACGTGGTGCACGGGACCGTCTACGAGTACCTCCGCAACAGCGCCTTCGACGCCAGGCTCTTCACGAGCCCGGAGAAACTGCCTCACTTCTCGCAGAACCAGTTCGGAGGGACGCTCGGGGGGCCGCTGCGGCCCGACCGAACCCACTATTTCGTCGGCTACGAGGGCTTCCGCAGCGTCCAGCGACAGTCCATGATCATGACGGTCCCCCTGGCGAGCGCGCGGAGCGGCGATTTCCGGGGCGGATCGCCCATCTACGATCCGGCCACCACCCAAGCCAACCCGGCCTTCGATCCGAGCCGCCCCGAGGGTCCCGACAACCCGCGGTTCCTCCGGCAGCCGTTCCCCGACGGCCAGATCCCCGCGAGCCGGATCAATCCCGTCGCGCGCACGGTCCTCGCTCGGTTCGTCCCGCTCCCCAACCTCCCGGGCCACGTGAACAACTACCTGGACACGCGCGCCCAGGATCTCGACTCGGACCAGTTCAACGTGAGGCTCGACCACAGCTTTGCGAGCGGAGCGTCGGCCTTCGTGCGCTACAGCTTCAGCCGGGAGGACGGGTTCACTCCGGAGAACCTGCCGGGCTTCGGGGCGAACCACGACAACCAGGTCCAGAACCTCACCCTCACCTCGATCAATCCGCTGAGCTCCAGCTTCGTGAGCGAGCTGCGCATCGGCTTCCAGAAGATGCAGCTCCATCGCCTGGGCGAGAATGCCAACGGCACCGACTGGGTGAGCGTCCTGGGCATCCCCGGCGTCGGTTTCGGCGGCCCGGAGGCCTACGGCCTCCCCCGCTTCAACGTGCAGGGACAGGAGCCCTTCGGTGACGCGCTTCTCTGCACGCCCTGCCGGTACTCGAACTCCATCTACCAGGTCGGAGCGCACCTGACCTGGCTGAAGGGAGACCACTCCCTGAAGTTCGGCGGCGACGTCCGCTACTTCAAGTGGGACATGCTCGGCTTCTTCCAGAACCGGGGGTTCTTCTCCTTCACCCCGGGCTTCACCACCCGGACCGCCACCAACGACGGCACCGGCGACGCGCTGGCCAGCTTCCTCCTCGGCCTGCCGGTCATCGCGCAGCGGCAGGCCGGGCTTCCGTCGATGAACATGCGGCAGACCGCCTTCGATGCGTTCGTGCAGGACGATTGGCGTGTCTCGGATCATCTGGCCTTGAACGTCGGGTTGCGCTACGAGCTCAAGACGTCCCTTCACGACGTCAGGAAGGTGCTCACCAACCTCGACTGGATCGACGGAAAGCCGGTGGCATACGTCGGCGGGCAGGTCGGCTACCCCGAAGGGCTGGCCTTCGCGGACAAGAACAACTTCGCGCCGCGCCTGGGCCTGGCCTTCACCCCCGGCTCCGGGCGCAACGTGCTGCGGGCCGGCTGGGGGCTCTTCTACTCGTACTCGGACATGAACCTGTGGTGCAACCAGGTGCACAACGTGCCCCTGGTCTTCCCCCAGATCATCCAGAGCAACAACTTCGTCCCCTCGATCAACGGCTTCGGCTTCGCCCCGCCGGTCCTCGGCCAGACCCGCGTGGCCTTCACGGCCCTCGATCCTCATGCCGAGACGCCGATGATCCAGCAGGCCAGCGCGACCTTCGAAAGGCAGCTCGGCCAGAGCACGATGGTGCAGGTGGGTTACATGGGCGCCTGGGGCCGGAACCTCGACCGCGCGGTGCTCGTCAACAACGCGCCGACGCCTTCATCGGCGGCGCTGCAGCCGCGGCGTCCCTACCAGACGATCTCGTTCGTGCCGGGGACGGTCCTGCCGCCGGAGTTCGAAGGCAGCGGCCTGACCTTCCCGGTGGGCCCGATCAACCGCCTCGTGAACAACGGCCGCTCACGCTACAACGCCGGCTGGATCCTGGCCAAGCGAACGCTCTCGAACGGCCTCAGCTTCCTCGCCGACTACACCTACGCGCGGAGCTACAGCGACGCGCCGGCCTTCCGCTCGCCCGCGATGGAGTCCGAGGTCCCGCAGAACAGCTACGACCTCGCCGCCGAGTGGGGTCGCGACGGGTGCGACATCCGGCACCGCTTCGTCACCAGCGTGCTGTACAAGATCCCCTTCACGTCGGGCGGCGCCGCGGGCGGCGCCCGCCTGTGGCGCCACGTCTTCGGGGACTGGGAGGTCGCCATGATCTACCAGGCCCAGAGCGGCTTCCCGTTCTCGATCGGCGTCGTCGGCGACACCGCCAACGTCGGCGCCCTGCTGAACGTCAACCCCATTCGTGCGAACGCCGTGCCCGGCGTCGAGGCGAACCTGCCGGGAGATCGGCGCACCACGGACCGCTGGTTCAACACCGCGGCCTTCGCCACGCCGGCCGCGTTCACTTTCGGAAGCGCGGGCCGCAACACGATGACCGGCCCTGCGCTCCACAAGGTGGACGTGGCCCTGGAGAAGAGGATCCCTGCGGGCAGGGACAAGGCCGTTCTCTTTCGGACCGAGGTCTTCAATCTCTTCAACCACACCAACCTCGGGACTCCCGAGCGGTTCGTGAACACGCCCCAGTTCGGAACGGTCATCATGGCGGCGACGCCGGCTCGCCAGATCCAGTTCGTGCTGCGGTACGTGTTCTGACGCGCGGCGGAGAGGGTGTCTATTTCTCGTCGGGACCGGGATCCACGGTCAGGTTCCGGAAGTGCGCGACGGTGCCGGGTTCGAGCCACAGGGCGATCGCTCCCTTGGCGTGCGCGCCGGACTTGACATCGTTGACGATGAGCGCCGGCTGTTCGTTGCCGTGGACGTAGAGCCGCGCCTGGTTACCACGCACCTCGATCTTGATCTTCGTCCACTCTCCCGGGACGAGATCGACGTACGACTCGTATCTGGAAGGCGCCTCCTTGCGAAGCCGGAACCACGGCCATTCTGGAAGCGAAACGTACTGGGTCGAATGATTCCGTCGCTCTTGATCTTCGGCCCGACCGTTCGTGGGACGCAGGTAGAACGCGTCGTAGGTCTGCTTGTCGGGCTGCAGTCGGAACGCGATGCCGACGAAGCCGCGCGCGCCCTCACCCACGCCCGGCGCCGGAGCGCCGGCAATCTCTGCCTCGATCACGCCGTTCGAGAACGCAAGGCCTTCGATCGACGCGAGCAGCTCGAGACGAGCCTGCGCGCGCGCCTCGGGGGTCATGCCCTCCAATCGGCTTTGCAGCCGGCGCACGGCCTCGTCGGAGACCGTCAGTCGCAAGCCTTTCTTGCCCTGCAGCGTGGCCGGCTCGGCGACGACGTTGTGCAGCCCGAGGCCGTCCAGGGACTCGAGCGCGTAGTGTCTGGGTTGGGCCATCGCGGTCCTCGGCAGGAGGAGCAACGCGCTGGCGGTAAGGGTCAACAGCGTGGAACCGGTCACGAGGCCGGCGAATCGTGGTGGTCTCATCGAGGGCTCCTGTTCTGCAGGCGGCGCGTGAAAGACAGTCGGTTGGTGTGCGTATGGCTCCCGCGACGGCTGTTCGGCAGTGGGACGGTGCAGTCCCACATCCGGAAGCCCTCAGGGTGAGGCGGTCCAGGAGAAGCCTCATGCATGCGGAGGGGCCGATGTACGTGCCGAGTTCATCGGAGGTACATCGGCCGGCGGCCGCAAGGGTGGGCTAGGTCAGCGCAGCAGATCCGCCATCTGATTCAGCGTGTCGATCGTGCGGCCCCACTCGTCCCAGGCGTCCGAGTACACGCGAGAGTCGCGCATGCTCCGGTCGGCGAGGCGCGCATCCTCCAGCAAATGAGTGACGATCGGCTGGATATCCCGCGTCGCGACCTCGTTGGCATCCGCGCGGCCATGGAGGTCGCGGGCCTGGTCGGCGAAGTGGCGCAGGTCGGCGAGGATGGTGCGTGCGCGGTCGCTGTTGGACGCGTTGCGCTCGGCCGCTTGAAGTGCCCGGTTGGCATTGGTGTCGAGCTGATGGGCCAACTCGCGGAACTGTTGCAGACGCGCGCCTCTGAGCGTAGACCCTCCCGTGTCGTAACCCGGGTTGTCGCGGCCGCTGGTGCCTCCACCGCGCAGGTAGCCGTAGTCCCGGTTGTAGTCGCCATACTCATCGTGGGCGGGGGGAACCTCCACATTCTCTCCGTTCAGCAGGCGGCGCATGCGGTTGAGAACCTCGACGACGTTGGTCCAGTCGTCGTAGGTGTTCGAATAGACGCGGGCCTGGCGGAGCTGCTGGCTCACCCGCCGCGCGCGCGCAGTCAGGTAATCCACCTCGTCGGGTATATCGAACGCCTGGGCCTCGTAGTCGTCCATGCGCTGGTGGAAATCCTCCGCCCGCCGCGCGAAGTCGCGGACGCTCGCGATATAGCGTCTGTCCGCCGGCGTACCGCGGCGACGGGCCTCGACGACACCGGCCAGCGCATCCTGGGCCGCCTCGTCCAGGTAATGAGCCAGAGCGCGCATTGTTTCGTAGCGGCGGCCCTCGAGCGGCTGCTCATACGTGCCGGAGACGACCTGGGGCGAGGCGCTGGCGGCGCTCAACCCCACGATGAGAAAGCTGGCACCTGCCGAGATGAGGCATGACTGCTTGAGTCGAGCCATTTCCATCGCAGAATCCTCCGAATGTCGGCGATGCAAGAATCAGGCCGGTCCTCCGGGCGCAAGGTCCCTTGAGGGGAGGATCGCGGAGGGACCAGTAACTTCACGATTCGACGGGAAGGTCACCCAGCGCGCGCAGCACGCGCTCGGTCAGGGTCGAGCGGCCGGCGACGCGCGACGGTTTCAAAGCGGAACGGCTGGGCAAACTTGCCCGGGAACAAAGCAGGGCCGTCCGGGATGCCCGCCAGTATTTCCCGGACGGCGCGCAGGTCATCGACCGAGAGATTGGCCAGAGGGACGTGCAAGGGATCGTTCACGTCGCCAATGCGGTACCACGGAGCCGTGCCCATGGCGTACGGAAGGTAATAGCGCAGGTTCGTACTCCGCGAAAGCCGACGCAGCCGGCGCTCGCTTATTCCAAGCTGCTCGGCCGGCTGGAACAGGTCCCAGGCGGGCACGTGCCAGGCCCATAGTCGCGTGAAGTTGAGGAGGCTGTCCGATTCGTCGCGATAGCCCAAGGTCTCCATCCCCGAGTGCACCAGCCGGGCGCACAGCACGAACGGCTTTCGTCCTCGCCCCAGTCGTTCGATGAGGAAGTCGACGACGTCGTCCGTGATGGCCGCGTCCGCGGTGCAGGCCACCGCCACGTGATCGGTCTCGAAGAGATAGCAGTTCCAGGACGTCGCGAGCGACGGAGGCATCTCGCCGCGGAAGGGGAAGGCCGTCGCCCGGATGTCCCCGATCGTCATCGTCTCCCCGTGCTTCAGACGCACGACCTTCCGCTGGGGGCCGAGAACGGTCTGGATCAGGGTCGCGAGGTCGACCTCCCATGGGCGATCGGCCCGGAAGTCCGGCACGACGATCGGCAGCTCCTCGGGCAGCATCATGAGGACTCCCAGGTTGCAATGGTCGGTGTCCTGATGGGTGATGAACACGGCGTCCAGCCGCGGAAGCTCGGCCGGCGAGAGCTGGGGAAGCCGAGGACCGTACGGTTCGAAGAGCAGGCTCTCTCCGAACGAGTCCGAGAAGCAGGCCTCCACTTCCTGCTCACTCCAGTTGATGTGGGGCCTGAGAAACGGGTCGACGCACACGGACGACCGGCCGGTCTGAAAGAGCATGCAGGCGTGCCCGAGCCACGCCAGTCGGTCGTCGCCCCCGCGCGACAGACGCTCCGGGACGAGCGGCGCGGAGGCGTCCGTCTCCTCGATCAACTGGAGGTCGCGAAGACCCTGGATCGCCGCCGAGACGTCCACGTCGCCGTCCTCGAGGAGACGTGACAACTCCCCTTCCGAGACTCCCTGCGCCAGCCGCGAGACGATCCGGGACACGGCCGGGGAGTCGCGCCCCGCGGGGATGGCGGGAATGTGGTCGCCACGATGGCGCCCGTCCGGGAAGCTGATCTTCAAGCGTTCGTGGTCGAAGGCGATCCGGTCGCGCGCGCCGGCGACCTCGCTGACCGGCGCTCCTCCGTTCCCGTTGATCCGCACCAGCTCCGCGTAGGGGAGCTGCCGCCGCTCGGTCTCGAGTCGGGCGAGCGCCTCGGATCGCGAGTGGGACCTCTGAAGATCGCGGAAGCGCTGGCCGAGATACGTGACCATCCCTTCGAGGTACTGCACGCGCCTCGGGTCGACCTGGCTGTTCTGCGGCGTGAGGGGGGCGGACCCGATCGAGACTTCCGGCACGGTGAAGAGGGACAGGCGAAGCGGTCGGCCCGGCCGTTCAGAGAGCGGGGACATAGCTCTCATCGACCTCGAAGCGGACGGTGACCTGGCGCAGGCGGCGATGCGCCCTCACGACCGTGTGCACCCTCGGGTCGAAGTAGTCCCTGAGCATCGCCGGCCGCGGCGCCTTCAGGAACAGGTCGGGATTGCGCCGGATCTCGGACGCGGCCACGAGGTCCAGCTGGTCCCGCGTGGAGACGTGCTGGACGATGCAGGGCGCGTGCGTCACGCCGAGCTGGCGCAGGACGTAGGCGCGGTGGCTGCCGTTGTTGAGGATGAGCCGCTTCTCCGCGTAGACCGCGTTCATGAAGTTCGAGCCGAAGCCGACGGCCAGGCCGACCACACCCGCGAGCGCGCCGGGAGGAGGGTGATCGATCTGGCGGGATTGGAGGGACAGGGCCCCGAGGAACCGCAGGTCGTTCGATGGTGACATGAACACGAACTTGTCTCCGTGCATGCGCGACCACTTCACGGGCGGGGCGGGGTGGTCGTACGGCAGGCAGGCCCGGAAGATCTGGTCCTCGCCGAGTGCCGGACCGAGCCGGCGCGCGAGCTGGCCGGCGTAGGTGATGTCGATGTGCTTCTGGTACACGACGAGGCGGTCCAGCTCGACCATCACCACCTCGGTGGGCACGGTGTTGAACCCGTTGCGCACCAGCGGATCCTTGAGCAGCTCGATGAGGAGTGGCTCGTACTCCGGCCCGAGCGGCAGTCGAGGCGGATCGTCGGCCGCGCCGGCTTCCTCGCGTTCCAGCGTATGGACCACCTCCCGCGCGGCCTGCCACTGCTCGGCCAGGGTTCCCTCGCCCGGCGGTTCCACCGCATGCCCCCTCACGAAGCGCACGAACTGCTTCAGCGTGGGGCGGCCGGTCAGATAGAGCGTCTCGGCGGCGGCGTCGGATTCGATCGAGGCCGGGGGCGACTCCGGCAAGGCTTCCGGCGACTGGACTTCGGCGCTCATGAGCAGACCTCCCGGGTCGACGTCGCTCTCCTCAAGCGAGCGCCGCTCCATCTACCACCACGACCACACGGCGACGCTGAACGTGCGGGCCAGCCGGCGCTGGATCAAGTCCACGATCCGGCGCGGCCCGCAACAAACCTTGGCCTGTCCGGTCATCTCCGGCCTGAGCAGCAGCGAAGGGTTGTCGATCCGGGTCGCGACGACCAGCGTCTTGCTGCCGGTGGCGGCGCTGGCCGGCGCGCTCGTCCCCGGCGCTTCTCCGGCACCGCCGTTGGCCTGCAGCGAGGTGGCGATCGAGGTCACGATCCCGTGGAAGAGCGTGCTCGGGTAGGCGCGGGCCCGGAGCAGGACCTCCTGGCCCACCTGGATGCCCTCGACCTCCCTCTCCGAGATCATGATCTGGGCGGTGACGGTCTTGAAGTCGTACACCTTCGCGATCAGGTCCCCCTTGGCGACGAGCCGGCCCCTCATCTCCTTCAGCTCCCGGGCCGGCGTCGCCACGATCCCGGCCACCGGGCTGACGACGGTGAGCAGGCCGAGCTCCTCCCGGAGGAAGCGCTGCTGCGCCTCGAGCCGCTCGATCCGCGCCCGCGTCGCGTCGACGTCCTCGGGCCGGGATCCCGCCAGCGTGACCTGGAGCCGGCCGCGCGCGGCCTGGAGCTCCTGCTCGGCCATGGTCGCCGCCTCCTGCGCGTCCTCCAGATCCTTGGGGGCAACCAGGCCCTCAGCGAAGAGCTGCTTCGTCCGGGCCAGCCGGCTCCGGGCGTATCCGACCTGCTCCTCGGCCTTCGAGACGTCGGCCCTCGCGACTTGGATCTCTTCGGCAGTGGCGCCGGCGCTCAGCTTCTCCAGGTTGGCGCGGTTCTCGTGGATCTCGGCGCCGGTCTTCTGCAGCTCGGCGGCCGATGCCTTGTCGGAGAGCGTCGCGATCACGTCGCCGGCGCGGACCTCGTTCCCTTCGGTGACGCGGATCGTCTCGATGATCCCGTCCGCGGCGGCGCGTACGTCCGCGTTCTCTTCGGGAAGGACGTTGAACGGACCGCCGATCTGTAGCTCCAGGCGGCCGAGGAAGAGACCGGCGAGGACGGCAATCACCAGAGCGGCCCAGACCGCGGGGCGCTTCCAGGAGCGGCGGGTGCCTTTCTTCGGCGGGACCTCCTCCGGTGTCGAGGTGCCGCGGGGGCCCGCTTCCGATGCTCCGTCGTCCTCGTCGGCGTCCTCGCCGTCGTCGTCGGTCGCCCACGACGGCTTGCCGAAGAGCCGCCGGATGCGGCGGCGAAGCTTCAAGAAGACGAGAC
>Ga0114129_10002791_pt1 | contig 24356 bp, 23 predicted proteins | sample RhiMetdeltSRZDD1_FD_80071 | JGI IMG/M metagenome (GOLD analysis project Ga0114129, IMG submission 80071) | Populus rhizosphere microbial communities from Tennessee, USA - Rhizosphere MetaG P. deltoides SRZDD1 (version 2) (version 2) | ecosystem: Host-associated > Plants > Roots > Rhizosphere >...
ACCCGCTTGGATAACGATGACGGAATTCTCGATCGGCGGCCGGCCAGTGCCATCGATCAGTTTTCCACCCTGTACAACGAGGATTCTATCTGCCACGATTTCCATCCTCCCTTGTCAATCAGCAGTCCGGATCTTATTGCCGACACTGTTGGCGGTATCAAGCCGTCAGTGCAAAATATTTGACCAACTGCTTCAATGTCAACGTGAGAGCGCGGTAATTGTGCGACGCCATCGTTGACAACCAATATCTAGCAACCTATAAATGGCGCCGGTTAAAACAAGTCCACTCTTATCGTGAGTTGAGCCCGTGAAACGCGTCATTTGCGGCGCGCTGCTCGCGCTGCTGTCGGGATTGCTTGATCACCCCTTTCTCGCCGAGTCTTCCGAAGTCGGCGTGGTCATCATGCACGGCAAATGGGGCGCGCCCCAGAGCATGTTGCCGCTAGCCCGCGACTTAGAGTCGCGGAGCTATTTGGTGAGCAACGGAGAAATGCCGTGGTCCGGAAGGCGGCTATACGACGTGGACTATCCGGCTGCGCTGAAAGAAGTCGAGCAGCAGGTCCGCCAGTTGCGCGCAAATGGCGCTAAGCGAGTAGTCGTGATAGGACAAAGCCTGGGCTCGAACGCAGCGGTCGCGTATGCTTCCTCCGGTTTTGATCTCGATGGTTTGGTGATGTTGTCCCCCGGACATTTTCCAGAGGGTGGGATGGGTAAACGGTTGCGCTCCAGCCTCGAACGGGCAAAAAGCATGGTCGCAGCGAATAGAGGTGCGGAATCCGAATTCTTCGATGACATCAATCAGGGCAAACAGAGGTCGATCAAGATTGCGGCCAGCACGTACGTCTCTTATTTCGATCCGGACGGTCTCGGCGCGATAACGAAGAACATTAAGAAACTCTCAAAGCCAATGCCCGTTCTTCTGGTCATCGGCACAGCCGATCCGTTTTATCTTGAATCGAAAGCCATGTTCGATTCAGCTCCGCCTCACGCATTGAGCCGCTACGTCGTATTGGATAGCAATCATTTCAATGTCCCCAAAGTGGTTGCGGCCGAGTTAGTCAAGTGGCTCGATTCGTTTGCACAATGAAACACTGCAATCTCTCTCCAAAAAAATGACAATGGAGGTGTGTATGCCTGCGAAGCGTATCGATGTTAACGAGCACCCGGCCTTAAGAGGAGCGGGAGCCGGCAAGCATGAAAGACTGCTTTTCAATTCCGACAACTATCATGTCTGGATTCACCATAGTGTCCCAGGAGACAAAGGACCGATGCACAGGCATACAGCGGATCAGGCCTTCTATGGTCTCCAGGGGGAATGCTATATAAATTTCCCGGATGGGACGAGGCAGTCCATTACCCCAGGCGTGTTGGTGGTAATTCCCAAGGGCCAATATTACCAACAGGAAGCGCCCAGCCACACCGGCTATGTTTTCTTAGGCAGCAGGGCGGAAACCTATTCCAATTCTCGTTTTGGTCCCGAAGGCCAGGAAATCAAGGCAGGCGGTACAGCGCCAAAGGATTAGTTGTGGGTGTGACACGTCGGCGATTGACGGGTTCTCCGGCGTCGGACGATATTCCAAATCAGCTTGTCGCAAAAGGTTAACGACAAGAACACTGCCGGAAAAATGAACACCGGCTGTGAAGGAGTGCCGTCATGCTAACCCGTAGAACCGGGCGGCGTTCCCGCGCAGGATAGCTTCCTTCGCCTCTTGGCTGATTTCCTCACGCTCCCGAAGCTCGCGAATCTCCTTTTGCACGGTCTGAGCGTTGACCTCGTGCGGAAAGTCCGAAGAGAACATGAAGGCTTGGGTGCCTGCCACTTTGATGGCATAGGCCAAGTCTGTTTCGCCGCCTTCGATGCCCACCACTAGGCGACCCGCTTTAATGAGCCCGCGGATGTAGTCGCTCACTGTCTGGCCCTCCGGTAATTGCAGCAACTCCCCGCGGGGGTTGACGGGAGTCGAGCTCTCATAGGATCGGGAAAAGCGCTCCAGTGCCATGAGAAACCAGAGCGGACCGCCTTCCAGGTAGGCCACTCGTAAACCAGAGAAGCGTTCGAACAGGTTATTGAAAATCATTTCGGCCATCGCGATCGCGAGAGACATAGGATGTCCCAGCGCGTTGGCGCCCGTGGAAACATTCATCGTATCCATGCCCAAGTCCCAATGCCCGCCGCCATGGACGACCACCGGGCAACCCAAGCGCGACGCTTCCGCATAGAGCGGCCAAAGGTGCTTGGCGCCAAGATTAAGATGCACACCCGTCGCGGGAAAAAGGACCGCGCACATGCCCAGCTCTGTATATGCCCGCCGTAACTCTTCCAACGCCGCTTCGGCATCATGCATCGGCAAAATGCCGATGCCTTTAAAGCGGGAATCCCGGCGGAGGTAAGCTTCGGCGAGCCAGTCGTTGTAAGCCCGGGCGGCGCCTACGGCGTAGTCGCGGTCGACGAGGCGGCCGACGCGCTGGCCTGTCGTGGGGAAAAGCACCGCATACTCGAGCCCGATCTCATCCATGAACTCAATCCATCCGTCGGGTCCGGGATTTTGAAACCGGCCGTCCGGACGAATGCCAAAGGCGCCCGGCGGTCTTCGCGTTAGAGAGAACTGGATATGGCTTTGGCTAGGGAACACACCGTTTCGCAGGCGAGCCCCCTCAACCCTATAGGGAAAATGTCGAGCGATGCCTTCGGCGTCCTCGAAAACATGGCCGTCGCCATCGATGATTTTCGCTTGTTGCTTCATTTCCTCCTCCTGTCTTGCGGCGCGCTGTGAAAGCCAACACGCCCTAACTTACGGCTGAAGTCTGAAATTAGGTGCCGGTTAAACCAAGTCCGGATCTCGATCACTTCATGAACTCAGGTTCGATAGCATTGGCTGACAGAATCTGTCAACGCTTCCCGCAAGTATTTCTACGCGTTAACTATCTTGTTCCCGGGGAGCGGCGGTTAGGGTGCGAACTCCTAGGATGGTATTGGGGTCAGTTACTTTTTCGCCGGATCGTAACCGAGAATCGGCGCGAGCCAGCGCTCCACTTCCGCGACTTTCAAGCCTTTCCTCACGGCGTAGGACTCCACCTGATCTTTGCCGACTGCGTGGACCGCGAAGTATTGCGCTTCGGGATGCGCGAAATACAGACCGCAGATTGACGCTGCCGGGTACATGGCAAAATTTTCTGTAAGCGTAATGCCCGTAGCCTCGCCGGCATTAAGTAGATCGAAGATGAGCGGTTTCTCCGTGTGATCGGGCTGCGCGGGATAGCCCGGCGCCGGCCGAATGCCGCGATACTTCTCGGCGATCAGATCTTCGTGGCATAGTTTTTCGTCCTGGCCGTAGCCCCATTCAACGCGAGCCCGTTTGTGTAGATATTCGGCGAAGGCCTCGGCCAGCCGATCGGCCAATGCTTTAGCCATGATCGAATTGTACTGGTCGTGTTCCTTTTCGAATCGTTCGGCCAGCTGTTGCGTGCCATGACCTGCCGTAACTGCGAACATGCCGATGTAGTCAATATGACCGCTTTCCCGCGGCGCGATATAGTCGGCGAGCGCCAACTGCGGCTTGCCGCGCTGATTTTCCTTTTGCTGGCGCAACGTGTGCAGCCGTGTCAGCACTTTCGTGCGCGTAGCATCACGGAAGAGAACGATATCGTCACCCTCGCTGTTTGCAAGAAAAAACCCGTAGACGGCATGAGCCGTAAACAATTTTTTGTCGACGATTTCTTTGAGAAGTTCCTGCGCGTTGGCAAACAACTCGCGCGCAGCCGGGCCCCGAACAGGATCATTCAACAAATCCGGATAGTGCCCGCGGATCTCCCAGGTGTGGAAAAAAGGCGACCAATCGATAAAGGGTACCAACTCCGCAAGGCTAAAATCCTTTAGCACGCGACGGCCGGTAAATTCAGGTACGGCGATGTGCTGCTCATCCCATTTGGTGTGCAGTTTGTGACGTAGCGCTTCTTCATAGGTGAACAGTTGGATGCCAACGCGGTTTTCGAACTGGTCGCGAATCACCCGCTGTTCTTTGCGGTTCTGTTCGTCCAGCGCCTTGCGCGCATCGGCTTTCGCGAGAGCACCAACCACCGGCACGGCGCGCGAAGCATCGATAACGTGAATCGTTTCGTGCTTATACGCCGGCGCAATCTTGACCGCCGTGTGGCGCTTGCTGGTGGTCGCCCCGCCGATGAGCAGCGGGATATTCAATCCGCGGCGCGTCATTTCAGTGGCAACATGAGTCATTTCATCGAGCGATGGCGTAATTAGCCCGCTCAAACCGATGATGTCCGCTTTTTCTTCAATCGCGGTATCGATAATCTTGTCAGCCGGCACCATTACGCCCAGATCGATGACGTCGTAATTGTTGCAGCTCAACACCACCCCGACGATATTTTTGCCGATGTCATGCACGTCGCCTTTGACGGTAGCGAAAACCAACCTGGTGCGCCGATCGATATTTTGTGCAGCTTTTTTCTCAGCCTCGAGGAACGGCGTCAAATACGCGACGGCTTTTTTCATGACCCGCGCGCTTTTGACGACTTGCGGCAAGAACATCTTGCCGGACCCGAACAAATCCCCGACCACATTCATACCGTCCATCAGCGGCCCTTCGATCACTGCCAGCGGTTTGCCATACGCGGTCCTCGCCTCTTCAACGTCTTGGTCGATAAAATCCGTGATGCCCTTGACCAACGCGTGGGATAAACGCTCTTCCACCGTGCCATCACGCCAGCTGTCGTCCTTAGTGACGGTTTTGTCGGTTTTTTTTACCGTTTCCGCGAAGGTAACCAGCCGCTCCGTCGCATCGGGCCGGCGATTGAGCAATACATCTTCTACGAGATCCAGCAAATCCTTGGGAATTTCTTCATAGACAGCCAGCATGCCCGGATTGACGATGCCCATATCCATGCCGGCCTTGATGGCGTGGTACAAAAACGCCGAGTGCATGGCTTCGCGCACCGGATTGTTGCCGCGAAACGAAAATGAAATGTTGCTGACGCCGCCGCTCACTTTGGCTCGCGGCAGGTTTTGCTTGATCCAGCGCGTCGCTTCGATGAAGTTGACGGCATAGTTGTTGTGCTCTTCGATGCCGGTGCCGACCGTGAGAATATTTGGATCGAAAATAATTTCTTGAGGCGGAAAGCCGATTAGCTCGGTCAAAATCTTGTACGCCCGCGTGCAGATTTCGATCTTCCGCTCGAGCGTGTCGGCCTGACCGCGCTCATCAAAGGCCATGACGACAACCGCCGCGCCATAGCGACGGATCAATTTCGCTTGAGCGATGAATTTCTCTTCGCCTTCTTTGAGGCTGATCGAGTTCACGATGCCCTTGCCTTGGAGGCACTTGAGGCCGGCTTCGATGATATCCCACTTGGAGCTGTCGACCATCACCGGCACGCGCGCGATATCCGATTCGCCGGCGATCAAGCGCAGGAATTTCTCCATCGCCGCTTTGGAATCGAGCATGCCTTCATCCATATTGACGTCGATGATCTGAGCGCCGCCTTCCACTTGCTGGCGCGCCACGCTCACCGCCTTCTCGAAGTCACCGGCGAGAACAAGTTTGGCAAACACCGGAGAACCGGTGACGTTCGTTCGTTCGCCGATGTTGACGAAGTTCGACTCTGGCCGAAGGGTAACGCTTTCCAAGCCACTCAATCGGAGAAGCGGTTCAACCTCCGGAAGGATGCGCGGCGGTTTGTCTTTCACGGCGTCTGCCAGCGCTTTGATATGCGCGGGCGTCGTACCGCAACAGCCACCGACGATGTTGAGCCAGCCGCTATCTACCCACTCCGTCAACTGCGGCGCGAGAGATTCAGGCGTCTCTGGAAAACCGGTCGGCAATAGCGGATCGGGTAATCCGGCATTGGGATGGCTGCTCACGTAGATCGGCGCGATGCGTGACAGTTCATCGATGAGCGGGCGCATTTCCTTGGGGCCCAAGGCGCAGTTCATGCCGACGCTCAAAAGCGATAAATGGGAAATCGAGTTCCAGAATGCTTCGACGGTTTGCCCCGTAACGCCGCGATTGCTGCCGGGCTGAATGAAAGTCACCGAACCCATCAGCGGCACATGGATTTGACGCTCGTCCAAGAGTTTCATAATCGCGAAGAACGCCGCCTTGGCGTTCAGAGTGTCGAAGATGGTTTCGACCAGTAGAATATCGGCGCCGCCGTCGATCAAACCGCGGGCCTGCTCGTAATAGGCGTCGACCAATTCGTCGTAGGTTACGCCACGGGTCGCCGCGCTGTGCACATCGGTGGAAATCGAGCAGGTCCGGTTGGTCGGACCGATCGCCCCGGCGACGAAACGCGGGCGCGACGGATCTTTAGCCATTACGAGCTCGGCGGCCTTTTTAGCGGCTTTGGCGCCGGCAACGTTGAGATCATAAACATGCGGCTCGATCTTGTAGTCGGCCATGGAAACGCGAGTGGAGTTGAACGTGTTGGTTTCGACGATATCCGCGCCGGCTTCGAAATATTGAACGTGGATCTCCGTTATTAAATCAGGCTGGGTGAGGCACAGCACGTCATTGCACCCCTTGAGGTCGTGCGAATGGCGCGCAAACTGTTCGCCGCGAAATTCTTTCTCACCGAGCTTGTACGCTTGAATCATCGTGCCCATCGCGCCGTCGAGGATGACTATGCGCCGGTTGAGAATTTCGCGTAGTTGTTTATCTGTATCCGTCATCGGTCAGCCTTTTTCCGCTCAGACTTGACGGGCAATGCGGCGCGCGCCACAAAGATTTCCACTGGACGGTTGCCGTTGCGCGCCATTTTTTCACCGGCGAAGGAACCGGTTAAATCGTAGTTCACAGATTCAGCTCCGGCCTCGCGAAACCATTTTTCAATTGACCCGCGGTCGAAACCCAGCCATTGGTGCGCCATCTGCTCGCGCATCCACTCCTGTTTGTGCTGCACCAAATCAACCAAAATGACCGATCCGCCGGGACGAGTGACGCGGCAAATCCCCTTGATGGCGCGCTGCGGGTCGGCCAGGAAGTGCAGCACCATTACGCAAAACGCCGCATCGACGCTGTAGGAATCCAACGGCAGTTTGAGCGCATCGCCCTGGCGAAATTCGACATTCCGCACCTCGCGCTCCCTCGCAACGGCACGCGCTCGCCGCAACATCTCATTGGAGAGATCGATGCCAATAACCTTGCGGGCAAAACGCGCCAGTTCAAAGGTCAAGCTCCCGGTGCCGCAGCCAATATCCGCGAGCGTGAGATCCCGCGGCAGCAACTTTTCGATCGCCAGCGAAGTTACGCGGTCGTCAAAATAACTCTTGCGAATCCTCTCCCAGTCGCCGGCGACAGATTCAAAGTAGCCTTGTGATCGCCGTAAGCGACGGCGACGGCATTCTTCCAAGCGCGCTTGGTCTTGTTTGACTTCGGGAATTTCAACAAGGCGCGATTGCAGCGATTTGAATAGCTCCCCTGCCGGTTCCGGCATGTTCTGGCGCACGGAAAAGTAAACGCTCGTGCCCTCTTTGCGGTCTTGCACGAAGCCGGCTTCGCGGAGAATCGCCAGGTTGCGCGACACCGCCGATTGAGCCGACGCGACCACTTCCTGCACCTCGCCCACGGTCAGCTCTTCCTCGGCCACCGCCGCCAAGACGCGCAACCGCAACGGATCGGCTAATGCTTTAAGTGTGCGAACAAACTCCATGGGAGAACCCAATAAATAATCATTATATTTAAATATTGTGATGAATACAATACAACCCAATCATCTTTGGATCATTTGCCGTAATGAGTTAACGTCCTGAGAAGATTATAGGGGCGACCGGCCGGTCGCCTTTTGTTCGATTTTTGTCGCAAAGATGCCGGCGCGGAAGGATGGCTCGGCGCCGTCCGAAAATTGTCCTTCACGGTAGTAGAGGACCCGAAAATCGCGAAAGTGATCCAACAACTCGTTATGGGCAAGTAAGTAATTGGGATTTTTCGGATGGCCAAACACCTGTTGATCGATTAAGTAAGTTTCGAAGATCACATGACCACCGAGCTTGAGGGCAATTTTAATCTTCGGAATGAGTGAGCGCTGCAGATAATTGATGTTGAGAATCAGATCGTACTGGCCTTCCGGAAAAGCGCTTTGCTCAAGATCCAATTGTTGAAAGTCGATTTCGAGATGCTTCCGTTGAGCATGAAGGCGCGCCACATCCAAGGCAACTTTGGAGATGTCCACGGCAACCACTTTAAAGCCTCGCTCGGCTAAGTAAACTGCGTTTCGTCCTTTTCCTGCTCCGATATCCAGGGCCCGTCCGGGAGGGAATTGCCAGCTGTCGGCCTCCAATATTTGGCGCAAAAAGGCCGAAGGCGGTTCCACTCCATGCGTTTCCGCATGTTGCCTATCCCATCTAGCCTGATCGTCGAGCGACATGAAAATCCTCGGAACAGTTCAATTACACCGCCCGGGCTAGGGTCAGCACGTAGACCTCCTTGGCACTATGTCTCTTCAACGTTCGGCTGCACTCATTCACCGTCGCGCCGGATGTATAGACATCATCAACCAACAAGATGTTTTGGCCTTCAATTGATTTCTCCGGGTTCATAGCAAAAGCGGCGCGAACGTTTCTGCGGCGCTCTTCTTCCGTGAGCTGCGTCTGCGCGGGCGTCTCTTTGCTGCGCTGGAGCACAAAAGGGTCCATTGGGGTATTGTAAGCGCGGCTGATTTGCCGCGCGAGAAGCACCGATTGGTTGAAGCCGCGCCAGCGGAGCCTTTTGGGATGGAGCGGCACAGGGATAATCAAACCGACTCGGCATTCGCCGAGAAATTCCTGACAGCCGTGGGCCATGAGCTGTCCCAGCGGTTTACCGAGAGACACTTTCCGGCCGTATTTGAATTTTTGCACCACCTGACGCAGTGGTTGCTCTTCGAGCTCCTCTCTGGGATAGCAGGCCCAAGCTCGGGCGGAGGCGAAGTGGGGCGGGCGCGCAAGGCAGACGCCGCAGATATGATCTTCCCCGCTGGCGTCTGGAAATGGTCGCCCGCACACTTTGCATAAAGGGTGGCAGATCAGCTGAATATTTTTTCTGCAACTCGCGCAGAAATACGCCGCGTCCCGTCCGTGAATACGGCCGCCGCAGGCGCGGCAGCGCGGCGGATAGAGCCAGTCCACAACCCAATCAAAACGATCTGCAAAGGAGGGAGTTGCTGTAAGCTGCATGGATCGGCGGCCGACTCTATCAAAAAGAACGAAGATCGCGAAAGTGCAGAGCATGGCAAAGGTTCACGTCGCATTCAAATCCCCCTCGATCCCCCTTTTTTCAAAGGGGGACGTCTCTCGGTTGGATTCCAACCCCTCTTTGGAAAAGAGGGGGGAAGGGGAGATTTTCACGGTTCGACAATCAACGAGTGGCCGGTCATTTCTTGTGGTTGAGGGAGGCGGAGGAGCTGCAAAACGGTGGGTGCGATGTCGACTCCGGATCCTTGATTGAGCCGGCATTTTTTTCGCTCTTCATCGACGAAGATCACAGGGACAAGATTCGTCGTATGCGCCGTGTGCGGCATGCCGGTATCGTAGTCGATCAACTGCTCGATATTCCCGTGGTCCGCCGTGATCAAAACCTTGCCTTTTTTGCTGATCGCCGCGTCAATGACTCTACCAAGACACTCGTCAATCACTTCGACCGCCTGAACCGACGCTTCAAAATTGCCCGTGTGGCCCACCATATCCGCATTGGCATAGTTGGCGATCACCAGCCCGACGTCCTGCTCGCGCAAGTGCTTGATCAGCGCCTCGGTGACCGGCCGGGCGCTCATCTCCGGTTTCAAATCATAGGTTGCGACGTCCTTCGGCGACGGAATCAAGATGCGCTCTTCGCCGGCAAATTTCTTCTCTTCGCCGCCGTTAAAAAAGTATGTCACATGAGCGTATTTCTCGGTCTCGGCAATGCGCAGCTGACGAATCCCCGCTTGACTGGCAATTTCTCCTAGGATTCTCCGAATCTCCCGCGGCGGATAGGCAACAGGGATATTGAAGGTTTCGTCGTACTGGGTCATTGTTACATAGGTCGAGAGATTGATCCGGCGCTTGCGCGGAAACTCTTTGAAATTTTCCTCTGTAAACGCGCGGGTCAATTCCCGCGCGCGATCGGCGCGAAAATTGAAAAAGATGACCCCGTCGCCATCGCGGATCAATCCTTCGGGCATCACACCGTTGATCACCGTCGGCAAAACAAACTCATCTGTCACCTTTTTTTTGTAACTGTCGCGAATCGCCTCGAGCGCCGAACTCGCTTTGTTGCCAACTTCCTCCGTCAAGCAAGCATAAGCCTTCTCGACTCTGTCCCACCGTTTGTCGCGGTCCATAGCGTAATAACGCCCGCTCACCGTGGCAATTTTCACGTTGGGATAGGCCTTGAGCTTCTCGTTAAGATCGAGCATGAATTGCTCTGCGCTGTTCGGCGGCGTGTCCCGGCCATCCAGGAATAAATGGAGATAAACGTCGCCGATTTTTTCTCGACCTGCCATCTCGATAAGCCCTTCCATGTGTCGCTGGTGGCTGTGCACGCCGCCGTCGCCCAAGAGACCCAGGAGATGCAACCGGCCGCTCTTTTCCTTTGTCTTCCGCAACGCGTCCAGCAGAATCTGGTTTTTGTAGAAGCCGCCTTCGTCGATATCTTTGTGAATCAAAGTTAAATCTTGGTAAACAACGCGGCCCGCGCCGAGAATCATGTGGCCGACCTCAGAGTTACCCATTTGTCCGGCCGGCAATCCGACGTCGATGCCGGACATGGAAAGACGAGAATTAGGATAATCTCGCAGCAAAGCGTCCAGATTGGGCTTTGACGCGTTGGCGACGGCATTGCCTTCTTTTCTTGGATTGATGCCGAATCCATCCAATATGATGAGAATCACGGGCTGCCTGACGCTCAAGTTGGATTCCTTTCTTTCTAAGCTTGCATGCGAGTGAGGAAGCCTAGCACGGAAATGTCGAATTCCTAATTAAGATAATTGTTCGTCGGCAATCTGAAACTGATCGACCAGCCGCGCATACGGCTCAGGAAGCCTAGGTCTCGGGGCGTGGCCCCACAACCCGTCGAGATCGTAGAACTCGCGCACCGGTTCATAAAAGACGTGCACGATCACATCGGAGAAATCCATCAAGACCCAGTGGCCCCGCTGCGTGCCCTCGACGGCAAATGGCTTGATGCCGAGTTCGACTGCGTTCTCCTCCAGTCCTTGCGCGATACTCTGTACCTGACGATCCGAACGACCCGAACAGACAATGAAATAATCCGCGATGGAGGTCAGCTCGTGAACATCCAACACCACCAGATCACAAGCTTTTCTGTCGAGGGCGAAGCGCGTTAGAAGGAGAGCCTTATCCCAAGAAGTGATTTCTGACAAAGCGCCTACCGTTCCTTGCGTTGGCTGCCGTAAAGCCCGCGTCGCTCGATGTATTTCTCGACTGCCGATGGCACTAGATAACGGATGGATTTCCCCTGCTTGACCAATCCGCGAATTTCCGACGCCGATATCGCGATATCCGTGAGTTCGATGAAGAAGATGCGCGTGCCGCTCCGATGACGATAGTTCTTTCGTTTAAAATCATAACAAAAGAGTTTTTTGACGGCAACGCCGGTTCCTTTGAGCGGATCGTTTTCCTTGCTACCGGGCCGCGTAGTCACGATGAAGTTGCATAGTGGAAAAATGGCCGCGAAATCCTTCCACGTGGCGATTTCGCGGAAAGCGTCCAGGCCGATTATGAAATATAGAGAGTCCCCCTCCCGTTTTCGTACGTGGAATTCACGGATCGTATCGATGGAATAAGAAACGCCGAGCCGTGAAATCTCCGCCGTCGACACGCTAAAACGAGAATTGCCGGCGACGGCGAGACGCACCATTTGCAGCCGGTCCTGCGCGGGCGTCGTGGTTTGCCCGCGCTTATGGGGCGGGATAGAGGCGGGAATAAAGTACACCCGATCGAGGCCGAAAGCCTCGCTCACCTCTTCCGCGCTGCGCAGATGTCCCCAATGGATCGGGTCGAAGGTGCCGCCGAAGAGACCGATCTTCATCAAAAGTGAAAGAGACCTTTCGGCGAACCATTCAATGAAAATGTCGTATTCGCTACCCCGATCAGGATGACTGTTGAATCGTTTCGGGTTTCAGGTGTCGGGGCCGGGGTCAGGCTGAAACCTGAAACCTGAAACCCGACCCCACGAATGGATCGATAAGCCGACGAGTCTTTCACACTCATTCCCGTATCTGTCCGTCGCCAAAGACGATGAATTTCGTTGTCGTGAGCTCTTCCAACCCCATCGGTCCGAACGCGTGGATCTTGCTCGTGCTGATGCCGATCTCGGCACCTAAGCCAAGCTCCCCACCGTCATTGAATCGCGTCGAAGCGTTGACCATGACCGCCGAAGAGTTGACTCGATCGATGAATTCACGCGACTTTTGATAGTCGGTTGTAACGATGCTTTCGGTGTGCTCGGAGCCGTAGCGCTCGATGTGGTCGATCGCTTCATCCATATCATTGACCACGCGCACGGCGAGAATCAGATCGAGATACTCGGTCGACCAGTCATCTTCGGTGGCCTTATTTAATCCAGGAACCAACGCGCGGGTTTTCTCACAGCCGCGAATTTCCACGCCGGCGCTCTGAAATTTAGCGATCATCTGGGGCAAAAACCTGGGTGCGATCGCTTCATGCACCAGCAAAGTCTCCATCGCGTTACAGACCGAAGGTCGCTGCACCTTGGCGTTAAAACAGATCCGCTCGGCCATCTCCAGCGAGGCCTCATTGTCTACGTATACATGGCACACGCCTTTGTAGTGCTTGATCACGGGAACCTTGGAATTCGCCGCCACCGTGCGAATCAGCTCTTCGCCACCCCGTGGAATGATAAGATCGATATAATCTTCAAGTTGGAGCAGTTCATTAACCAGGCCGTGATCTTTGCGCTCGACAACTTGCAGGGCATCTTGCGGCACGCGCGTTTCCGAGCAGGCTTCGCGAAGCACGGTGCCGATTGCCCGGTTGGAATGATGCGCTTCGCTGCCGCCGCGCAGGATCACCGCGTTGCCGGATTTCAAACAGAGCGCCGCGGCGTCTGCGGTCACGTTGGGGCGCGCCTCATAGATAATACCGATGACGCCCAGCGGAATGCGCATGCGCCCGACTTGCAGTCCGTTGGGCCGGCGCCACATCTTGACCACCTCGCGCACCGGATCGGGCAACGCAGCGACCTCACGCAGACCTTTGGCCATAGCCTTCACGCGGCTCGGATTAAGGGCGATGCGGTCGAGGATGGCGCTCGAAGCGCCCGCGTTTTTGGCAGCTTCCAAGTCCTTCTCGTTTTCCCCGACCAAGAAGGCGCTCCGAGCTTCGAGTTTGTCGGCCATCCCAAGCAAGCTTTTGTTTTTTTCCGCCGACGAGAGCGGCGCCAGCTGTCGCGCCGCTGTTTTGGCGCGCTTCCCCAGTTGGAGCGCTTCTTCTTTGAGCGAGTGCTTTTGACCTGACATGACGATTTCTTATAACACGACGAGATCATCCCGGTGGATGATTTCGTCAAAGGCCTTGTAACCGAGAACTTTTTCAATCCTGCTTGTATGCAATCCCTTGATCTGATTCAACTCCTGCGCGCTGTAGTTAACCAGACCCCGGGCGAACTCGCGACCCTCGAGATCGATGCAGCGCACGCACTCGCCGACGCCGAAGGCGCCGCGAACTTCTTTCAAACCCGACGGGAGAAGGCTCTTGCCCTTTTGCACGACCGCATCGTGCGCGCCCTGATCGACGACGATCTCGCCGGCTGTTTTCAAGTTGTAAGCAATCCAATGTTTCCGGCTGGTCAGCCGATTGACTTCCGGCAAGATCAGCGTACCGCACGATTGTTCCTCGGCGAACACTTTGCCGAGCACGCCGCTCTGGAGGCCGCTCGCAATCAGGGTCGGAATGCCGGCTATCGCCGCTTTTTCCGCCGCATCCAGCTTGGTTACGATGCCGCCCGTCCCCACGGCGCTCAAACTATTTCCACCAACACTCTCACTTAGACCTTTGGGCTCAGTAATCAGCGGAATCAGCCGCGCGTCCAAGTGTCCCCGTGGATCCTTGTCATAAACGCCCTCGACATCGCTAAGAATTACCAGTAAATCGGCTTCGAGCAAGGTCGCTACTAGCGCCGACAGGTGATCGTTGTCACCAAATTTCATTTCCTCGACGGCCACGGTATCGTTCTCGTTGACGATTGGAATGATCGACAACTCTAACAACATCTTAAAGGTATGTTTCGCATTGATATAGCGCTGCCGGTTGGCGAGATCGTCGTGCGTTAACAACACCTGCGCAACACTTTTGTCGAATTTGGAGAAGTGGCGCTCATACAGCGCCATTAGCTTGATCTGCCCGACGGCGGCCAGCGCTTGCTTCTCAGGAATCGTTTTGGGCTTCTCTCTGCGGCCCAGCTTGGTCATTCCCGCCGCCACTGCGCCGGAGCTAACCACGACAATTTCCTTCTTCATATCGTGCAACTCCGCCAACTCGCGCGCCAGTTCGCGCAGCCGGGCTTCCTCGATGCCTCGCTCTGATGAAAGAATCTGGCTGCCAACCTTGACCACGACGCGGCGGGCGCGCCGTATGATTGGCTTCTTATAATCGAGCTGCGTCACGAGGCGCCTCAGTTTGCCGCTTGATCTCGTCTAGTTTACCGCCGATAACTCGCACCAGCGCTTCCACGCCCTCGGTAGTCGCGGCGGAGATCGTGCGCAGCGGTTGATGTTCCCTCGGCAATTTTTTCGCCATAAGTTTCGCATTCACGCGCGCTTCGGGCACGTCGATCTTATTCGCGACCACGATTTGCGGCTTCTCGCCGAGCTCTGAATCGAAGAGGTCGAGCTCACGATTCACGGTTTTCCACTGAGCGAGAGGGTTTTTCTCGTCGATGTTTGACGCGTCGATCAAATGAATCAGCAAATTCGTCCGCATGACATGGCGCAGGAACTTGTGTCCCAGCCCCTGGCCTTCGTGAGCGCCCTCGATGAGCCCCGGAATGTCCGCGACAACGAAACTCTTGCTGTCACCGTAGCCGACGACGCCCAAATTAGGCACCAGCGTCGTGAATGGATAGTCAGCGATTTTCGGTTTTACAGCCGAAATCGCCGCGATCAGAGTCGACTTACCGGCGTTGGGTAAGCCGATGATCCCGACGTCTGCCAATAGGCGGAGCTCGATTTCCAGCTCGCGGTCTTGCCCCGGCTCTCCCGGTTGAGCAAAGCGTGGGCTGCGATGGGTCGACGAAACAAAATGAGCATTGCCCTTGCCTCCTCTGCCGCCGACGGCGATAACGACTCGCTCGCTGGGCGTTTGCAGATCGCCGATCAGCTCGCCGGTCGCGGCGTCGCGAATGAGTGTTCCTACCGGAACCTTGATTACTCGATCGTCGCCGCGCCGGCCGTGACAATCTTTTCCCATACCATGTTGGCCGCGGCCCGCTTTGTACTGTTTTTGATAGCGTAGATCGAGCAGCGTCGTGAGCTGAGGATCGGCGACGGCCACCACATCGCCCCCATGGCCGCCATTGCCGCCATTAGGCCCGCCGCGTGGCACAAACTTCTCGCGGCGAAAGCTAACACACCCGCGTCCACCATCGCCGGCGATCACGCGGATCTTTACTTCATCAATGAATTTCATCTGGGCATTGAATCCAGGAGCCAGAATTCAGAATACAGGATTCAGAATTCGGAATGCTAATCGGCCAGGCGATTTTGGAGTCAGTTGTTGCAACGTAATCGCTCCTGAATTCTGACTCCTGAGTCCTGAATTCTGGATTCTGACTTCCGTCTTCCCTCCATCATCCCCTTCTCCCAGTCAAAAAAAAAGCCCCGAGAGGGGCTTTTGTGTCGCGCGCGCTCAGTTATCATTGAGCTGGCAATACGGTGACTCGCTTCCTCTCTTTGTCCTTCCGCTCATAGCGGACCACGCCATCGACCAACGCAAATAGCGTGTAGTCCCGGCCCATGCCAACGTTCTTACCCGGGTGAATGCGCGTGCCGAGCTGGCGCACCAGGATATTTCCCGCCCGCACGGTTTCTCCACCGAAAACTTTAACGCCTCGTCTTTGTCCTTGGCTGTCACGCCCGTTCCGCGAGCTGCCGCCGGCCTTTTTGTGTGCCATGATACGTTCCCCCGCTACGCCTCGATTGCGGTGATCTTCAAAGCCGTTTGATACTGTCTGTGACCCTGCTGCCGGCTATAACTTTTCCGCCTTTTTTTCTTGAAAACGATAATTTTCTTGGCGCGCACCTGGCCGACGATCTCGCCCGTTACTTTTGCGTCCGTTACCAGAGGTGTACCAATCTTTACCTCGCCATTGCCGCCGACAAAAAGCACGTCCACCAGAGTAATCTTTTCGCCGACCTCGCCGGGAAGCTTCTCGACTTTGACGACATCGCCTTCCGAGACCCGGTACTGCTTACCGCCAGTTCTAATTACCGCATATTTCATGGGAATTTTCTCAACCTTTATCTAGTAAAAGAAAATATCGCCAAAGTCAATCGAGTTAGCGTGCGGGTATTGATTCAGTTTGGGAAAGATCTCTCACTTCGTTCGAGATGACAATTACCTACTTAGTTGTCATTCCGAGCGGAAGCGAGGACTCTTTCTCGATCTCGAGCCACATAGCGCATTGACAATGAACCACTACTCTCGCTTGTAATCGAATTAGACCTCAGATCGTAAGGTGCTTGCTCAACGCGAACTTAATGGAATCCCCTTCGCGAACTGCCTAGCGCCTCCAGTCTCTTGAATTTGCCTGGCATGCTTGACAGCCTATATGTATATCGTTATACGATATTATCGTAGGGCGATAGAATATGCCGAAGGCATCCAAACTTCCTGACTTCAAAGCAATGGCGGAACTTCGTTATCAGATTCGTCGCTTTTTGCGTTTCAGTGAGAACGCCGCCCGCGCTGCCGGCATCGAGCCGCAGCAACATCAGCTCATGCTGGCGGTAAGAGGTCTCCCCGACGGCCTCAAGCCTACCATCGGTGTCTTGGCTGAGCGAATGCAGCTCCAGCATCATAGCGCCGTGGAGCTGATCGATCGGCTCGTTGACAGAGGGTTTCTTTCCCGATTGCGGGCAACCGATGATCGCCGCCAAGTCTTTGTCAAACTCACCCACGATGGCGAAGAGTTTCTCAAAACACTTTCACTCTACCACCTGCAGGAATTGCAGTCCGCCGGCCCAAAGTTCGTCGGAATACTCCGACGTCTCATCGAAGACGCCAAAGTCTCAGAATCACAAACGACCAATCCAAAAACGCCGACTAAACCACGACGAAAGGACATCAGCCATGGCTAATGAAAACGAATCCACTCAAGAACTCTTATTGGATGTTAGGGTTGCCGAAGCGTCGCCTCTATATAAATTCTACCTCAACCATGAAAAAGGCATTCTCGGAAGCGCCTCAGCGATCGTCTTTCTAATAATTTGGGAGCTTGTCGGCAATGTCTTCCAGCTAATCAATCCGATGTTCATGAGCGCGCCTTCGCTCATTTTGAGCGCGGCTGTTCAGCTTTTTACTTCAGGGGAAATCTATAATGATCTCTACGTCAGCGGCGTCGAGCTTTTCTGGGGCTATGTTCTTTCGGCTGTCGTTGCAATCCCCTTTGGCATCGCAATCGGCTGGTACAAAAAGGTGTCCTACATATTCGATCCCTTCGTCAACGCGATGAACGCGACGCCTCGCGTGGCGCTTTTGCCGTTGGTCATCATCTGGTTGGGAATCGGAATCCTGTCGAAGGTCGGTATTATCTTTCTCGGCGCGGTGTTCCCGATATTGATCAACACGCGCGACGGGGTGAAGACCACGCCGGTAAATCTACTGACGGCTGCCCGTAGTTTTGGCGCTTCCGAGTGGATGCTCTTCAAGACTGTCGTCCTCCCTTCGACAGTTCCTTTCATCCTTACGGGTTTGAGGCTCGGTCTCGGGAGAGCGATTGTCGGTGTCATGGTAGGAGAACTCTACGCTGCTACCGCTGGAATCGGTTTTATGATCACGGTTGCCGGCGCCACCTTTCAGACCGACAAAGTCTTTGTCGGCGTCCTCATTTTCGCGCTGACCGGTATGTTCGGCATGGAACTGCTGACCAGAGCGGAAAAACGGTTTAACAAGTGGCGCCCAAAGGTAGGCGCAGTGGAATAAGCATCGTTTATTTTCCAGCACTCGGTTTTTGAGAACGGCTCACGCTCAAGCGCGGGCCGTTCTCATTTTCGACCAAATCTAGATTTTCATTTAATCCACAGCAACTTACCTGAGCCTCTTGCCCTTCGCCGCGGGCAGCCTTACATTACAACTCAATTTACGGGGGCATCTTCATGAAGACACATACAAAACGGGCGCTTCAATGTTTTTGCATCGGTTTAGTGGTTCTACTGACAGCTTCCGGCTGTGGCTACAACAAACTCCAGGGCTTGGACGAAGAGGTGAAAGGTGCTTGGGGTGAAGTGCAAAATCAGTATCAACGCCGGGCTGATCTCGTGCCTAGCCTCGTCAACACGGTTAAAGGCGCGGCTAAATTCGAGCAAGACACATTACAACAGGTAATCCAAGCCCGCGCCGCGGCGACCTCGGTCAAAGTCGACGCCAACGCATTGAACAATCCGGAGACCTTTAAAAAGTTTGAACAGGCCCAAAGCCAGTTGTCTAGCGCGCTTTCGCGCTTGCTGGTCGTCGTTGAAAGATACCCTGACCTAAAAGCCAATCAAAACTTTCAGAACTTACAAGCGCAACTCGAGGGGACAGAAAACCGCATCGCCGTGGCGCGCAAGCGCTACATCGAGAGAGTCACGACTTACAATACGGCAGTGCGTTCGTTCCCGGAGAATCTGACCGCTAAATATCTTCTAGGTCTCGCAGTTCGTCCGTCATTCACCGCCGACGAAGCCGCCCAAAAACCGCCAGAGGTGAAATTTTAAGCGCAAAGGCCCTTCATTTATCCATCTAGGTATTCGGCTGTCAGCAGAGGACGTGCAGCATGAAATCACTATTGCGTCGTTCTCTGACTATGGCTGCCGGCGTTCTATTTACATGGGGCATAGTCTGCGCCCTCGATGTCCCGCCTTTGCGGGGGCGAATCAATGATCTTGCTGGATTACTTTCGCAGAATCAGACCAGCCTTTTGGAGAACCAGCTGTCTAGTTTTGAGGAGCAATTAGGGCATCAGATCGTATTGCTAACTCTAAAATCTTTACAAGATGAGGAACTAACGTCGTTTGCCTTAAAGACCGCAGAACAGTGGAAGCTCGGCCAAAAGGGGCATGACAACTGGGCGCTGCTGCTCGTCTCAGTCAGTGATAGAAAACTTCGCATCGAAGTAGGCTACGGCCTGGAGGGCACATTACCTGACGCCACGGCGAATCAAATCATTTACCAAATCATTGTTCCTCGGTTTCGCGAAAAGGACTTTGCGGGTGGACTAGAATCCGGCTTAGCTGCGATTATGCAAGCCACTCGCGGGGAGTCTATAGCCATGGTTCCTCAGAATGCAACGAGCCCAAGAACGTCAAATCTGTCTTCAATTCTCCTGTTGCTCGTTGGCTCGGCGTTAATCGCCACTGTTGTCGGATTCGCGAGTCCCTCGCCTATGTGGGGATCAGTCACCGGCGGGATCGTTGCAGGCATTGTTGGCTTGCCAGGATTCTTCGCGGTCGGACTTGCCGTTTGGCTCTTGGCTGTCTTCGTAGGTGTCTTAACAAGTTCGCTTGTAACCCTATATACCCGGCGGGCGTGGGGACGATCATGGAGCGTCAAACCGTCACGGAATGATGATTTTTCACCAAGAGACACTTTTCGTTATGGGTATGGTGGAGGAAGCGGCGGTTACGGTGGAGGCGGATCGTCAGGTGGCTCAGGCGGTAGTTCCAGCGGAGGTTTTAGTGGCGGCGGTGGAGGAGGAGGCGGTGGTGGTGCCTCAGGAGGCTGGTAAATGGGAACTCCCGCGCCATTAAATGCGATGAGTCGCAGAGAACTTCATAACCAAGAGAAGTTGACGCAAAGACATTACCATCGATCAGACAGTCAGGTCTTGCCCATTCTCTTAGTGGTCTTACTATCTACCTATTTGCTTTTGATTCAGGCTCCGATAGTCTCGGCCCTCGACGTGCCGCCGCTCCGCGGCCGTGTCAACGACTACGCGGGAGTCATGAGTCAAGAACAGGTGCGGTCATTGGAGGCTCAACTCGGTCAATTCGAGCGAGAAACAGGGCATCAAGTTGCCGTGCTGACGATTCCCACGCTCGACGGCGAAGATATCGAAGGCTTCAGCATCCGTGTCGCGGAAAACTGGAAGATCGGCAAAAAGGGCTTCGACAACGGCGTCATTCTTGTCGTTGCCGTGAAGGACCGGCGGTTGCGGTTGGAAGTCGGCTACGGTCTGGAAGGCGTGTTGCCCGATGCGATTGCTAAACAGATCATCAGCAACTACATCGTGCCCCGTTTCCGCTCTCAAGACTACGCCGGTGGCATCATCGCTGGCATAGACGCGGTTCTCCGGGTCATCAAAAACGAGCCATTGCCCGAAGCGGCACGGAAAAAAGCCGGAAGGCCTGGATCTGATTTGAGTTCTTTCGCGATGATCGCGATCACGTTGGGGTTGTTCGGTGTGTTGGCTTTCGCGGCAGCGAGTCGACGAAGAAATCAAATGTGGGCTACGCGAGGCCGACGTTACCCGCCGATTTTCTGGGGCGGAGGTGGGTTTGGGAGTGGCGGCGGCTTTGGGGGCGGCGGTTTTTCAGGTGGCGGTGGCGACGGTGGCTTTAGCGGCGGGGGAGGCAGCTTCGGCGGCGGCGGCGCTTCTGACAGTTGGTAATCATGAAAGCCGAAAATTTCTTCAGCGAAGAAGAGCAAGCGCGTATTCGCCAGGCGGTAATCAATGCGGAGTCGAAGACGGCCGGCGAAATCGTACCTATGCTCGTCACCTCATCGGCGCGTTACACAGAGGTCGAACTACTTGGCACAATCACTGGCCTGTTCATTGGAATGCTGGTGGAATGGCTGTGGAGCGATCCGTGGGGCTCACATTTTTTTAATCTTTGGCCGGCTATTGGCGCTGCCGTTGGATTCTTTGTCGGCCGGACACCGCAAGTCAAGCGACTTCTGGCATCAAAGGGCCGAATTGCTGAAGCGGTGCATAGTCTGGCCCTCGCGTCTTTCACGCAGCACGGTCTACACTACACCCGCGATCATACCGGAATTTTGATCGTCGTTTCTCTTCTCGAACATCGCGTCGAAGTCCTCGCCGACCGCGGCATCAACGCAAAAGTCGAAACCGGGACGTGGCAGGAAATCGTAACCATTCTCACGAATGGACTGAAATCAAAGCAAGCGGCTGACGCTTACTGCAGAGCCATCAAGCGCTGCGGTGAAATCCTAGCCGCCCATTTTCCACGCCAACCGGACGACAAAGACGAGCTACCGAATCGCCTCGTCACCGAGTAGCAATTCCGATCTCACCACGAAGGACGCGAAGGTCACGAAGGATTCGGAAATTGATTCATTTGACCTTCATGACTTCGTGCTCTTCGTGACCTTCGTGGTGAAACGTGTGTTCGATTTTGGTTGCGGCTCCACCGCGCTAGGTCCTTTGTGGTTAAACTCTTTTGTTACATGCGAACCAGCCGCACATCTACGGCCGCCACTCCCATCCCCTTCCCCTGGACCATGATCGGATTGATCTCCATGTCGGAGAGATGGTTGCGATGCGTGGCGAAGATATCAGACAAACCCACCATGGCTTTCACCAGCGCATCGACGTCACGCGGACCCTGGCCGCGCACGCCTTCGAGCACTTTGTAGCCGCGCAGTTCTTTGAGCATCGCGCGCGCTTCGTGCTCGTCAACGGGGAGGAGCCGGATCGAAACGTCTTTCAACACTTCGACGAAGATGCCGCCGAGGCCAACCATCAGGAACGGGCCGTACTGCGGGTCGGTGCGCGCGCCGATGAGCACCTCGGTGCCCTGCACCATTTCTTGGATCAATAAATGGCCTCTGCCAAGTGTTTTAGACAAAAGCTTTTGCCCTTCCGTTTGAACTTCTTCCGCGCTCTTTAGACCGAGAACGACCGCTCCCGATTCGGTCTTATGGACGACTTCTGCGGCGATCAATTTCAATGCCACGGGAAAACCGATCTCCTTGGCTCTCGCCGCCGCATCAGCCGCCGTGCCGGCCATCGCTTGTTTCGCTAAGCCGATGTCGTGACTCTGCAGTAACGTGTTCAAATTTTCGCCTCCGAGGTCATCAACGTTGCCCGATGCGGGCCGTAGCTTCGGCACCCCAAGGATTTTCCGCTCGCCGTACAAGCCAAGCCCCGCCAGCGCGCGCAAGGTTGGTTTGATCGCCTGTAAGAACGGAAGCACCGCTTCTTCTTGAAAAGCCCGACTTTCGTCGGTGCAGCTGTAAGTGGACCGCCCGAATGCAAGCACGGGTTTGTCCGTCGCATCGGCGAGACTCTTAAAAAGCTGCGGATCGCGCTTCTCGCCGCGCGGCAACTCCCCGTGGATCGCGAGTAGATCGACGCCATCGTCCTCGGCGTGAAATTTGACGATATTGATAAAGTTCTGCTCATCGCCGAAGCCGGCTACGCCGCATTCGAGCGGGTTCTCGACGACTAATTCGGGTGGAATCAGTGGCCGCACAGCTTCTTTGGTTTTTTCGCTGAGCCGCGCGAGATTGGTCTGCAGCTCGTCACAATGATCGCAGATCAAACCCTTCATGCCGCCGGAGTTGACAACGATGGCAGCACGACTGCCCCTCGGAAAGCGCCCCGGCATGAACGCAAGCGTCGTTTCCGTTAAATCTTCCAATGTCGAGCAGCGGATCAAACCGAGCCGGTGACAAACGGCATCGAACACTTCGTCGGCGCCCGCCAGAGAACCTGTGTGCGAAATCGCCTGGCGCTTGCCCATCTCCGAGCGGCCGAGTTTGACGACGAGTATCGGCTTGTTTTTGTTGAGCGCTTGCTCGGCGACCTCCATGAACTCGTTCGGACGGCGCACACCTTCCACCATCAGTAAGATGGTCTTGGTATCGGGATCGTCAACCAAAAATGAAAGGTAATCGACCAGATCCAAACTCACTTCATTGCCGCTCGATACCGCGTGGGTAAAGCCGATGCCGCGTTCGCTGGCGCCCTTGACCCAATTACCTAACGAACCGCCGCTTTGAAAAATCAAACCCACGGGCCCCTTCTTGAGCAGCGGCGTCACCGTGGGAAAAGTCCACAAGCCGTTGTCCAGTGAATAAGATCCCATGCAATTCGGTCCGCAGATGACAAACCCGGTCTTCTCACACAGGTCTTTCATCGCTTCGGCGCGTTCTTTGCCCTTGGCGTCGTCGCCTTCACCGAACCCCGCCGTGTAGATCGTCGCCGACTTCGTGCCCAGCTTAGCGGCTTCTTCCAGCGCGCCAAGCACCGCTCGCGTCGGAATCAGGATCAGCAATTCCTCCGGCACTTCGGGCAACGCCGCGACATTCGGATAACAGGGAGAATTCTCGATCTCTTGATAATTAGGATTGATCAGAAAAACTTTGCCACCGTACGCCTTCTTCAGGTTACGAAAAATTCCCATCGGCCAGCGGCCTTTCGGCGACGCGCCGACAATAGCGACCGACTTAGCACCGAGCAAATTTTCAACTGGTTTGCGAGCGAATGCAGCCATGTTTTACCCTCGAGATTTAAGTTTGTTCATCCTATCGCATAGACAACATGGCACTGCAAGGTGGGAAGAACAGTTGTCCGTTGTCAGCCGCCAGTTGTCAGCAAATAGGCATGAACTGTGATCTCGTAACTGAGCACTGATAACGGATTACTGACAACTGCACTTAAGTAAACACGTGCCAGCGATGAGCTGGCAATTCGACGCAGGCATTTTGGCCCACGCGCAAGTCCGTATCGCCAGCGAGCTTCGCTAGTAAAGTTACGCCGTTAATTTCGACTTCCGCCAGCGCCGCGTCGCCGAGATAATTTCGGCTCGTGACCTTGCCGACTGTGGAGGCGACGCCGTAACTCGACGCGGGCGAGACGACAACATGCTCGGGGCGAATCGCTAGCGTGACATCCGCACCTGCGCTCACACCATTGGGCAAAGACGCGGGAATCAAGCCGAGCGGAGAATCTACCCTGCCACCCGCCGCGACTTTGCCCTTGATGAAATTCATCTCTCCCACGAATTGGGCGACGAATAGATTGGCCGGCCGCGCATAAACTTCGTTGGGCGAGGCGATTTGTAAAATCTCTCCGGCATTCATGACGCAAACGCGATCGCCGAGACTGAGCGCCTCGGCCTGGTCGTGCGTGACATAAAGAGTCGTAACTCCGATCGACTTGGTGATCTTTCGTAGTTCGATCCGCATC